>Ga0247729_10001073_pt1 | contig 10302 bp, 8 predicted proteins | sample UWRJL133311R2_FD_180958 | JGI IMG/M metagenome (GOLD analysis project Ga0247729, IMG submission 180958) | Plant litter microbial communities from Arlington Agricultural Research Station in Wisconsin, United States - UWRJ-L133-311R-2 | ecosystem: Environmental > Terrestrial > Plant litter >... | reverse complement strand
GATACCTGGTGAAGCAGAAGCTGCTGGGCCGGAAGCGGTATCCGCTGGTGCTCATGCTGGAACCGCTGTTTCGCTGCAACCTGGCCTGCGTCGGCTGCGGCAAGATCGATTATCCCAACGCCATCCTGAACCGCCGCATGTCGGCGCAGGAGTGCTGGGATGCCGCCGACGAGTGCGGCGCGCCGATGGTGGCGATCCCCGGCGGCGAGCCGCTGATCCACAAGGAGATCGGCGAGATCGTGCGCGGCCTGGTCGAGCGCAAGAAGTTCGTCTCGCTCTGCACCAACGCGCTGCTGCTGGAGAAGAAGCTCGACCTGTTCACCCCGTCGCCCTACCTGTTCTTCTCGATCCATTTGGACGGCCTGAAGGATCACCACGACAAGGCGGTGTCGCAGGAAGGCGTGTTCGACCGCGCCGTGTCCGCCATCAAGGCCGCCAAGGCCCGCGGCTTTGCCGTCAACGTCAATGCGACGATCTTCGACGGCCATGCCGCAGAAGACATCGCCAAGTTCCTCGACTTCACCGTGGAGCTCGGCGTCGGCGTCTCGATGTCGCCGGGTTATGCCTATGAGCGCGCGCCGGACCAGGAGCACTTTCTGAACCGCACCAAGACCAAGAAACTGTTCCGCGACGTCTTTGCGCTCGGCAAGGGCAAGAAGTGGAACATCATGCATTCCGGCCTGTTCCTCGACTTCCTCGCCGGCAACCAGGAATACGAGTGCAAGCCCTGGGGCATGCCCGCGCGCAACATCTTTGGCTGGCAGAAGCCCTGCTACCTGCTCGGCGAAGGTTACACAAAAACCTTCAAGGAGCTGATGGACACCACCGACTGGGACACCTACGGCACCGGCAAGTACGAAAAGTGCGCCGACTGCATGGCGCATTGCGGTTACGAGCCGACTGCGGCGGATGCTGCGATCAGCAACCCGTTCAAGGCCATGTGGGTGGCGATGCGCGGCATCAAGACCACCGGCCCGATGGCGCCGGAAATCGACATGACCCACCAGCGCCCGGCGCAGTACATCTTCTCGTCGGAAGTACAAAAGCGCCTGTCGGACATCCGCAAGGAAGAAGCCGAAGCCGCCAAGGCGAAGCTCGAGCGGAAGACCTCGACCGCGGCATAAGTCGCGTCGCATCGGTACGAAAAGGGCGCGATGCAAATCGCGCCCTTTTTGGTGTGATAGTAACGGGCGGCCGTGCTCGTCATTGCGAGCCAAGCGACGCGGCAATCCAGAAGCCGCAGGGTCGGAAAGAACTGGATTGCTTCGTCGCAAAAAACCCTCGCTGCCAAGCATAAAGAAGGGAATCTTCCATTGATCGGACAAAGCGGATCCGGCGAACCGGTTTTTCTCACCGACGGGTTGCACAGCTATCGCGCGATCCGCCCGTGGGCGCGTATGCCGCAGGGCCAGGAAATCGGTGCGCTCAGCCAACTGATCGTGAATGACGACGGCTATGTGATTGCCTGTCAGCGCTCGTCGCCGGCGATCCTGATCTTTGCGCCCGACGGATCGCTGCATCGCGCGTGGGATCACCCGAAGCTCTCGAGCGTCCACGGAATCTTCCTGTGCGCCGACCAGACATTCTTTGTCACGTCGTTCGACCGGCATCAGGTGCTGCGCTTCGATATCGACGGCCATCTGTTGCAGGAGCTCGGGACCTTCGACCGGCCCACGTGGGGCGCGCCCTTCAACCATCCCACCGATATCGGCGTTTCGTCGAACGGCGACATCTTCGTCACCGATGGCTACGGCAATGCGCGCGTGCACCGGTTCGACCCAGACGGTCGTCTGCTGCTGAGCTGGGGACAGCCGGGCACGGGACCAAGTGAATTCTCCTGCCCGCACGGCGTCTGGATCAATGCACAGGATCGCGTCATCGTGCTCGACCGCGACAACAACCGCATTCAGGTGTTCGATACCGAAGGCGTTCTTGCGTCCATCTGGAGCGGCTTCGTAAAGCCGATGGATATCTGGGGCAATGCGAGCGGCGAGTTTTTCGTCTCGGACCAGACGCCGCGGATTTCCCGCGTCGACAAGTCCGGCACGATCATCGGCGCGATGCGTGGCTTCACCGCCTACCCGCACGGGCTATGGGGCGATCGCCACGGCAACCTGTTCATCGCCGAGCAACTGCCCGCCGGTATCGCCAAGTATGAGCTTGTTACGGAGACGTCAGACTCACGTGATGCTCCGGCGCCTAAGGGAAACTGAAGGACTTGCCCCGGACGCGATGCAATACGAAGTATTGCCTCGCAGAGCCGGGGCCGTACCAAACGCCTGAATTCGTGACGGTCCCGGCTCTGCGCAGCAGCGTTTCACGCTGCGGCGCGTCCGGGACGAGAGAGCTATCGCTTTTCAAGGAACAGCTTTCCGCTCAAACTTCCGCGGCGACGGTGGCGGTTTCGCCGAGGAAGAAGCTGCGGCAGTCGCGCAGGCTGCGCAAAGCGCGGTTGAAGTCGCGGCCGGTGGAGACCAGCGCGCGGATCACCAGCGGATTGCGGGCGATGCCGCGCAGCACCTTGGCAAGATCGATGTCGCCGTTCGGCTTGATGGCTGAGGTCGCGAGTTCGGGCAGCGCGCGGTCGGCGGGATCGGAGACCACGCGCAGAGCGGCGAAGGGAAGCCCGGCAGCGGCAGCGAAGGAGGCGGCGATGTGGCTCTCCATGTCGACGGCGGCGGCGCCCGTGCCGGACCGCAAAGCGGCCTTGCCGACCTGGCCGGTGACCACCTTCTCCACGCCGGCAATGCCGCCGCGAAACACCTGGCGGCGGCCGACACCGGCGCCGGCGATCAGTTCCTCGCTGAGCGCTTCGGCAGCCTGCCAACAATTGTCGCCGGACATCACTTCGGTGGCGACCACGACGTCGCCGGATTTCAACTGGGGATCGAGGCCGCCGGCAACGCCGAAGCTGACGACGCCGCGGATGCTGGCGGGATCGAAGCTCGCCAGCATGACGCGCAGCTGCGCGGGATCGCTGGAGCTGCAGATCACGGTCATGCCGGGTCCGGTGGCGATCTTTGCTTCCTGAACCAGTCCGGTCACGATCAGTACCGGCCGCGGGTCCATCAAAGCGCCCGCGGTCTCAATGCCCCCAGCCCCCAAAATCACATCCCGACCCCTACCGTCTTGCTGTTGGTGCTCTTCAAATTACGGAACCGGGCCATCGCCCAGAGCGGGAAGAACTTTGCATAGCCATGATAACGCAAATAAAATACCCGGGGAAAGCCAGTGGCCGTGTAACGGGCCTCATCCCACAGCCCTTTTTCGGTCTGTGTGTCCATTAGGTATCTCATCCCGCGCGCGACGGCCGGATTGTCGACCTCGCCGGCTGCCATCAAGGCAAGCAAGGCCCATGCCGTTTGCGAGGCCGTGGTCGGCGCCGCCTCGAATCCCTTGTAATCGAGTCGGTAGCTCACCGCATCCTCGCCCCAGCCGCCGTCGGTATTCTGCACCGATTCGAGCCAGGCCACCGCCTTGCGCATCATCGGATCCTGGTGAGCGATGCCAGCCGCGTTGAGGGCGCAGAGCACCGACCAGGTGCCGTAGATGTAATTCAGGCCCCAGCGGCCGTACCAGGAGCCTTCGGCGAGCTGGGTACGGCGCAGATAGTCGACGCCGTCGGCCATCGGCTTGCTGCTCTGGACGGTCTCGCCAAGCTGCGCCAGCATCGAGACGCAGCGCGCGGTGACGTCCTCGGTCGGCGGATCGAGCAGCGCGCCGTGATCCGAGAACGGGATGTTGTTGAGGTAGTATTCCAGGTTGTCGACGTCGAACGCCGCAAAGCCGCCGTCGCGGCTCTGCATGCCCTCGATCCATTCGCGGCCGCGGTCGATGGCGACGTCGTATTCCTTGCCGCCGGTCTGCCGGCGGGCGCGGTCCATCGCCATCACCACCACCGCGGTGTCGTCGAGATCCGGGTAATGCGCGTTGTTGTACTGGAAGGCCCAGCCGCCCGGCCGAAGGTTCGGGCGCTTCACCGCCCAGTCGCCCTTGACGTCAAGCACCTGCTTGGTCAGCAGCCAGTCCAGCCCGGCTTTTGCCGGGCCAAAGGCCTCGTCGCCGCCGGTCTCCAGCATGGCATGTGCGGTCAGCGCGGTGTCCCACACCGGCGACACGCAAGGCTGGCAGTAGGCCTCGACCTCGCCGATCACCAGGAGCTTGTCGATGCCGCGGCGGGTGACGGCGCGCGGCGGATAGTCGGCGGGATAGCCGAGCACCTCGTACATCATCACCACGTTGGCCATCGGCGGGTAGATCGCGCCGAGCCCGTCCTCGCCGTTGAGGCGCTCCTCGATAAAGGTCACCGCTTTGGCGATGCAATGCGCGCGCAGCCGCTTCGGGAAATACGGCTCGGCGGCGCGCAGCAGCATGTCGATGCCGGTGAAGAACGCGAACATTGCGCGGCCCTGGTGCGGCGCGCGCGCGGTGCGGCCGATGCTTCGCGGATCCTGCAGGAACAGCTCGTCGACGCCGACGCCGCTCGGATTCTGCGCCCGCGGCTTCAAGGCCGCCAGCACCATCAACGGCACGATGGTGGTGCGCGCCCAGTACGACATCTTGTTGAGATGGAACGGAAACCACAGCGGCAGCAGCATGATCTCGACCGGCAGCACCGGCACGCTCTTCCACGTCAGCACGCCGAACAGCGACAGCATGAAGCGGGTGAAGACGTTGGCGTGGATGGCGCCGCCGCGCGAGCGGATCGCCTCGCGGGCGCGCACCATGTGCGGCGCATCCACCGAAGCGCCCATCATCTTCAGCGCGAAATACGCCTTGATGCTGGCGCTCATCTCGAACGGGCCGTCCTGCACCAGCGCCCAGCCACCATGGGTGCCCTGGGTGCGCAACAGATAGGCGGAGATCTTGCGCTCCAGCACGGCATCGACGGGCTCGCCGAGATAGTGCCGCAGCAGCAGATATTCCGACGGAATAGTGGCGTCGGCCTCGAGCTCGAACACCCAGTGGCCGTCGGCCTGGCGGAAGCCGAGCAGCCCGTCTTTCGCCGCGGCGATGCTGCGCTCGAGCGCCGCGTTCTCGACGGCGGCTTCGGGAATTTCCAGTGGCATCACGTTCGACATGTTGCTGTACTCGTCGTCAAATCAGGTCGCGGACGGTTACGCCGGCCGCATCGCCAGCACGAGATCGGCGGCGCGGTCGCCGGAGCGTACCGAACCCTCGATGGTGGCGGGCAAACCGGTATCCGTCCAGTCGCCGGCCAGGAACAGGTTCTTGAAGGCGGTGACCGGTCCCGGACGCAGCGCGTTCTGCTCCGGCGTCGCCTCGAAGGTGGCGCGGCGCTCGCGCACTATCTGCCACGGTGGCAGGTCGGCGGTGATGCCCGCGGTCTTGCAAATGTCGTCCCAGATCTGCTGCGCCAGTTGCTCGCGCGGCACGTCGATCAAGCGGTCGGCGCCTGAGATGGTGATCGACAGCCGCTGCGGAAACGCGAACAGCCATTCGATCAGGCCGCCGACCACGCCGGTGAGGTCCGGCAGGCCGGGCGGCGGATCGAAGCGGAAATGCGCATTGACGATGGCGCGGAACTTGGTCGGCGCCGTCAGGCCGGGCAGCATCGACGAGGCCGCGCGCGGCGGCACCGCCATCACCACCACGTCGTCGGGGCCGAGAATGACCGCATCGTCGGGACCGAAATTCAGCACGCCGACGCGGTCGCCGTTCATGGTGTAGCCGCGCAGCTCGTGGCCGAAATGAATGCCAGCGCCCTTGGCGCGCAGCAGTTCGATAGCGGGTTCGACCAGCACGGCGCTGAGGCCGTCGCGCGCGATCAGCGGGCGGCAGGCATGGCCACCGGCCAGCAGCGTCTCGCGCACGATGGCGCCGGCCAGACCCGCGGAGCCTTCCGGCGGATCGACGTTGAGCGCGGCCAGCAGCAGCGGCTGCACCAGCCGGTCGTACAATACGCCCTTGCAGGGAATGGCGGCGCCAACCAGCCGGCTCGGCTTCGACCAGATCAGCGGCGCCAGCGCGAGGTAGTCGCTGACGGAGGTGTCTGGCACGCGGCGGCTCTTGTCGAACAGCCAGGTTGGAATCCGGCCATTGCCGAGATCGAGCAGCCAGCGCTTGCCTGACTTCAGATCGATAAACGGAAACTGCGCGCGCGCCGGACCGACCAGTCCAGCCTCGGTGCCGATCGACTTGGCATAGGCGATGGCATGGCTGTTGCCGGACAGCAGCAGGTGGTTGCCGTTGTCGATCACGAGCTGGGTCTTGTCGTCGAAATACGACCGGCAGCGGCCGCCGGCCTGCTGGGTGGCTTCGTGGACGTGAACCGTGAAGCCGGCATTGGCCAGCCGTACCGCGGCGGCGAGGCCGGAAATTCCGGCGCCGATGATGTGCGCTGTCTTGGTCATCAGATGATCGCGTATTGCAGCAGGATGGCCATCTTCGACGCCTTGCCGAGACGGACCGGATCGCGTGGCAGCGCGAAGCCGCGCTTCACCAGCAGTTCGAGGATCTTGCTGTAGTATTTCGACATGATGCGCGGCGCGCGGACATTGCGGCGCTTGTTGCGCTTCATGATTTCGTCGGACTTCTTGAAGTGGGCGCGTGCCCGCAGCACCAGCGGCGCGCAGACTTTCGGCAATGCCGGGCTTGCGATCACCACGTCCGGATCGCTCGACGTGATGCCGGCGTGAAACAGCATTTCGCGCGGCAGGTAAAGTCGGCCGATGCCGGCGTCCTCGTCGATGTCGCGCAAAATGTTGGTGAGCTGCAGCGCACGACCGAGATGGTGCGCGAGCAGGATTCCATCGTCATCCGGCAGGCCGAACACCTTGACGGACAGCCGACCGACGGCGCTGGCGACGCGGTCGCAATACAGGTCGAGGGTCGCTTCATCTGGCGCGCGGATATCGGCGGGGATGTCCATTTCCATGCCGTCGATGACCGCAATGAAATCCTCGCGGCGCATGCCGAACTGCGCGATCGGGCCGGCGTAGTCGCGCACCCGCGCGGGCGGATGGCCTGCATAGAGCGCGTCGATGTCGTCGCGCCACACCTTCATGGCCGCCAGACGCTCGTCGCGCGGGCCGTCGGAATCGGCAATGTCGTCGACCTGGCGGCAGAAGCTGTAGATCTGGAACATGGCGTCGCGCTGCGCGCGCGGCAGGATCCGCATCGCCGCGTAGAACGAACTGCCGACTGCGACGCCCTGGGCCTCGCTGGTTTCCGGTACGGTATTCATCTGGTTCATGCGCCCGGGGTCGATCGAGAAAGCGGCGCGCTGCCGGTGGCGCGGCGCCATAATCCGCCGGCAAGACCGCTGAGGCTGTAGCCGACCAGTTCGAGCTTGGATAGGTGGACGCGTTCGCTGAGCGGATCGCGCACCTTGAGCAGCGCGAGAATCTCGCGCGCGAAGGTCTGGATCACCGAAATCTCGCAGCCGAGGCGGACGTCGGCCACATGCACAGTGAGCAACTCGCTCTCGTGCAGCAGCGTGTCGGTCTTCGCAGCCAGGTCCCTGATGCAGGCGAGCAGCGCCGGCGAGGCCTTGGAAGCCTTGAGATCGTCAGCGGTGGCGCCATGACGCGCAAAGGTTTCGTCGGGGATATAGACGCGGTCGAGATCGCGATAATCCTCGGCGCAATCCTGCAAATGGTTGTTGATCTGCAGCGCCGCGCACAGCGCGTCCGAGGCCGGCCACGTGGCCTTGCTCTCACCGTGCACGTCGAGCATGAAACGCCCGACCGGCATCGCCGAATACGAGCAATAATGGATCAGCTCGTCCCAGTTGGCGTAACGGCGCCTGTTGACGTCCATCCGGAATGCGGTGAGCACGTCCTGGGCATGGCGCGGCGGCATGCCGCGCGCGGCCAGCGCCATGCGCAGCGCTACCGCCTCGGGCTGCTCGTCGCCCTGCCCCAGCAGATTGGCCTCGAGTTCGTCGAGCAGCGCCAGCTTGGCGGGCGCGTCCAGCAGCGCATGGTCGGCAATGTCGTCGGCGGTACGCACGAAATTGTAGAAAGCAAGAATCAGCGCCCGGTGGCGCGGGTGGATCACCCACGACGCGACCGGGAAATTCTCGTCCTTGTGGGTCTTGCCAGATCGCAAGTCGCTCGCAGGGGTCATCAGGACTGGCTACGTTGGGTTTGAACAGATTGGCCCGGGCCTCGCCCTGCCCGGAATACCGGCGGCGGGTCGGTCGCGAGCCCCCATATAGGGGAAATCCGCGCGCTAAACCAATGCCAAATGCCTACTTTTTCGCCCGGCCCAGATGGGCCGGATCGCCGCTTGCGCCAGCCCGCGGCATGGCCGCGGGCTGCATGGCTGAGGCGAAGCTTACTGGCCGTGGCTGATCAGCACGTCGGCGCAGGGCTTGGACAGCTTGGCGCGGTTTTCCTTGAGGCACGACAGGATGACGAGATCGCCCTGATCCATCAGCGTGCGGCAGAACTTCTGGACGTCGCGGGTGCAGGCCTTCTGCTCCGCATCGGTGCCACCGCGCTGCTGGGCCATTGCACCGGTCGAGACCGAAACGGAGAGCATGGACAGTACCAAGAAAAATTTACGCATTGTCGTCCTTCAGTGTGGTGGCGGAAGTGCAGCCCGGAATGGTGCATAGCACATACGGAAACGTTCGCATCGCCCGATCCGGCGTTATCGCGAGGCCGTTCAGCGGATTAGCCTCAATGGATGCAATCCGGACACAGCGATTCAGTTCAATCCAGAAGCGCCGACAATTGCGGCCAAATCGCGCCCGGCAGCCGGATCAGCCGGGTCTGCGTCCATGGGCGGCAACTGGGCCGGCTAGCAACGGCCGCGAATACCTTCGCATTCCGGCATCCCGGAACTTTCTTGCGGGCCACCGGTTGCGGGGTACTTCACATCGGCCGCGCGATGCTTAATTCCCTTGAACCTAAAGTGGTGCAGCGACACTTAAACTTCGATGCGGCGCAACGGTCCTGACGAGCGACGCCATATGCGGGAACAGCGACATGAAATTGTTCGGTGCGAATTTGTTGGGTTACACGATCAAGGCGGCCGGAGCCGGCGCCATGTTGCTGCTATCGGTGTCGGCGGGCCAGGCCCAGTCCGGCCCGTTTGCCGGTTTTGACGGCTCCTGGAACGGCACCGGCACGGTATCGCTGTCGGATGGCTCGTCCGAGCGGATTCGTTGCCGCGCCACCTACCGGGTGGATGGCGGCAACGCTTTGGCGCAGACCCTGCGCTGCGCCAGCGACAGCTACAAGTTCGACCTCTCGAGCAACGTCACCAGCCAGGGCAACAATGTGTCCGGCAGCTGGAGCGAAGCCAGCCGCGGCATCTTCGGCAACCTCAACGGCCGCGCCGGCGGCGGCCAGATCGACGTATTCGTGGAAGCCGCGGGCTTTGCCGCCAACATCACCCTGACCACCCGCGGCAACAAGCAGTCGGTGTCGATCAGCTCCAAGGGCGAAATCCGCGGCGTCTCGATCAACATGGTCAAGGGCTGAGGCAGCAAGAGCGTCGCTCTCGTTTCCCGGACGCGCTGCAGCGTTCTTACGCTGCTGCGCAGATTCGGGATCCCGGTGCCTTAAGCAAGAAACCGGGACCCCGGATCAGCAGCGCACCACGCTGCCTGCGGCAGCGCATTGCGCAGCATCCGGGGAACGGCTCCCTTACTCCACCTCGTCGCACAGGTAGCGGTTGATCTGGTACGGCCGTGCGGCGAGGCCCGGGCAGAACGACGCCACCACCGGCTGCAGCTGGTCGAACAGGCCGCGCCATTCCGCATTGAGATTTTCCAGCCGGTCGCGCGCCGCTTCTGCCTCGCGCGCCAGTTTCGAAATATCCAGCGTCAGCAACTTGCCGTCGCGCACCACAAAATTGCCGCCGATCATCACGTGGCGCACCGAGGTCGCGTCCTCGGTGTGGACGAGCTGGTTGACCGTGCCGTTGTGCGGGATCCAGTTGATGGCGTTGAGATCAACAAACACGATGTCGGCCTTGTAGCCCGGCGCCAGCACGCCGGCCTTGGACAGGCCAAGCGCTCGCGCCGAGCCGACGGTGGCGGCGTTGTAGATTTCCTCCACCGATGCCCAGTTGCGGGGATCGGGACCCTGCACCTTGGAGACCATCGAAGCGTAGCGCATCGATTCGTACATGTTCTGGTTGTCGGAGCAGTTGGCGCCGTCGGTGCCGAGGCCGACATTGACCCCGAGGTCGAGGGCACGGCGCATCCGGAAATGGCCGTTGCCGAGCCGCATGTTGCTGCCGGCATTGTGCGCCAGCGACGCGCCGCGGTCGGCCATGATGCGGAAGTCGTCGTCGTCGAGCCAGATCGCATGGGCCGCCGAAAAG
>Ga0247729_10001072_pt1 | contig 10315 bp, 6 predicted proteins | sample UWRJL133311R2_FD_180958 | JGI IMG/M metagenome (GOLD analysis project Ga0247729, IMG submission 180958) | Plant litter microbial communities from Arlington Agricultural Research Station in Wisconsin, United States - UWRJ-L133-311R-2 | ecosystem: Environmental > Terrestrial > Plant litter >... | reverse complement strand
GGTCCGAGGGACAGCGCGACGGGATCGATATTGACGACGAACGGAGTTGCCATGGAGGGCCCAGGAAGAACGCAGGGGGCAAGTGTACCGCCCCGCCCCCTTCCGCAGACCGCCTTGCCGTACGTCCACGAATGGGATATATCCCGCCTCGGGGTGCCATCCGGGGGGACGGGCGCCGACACGGATGCATCACCAGGGGAGTTGACGATGAACCACCGTTTCGTGCGGCCATTGCTGGCCGCGCTTTGCCTTGCCTCGACTGCCGCCGGTGCGGCCGACCTGATCCCGGTGGCGGACTTCGCCCGGCGGATGCCGCTGACCGAGCCCAGCCTCTCGCCCGACGGCCAGTACGTCTCGATGGCGTTCCACGATCCCGACGGCAAGACCCATGGCCTGGCGATCTATAGGGTCGGCGACATGACCAAGCCTGTGACCCTGATCCGCATGCCGCCCTACGAGCTGCCGGCGAGCATGATCTGGGCCAGCAACACCCGGCTGGTTGTCGCGCGCGGCAAGGTCGACGGCTCCATCGGCGCGGCCTCTTATACCGGCGAGATCATGGCGATCGACGTCAACGGCAAGAACCCGGATTACCTGTTCGGCTACGAGGCCGTCGGCAAGCGAGCTGCCACGCGCGCGCTAGACCGTGGCTGGGGCACGATCGACGGTGCGCCGATCGACGCCAACGGCCACTTCTACATGCGGGCCACTCTCTGGAGCGACCAGGATCGAAGCACCCTCTACGATGTCGATGCGCAAACGAGCGCACGCCGACAGATGGCCGATATTGGCCAACCCAACATGAATTTTCTGGTCGCGCCCGACGGCACGCCGCGCTTCGCCTTCGGGACGGGCCCGGATGCGAAGTGGCAGGTGTACCACCGCGAAGGTAGCGGCTGGACGAAACTCGCCATCAATCAGGCGCACCGATCCTTCGAACCTGTCGCTTCCGTGGCGGGCAATGACAAACGGATCTATGCGCTGGCTAGCCCCGACGGCAAGGGCGGCGAGTTCATCGAGCAGGACGAAGATGGCGGCAACCTCAAGGTGATCCGCAAGGACGACTTCGGCTGGGTGTCCGCCGAGGGCCTGTGGACGCCGGCGCCCTTGCGTCCGTTCGGCACCATCGTCAACACCGGCATCCCGAAAGCCGAGTACATCGACCCGCAAACGCCCATCGCCAAGCTGCATATGGCCTTGTCGCTGAAATTTCCGGGCAATTTCGTGAAGTTCGTCGACTTCAGCCGTGACGGGGGCCAACTGATGTTCGAAGTGGCCGGCGACCGCGAGCCCGGCCGTTTCATGTTGATCGATACCAAGACCTACAAGGTGACGAAGCTCTTCGACGCCCAGCCATGGATCGACCCGGCAAAGATGTCCGAACGCAGGCCGCTACGCTTCAAGGCCAGCGACGGGTTGGAACTGGAGGCCATCCTCACCTTCCCCAAGGGTCGCCCGGAGGCCAACCTGCCGATGGTGCTGCTGCCCCACGGCGGTCCTTACGAGGTCTCCGATGAGTGGTACTACGACACGGACGCGCAGTTTCTCGCCAGTCGTGGCTACCTTGTGTTGCAGGTGAACTTCCGCGGTTCGACAGGGCGCGGAAGCGCCTTCGAAAGCGCTGGCCTGAAGAAATGGGGCACGCGTATCCAGGAAGACCTGATCGACGGCGTGAAATGGGCCATCGCGCAGAACTATGCCGACCCGAAGAGGGTATGCGTCTTTGGCGCCAGCTTTGGTGGGTATTCGGCGCTGATGGCACCGGTGCGGGCCCCTGGCATGTTCAAGTGCGCCGTGGCCTACGACGGTATCTACGACCTGGGCATGATGTACACCAAGGGCGATATCCAGGAGAAGAAACTGGGCGTCAACTATCTCTACATGGCGATCGGTAACGACCAGGCCGAGCTGGCGGCGAACTCGCCCGCCCACCTCGCCGACAAGATCGACGTACCGGTGTTTCTCATTCACGGCGAAGACGACGAACGCGCCCCTTTTGCGCAATTCAAGGCCATGCGTGCGGCCCTGGACGCGGCGCACAAACCCTACGAGGTCCTGACCAAGCCCGATGAACGCCACGGCTTCGTCAAGCCGTCGAATATCGAAGAGATGTACACCCGCCTGGAAGCGTTCCTGGAAAAAAACATCGGCGGCGGGCAGCAGGCAACGGCGTCGACCCAGTAACAAGCCAGACCCCGACCGGCGGGGGCCCATGACTTCCGCCGGTTGCCCCCTTCACGCCGCACGCGTTATCTTCGCGTGATCGTCGGTCCCGGGTGGGGTATGGCGGGGCTTGGGAGGCTTCAGGGTATGCACGTCAGTTCCGGGCACAAGCGCCTCGTCGCAGGGCGACGCGTAGCGCTTGCCACAGCGCTCGGAGCCTGCTTGCTCACGGCCGGGGCCAGCGCGCAGGAAACCAGCTCGTCAGCGGAGATGCTCGCGCCGGTGAACGTCAGCGTGACCGGCTCCCGCATCCGTGGCACCGATGTCGAAACCGCCCAGCCCATCTTCACGATGGATAAGCAGGCTATCCGGGACACGGGGCTGACCAGCCTGGCCGACATCATCGGCCGCATTCCGTCCGCCGGGACCCCCGAAGTCACACCGCAGGACACCCTCTCGTCCAGCACCGACGCGGGCGGCCGCTACGCCAACCTGCGTAACCTCGGCGCGGTGCGAACGCTTGTCCTGGTCAATGGCCGTCGCTGGGCCACCAGCCTCAATGGCCTCACCGATCTTTCCACCATTCCCGTGGCGATCGTCGAGCGCATCGAAGTGCTCAAGGATGGCGCCTCGTCGATCTACGGCTCCGATGCCATCGGCGGCGTGGTTAACATCGTTACCACCGATCGCTTCGAGGGCGCCTCGGCGGACGTGCTCTACGGCGTCAACGGCAAGGGCGACGGTACCCAGAAAAACGGCAGCTTCACCTGGGGCAAGAGTAGCCAGAAGGCTTCGGTCATCCTCGGTGCCAGCTACGAAGACAGTGACGAGTTGTTCGACAGCAAGCGGTCGCTGACCAGCACGGCTTATGGACCGCGCCATCCGGATGACGGTTTCGGCATGGGTCCGTACGGCGGCGTGGTCGATCCGCGCGCACCCGGCACCGCCGGTGCCGGCGCTTATAGCGCCGACGGTTCGTGGATGCCCAACCGCTACGTCGTCAATCATCCCGGTGGCGCGGTCGGCAATACGGCGGACCTCGCCAACTATCACCCGTACGATGTCAACAGCAACGCCGACAAATATTCCACGCCACAGGACATGACCTTCCGCGCTGGCAGCAAGCTGCGCAACCTGTTTGCGACGGGGCGATACAACATCAGCGACGACATCGCCCTGCGCGGCATGGCGAGCTATGGCGTGCGCGACACACGCAGCCAGGCCGCCGGCTATCCGCTGGAAAGCGGCTCGGGTCGCAGCCGCGACCTCGGCATCGACCCTGGTAATGCCTACAACCCCTTCCCCGGTTACGAAACCGACTTCTTCCGGCGTACCACGGAACTGCCGCGAATGAGCTGGGCGAAGAGCAAGGCCTTTCATGTCGACGCCGGTGCGGAGGGTAGCTTCCTCTGGAACGACCGTACCTGGAACTGGGATGTCACCTACGGTTATTCCGAGGCCCGCGACAGCCGCACCGACAGCGGCAATATCAATCTGGTCAATGCATCCAAAGCCCTCGGTCCCACCGCCGTCGTCAATGGCAGCGTCGTCTGCGCCAACGCCGCGGATCGCGCAGCAGGCTGCGTGCCCTGGAACATTCTCGCTGGTCCCGGCGGCACGCCAGATGCCGTGTGGAACTACGTGCAGTCGACGACCACTGCACACCAGGTGACGCGGACGAACGACATCGTCGCCAACCTGACCGGCGGCGTGTTCGACCTGCCGGCTGGCACGGTGCGCGTCGCCGGTGGCCTGGAGCATCGCAACGAGAACGGCCGCTATGTGCCCGATCCCGCCGACTCCGCCGGACTGACTACCCAGCTGGCCAGCAATCCGACGAACGGTGGCTACATCGTCAACGAGGCTTATCTCGAGCTCGACGTGCCGTTGCTGGCAGATCTGCCCTTCGCCCGCGAACTGGCGGTGAATGCATCGTCGCGATACTCGCACTACACCGCGTTCGGTGGCCGCACGAACAACAAGTACAGCTTCCGCTGGAAGCCGTTCGACGACCTGCTGCTGCGTGGTACTTACGCCGAAGGTTTCCGTGCACCGACAGTCGCCGATCTCTACGCGGGTTCGAGCGAGAGCTTCGAAAGTTTCCTCGACCCCTGCGACAGCGCGTACGGCGCGGCCGCCTCCGACACCGGTGTACGTGGGCGCTGCGCGGCGGCCGGCGTGCCAGCGAACTACCGACAGATCGACCAGTCCGGCGCACAGGTCAACTCCGCCACCGGTGGCCAGAACCCGGTCGCTTTCCGCACGGGCGCCAACCCCGCGCTGAGGCCGGAATCGTCGATCACGCGCACCGCAGGCCTGGTCTACAGCCCCAGCTATGCGGATGGCCTCGATGTCACGCTCGACTATTACAAGGTCGACATCCGCGATGTGATCACGCCGATCCTCGCGGGCGACATTCTCAACTTCTGCTATGTGCGGAACGACCCGACGTATTGCGGACGCTTCACGCGCGCAGCAGACGGACACATCACGTCGCTGGACGAAAGCCTGGCCAACCTCGGGACGTTGCGCACCGAGGGCTACGACTTCGGCGCGCACTACCGCTTCCCGGAAACGCGCTATGGCGAGTTCACCCTGCTCTCGGATAGCACTTATCTGAAGGACTACACGCAATCGAGTAGCCCTGGCGCGCCACCCCGGCAGCTGGCCGGCTACATGAATGGCGTGCAGGGTCTCTACCGCGTACGGTCGAACCTGTCGCTCGACTGGTCGCATGGGCGCTTCGGCGCGACGTGGACCGTGCGCTACTTCGACGGCCTGAAGGATGCGTGCTGGTCGTCCACGGTTGAATGCAACCGACCGGATGAAATCAACGCGATCACGGGTGTCACCGGCGTGAGTCGCAAGGGCTCGGTCGCATTCCACGACGCCCAGTTGCGTTGGCAGGCGCCCTGGAATGGCAATTTCCGCGTCGGCATCAACAACGTTTTCAACCGCAAGGGCCCGCTGTACTACAACGTATCCAGCGCCGGTGGCGGCAGCCCGCCCTATAACCCTGCGTTCGACGTCGATCGTTACTTGTACGTTGGCTACCAGCAGAAATTCTGACGTTTCGTGCCGTCCGGGCAACGGCATGAAAATCCAAACGGTCATATGTTGGGGGCTAAGGAGTGGAGCCCTCGAATGCAGACGACCCGCGACGACAACAGGTTGACCCGTTTTAACGGCAACGGCCCGGGTCCTGAAAGTGAGCCAAAACCGGGTATCGGACCTTCGCCGTGGCAAGGTCGGGAACACCTGTGGCGGTCTGATCCCCCGTACGGCTAATCTGTAGCCATGCGAGCGAAGCCCAATGCACAGCCCAACCAGAGCCTGATCGACGGCATTCTCACGTTGCAGGCCCTGGCTTCGGCTTCCGAGCCTGTGGGTTGCCGCGAACTTGCGCGGCAACTGGGCGCCAACACCACGCGCGTGAACCGTCTGCTTAAGACGCTGGCCTATATGGGCATCGTGCGGCAGACCTCCGATCGCAAGTACGCGCCCGGTCCGGGCATGCATGTGCTGGCTGCGCAGAGTCTCTTCGCCTCGGGACTCATCCGCCGCGCCTTGCCCGAGCTGGAACGGCTGCGTCGGTTCGGACACACCGTGGCCATGGGCGTCCTCTGGAACGACAGCGTCAGCTATCTGTTCCATGCGCCACCGGGTATCGAAGCGGCGCGTGGCCTGGGGCGTATCGGCCTGCTGCCGGCGACGACGAGCGGCATCGGCATCGTGCTGCTGGCGCAGTTGCCGGATGACGAGGTGCGCGAGATCTACGCTGACCGCGACATCCCGATGTTTGCGGACGGTGTCGACAGTCTTCTCGATACGCTGCAGCGGACACGCAAGCAGGGTTACGCACGCGTGCACGTGGCCGATGACCGCGACCACCACATCGTAGCGGTGGCGAGCGGTGAGCCGGTCGTCGCGGGCCTCGCCATGTCGGGCTGGATTCCGGAATCGGCGACGGCCGAACTGGTCGAGGCCCTGCGACTGGCGGCGCTCGAGATCGGTTGAGGTCTCGCCGCACTGCGCCTTGACCGTGTTGCTATTTTAGTAATACGTTCGCTGCGACTTCGTGGGGGGTGCAGGGCATGGCAGTAGTAAAGGAAGAGGGCGCTCGGCGAGGACGGTTGCGCTGGGCGCTTCTGGCGCTGCTGTTCTTCTCGACGGTGCTCAACTATCTCGACCGCCAGGCCCTTTCCATCCTTGCGACCACCATCCAGGTGGACCTGAGCATCACCGATGCTGCCTACGCGCACATCGTGCAGGCCTTCCTGTTCGCTTATACGGTTGCTTATCTGCTTGCCGGACGGATTACCGACTGGCTGGGCTCTCGGATGGCGCTGGCTCTGTTCGTGGCGTGGTGGTCGGTCGCGAACCTGATGACCGGGCTGGCGCGCAGCGCCTTCGAACTCGGCGCCGCGCGGTTCGCGCTCGGGCTCGGTGAGCCGGGCAATTACACGGTCGGATCCAAGGTGGTGTCCGAACGGTTCCCGGCGGCCGAGCGTGGCCTTGCGTTCGGTATCTACACGGCCGGTGCGATGGTCGGTGCGACCATCGCACCTCCGCTCATCGGCGGTGTCGCCATGGTTTATGGCTGGCGCTCGGCCTTCGTGGTGACCGGCGCGGCGGGGCTGCTCTGGCTTGGCGCCTGGCTGTGGATTCACCCACGCGAAGAACGTGTCGTGAAGGTTCCGGGCGTCGCGCAGGAAGGCGTGCTTTGGGGAACCCTTCTGCGCGATCGCACGCTGTGGCTGCTCGTGCTGTCACGGGCCGTCGCGGATCCCGTCTGGTACTTCTACCTGTTCTGGTTCCCCAAATACCTCAACGACGTGCGCGGCATGAAGCTGGCGGCCGTCGCGTCGATCGCCTGGGTGGTGTACCTCGCGGCCGATCTCGGCAGCGTCGGCGGCGGTGCGATTTCCAGCTGGCTGGTCAAGCGTGGGATCGAGCCGACGCGCAGTCGCCTCATGGCCATGGCGGGCGCGGCACTCGTCGCTCCCATAGGGATGTTCTCCGCTTTCCATCCAGCGCTGCCGGTACTGTTCGCCATCGGTGCGGCGGTGGCGTTCGCGCACCTGGTTTACCAGATCAACATCAGCACGCTCGTCGTCGACCTCTATCCGGGTCGCAACATCGCCACCGTGTTCGGCATCATCGGCGCAGGCAGTGCGCTCGGCGGCATGTTGTCTGCCCAGGTGGTCGGCAGCCTCGTGTCGAGCGGGAACTTCGACCGCAGCTTCGTGCTGATGGCATTCCTGCACCCGATCGCGTTCGGTGTGGCCTGGCTCGCGGTGAAACTGGCACCGCGCTCGCGACTGATCGCGGGCGCGCCACTTGTGTCTCAGGACACGAGTTCAGCGTAGTCCCAGAACCGCCGCCCAGGGCGGGCGCCGAGGCCGTGCCCGCTGGGCAGGCTGTAGCTGCAATCGCCATAGGCCATGTCCGTATCGAGCAGCTCCAGCGAACGCGAGAACAAGGAGTGCTGCCATTCATGCCGCCACAGGCCTGGCATGGTCACCGAGGCATGCAGACTCGCTGCCAGGAACAGGCCGGCGCCGATCGTGGCATGTGGCGCGGTAGCGACGCCGGCGGCTTCGGCCAGCGCGTTGATGCGGCGAAACTGCGTGATGCCGGCATGGCCCATTTCCGGCTGGATGAAGGCGACCGAGCGTTGCGAGAGGCGCTGGCGAGCCTCGTACTCGGTGTACCACTCTTCGCCGGCAGCAATGGCGACGGGTGAGCGACGCGCAAGCCAGGCGAGGCCATCGACATCCTCGGGCTTGATCGGCGCCTCGACGAAATGCGGTCGATACACGGCCATGCGTTCGATGAGGTCGAGCGCCTCCGAGGGCGAGAACTTCCAGTGCAGGTCGACCATGAGCAGTGCATCGTCGCCGAGAGCCTGGCGTAGCGCAGCCACTTCCTCGACGATGCCTTCGCTGCTGACGACGGCGTGGATCTTGAACGCGTCGTGGCCTTCGTCGCTAAAGCGTCTCGCCATCGCCACGCGTCCCTCCAGCGTGGCGGCGGGAAGACCGGAAAGGTAGCCGGGCACGCGATCATGATGACGCTCGCCGAGCATCTGCCACAGCGGAAGGCCATGGCGACGTGAGCGCATGTCCCACAAGGCGATATCCAGTGCCGTGATCGCGTCCACGTGGAAGCCGGAGGTGCAGCCACGCACGCGCATGAGGCCGTAGAGGTCGTCCCATATCTGTTCGACGTCGTCGGGATCGCGCCCGATGAGTTCGGGCACGAGCAGGTCGTTGATGATTTCGGTCGTGGCCCGCGGTGCGCAGATGCCGTAGGTTTCGCCCCAGCCTTCACTGCCGTCCGTGCCGGTGACGCGCACGACGATGGAACGGTCCACCGAGGGGTAGATCGTGCCATTACCCTTGCGCACGACATAGCCGCGGGAGTTGACACGTTCCCCGGCGCCGAGCGGGCCGAGGTACGGCGTATCCCGCGGGACGGTGACGATGAAGGTTTCGACCTTCGCGACGGTAGCGTTCATGTGGACATTCTCGCGCTTCCACCCGGGGTGCGGTCCAGGGGGACCAGGTCGGCGATGCGGGCAAGCAGGGCATCGAGCTCGCGTTCGTCCCAGGCATCGAGCGCGGGGCCGGGTGCGCGGACATGGGCATTCGCAATAAGGCCGCGACGCAGCAGTACCGCCTTGGTCAGTCGCCAGCGGAACACCGCCTGCATGCTCAGCAGGGGGAGGGTGCGCTCGAACAGATCCCTCGCGCCTTGTACGTCGCCGCGGTTGTAGCGGTCGAGCATGTCCACGTGCACTTCGGTGACTTCGCACGCGGGCATCGTGCCGATGGCGCCGCGCTGCAACTCGTCCATGACATAACGTGCGCCCGCACCGCCAAAGACGGCGGTCACGTTGCCGCGTGTCTGCGCCGCGAGCGCCGTGATGCGGTGGCCGGAGGGCTGCGTTTCTTCCTTGACGTAGGTAATTCCCTTGACCGCCGCCGCCAGCGCAGCCACCTGCGTCACGCCGAGGCCGACGCCCATCGGTGCCGGTGCGTTCTGCAACATGATGGGGATGCCCGATGCGGCATGGATATCGTTGAAATAGCGGGCCATGGCCACCGTGTCGCTCGCGTGGGCGTGCGGCGTGAGGATCATCGCCGCAACGGCGCCCGCCTTCGCACCCGCGCTCGCAAGCTGCGTGGCCACCGTGACATCGGGATGACTCGCGCCGACCACGAAGGGGACGCGTCCACCGATCCACTCGCCAAGCTCGGCGGTAACCTCGAGCCGCTCGTCGGTCGAGAGCATGTCGTACTCGCTCGCGAGGCCCGGAAAGACCACGCCTGCGGCGCCGGCGGCGAGGATGTACTCGAGCACGTTGCGCGTGCCGGGCAGATCGAGCTCGCCCGACCCATGAAAGATCGTCGGAAGTATCGGAAAAACGCCTGCCAGGTGGGTCATGTCGTGGCTTTCCTCGAAGAGCGGATTGTTGCGTTGCATCAATGATTTAGTTGTGCGGCGGTCCTTGCAACGACATCTATATTGCTATAATAGTTACACCATGCCAAGCAGAAAACGCGTTGGCACACGGCGCTAACCGGCAAAATCCGTGAGACCTCGGGGGAGGAAAAACAAACATGCGTCTTACTCGTCGCACCATCCTGTCGACCTTGATTGCACAGGTGCTCTTCGCTTCCGTTCCGGCCGTCGCGCAGACGAGCACGGCCAATGACACAACCGCCAGGGCACCGGTGCCTCCGGCGCAGCCGCAGACGCAGGCTGGCACGGCGCCCCAGGACCAGAACCCGGTCACGCTCGAGGGCGTCACCGTATCGGGCATCCGCCAGAGCCTCGAGAAATCACGCGACCTCAAGCGCGACTCCTCGCAGATCGTCGATGCGATTGTCGCCGACGATATCGGCAAGCTGCCGGACACCAACGTGGCCGAGTCGCTGGGACGCGTCGCTGGCGTGCAGCTGGAACGCGGCATGGGCGAGGGCAGCAGTGTGCTCGTTCGCGGTCTGAGCCAGAACGTCTACCTCTATAACGGTCGTGAGATCTTCGACGCGACCGGGCGCGGCGGGAATGGCCTCGACCAGCTGAATACGTCCACCTATGGGCTACTCACGCTCGTGCCGTCCGAACTCATCTCGCGCCTCTCGGT
>Ga0247729_10001071_pt1 | contig 10317 bp, 12 predicted proteins | sample UWRJL133311R2_FD_180958 | JGI IMG/M metagenome (GOLD analysis project Ga0247729, IMG submission 180958) | Plant litter microbial communities from Arlington Agricultural Research Station in Wisconsin, United States - UWRJ-L133-311R-2 | ecosystem: Environmental > Terrestrial > Plant litter >... | reverse complement strand
ACACATCTTCGGAGGAGCTGCAGAAGGTAGAGAGAGAGTTACAGCCGCAGTTCCAGAAGATGAGGAAAGCTCTTGATTTGATCCGGGATGCTGTGATTACACATGGAAAGGAGGGAAGGCTGAGTCTGGTATGTATTGGGGGTATTATGAAGGTCTATCGGCGACGCAGCGACGAAAGTTTACTTCCGAGTAAGGTCATGCAATATTTTGAGTCAGATTAGGTCATGTAGTTCGTATTCCGCAAAATTTTAAATAGCACATGTACATGTAAAATGGGAATTTAAACTTGCATAAAAGATGGGATTTTTGATTGGTTGGAATACCATGGAAGGTATCGGAATGGTACCACATCGATTTAGGCGCCCAATATGTATTATTATATAAGCAGCGTAGGGGAAGAACGAACCAGGACCAAGCTCGTTCCGAATCCCACTGCAACCCGTCAACAACAGATTAAAATGGCCACCTACCGCAAGAATTTCCAAATCTCCAGAAATTTTACAGAGGAAGTGCCGGTCCCCTTAATGGATCGCAATATTCTCGAGGGACTGAAGGTTGATGCGAGCATGAAGATTCTGCAGCCACCTGCACAGGAGTACGATGAGACAATGGAGGATTTGAAAATCAAGGAGTACAGATACGTGGGGTCTTACAAGTGGCTCGAAGCAGATACGCCTACAATGCTTGTCCCAGGTAAGTTGCGAAGTACGACACAACGTGCGGCTTGCAGATAAACAGCCCACAGGTTCGCCTCGGGTCTGGCAAGACCTACAGCTGCCATACCCGTTAACCAAGATCGTGGACTCCATATATGCGACCAGAACGGGTATCGGATGCCTAGACAGATCCTCCTCCCGCTCGTCGTCGCAGTGAACAAGCTAGCAGAATTGAGAAGCGAGGGACCCTTCAACTGGTCGGCCGTCGATTTTGTCACAGATAGGAATGCCTTGCGCAAGCTGGCTCGTTGGGCAAAGTGCACAATCAAGAAAAACACCAGTTTTCGATTCGACTTGCATTTGGCAGGAGAGAGCACGATCCTCATGAACCGGGGCTCCCACAAGGATGGCGGAGATGTTGGGCGGAAGGTTTTACCGCGTCAACTTCGAGAAAGCCTTTACCACAACCACTCCTGGTTGCGAGGGCAGTATCCCTCAGCATTCTCGAGTTGTGACCTATGTGAGTCAATTTTATGAAACTGTTTTGTGAGGTTCCTGAGTCTAATCTTACTGGTCAATAGGACTTGAACGGTTTGAAGATGGTTGTTCGTTTCGAAGTCGATGCATTCATCCCTACGGCCACAGGTAGGGGCACAAGTAGCGATGCGGCAATGGACAACATTATCGATTCGTTTGGCGCGGCATCTCTAGCCTCTTTCGCATCCCAGACGGAACATGGATTGGCAGTGCAACACGGAGGATCTGAAATTGCATCTTCACAAATCGTCGAACTGACCACCCGTACGGTGCGAAACAAGAATCAAGGTTGGATGGAACATTACTGCCAGCTTTTCTTCTCGCAGACCGCGTTCCACTTCCTTGCATTTCACGACAATGGGTGGATTTCAATCGCGCGGAAAGTAAGGCTCAAGATCACATGAAGGTCCTGCTTGATGCTCTTGGGATCATCCGGAAGATGGTCATGGCGCAAGGGAAGGATGGAAGGCTTAGTTTAGTATGGGACGGCGAAGTCCTCAAAGTGTACGAGAGGGAAGATGAGGAGGGTCTCTTGCCAGAGCCCGTGATGAGACTTTTCGCGCGATCTGAAGTCTTGTAGACATTATGTAGCCCGCTGTTAGTCTCCTTTACAGACCTTAGGATCAACAAATGACAGTCGATTGATAAATATAAGCCTTAAGGCCCGCTGTTGCCCTTGAGCGAAAAGCTTTTCCATGCCAACTGGCCCGGCGTCCCGGCCGGTCCGATCACCTTGCATCATTGCTCGCAGTCTCAGATCTCAGCAACCGTGCATCATGACTTCGTCCTCTACAGCGTATCATCCAATTTCCGTCGATAAGGACGCTCAAAGATACAAGGAGGAGGCCGTATCAGTCTCTTCTGACCCTGCTGAAGCATCTCAAGAGCGATTTGAGCTGAAAAGGAGACGCAGAGCAATCCAGTCCATTTTCATCTCACTCTTCATAGGATTATACATGACGTTCCTCATGGCGCGCGCTGTGTTTCCCAATCAATTTACCAGAGGATCGAGGAAGGCACTGTGTCAACTTTCTGTGCATCGCTTTGCACAGGGAATGTACATGAATTTATCGACCGCGAGACTTCCAAGCCATTACACATTACCTTCTGGAGATAAGATCCCTGCTGTCGGACTAGGTGAGTTTGTGGGTAGCACTGCTTGACATGCATGTCTGATTTTCTTCTGCATTAGGAGTTTGGCGTGCTGAGCCCAACGAAGTCGGGGAAGCTGTCAAGGTAGATTACTCCCCTACTCAAAGTTGTTTTAGGAAGTTTAATAAGCATTTCTGTAGGTTGCCCTCAAAGCCGGGTATAGACATATCGATGGCGCCTGGGTATACGGGGTGAATATTGCTTTATATTCCTGCAACTTTCACTCTTACATCGTTCTTAGAATGAACACGAAGTCGGCGATGCCATTCGGCAGAGCGCAGTTCCTCGTAAGGACATCTGGATCACATCCAAACTCTGGAACTCGTTCCATGCCCCAGAAGATGTCGAACCCGCTCTTGACCAGACATTAAATTCGCTGGGAACAGACTACGTCGACCTCTATCTTATGCATTGGTACGCTTTCTTCACCTTCTGCGACTATGCAAATTCTCAACTCTGAATTAATAGGCCCGTTGCGTTCAAACGCGACACTCGGAATGTTGATTTCGACCTCACAGAAAATCCCTATATTACCTGGAAAAAGATGGAAGAAATGGTGAAGAAGGGCAAGGCGCGGAATATCGGCGTTAGCAAGTGGGTGCATTCTATAATTGGACCGTATGCAGGTTGACGTCATCGTTTACCTAGCTTCAACATTCGCCGCCTCAAAAATCTTACGGCAAATCCACTTGAAATCAAACCAGCGATCAATCAAGTAGAACTTAGCTATTGGAATCCTCAGCCTGAACTGCTCAAGGTAAGATCTGGATCCTATCAATGCGAGATCCTTGTTTATTTATTCATTTTACGTCAGTGGTCGAAGGAGAATGACATCCTCCTTGAAGCATATTCTCCTCTTGGAAGTGCCGAGAAGGTAAAGGAGAGCCTTCAGATTCCGGAGGTGAGATCAAGGTCATCTGCGTTCGTTCATAGCCTAGACCAGCATTTATTCAGGTGAAAGAAATCGCCAAAGAACTAGGCTTGACACCTGCACAGGTCTATATTTCATGGCACATCCAACGCGGCGTAAGTTATCGTCTCCATCTTGCATGAGCGATTTTAAAGATTGTCTTGCAGACAATCGTCCTACCGAAGAGCGTCACGCCATCTCGTATCGAAGAGAATTATCAAGGTTTGTCTATATGCCAGCTAAGCATAGGGGAGGTTGGGAGGGCTGACACTCTCTGAACAGTTTCTATTCTTCCTGCAGATGCCGTCGAGAAACTCGAGAGGGTCGCCAATGGCCACAAACCATCACGCAGTGTTGATCCCAAGTGGGGTGTCGACATCTGGAACTGAACGACAGCTCGTACCGTATAAAGATCTTGTCTTACATGCCATCCACTTCCGTTCACTGTGCAATTCTCTCACGCCTTCCATTAACCTTCATAATGGCGCTTGATATTCCGAGCTCCCGACTAGGATACTTACCATCTCCACAAAGTGATTTGGATGTTATGAATTAGATACGCATTTGCGAGTTGATTAAGGGATTTAGAAAGTACGAAAGGGCAAGAGCTGAACGAAACTGTGTGCTAGGGATAAGAAAAATGAAGACGGCATGGACTATTGATACAAGTAAAGGGCGAAATAATGGCTATGCTACACTACAAACAAAGGGGAAGGGGGGCTATCGTAAATCTCATACCAGGATAGCCCGGTGTCCCATGAGCCAAGACTTCTTGAAGCTTGAAGCTGCCGTATCTCGCTTGCTCACTGCACACCTCGGAATATGCGAGCTCTTCTTGGGAACTACAACCATACCGGGACTCTTCACACCGCCAACGGACTTTCCTCTGCCCATCACCTTTTTCACATTCGCCACTTGATGGTACGGAGGCTTGACCTGCTGCACAGGAGGGGACATCCCGCCCGGATACGTAGTGTACATCCTGCGATAGTAAGGTGCGACTTGGTTCACCGAAACGTTCCATGGATCGACGGCCTTCACTTCCTCATAGCAGGCAGCGAGGAGAGTCTCTAACGTGGTTGTGGGAAGGTTGGGTACAGGGATGATGTGGGACTCGGATGGGTCTTGAGGGACGATGTCTTGTCCATACATCTCCTCATCGAGGTGGTGCAGGAGCCAGAGTTCTTCATCTGTCTCTGGGAGGCTGGGAAACTCCGAGGACAAAGATTCATCATAGATCGATTGTTGAGGAAGTGTGTGAAGGCCATGACGGTTGTCGGACTCCGTGCAATACGTTCCTGTGGGGTCGCTGCAGCAGTCCATGTCCAGGCTGTAAATACGAGATGGAGGATGAGATTCGGAGGTGTATAGGATGGTGTTTGCGGATGGTGCACTCCGAGAGAGGCTGCGAGGGGTGGAAGGGCCAAGTGGTCCGCTCTTCAGGAGTGAGGAGCTAGATGCGTAGAGACCCATGGAGGATGGAGGCGAGGGAAGTCCTTTGGACTTGTAGTTGATACGGGCGTCATTCGACTCGAGATCTTCCATACGGACTTTGCGCATCGACGGGTCTCTCGTCTCGGTAGGGACAGAGGGGGTGTCGTCGAGGACAGACAGGTCTGTCAACGTTGGCTCGTAGAATTGAACGTACTTGGATACGTTGATCATATTGAAAGCGTAAATGGGGTTTCTTCGAGCGTTGCGGGTGTTGACGGTCATAGACATGGCTGTGTAATTGTCGAGGAAGTAAGTAGAGTAGGAGGTTGAGTATATGTTGGAGAATGAGCTGAAGGAAAGTGGTCGCTTTTGAATCACCAGGAGTCAATGCGTAGAAGGGGCAGAAATGGTAAGTGGGGAAAAGCGTAGCGATGGGCTGGAATATATGCGTTCTCTGGGACACCAAGGCGCACGCGCTTGGCTAAGTTGTCCCTGAAAGCGTTGTCGAGTGTAAACAAGTGGAATAATGCAATAATGAGCGGCGGTAAAAATCCAACGGAGTGGAAAAGTCGAAGGTTGGTCCTCACCGAGGGCCACTGACACTGGGTGGGAGAGGGGGATCTCCCTAGCGATGGGCCAGTTTATATCCCACATGAACCGGCCTTGCAAAGATCTACGGCCAGCCTCAACAAAGGATTCGTTGGAAGTCCGAAATGACTCATGGGACCCTGATAGGATGAAAAGCTCCGGCATTGCCATTGATTGAGGATTAACAAACGTACCTCGAATCGACAATCGCCGATATAGTAGATTGTGCATTGTTTGACTGGTCAAAGCATGTGCTTCCACCAGTTTATTCCAGATCTGTCCGTTGAAACTTGGTCAAAATCAGCCATAAACAACGGAAAGTGGGGTGTCTAGTTCGAAGAGTTCTGCAGTTTGGCGTGCCTCCAACGGCAGTAGATATTCTGACGAGTGGCAACTCTTGCCAAGCGTCTACAGAATCAAAACGTGCTGGTGTGAAAGATACTAAGTGTGCAGGGTCGACTCAGCCTTCGGGAACATTATCAGCCTCCAATCATAGGCATTTTCCATGGTACACAATGCAGAGATTGGAAACGACTCAACTTATAATTAAGATCTCGAACTCGACATTCAGATAAGGGTCCCATTCAGGACGGCAAGATCACAGTGTGACTGGAACAAGATTGAGAGGGAAACGCTTTTATTGACGATATCTACCAGATGATTAGGGAGAGAGGGTAAATCGATAATCTAATCAGCTACAACAAAGTATTGAGTTAGGGAAGACCTCATCACACTGGAATAAACTTACCATCTAGTAAACCATGGACGACATGTCAGCACGAATGCGGTTGTAATCCAAGAGACCTTCGATGCTTCCAACAGCGGCAAGGGCGAACTAATATGGATGTATAATGAGCAGCGAACTTCGGAATGAGGGAGATGAAAATACGCACATCCTTGTCCCAGAGATATTTCTGTGCGACACGCTTGATCTCGTCTACAGTAACAGCATCGACAGCAGCCTCGATCTGTTGAGGAGTGAACCTCCTTCCGCTCGTGACGAGTTGACGACCAATATCCTCAGCAACGGCGGTGGTTCCATCGAGACCCAAAAGGAGACCAGCCTTGAGCTGGCTCTTAGCCCTCTCGACTTCGACGGAAGTAGGAGCAATGCTCATACGCGTCCACTCCCTGAGAGTAAAGTGCAGGAGGTCGTCCAAGTTCATCAGGTTCTCCGATACGAGGTAGATACCCCACAGACCGGTGTCCGAGTACGATGTGGAGAAAGACATGAACGAGTTGGCAAGGTTGTTTTGCGAAATGATGTATGAGAGTCGTGATGAGGTGAGAGACGAGCTGCCGAGGCTGCGGTCCCAGTTGCCGAAGATGCTTTGCATGACCATCATGGGGAAGTAGTCGGGTGAGGACCAGCCGACACCTTCAACAGCGATGGCGATGTTGGCGGTGGGCATGTCATCGTCGCGGATGCGGACTTCAGAGCCAACAAATGCGGTCTTGGGGTGCGAGAGCCGTCCGAGAGGAATGGGGTTGGAGGAAACGGGGAGGGAGGAGAAGTGCTTCTTGGCCAGGTCGACAAGCTCACTGTGGGAAACGCCGCCAGTGCCGACAAGGACCATTCGGTCAGCGGTATAGTTGGTTTTGATGTACGAGGCCAGATCAGCCTTCTTTATTGAGAGGATGTTGGCCTTGGGGCCGAGAATGGTGCGTCCCAGCGCTTGCCCTGTGATTCAATGAGTTTCGCCCATTTCTGAGACATGCAGCAAACTGCTCACCCTGGAATGCAACGGCATGCAGATGGTCGAAAACAACCTCTTCGAGCTGCTTGTCCACCTCCTGCTGCTCCCGCAAAATTACATCGCGCTCCCTTTCGATCGCGCCGTTCTCCAACTTGGAGTTCTGGAGGATATCGGAGATAATGTCGACTGCCACTGGCACATCCTTCCTGAAACTCTTGGCATAGTACACCGTCTGCTCGCGCGAGGTATACGCATTCAAGTGGGCACCAAGGTTCTCCACCTCGAGCTCAAGCGCATGCTGGGAACGGCGACCTGTTCCCTTGAACGCCATATGCTCCAGGAAGTGAGCAGTTCCGTTGGTCTTGTCCGTTTCCGCCCGGCTGCCAGCATCAATCCACACGCCAACAGTCGCGGTTTGCGCATGAGGTTGAGCCTCTGTCGCCACCGTCAGACCATTAGGAAGTGTCGAAATTTCAGTGAAAGGTGAGTTGACTACTGTCGCAAGGCCGCGCACGGCTCGCTGGCAAAGATTTGCATGTGAGTGAAGGTCCTTTCTGTAAGCCCCCGTCAATAATTGCTGACCTGGTTGCGCGCAGCGCTCCTGATTACGCGGCTGAGGACCGTTCTTGGGACCATGGAAGGAGATGAGGACCGTTCAAGGACGAATTTTTGGTAGGAAAGCAATTTCGCTCTCCAAGGCCGGGACACCACGGTCGGATTATGCCGGAGGTTACTAGCACGTGACGCGTACCGCCAATCAAGGCGCTTGGATTTTCCAATTTCTCTTCCTCAGGCTCCTCCATGTTGTGCAGACTAACAATGTATTCGGATTCAGTGAATGCATGAACGCGTCTGTGTCCGAAATTGTTAATTTTGGGGATGTGCAGCAGCTTCTGAGTAGCTCCGATATTCACGCTACCGGAAACCGGCTTCGTCAACTGCTGGCTCCTCCAGGATTCGTTCAGCAACTCGTGCTCCGTCTACTTCCAATGGCTGCATCTGTGCTACCAACGGAACTCCAGGCGTTGTGGACCTTGAATTGCCTACCAGCAGAGTTTCTTGAACACCTTCACCTTCATGAGGCACCTGATACCACGGTAAATTCAACGTTCAGGCTTGGCCTTGGCGCTCAGGTAAAATCCAGGAGGACGAGTTTCCTACCAAGTCCACTCATCTTCTGGTCTTAGATTGCGGTGGGACTCGCGGGCTTGTCTGCCGCGTATTTACACTATCTTCGCGAAGGCGAAACACAGGACGTTTCCGTGGATGCAAGACATGCAGTGCTGTCTTTCCGTGAGCTATATCTATCTGAATTCGCTCCCAGAGCTTCAACTCCTTGCAGATAGTGAGGCATGGTACACTATAAACGATTCGCCACCACCTGGGGATCTGTGGGATAGTGTTGCTGGACTTTACAAGACGAAAGATAATAGGTGGGTCAGGATCCACACAAACTTTCCGCAGTAAGTTAGCTTACCTAAATTACTCCAAAAAGGTTACTGATGGTTTATTCGATAGCCATCGAAGAGGCGTCCTGGAAATTCTGGGCATTCACGAAACAGACAAGGAGCTAGCAACAAAATCAGATGTTGCAGCCGCCATCCTCAAATGGAATGCGATAGACTTTGAGGACACATGCGCAGAAAGGGGCATGTGCGTCACCGCACTGAGAACGTACGAAGAATGGAAAGAACATCCACAAGCGATAGCCTTGCGTGACGTTCCTCCCGTGGAGATACGTAAGGTTGCTGAAAGTCCACCTCCAGCGACCAAGAAGAACGCAAAGCGAACTAAAAGGCCTCTCCAAGGCATTAACGTCCTTGACCTAAGCAGAGTGCTTGCAGGTCCAGTAGCTGGACGAACACTTGCAGGTGAATATTTTGAGGACATTACGAAATATGATCCATCCTGCTAATCATGGCTGTCGATTAGCGCACGGCGCTGATGTACTCCTTGTTACCTCGCCCAACCTTCCATCTCTCCCGCTCGTGGACATGGAAACATCTCTTGGAAAACATACAACTCAACTTGACCTACTAGAACCCGCTGATATCGAAAATTTTCGGCACCTTGCTCAAGAAGCCGACGTCCTCTTGCAAGCCTATCGTCCAGGGGGCATTGAAGAGAAGGGCTTTGGAGTCAGTGATATGATTGCCCTGGCGGAGGAACGACAACGCGGCGTGGTCTGTGCAAACCTACGCGCTTGGGGATGGGAAGGACCTTGGCAAGGCCGTCGAGGGGTATGTGCTTTTAACTCTACGTTTAAATAATGGTTGATGGTTGATTGATACCTTTCAGTTTGACTCTCTCGTGCAAACAGCCACAGGCTTCAACGCTGATGAAGGGCAAGCCTATCAAGTCTACATGGGAAGCACTGGAACCTCGAGCAATACTAATCCAAACGGGTGGTCTCCAAAACCCTTGCCAATGCAGGCCCTCGATCATGCCGCAGGCTACTTCTTGGCCTTTGGTGTGAATGCGGCTTTTTGCAAAATGATTAAGGTGAGAATGATTCAATCTCTAAAACTGAGTACTGATATCATCATCTGCAGGAAGGAGGTTCATACGAAGTGCGCGTGTCTCTCGCCGCTGTTGGCCAATGGATTCGCTCTCTGGGTCATATATCAGCTCAAGAAGCTTTTAGAGAGGGAAAGCCCCTGCCCAAACGAGAGGACCAGGAAATCACCAAGCTTCGTCTCGAGTGGAATGAGCGAATGGGTCAAGATAAGGGTGATAACTGGGAGAGAAGAAGAATGGCCGCGTTGAGGCACGCGGCCGTCCTCTCACGGACACCTGTCAGGGAGGGTATTTTGCAGACGGATGAGTCATTGGAAAGTGAGGAATCGGACTGGGGCGCGCCTATGAGATTGGACGCAGATGATGTAGGGTCCGTGTACGCAGTTTGGCATCAACGTTCAAGTCATGAGCAGTGAAGAAACATCCACTGCCAACATCGGAAATACTCTCCATTTGAAGTCCCTCGGTTTGTTTGGAAGGCTTCAATCTCACCTCAACTCATTCTTGATTAAAGACACTTTCACTTAAACCTAGCAACTTCAACACTCCATCCTCGGGGACAACTTCGCGTAAGAGGATTCGATAAATGAAAGATTGTTGTACAAGCTAAGCATATCGGTCTAACTGGGAGAAGAGAAGAAGGGGGATACACGTGTATGTTTGACCAGGTCGTCGTACTGATATAGCAATGAGAAACATCCAGCCAGGCCACCTGCTTCTTCCCACCACCTTCTATCTTGTCGGGGGAGGATGGTGCCCAACGTACATGAACGTTCCCGCGCAAGGATCTCCAAGATGGGCGTCTATAGCGAACTGGCTGATGTTA
>Ga0247729_10001069_pt1 | contig 10324 bp, 8 predicted proteins | sample UWRJL133311R2_FD_180958 | JGI IMG/M metagenome (GOLD analysis project Ga0247729, IMG submission 180958) | Plant litter microbial communities from Arlington Agricultural Research Station in Wisconsin, United States - UWRJ-L133-311R-2 | ecosystem: Environmental > Terrestrial > Plant litter >... | reverse complement strand
GATGCACGCGGTGCCCTGCCGCGACGAGCGGGGGCGTCACCCCCTCCCACGACGACGCATCCAACCAGAATCCGGGAACCAGGATGATGTCCATGCGCAGGAGGCTACTCGCGGGCACCGACACGGCAGCCGCGGTCGGAACGTCGCCGCGCGACCGGACACTGCGCCAGTTCCGTCAACAGGATGAGATCGGCAATTCGTCCGTCAACAGGATGAACTGCGGCGTGTCGAACCCGCCATCCTGTTGACGGATTGGCGATTTGCCGGTTCGTTGCGGCATTCGTGCCCCCACAGGGATTCGAACCCTGACTGGAACGATTTTAAGTCGCCTGCCTCTGCCGATTGGGCTATGGGGGCCCTCGTCAACACTACTGATGCGCGCGATCGGGGTCGCACCAGCGCGGTTGTGCCCGTTTGCGGCGATTGTGCCTGCTCGAACGGGAACAATTGCCGCAAAGGGGAACAATCGCGGGCCGGAGCTCGGCTGACGGGGCCGCACACGGCACGAATGCGCCCGGACGTGACGAATGCGCCCGGGCGACCGGGCGCATTCGTTACTGCAGGGCGCAAAGTTGCGCGAAGGTACTACTTCGCGGCGGGAGCCTTGCGGGCCGGGGCCTTCTTCGGGGCCTCGGCCGGGGCTGCCTCCGCCGGAGCCGCGGCGACCGCGGGCTTCGGGCGTGAAGCGAAGGTCTCGAAGGCGAGGCGCGGGAACTCACGCGCCTCGAGCGAGACGATGTCGCGCCCGAGCAGGAAGTTGAGGAACCAGATCGTGAAGACCCGGATCTTGCGCTCCCACATCGGCACGGCGAGCCCGTGGTATCCGCGGTGCATGAACCAGGCGAGCAGGCCCTTGACCGCGAAGTTGCCCGACTGGAAGACACCGACGTACAGGCCGAGACCGGCGACCGCGCCCGCATTCTTGTGGAAGTAGTCGTGAAGACCTTCCCCGCGGATGCTGGCCAGCAGGTTCTTCGCGAGGGTCTTGCCCTGGCGCACCGCGTGCTGCGCGTTCGGCACGGTGAAGCCGCCGACGCCGCCACCGGTGAGGTCGGGCACGGCGCTGACGTCGCCGGCACCCCACGCGTCGGGCACGACGCCGTCATCGTTGATGACACGCAGGTCGGCCTGCACACGCAGGCGACCGCGCTCCTCGAGCGGAAGGTCGGTGCCGCGCAGAACCGGGTTGGCCATGACGCCTGCGGTCCAGACGATGAGGTCGGACTCGAAGGTCTCGCCGGTCGACAGCTCGATCTTGCCGCCGACGGCGGAGGCGAGCTGCGTGTTCAGGTGGATCTCTGCCCCACGCTCCGCGTAGTTCTTGATCACCCAGAGGCTGGTCGGAAGCGACACCTCGGGCATGATGCGGCCCATCGCCTCGATGAGGTGGAAGTGCGTGTCTTCGAACTTCAGGGTCGGGTACTTCGGCAGCAGTGCGCTGGCGAGACTGCGCAACTCGCCGAAGATCTCGATGCCGGCGAAGCCACCACCGACGACGGTGAAGGTGAGCAGACGGTCGCGCTCGGGGCCGGCGGGCAGGTTCGCCGCACGGTCGAAGTTGGTGAACAGACGGTCGCGGATGGCGGTCGCCTCTTCGATCGTCTTGAGGCCGATCGCCTCGTCGGCGACCCCCGGGATCGGGAAGGTGCGCGAGACGGCACCGGCGGTGACGACGATGATGTCGTACTGGATCTCCCACGGCTCACCGATCGGCGGCGTGATGGTCGCCGTCTTGCGAGCGTGATCGATGGCGGTGACCTTGGCCGTGATGATCTCGGTCGTCTTGAGGTGACGACGGTGCGAGACGACGGCGTGACGCGGCTCGATGGAGCCTGCAGCCACCTCCGGCAGGAAGGGCTGGTACGTCATATAGGGGAGCGGGTCGACCATGACGACCTCGGCCTCGCCAGGCCGCATTTTGCGCTCGAGCTTCAGGGCTGTGTAGAAACCGGCGTAGCCGCCGCCAACGATGAGGATTTTGGGCACGACGTACAATCTACTACTTGCCTCGGCTCCTCCCTGACGTGTGACCGCGCCACGCGCGAAGCCCTCCGCGGATGACCAGCGCGAGCAGCGCGGCGAAGGCCAGGTAGATGACGAGCGGCAGGCCGGCATCCCGCAGCGCTCCGACCGAGGGGAGCACCGTGCCGAACGGCGAGGTCGGGGCGGCACCCGCGACCGGTGGCGCGATTGCCTTCACGGTCGAGCTGGGTGCCGGCGCGGTCGTCGCCTCGGCACGACGGTTGAGGCGGATCCACTCCTTCAACTCGTCGGCGGGATTGGTCTTCACCGTCGGCACGTCCGCCGTCACCGCGGCGGCGGCGTCGATCAGCCCACTGCCGTAGACGATCGCGTCGCCGGCCGGCTTCGCGGTGGCGGTGAGCCGGTTGATGGCATTGCCGGCGGAGATACCCGGATGCGCGGCCACGATGAGCGCGAGCAGGCCCGACACGATCGGGGTCGCGCCACTGGTTCCCGCCCACTCGAAATAGCCGCCGCCCGGGCCGACGCCGACGAGGTTCTCGCTCGGCGCCGCCACCGTGAGCGTGATGCCCTGCGAGGAGGCGTCGAAGCTCGCCCTGCCGTTCCGGTCGACCCCGGCCACGACCACGACGCCCGGCATGGTGGCGGGGGCACCCACCTCGGTGGTGCCGCTTCCCCGGTTGCCGGCCGCGGCGACGACGATCACGTCGTGCTGCATCGCGTAGAGGAAGGCCGCGTCCCAGCTCGGCGGCCAGTCGAGGGTGTTTCGGGTGAGCGACATGTTGATGATGTCCGCGCCGTGATCGACAGACCAGCGCACGGCCTGGGCGATCTGGTCGTCGGAGTCGACAGCGCCGACACCGAACCCGACCGAGACGGCGAGGATGTTCGCGGCAGGAGCCACCCCGATCACTCCCGCCCCCGAACCGTGGCCACGCCCGGCGAGCAGGGAGGCGACCATGGTGCCGTGGGCGCTGTCCTCGCCGACGGGCTTCTGGCCGTTCGGGGAACCGACGCCGGAGACATCCGTCCCCCCGGTGACGGCGCCGGCCAGGTCGGGCACGGAGCCGTCGACGCCGGTGTCGATCACGGCGACGGTGGCGCCCGCGCCGCGGGTGGCGTTCCAGGCGGTGGTGAAGCCGTAGCCGCTCAGCCAGTACTCGCGGTCACGGATGCTGTCGGCGGATGCCGGGCTGGCGACGAGGAGGGTGCCGGCGATGCCGAGCACGGCCGCAATCGCGACCGCCGCAGCCCTCCCCCGACGACGCATCAGGCGGCGCTGGGGTCGGGTTCCGCGTAGTCGGCGTCTGAATAATCGGCGCACTGGCAGACCAGCGGCGACCAGGCGGCGAGCTCGAGGGCAAGGTCGCCGATCGGGTTGACGCCGGGGCCGGCGGCGAGGGCGTGCCCGGCCAGCGCGTGCAGGCACTTCACCCGCACCGGCATGCCACCGGCGGAGATGCCCGCGATCTCCTCGACGTGGTCGATGCCTTCGCGGTCGGCGAGGTAGGCGGCGTGGGCGGCGGCGTAGGCCTCGGCCATCGCGGGCTCCTCGAGCCGCGCGGCCAGCTCGGTCATGACACCGTTCGCCTCGAGCGTGGAGATGGCGGCGGTGGCGGCGGGGTGCGACAGGTAGTAGAGCGTCGGGAACGGGGTGCCGTCGGCGAGGCGCGGGCTGGTGGAGACGACCGTCGGGGCGCCGCAGACGCAGCGCGCGGCGATGCCGATCACGTTGCGGGCCGGGCGGCCGAGCTGGTGCGACACGGTGGCGATGTCGTCGGCCGTGGGGGCGTCGAAGGGCGGGGTGGTCATGGGGTGGGGCTGCCTGTCGGGGTGGTGGTCGGAACGCCGATGGTCGGCGCGATGAGTTCGTCGCGCGGAGCCTCGCTGAGCCCGGCGGTGAAGACCGACGACAGCATCGACTGCACCCAGTCGACGTTGGTGGTCTGGATGTCCTTGCTGATCGGCTGCGCGGCCGTCACGGGAGCGGTGGCCCCGTCGTCGATCACGAGAAAACTGAAATCGCCGGGGAACACGTAGTCGAGGCGCTCGCGGGCCTGCGCTTCGATGTAGGTCGGATCGTCCCAGCGCGCGTTCTGCTGGGTGAGCTCGCCGACCGAGGCCTTGGCGTCGCGCACCGCCGCCTCGAGAGCCGCGATCTGCTGCCGCTGTTCGATGTAGATGCGCAGGCTCGGCGCGAGCACCACGACCGCGAGCACGATCAGTCCCAGGGCGATGATGGTGAAGCCGGAGAGACGGATGCTGCGCAGCCACTGTCCGTGCGCGGCCTCCTCCGGCATCCGCACCGACACTCGCTGCGTGCGGATACGCGGGGGCTTCGGGATCGCGCGCCGCGGAGTTCTCGCCATGATGATGAGCCTAAGTGGGGTTTCTGGAAATACGACGGGCGCACGCCGGTGACCTGAGCTCGCTGGTTGAGTAGGCCGCGACGAAGGAGCAGCCGTATCGAAACCGGATTTCGATACGCGTCCTCGTTCCTCGGGCGCTACTCAACCAACGAAGTGCTAGCCCTGGTAGCGCGGGAAGGCGCGGCGACCGGCGTAGACCGCGGCGTCGCCGAGCTCCTCCTCGATGCGCAGCAGCTGGTTGTACTTGGCGACGCGGTCGCTGCGGGCCGGGGCACCGGTCTTGATCTGGCCGCAATCGGTGGCGACGGCGAGGTCGGCGATCGTGGTGTCTTCGGTCTCACCGGAACGGTGCGACAGGATCGCGGTGTAGCCGCTGCGCTGGGCCAGGGCCACGGCATCCAGCGTCTCGGTGAGGGTACCGATCTGGTTGACCTTCACCAGGATCGAGTTGGCGACGTGCTGGTCGATCCCCTGCTGCAGGCGCTTCGGGTTGGTGACGAAGAGATCGTCGCCGACGATCTGCACGCGGGAACCGAGCTGCTCGGTGAGGTGCACGTAGCCCTCCCAGTCGTCTTCGGCCAGCGGGTCTTCGATGGTGACCAGCGGGTAGTCGTTCACCAGGCCCACGAAGTGGTCGGTGAGCTGGGCGGCGCTGAGCTGCTGCTTCTCGAAGTTGTAGACGCCGTTCTCGAAGAACTCGGTCGACGCGACGTCGAGGCCGAGTGCGATGTCTTTGCCCGGGGTGAAGCCGGCCGCGGTGATCGCCTCGACGAGCAGGTCGAGCGCCGCGCGTCCGCCGGCGAGGTCGGGGGCGAAGCCGCCCTCGTCGCCGAGACCGGTGGAGAGGCCCTTCGAGTGCAGCAGCGCCTTGAGCGCGTGGTAGGTCTCGACGCCCCAGCGCAGGCCCTCGCTGAAGGTCTCCGCGCCGATCGGCAGGATCATGAACTCCTGGATGTCGACGCTGGTGTCGGCGTGCGCGCCACCGTTGATCACGTTGAGCATCGGCACCGGCAGGGTATGCGCGTTCGGGCCACCGAGATAGCGGAACAGCGGGAGGTTGAGCGAGTCGGCCGAGGCCTTCGCCACGGCCAGCGAGACGCCGAGGATGGCGTTCGCGCCGAGCTTCTTCTTGTTCTCGGTGCCGTCGAGCGCGATCATCTCCGCGTCGATCAGGCGCTGGTCGGTGGCGTCGAAGCCCTCGATGGCCGGGCCGAGCACGTCGATGACGGCGTCGACGGCCTTCTCCACACCCTTGCCGCCGTAGCGCTTCTTGTCGCCGTCGCGCAGTTCGTAGGCCTCGAAGGCACCGGTCGACGCGCCCGAGGGCACCGCCGCGCGAGCAACGACACCGTCGTCGAGCAGAACCTCGACCTCGACGGTCGGGTTGCCCCGAGAATCCAGAATTTCGCGAGCGCCAACTGCCTCGATCAATGCCACGACGGGGGTCTCCTTCAGATCGTCCGACTACTGCTGCGGCCCGCTTGGCGCGGACCGGCAATGCGCACGCAATCCTACTCGGGCGCGGTGTCCGCGTTACTGCCCTAGGGGTCGGAAGGCCAGTTCCCCGGTGTTCGTGGTGGCGGCGGTCACCGAGGCGACCGATCCGTACCCGGATGCCGCCAGCTGTGCCAACAGCGGCTTGAGGTTGCGGGGCGCTTTCTCCAGCCGCACGGTCTTGCCCTCCGCGATGAGGCCGGCCTTGAGCGCCATCAGCGTCGACAACTCGACGTCGGCGTCATAGAGGAGCGCGACAGCATCCGTCGTCGCGTCGTCGGGAAGGTCGACCAGGTCGACCAGACGCTCGAAGCCGATGGAGAAGCCGGCGGCCGGGACATCCGTGCCGAGGAAGCGGCCGATCATGCCGTCGTAGCGACCGCCGCCGCCGAGTGCGCTGGTGGACGAGGGGTGCGCGATCTCGAAGATCGTGCCGGTGTAATAGCCCATGCCGCGCACCAGGAACGGGTCGAACTGCACGACGGGAGCGCCCTGCCCCTCGTCGACGGCGAGGCCGATCGCGGCGAGTTCGGCGATCGCGACGGGGTCGACCCCGGCGGGCAGCGCCCGGGCGATGGCACGCTCGCCGAAGGGCAGGTACTCCATGGTCTGCGGGCGGCGGAAGAACTCCTCCAGCGCGTCGCCGGGCAGCCCCTTCGCGCGCAGCTCGGCGACGACGCCGTCCTGCCCGATCTTGTCGAGCTTGTCGATGGTGATGAGCGCCGAGTCGTAGTCGGCTGCGTCGAAGCCGAGGGCGTCGAGCATGCCGAACAGGAGGCGACGGTCGTTGACGCGGATCGTCCAGCCGGTGAGGCCGAGCGCGGAGAGCGTGGCACCGGTGGCGGTCATCAGCTCGATCTCGGCGAGCGGACCCGCCTCGCCGATGATGTCGATATCGGCCTGGATGAACTGGCGGTAGCGCCCCTTCTGCGGGCGCTCAGCCCGCCAGACCGAGGCGATCTGGATGGCGCGGAACACGGTGGGCAGCTCCGCGCGGTGCGTGGCGTAGAAGCGGGCGAGCGGCACGGTGAGGTCGAAGCGCAGCCCGAGGTCGACCAGGTCGAGGGCCTCGGATGCCGCGGAGAGGTCGTCGGCGGTGAGTCCGCGCTTCATCACCCCGAAGGCGAGCTTCTCGTTGTCGCCGCCGAGGCCGGCGTGCAGGCGCTCGGAGTCTTCCATGACGGGCGTCTCGATCTCCTCGAAGCCGTGCGCCGCATACACCGAACGGATGACCGACAGCACGTCTTCGCGCCGCTTCTTCTCTGCGGGCAGGAAGTCTCGCATCCCGCGGGGCGGGTTCACCTGGGTTGCCATGGGTCCATTCTTCCAGGGACGGGGGTCTCGGTAGTTCGCGGAGTCTCAGGTGGGGAGCTGGGGATTGCTGAACTCGAGTTTCGGCATGGTTCTGGGCGGGCTTGCCCTTCGGATAGCTCCGCGCGCTTCAGTCCCCCGAGTATGTCGAAGGGGCCCTCTACTCCTCCACAAGTTCGGCGAGTGGCAGAGTTATAAACAGCTTTTGGCCAGCATTATTGGTGCGGTTGGATGTCGGTGGCCGGTGAGAGACTTCCCCAATGAACCTCTCCGCCACCGCACTCGCGACGCACATCAGTGCGTTCGCTGAGACGTGGGGTGAGGTTGAGCTTGCGAGCCTGTCGTCGGATCAGTTTCTCACCCTGACCGCGGACCTGGGCAGGGTGCGGCGGGTGCTAGGACATGCGCAAACGCAGGTCGCCGGTGAACTCGCACACCGTTCTGCACTCCACCTCGGTGCCGCTGGGTTGGCGCGGCGTGCCGGGCACTCCAAGCCCGGACTGTTTCTGGCGGAGTTGTGGCAAATCATCCCTTCGGAGAGTGCGCGGTTGTGTGCGGTCGGTGAAGCGACCCGGGAGGCGAGGACGCTGGACGGGTCTGCACTGCCCGCCCAGTACCCGACGATGGGCCAAGCGGTCGCAACGGGAGTGGTCAGTGTCGACGCCGCCGCCGTCATCGTTCACGAACTCGAGCAGGCTGCGCCGTTCTGCAGCGCCGAGGCCCGTCTCGCCGGGGAACGTGTTCTGGCTGAACACGCACCCGGGTTGACGGTGAAACAGGTCGCCGGGATCGCCAGACAGGTTCGCGACCGCCTCGACCAAGAAGGTGCCGAACCGAGGGATGCGATCCGTCGGCAGCGTCGTTCGTTGACGATGGCGCAACTGCCGGACGGGATGACCCGATTCGTCTGGACCATGCCACCGGAAACAGCCGGCGTCGTCGGCGCCGGAATCGATCATCTCGTGGGTGAGCAGGTGCGGCAGAAACGCGACCGCGACCAACAGGGTCTAGCGACCGACGGCATGGCGGACCTTGATGACCGCACCATGCCACAACGGCGGGCCGACGCCGCCGAAGACCTGTTTAGAGCCGGCATCAGCACTTCAGGTGTGACGCCGGCTGTCCCGTTGGTGACGATGGTGGTGCGGATGACCCTCGACCAGCTCCGCGACGACCTGAACGCGATGCAGGGCGGGTGCGGTACGGCGCAGATCGACGGCATCGGCACGAGCATCTCCGCCAGCACCGCCCGCACACTCGCCGTCGAGGCGAACATCATCCCGGTCGTTCTCGGCGGGGACAGCGAAGTCCTGGATCTGGGCCGGTCCCGCAGATTGTTCAACACCGCACAGCGGCAGGCGTTGGCGGAACGATATGGCGGGTGTGCGTTCCCCGCCTGCGAACACCCGCCGTCCTACACGGAGGCGCATCACCTGAACTGGTAGTCACAGGGCGGACCGACAGACCTGGCCAACGGGATCCCGTTGTGTTCGTTCCACCACCACCGCATCCACGATGACGGGTGGCAAATACTCATGCGCGAGCACGTGCCGTACTTCGTTCCACCTCCCTGGATCGACCCCGACCAAGTACCGAGACGAGGCGGCCGATCCGAAATCCGGGTTGCATAGAGTCCCAATAATCCGGCGGGTCCGTACAGCCCAGGATCTACCTCCACCATCGGGCTAGACACGCAGGGCCTTCGCGCCAAGAGGTATTACTTCACCGCGCATGCGCAGTGAGCAAGACTCGACACGCGGCAAGATGAGAGCAACGCAAGTTCGTAAAAGCTCGCCACATTGATGAGAGCGACTATTACGTAGTCATCGTTGCCCACCGATATGGTTCCGTCGTTGATGACATCAGCTACACACGCAAAGAGTACGAATATGCGGTCTCCAAAGGAATCCCGGTAATTGGCTTTGTGATAGATCCGGCGACACCCTGGGCCGCCGATCTGGTCGACACTGAGCCACTGGCGGCCGGACGGCTAGCGGACTTCAAGTCACTCATTGAGAAAAAGCCTGTCGGCTTCTGGACTTCGGCCGATGACCTTTACGGCAAGTCGTCGGTGGCGCTGGTTAAAGCCTTTACAAGTAACCCTCGCACTGGCTGGATTCGCGGCTCATCAGCCCTCGGACCCGAAGTTACCGCCGAAATCTCGCGGCTCAGTGCGGAGAATGCGTCGCTTCGAGCTCAGCTCTCTCGGGTGATCGGCGAGTCGGAGCGAGACAACGAGCGCGCTTTGGACGACCTTCTCATCACGTTGCGAGGGAACAAGCAGGAGTATTTCGTGCGAGTGGCGGGAAAGACGGGATAGCAGGAATCAGAAAACCATAATATGTTGACCATTTTTCGCATATTTGCGCCAAATATGATCGTGGATTCGACGACAGAGCATCTCGGGCACCTGCTAGCCATTAACTCCGTTAGAGAAGAGGCGGATGGCACGACGCCGCGCGCCGAGATAGTGCCTACTAACGAGGTGGCCGATATCCTCGCCGATTTCATGGCGCTTGGACTCATGACGCCGTCAGGCCGAAAGCACCCAGTATCCGACAAGGGCATTTACTGGAGTCTCACCGCTCGCGGAAACGAACTAATCTCGCGCGTGAACGCTAAACGGTTGGCAGAAATATTCATCAAGTCGGAGCCCGAAGATTCGGCAATCGTGACAGAGTCAGACGCTGGCGAAGCAGCCGCTTCGTCGACAGATGACGATGCCAGGGATGCACTGGGGCTCGGCTAAGACGAACATTGAGGCTTGCTTGAGCAAAGCGGACCAGCGAGAAGGACTACGCGGTGAGCCGGTCCTCGCCGAGCAGGGCGACGAGCCGGCCCTCGTAGGCGAGGATCGCGCGCTCGAAAGCCGCCGAAACCCGAGCCTCGTCGCGGCTGACGATGAGGTCGTAATGAAGGCCGTAGATCGTGTCGGTAATGGTGCGCGCTTCGATCTCCGCATCATCCGGGTCGAGTCCCATCGCCACCAGCGCGTCGACGCCGACCCGGTGCCAGCGGTGGAACACCGCGAGTGACGCCTGTTGCGTGCCCGGCTCCCGCATCTCGAGCATCGCAGCCTCGAACTCGAGCCGCTGAAACTGCTGGGCGCGAGGCGCGAGCGACAGCTGCCAGGAGTGGCGCAGGTTCGCCAGGTGAGCCGGGATGTC
>Ga0247729_10001065_pt1 | contig 10333 bp, 7 predicted proteins | sample UWRJL133311R2_FD_180958 | JGI IMG/M metagenome (GOLD analysis project Ga0247729, IMG submission 180958) | Plant litter microbial communities from Arlington Agricultural Research Station in Wisconsin, United States - UWRJ-L133-311R-2 | ecosystem: Environmental > Terrestrial > Plant litter >... | reverse complement strand
CAATTGTTTGACCAGGTCATGACCGTAGAAAATATTGTCACCAAGGACCAGCGCGCTCGGTTTGTTATCGACGAAATCCTTACCGATGATGAAGGCCTGCGCCAGGCCATCCGGACTCGGCTGCACGGCGTACGTGATATTCATTCCCCACTGGCTGCCGTCACCCAGTAGATCGGCGAAACGGGGTGTGTCTTGCGGCGTGCTGATCAACAGCACATCGCGTATGCCGCTTAACATCAGCGTGCTCAGCGGGTAGTACACCATCGGCTTGTCGTACACCGGCATCAGCTGTTTGCTGACGGCCTGGGTGACGGGATACAGCCGGGTGCCGGAGCCGCCGGCGAGGATAATGCCCTTGCGTTGATTGGTCGACATCTTGTTCTTTCTAGAAAATTTGTTGCAGCACGTGGCGCACGCTTTGCTGCCAGTGCGGTAAGTTAAGTCCGAAGGTCGCCTGGAAATACGTCGTGTTCAGCCGCGAATTCGCCGGGCGCTGCGCCGGGGTCGGATACGCGGCCGTCGCCAGCGGCGTAATTGCATCGGAATGCACCTTCATCGCCTTGCCGGCGGCAATCGCTTCGGCGATGACGAACTTCGCGTAGTCGTACCACGTGGTTTCGCCGCCGCCGGTAACGTGATACGTGCCGAAAGCAAGTTCGCCCTGCACGTGCAGGTAATCGCGCACCAGGTGGGCGGTGACGTCCGCGAGTAACGCGGCCGATGTCGGTGCACCATGCTGGTCGGCCACGACCGAGAGACTGTCGCGCTCGCCCGCCAGGCGCAGCATTGTCTTGGCAAAGTTGCCGCCATGTGCGCCCACGACCCAGCTGGTGCGCAGGATCAGGTGGCGCGGATTGGCCAGTGCCAACGCGAGTTCGCCGGCCAGCTTGCTGGCGCCGTAGACGCTTTTCGGCGCGGGAGAGTCTTCTTCGCTGTAGCTGCCCTCTTTCTTGCCGTCAAAGACGTAATCGGTCGAATAGTGGATGACCAGTGCTTTCAGGCGGGCCGCCTCTTCGCCGAGCACGCGCACGGCGTCGCGGTTGATGAGGAATGCGCCGTCGCGGTCGGATTCGGCCTTGTCGACGGCCGTGTAGGCGGCCGGGTTGACGATCACGTCCGGCTGCATGCGCACAATGAAGGCGCGCAAGGCATCCAGGTCGGCCAGGTCGCATTCACTGCGGTCGACTGCGATGATCTCGCCCAGCGGCGCGAGGGCACGCTGCAATTCGAATCCGACCTGGCCGTTCTTACCGGTAATGAGAATCTTTGCCATCATGCACCGTACTGCTGGCCCAGCCATTCGCGGTAAGCGCCGGACGTAACGTTGCCAACCCATGCCTGGTTGTCCAGGTACCACTGCACCGTCTTGCGGATGCCGGACTCGAACGTTTCGGCCGGCTTCCAGCCCAGTTCGGCTTCCAGCTTGCCCGCGTCGATCGCGTAGCGGCGGTCATGGCCTGGACGGTCGGTGACGAAGGTGATCTGCGTGGTGTACGACGCGCCGTCAGCGCGCGGGCTCAGCTCGTCGAGGATGGCGCACAGCGTGTGCACGACGTCCAGGTTGGCCTTTTCGTTCCATCCGCCCACGTTGTAGACCTCACCCAGGCGGCCGTCGGCCAGCACGCGGCGGATGGCGGAGCAATGGTCCTTGACGAAGAGCCAATCGCGGATCTGCTGGCCATCGCCGTAGATTGGCAGCGGTTTGCCGGCCAGCGCATTGTGGATGCACAGCGGGATGAGTTTTTCCGGGAAGTGGTAAGGACCATAATTGTTCGAGCAATTCGTGGTCAGGACCGGCAAGCCGTAGGTGTGATAGTAGGCACGCACCAGGTGATCGCTGGCGGCCTTGCTGGCCGAGTACGGGCTGTTCGGTTCGTAACGGTGGGTTTCGGTGAAGGCGGGCGCATCTTTGTCGAGCGAGCCGTACACTTCATCCGTCGACACGTGCAGGAAGCGGAACGCGGCCTTGGCGTCCGCATCGAGCTCGCCCCAGTAAGCACGGACCGATTCAAGCAGGTTGAAGGTGCCAACGACATTGGTTTGAATGAATTCGCCCGGGCTGCTGATGCTGCGGTCGACGTGGCTTTCGGCTGCAAAATTGATAACGGCGCGCGGGCGGTGCTCGGCCAGCAGCGTGCTGACCAATTCCTTGTCGCCGATGTCGCCTTGTACGAAAATATGGTTCGCGTTGCCGTGCAGGCTAGCCAGGTTTTCCAGGTTGCCCGCGTAAGTCAGTTTGTCCAGGTTGATGACGGTCTCGCTCGAGCCGGCCAGGAAGTCCAACACAAAGTTCGCGCCGATAAAACCTGCGCCGCCTGTTACTAAAATCATGCCCATCTCCAAATTACATTAGCGTATCAATACGACTTGCTGTAGTGCTGCCACAGCTAGCCCACACGCACGCGTCCCGCCGGCCGCAAGCCCGAATCGTCCAAGGCGATATGCTAGCCTAATTAGTGAGCGATGGAAACGCAAGTCGTTATAAATGCGATCATATATTCAAGAATTGACTTCGCAACACGACAATGAGAATGGAATGAACAACTTAGCAACAAAATCATCCGCAGTTTCGTGTTGCAATGTGGCACATTTCTAAGAGCTAACTCTTTTAGTTGCTATAATTAAGATGCACCACGTCTAATGCAGGCATTTCTCTTCGTATACCAAGGATCAAACAATGAAAAAAATCTTAGCTACCGTGGCTATTCTGGGCATGATTTCGGCTCCAGTATTCGCTCAAGAAGCTGCGCCAGCTGCTGCCGGTTCGACCGCTGCTCCTGCTGCTGCCGCTCCAGCTGCTGCTGGTACCGCCGGTGCCGCTACCGCGACCGGTTTTGGCGTGGCTGGCTTGTCGACCGCTGCCATCGTCGGTATCGGCGCAGCCGTTGCTGCTGTCGCTGTTGTCGCTTCGGACAACAACTCGACCACCACCCACCACAACTGATCCAACAGGAGCGGTTACGCTCCTGAGTTACCTGGCCGGCCAGTCCGCCGGGTAAGCATCATACGCACCGCAATGTGGGCAAAACCTGTCCACAATTTTCCTCCCCGACAATGATAAAAAACCAGCCTTTTTACAAGCGCCTGGGCTTTGCCATGCACGGCATCCACGCAGCACTGCGCAATGAAGCGAGTTTCCGCACGCAATGCTGCGCCACGGTTCTGGTGCTGCTGATACTGGTGTGGCGCCGTCCGCCCCCCATCTGGTGGGCACTGCTGCTGGTCAATTGCGGCATGGTGCTGGCGGCAGAACTCATCAATAGCGCGCTCGAAGCAGCGCTCGACCTGCTGCATCCGGCGCCGCATCCGGGCGTTAAGCTGGCGAAGGACTGCGGCGCCGGCGCCGTCCTGTTGCTCAGCACAACGGCTGCCTGCGTATTCATCATTTTTGTCATTGCGACATTCCGCATATAAAAATGGCGCCGCAGCGCCATTTTTTCTTCAATAGCTGGTTTGCCACGCCACGTTGATTTGTTTCGGACTGGGCAGGATCGAGAAACTGGAACGACGCTGGTCACGCTGCGACTGCCACAACCAACTACCCATCACATACCCCACCACTGAACCGGCCACAACATCGGATACCCAATGCTGGCGATCGGCCACCCGCCCAGCGGCACCAAGGGCGGCAACACCATACAGCCACGGCGCATCATATTCCTGCGCAAACGGCGTCACGGCTGCAAAGGCCACGGCACTGTGCCCGGATGGGAAAGATGCATCCGAGTGCTTGCCATTGCTGCCAGCCTGGCGCCACGGTCCCTGCTCTTCGCCCGGGCGGGCGCGACCAACGGCAAATTTCGCACCGTACGACACGGCTACCGAGGCTGCCACTGCCTCCAGCGAAATGAGGCCGATGTTCTGCAAGCGCTCGTCGCCGAACGCAATCGCTGCTACTGCTGCACCGGACAGCACGACCGGCATTGCCTTGCCGGCGTTGCCCCACTTGTGCAGTACGGTGGAGGCCCCGTGATTTTTGACGAACCGGTCAACCGGCTTGTCCAGCAACGCACTGGCAAGAACTGCACCACCAGCGACTGCCGTGCCGCGCGCCCACTGCGGCAACGTCGGATTGGACGATGTGGACTGTTCGAGGCGCATGCGGAATGCCGGCCATGGGCTCGGGAAACCGGTCGCAGGTGGGTTGATTGCCGGAAGGTTCTGCTCGTCCGCGCGCTCCGCGAAATTGCCCAGCCCATCAGCCTGGCTCAGGTCGCGCCGCGGCTGCTCGACCATCTCGTACAGGTCGCCGGGTGTCGCCACCATCTGGCCCACGTCGCGCGTCCAGGGTGAAATCGCGATGCCGGCATTGGCCTGGGAATCCATCGGCAACATGCTATTCAACGGAATCGACAGGAACACACCCTTGTCGTGGTATGGGCTTGCCGGCATGCCAGGACTGGTAATGTCGTTTCCATTCGTATGCGCATACCAGGCGCCAATCTCGATACCCGACTGAAACCGGCGCTTGAATTCGATGCGGGCGCCCGTATCGCGAGCGAGGAATCGTCCGACGCGCGCCGTGACGGTGACGTCATAGGGCAACCTGTAGTGCATGGCGCCCAAGGCCGTGACCGTCTTGTAGTCGCGTTTGCCCATCCAGCCCTCGTACCCGCGCTGTTGCAGCGCATCGACAGTGACGTCAGTGGCCCAGCGGCTGTCTTTCGGCAAGTACAGGATCTGCCCGCCAACGCCGCGGTACATCTCTTCATAAAAACCGCCCGACAGGCGCGCGTACACGCGCTCGGCCGGCTGCATGTACTGGTTCAGCAGTGCCTTGTTCAACTTGAACCGGCCGCCACGCTTGTATTCCGCGATATCGGTGCGCACGTGCGGCAGCAGGCTGTTGGACGTCTGCGTGACGCCGGAGATGTTTTCGAACAGGCTGGCGCGCAGCACGCTGTTGAAGTACAACCCTTCGCGCAGGCGCTTGTCGTAGTTGGCCGCAGCCGCGAGTTCGTAGCGCAGCGCGCCGCTCGGATCGTTGAAGAAAAACCCGAACTTCGGCACGATCTTGAAGCGGTTGGCCTCTCGGTCTTCCGAGCTGAGCTGCACCATATTGCCCTCATGGCCGACCTGCACGCTCAATCCGGATTCTTCCTTGAGCGCGACCAGCATGCCTTGTTCGTCGCCGATACGGTCGGCCGGCGTTGCATAACGCACGACCACCGTTTGCAAGAAAACGGTACGATCAATCAGGCCGGTAAAGTAGTCGGTCAACCGTTTCAGGTCGAAGAACTCGTACGTGACAATGGGCTGCTCGAGCTTGGTGTACGTGACATGAATTGCACGCGTCCCCAGCGGCGCAAAGGTGAGCGCCGTTCGCGTGGCGCGGCCAACCGCACGACCGGTGTTCACGATCCGGTTGTTAGTCAGAGTCAGCTTCAGGACGCCGCGGTCGAGCTCGACCCGAATGTTCTTGAAATCCTGTTTGGCCAACTCCTGAACCAGCGCGGCGCCGTGCGCCGGATTGACCTGCCATTCGCCTGCTGTCACGGGTGCGGGTGCATCCTTGATTTGAAAGGCCGCTGGTTCGTAAATTTTCGGGATGAATTCGCGCTCGGCAAACGGGATGCTCAAATAGGCATTGGCGCTGAAATGGTCACGGTGGCGTGCGACCTGCGCGCCGAGCCAGCCCCAGCGATACTCGACCGCAACGGCTGGCCCCGACTTGCGGGCGTCCGCGCCGGTCTCCGCAGCACGGAAATCTTTCCTGTAGTCAACCGCGTCATATTCTGCGACAAGCGCCCAGTTCGGCCGCGCCGTCGAATACCAGCGGGCGCCGGCAAACAGACCGCTTGGCCGGCGGCGTCCGTACCCGACGCTGGTTTCGAAATTTCTGGCCGCGCCAAATGTTTTCGTTGCCACCAGGTACTGGCCTTTGAAGAACTCCGTACCCTGAAGATCGGAAGCGCCGACAGAAATGGCAGGGAACCAGGTCGACTCTTCGACAAGGCGCAACTTGGCGTCAACTACTTTGTCCTTGTAGCGACCATAGCCGCTCCCGTCGATGCCCTCACGAAATGGCGCAATGCCATTCACCGAAACGTATCGTCCAGTCACCTGCAGGAACGGAAACAACGTTGCTGTCGCCCACAAACTGCCATAGGGACTGTCGTGTGAATAGCCTGTGGTGAATGTGCCATCCTGCTCGACGTAAGCGCTGGGCATGTTGACATACCCTGATTGACCAATGAGGGTGGGCGTGGCGGCAAATGTATTTGCCGCGCCAAGTAAACAACATCCGAGCCATGTGTGGGTGGCTGACAATCGCAATGGCGTCAAGGGAACACAGTCTACAAATTGAAACGCGAGCGATCGCGCAACAGAAGGATTAGGAAGTAGCTGACCAGCAGATTACCAGTCGGCCTGCGCGACGCTTTCGAATGTGCTGGGTCTATCGCGGCATAGTCAGCAATCGCACGGAACGAGACCATGGATAATGCGCGAGTATAGCAGCCTCGATTTCCAGAAGCCAATATTTGTAGCTTAGCATTGCAACTGAGCAATATTCCTCACTTGACAAGCCTGTCAAAAAATCAAGCGTCGAACCGCAATGGAAGCCCGCGTTGCCTGTGCGAATCGGGCCTATTCCATGCCTTCGCGGAAGACGAATGCGAGTGTGGTATTGATGCGAATGCGAAGTGATTTACAACATGCAACTTTACATTATGCAATAATGCTAGGCGCAAGCACGTCGTTTCGGTGATTTTCGGCACATCACCAGCAGAGAAATGCGTATTTACCCGCGTCTGCATTGAGATTCGTTTGCTACACGTACTCGTGCTCGGATTTCGTCAAAACAGCAATGAAGTACACACTCGCCCCTCCTCTCCCGCCCCCGCACCCGCACCGACGCCACAATGTGCGAATACCATTTATCAACATTTTATGTTGCATGTAGTTACACAGTATGAAACCTATTGAAACAATCTTCTTACCCAAGTCCAGGTGGTACACCAGTCGAAATACAGAACGTCAACTGCTCATGTTTGCGGATGTGCTGGCGATGCTCGCTGCGTTCTGCGCTGCGGTCATCTGGATAGCGTTCGTACGCGGTTCCGCGATCACGTCGGGCCATTCGTTATCGTTTTCGATCGGTCAGGTACGCCCCCAGGCTTATCTTTTCCTGATCCTGATTACGCTGACGATATTTCGGGCAAAAGGTCATTACACAAAGCGGAAACCATTCGCGAATGAGTTAAAAGATGTTCTCGGCGTCATTGCTGTTCTTGCAGTGACAGATGCAACGTTGTTATATTTGACAAAATGGCAGTTTTCGCGTTCCGTCATGCTGCTCAATTGGGCATTAGCGCCGATATTTCTGATATTGATTCGCCTTGCAATGAAACGAACGCTGGTGGCTCTCGGCGGCTGGTATCGTCCTATGGTCATCATCGGCTGGGGCGAAAATGCGATTGAAACAGCACTTGCGTTCGAGGATGAAACCTTGATGGGCTTTACGCTGACCGCGTTTCTGATACCGCTGGGGAAAGAAAAATTTTCTCACGAAATTACCGACCGGTTTGGGAGGTCCGTGCCTTGCATCTCGCTGGGTGCGAATCCGGAAGCAACACTCGAACGGCTTGCCAACCCGCATATCGTGCTGGCATTGGAACAAGGCGGGATCGACACGTACCAGGAAATGGTCTTGCAGCTTGGCCGGCGCAACCAGCATATGCAAGTCGTTCCTTCACTGCGCGGCTTGCCACTTTACGGCATGGAGGCGAGCCACTTTTTCGCGCATGAGGTGTTGTTGCTGACAGTTCGTAACAATCTGGCCCGCCGCCTGCCCCAGTTTGTGAAACGTGGATTCGATCTGGTCATGTCCTTTATCGCGCTGACACTCGGCTTCCCCTTCCTATTCGTGATCGCGCTAAAAGTACTCCGTACTGGACACCCGATCTTCTACGGTCACAGGCGTGTCGGCCAGGATGGTAGAATTTTCAAATGCTACAAGTTCCGCACGATGGCACCCAATGCGGATAAACTACTGGCTGATCTGCTGGCGAAAAGCGCCGAGGCGCGCGCCGAATGGGCGCGAGATTTCAAGCTGAAAGATGATCCACGCATCACTAAAATTGGGCACTTTCTACGCAAAACCAGCCTGGACGAACTACCACAACTCTGGAATGTTCTGGTCGGCGACATGAGCCTGGTCGGCCCGCGGCCGGTCGTGACAGCTGAACTCGAGCGATACGGGACGCAGGTCGACTACTACCTGGAAGCGAGACCTGGCATCACTGGCCTCTGGCAGATCAGCGGCCGAAACGATGTTACCTACGAAACCAGAGTCTACCTGGACGCCTGGTATGTCAAAAACTGGTCGTTGTTTAACGACATCGTTATTTTGTTCCGTACAGTGAAGGTCATTTTCCGTCGAGAAGGGGCCTATTGAGATCGTTCACGATTGGCGCCGAGCGCTTTGTGACACAAGCCCGAACCGAGTGAGAAAAGGCATGGCCGTCGACATGCCGTCAGGGTTCGAGGCAGCCCAGTTGGCAAGACAGGAAAATGCGTCGCTCAGGGTGCCGTAACGTCCTCGTAATGTGTGCCGTATTTGAACTGTGGGCATGGTTCGCAGGCATTTACGGCACGTCGCCTGGCCACGGACACACTCTCGTGCGCAGCGCACGACTTGATGATCATGCTGATCGTCGCTAATTTCCCTCAGTCTAAGAAGCATGGGAACTGCGGGGCTCGGCAGGTGATAGAATTCTTGTCTTACGAGAATCACCTTAAGAAATACATGCTCCCATTGATTCCCCTGAGCTTGAACCGACACTTCGTCTGGCTCGGTGTCCTTCTGATTTTCCTCCCTAAGATAAATTTGTTGTCACTGGGAGGTGAAACTGCGGGAATTCGCATTGACGACTTTGTTCTGGTCTGGATTGCTGGATTGATTTTTCTTTTTACGATAATCGCAAACGCCTGGATAGATCGAATTTCGAAAATTGAGAAAATAGCATTCTGGTTTATAGGTGCAATGGTTTTTTCCAATTTTATCAATATTCTTCTGTATCGTCAGTCAAGCCTTCTCTACTCGATGCGGATGCTGGAATACTTTGTGTTTTTCTATATCGGAATTTATTTCGCAGAGAGGCGGGATATCCGGCGAGTTATCTGGGCAATCTTAATTGCGAACGGTATCGTCATCGCGTTACAGACGTTGGGGCTCATCGGTGGATTTGCTTCAGAAGGCTATGCCCCACTCTTGCCTCGTGCAATTGGACTCACCGGCGGCCCATGGGAAGTCGGTGCGGTTATCAATATTTGCTTCGCAATTCTCGTATTTCACTATCGGCGGATGCCGGCATTTGTTTGCTACCTATTTGGCCTGACGATGCTGCTGCTTTTGCTGACCGCAGCGCGCATGCCGACCGTCGCGAATATTGTTCTATTTGGCTATTATTTTTACCTGCGATCCAACAGTAAAATACTTTTCGTGGTTAAGATGTTTTTTGTGGCAATTCCAATTCTGACTGCTCTCGTACTCATTCCCAATCCGGTCTTCGAGCGGTCAGCTAACCTAGTCAATCTCACGAACAACATGGATGTATTAGCAAGTGCATTGGATCGTGTCGATCCGGGCCCCACAGATACGATCGAACAGCCTGACACGGAGATGATTGAAGATTCAGATGCCAGTTGGGTAATGCGAGCAGCCAAATGGGCTGTAGCCGCAAAGCTATATGCCAACACACCGTCAGCATGGGCATGGGGCGTCGGTCCTGGTCACCTTGGGACTTCGGTTGATGGCGGCTGGCTCCGCTTATGGTGTGAAACCGGGCCCATCGGCGTACTACTGTTTATATCGCTATTCAAGCAAATAGCTCAAACAGGTTGGGCCGCCAGAACCATGATTATTGGCGTCTCGATCAGCATGGTGATGATCGATATCTACATGGCTTACAAAGTAATGGCGCTACTGTTTTTTGTGGCTGGCTACATGCATTATAGACAACGCAATGGTGCTGCACTTTGTGAAACTGGCGAGCTACCCTCGACCGCTTGGACCATTTACAGTACGCCCATCAAAGCGCTACGGTAAATGTGCATCTGAGTTGGCAAGCCAGAAAGCTTAACCTGCCAGCTTCCCATATTCCAATAGCATTGCCGCCAAGATGATATCAGTAGCAGGTACAACTGTTATTGAATGGATGAGCCATTACGAAAATGGCTACGTCATTCGAAATTCTGAAATTGCCTTCTCCACCATGATCAGTTCGGTCATGGGTATTCCGGTCGAACGTGACCAGTGATTCCGGCATCGTGACCAGTCATTCCACTTGATCGTGACCGTCCATTCCAGGCGAACGTGACCAATTTCGGG
>Ga0247729_10001063_pt1 | contig 10344 bp, 4 predicted proteins | sample UWRJL133311R2_FD_180958 | JGI IMG/M metagenome (GOLD analysis project Ga0247729, IMG submission 180958) | Plant litter microbial communities from Arlington Agricultural Research Station in Wisconsin, United States - UWRJ-L133-311R-2 | ecosystem: Environmental > Terrestrial > Plant litter >... | reverse complement strand
CACCGAGATGCTCGTGCAGCTCGACCACGCGAACGACCACCCCGAGGAGCTGGAAAAGCGCTACTACAACTTCATCTACCAGGCCCGCCACAACCTGGCCGGCGCCGTCGACGGCATCCTGGTGTTCGCCTACGAGGTGACGCCCCAGGTGCTGGCCCGCCAGCTCGTGGAGGAAAAGGAGCGGCAGCTGCGCGTGCTCTTCCACCAGTCCGACGACCTGAACGAGGAGCTGGCCGCCGCCAACGAGGAGCTGGAAGCCGCCAACGAGGAAATCCGGGCCAACAACGAGGAGCTGCAACGCACCCAGCAGCAGCTGCGCCAGCTTAACGACGACCTCGAAGCCCGCGTGCAGGAGCGCACCCGGCAGCTGCGCGATGCCCTCGACGAAACCGAGCAGCAGCGCGAGCAGCTGGCCGACCAGCAGGGCCTGCTGCGCCAGATTCTGGGCCAGGTGCCGGCCGCTATTGCCACGCTGGCGGGCCCCGAGCACCGCTACAGCTTCTTCAACGACGGCTACCAGACCTTATCCGGTCACCGCACCCGGCTGGGGCTGACCGTGGCCGAGGTGTTTCCGGAAGTAGTCGAGCAGGGCTTTGTTAATCTGCTCGACCAGGTGTACGCCACCGGCCGGCCCTTCGTCGGCGTCGAAATGTCCGCCCAGCTCTACGACGCCACTACCGGCCGGCCCGCACAGCACTACGTCGACTTCATCTACCAGCCCCTGCTCGACGGCCGGGGGGAGCCCCAGGGCATTCTGGCCTTCATCCTCGACGTGACCGAGAAGGTGCAGGTGCGGGCGCAGGCCGCGGCCCTGCAGGCCCAGGTGCTGGCCGCTGCCCAGCGCCAGGCCCAGGAGCGGGAAACGTTCTACCAGGTCTTTGAGCAAACCCCGGCCCTGGTGGCCCTGCTCACCGGCCCCCAACACCAGCTCACCTACTACAACGAAGCCTACCAGCAGCTATTTGCCGGCCGCGACATGCGGGGCCGGACCATTGCCGAAATCCAGCCCGAGGCCGTGACGCACGGCTTCGTGGCCCTGCTCGACCAGGTCTTCCAGACTGGCGAAACCTACTTCGGCACCGAGCTGCCGCTGTTTATCACGCCGCCCGACGGCGGCCCGGCCCGGGAAACGTTCTTCAACTTCACCTATCAGGCCTACCGCGAAGACGACCAGGTTACGGGCATCTCGGTGTTTGCCTATGACGTGACCGAGCAGGTGCGCACCCGCCAGACCCAGGAGGCCCAGCAGGCCCAGCTGGCCGTGCTGTTTGAGCAGGCCCCGGTAGCGGTGGCTATTTTCGAGGGGCCAGAGTACGTGATTACCGTGGCCAACCCCTCGGTGGCGGCGCTGTGGGGCCGCACGCCGGCCCAGCTGGTGGGCCAGCCCCTGCTGGAGGCCCTGCCCGAAGTGCGTGACCAGGGCTTCAAGGAGCTGCTCGACCACGTGGTGGAAAGCGGCGAGGCCTTCGTGGCCCAGGAAGTGACCACGCTGCTGGAGCGCCACGGCCGCCTCGAAAACGTGCACCTGAACTTCGTCTACCAGCCCCTGCGCGCCGCCGACGGCCGCATCACCAGCGTGGCCGCCGTGGCCACGGAAGTGACCGAGCAGGTGGCCGCCCGCCAGCAGGTGGCCCAGACCAACCTGCGCCTGCAGGCCGGCAACGCCGAGCTCGACGCCCTCAACCAGCAGCTCATCCGCACCAACGTCGACCTCGACAACTTTATCTACACCGCCTCCCACGACCTGAAAGCGCCCATCAGCAACATCGAGGGCCTGCTCATGGCCCTGCAACGCGAGCTGCCGGCCACCTGCCAGGTGGGCGAGGTGCCCTATATGCTGGAGCTGATGCGGGGCTCGGTGGAGCGCTTCAAAACCACCATTGCCCACCTCAGCGACGTGGTCAAGCTGCAGAAGGAGCACGACCCGGAGCCCACCGAAATGTCGCTGGCCGCCGTGGTCGACGACGTGCTGCTGGACCTGCAACCCCTGCGGGCGCAAACCGGCGCCGAACTGGTCATCGACGTGGCTGAGTGCCCAAACGTGTCGTTTTCGGCCAAGAACCTACGCTCCGTTATCTACAACCTGCTCAGCAACGCCCTCAAGTACCGCCACCCCGACCGGGTGCCCGAGGTGCACCTGCGCTGCCACCCCGAGGGCGAGTACGCAGTGCTGGCCGTGCAGGACAACGGGCTGGGCCTGGAGCCCGGCCAGCTGCCGGAGTTGTTTGGCATGTTCCGCCGCCTGCACGGCCACGTTGAGGGCTCGGGCCTGGGGCTCTACATGGTCAAGCGCATCGTGGAAAACGCCGGCGGCCGGGTCACGGTGCAGAGTGAGCCGGGCGTGGGCTCCACCTTCACCGTGTACTTCCGCCGCTAGGCGCTGGCGGGCTAGGCCGGCAGCGCGGGCAGCTCAATGTAGAACGTGGTACCCCGGTCCTCGGCACTCTCGAACCAGATGCGGCCCTGGTGCAGCTCCACAATCGTCTTGATAACCGACATGCCCAGGCCGGTGGTGACTTCGCCGCGCAGGCCGGGCCGCCGGGCCTTGGTAAACCGCTCGAACAGCCCGTCCTGGTACCTCACCGGGATGCCCACGCCGGTGTCGGCCACGGTGATGCGGGCCCGTCCGTCGTGCCGGGCCAGCGTCACCCGGATCAGGCCCCCGTCGGGCGTAAACTTGACGGCGTTGGAGACCAGGTTGTTGATGACCTGCTGAAACTTGTTGATGTCGTAGCTCACGTAGAAGGGCTGCTCGGCGGCCTCGAACTCGAAGCGCAGGTGGGTTAGCCACTCCGAGCCCTGAAACTCGCCCACCAGCAGCGCCAGCCACGCCGCCAGGTCGGCCCGCTCGGGGCGCAAATCCACGTTGGCCGACTCCAGAAACTCGTTGTCGACAAACTCGCGGATCAGGCGGATGCCCGACTGGCAGGAGCGCTCCATCAACGCCAGCAGGTGCTGCATCCGCTCCGTGAGCTGCCCCTGGGCCTCGTGGGCGAGGTGGTCGGCCAGCTGCTGCACCTGAATCAGGGGCGCGGCCAGGTCGTGCGAGAGGATTTCGAGGGTGGAGTTCTTCTTGACGTTGAATTTGTGTGCGTTCAGGGCGTAGGTCTTCTCGGTGGTGACGTCGCGCACGCTGCCGCACAGCAGCTCGGCTCCCTGGCCCGAGCGGGTGCGGTAGGCCGTCACGCAGATCCAGCCGGTGCCGCCCTGGGGCTGGGCCAGGCGCAGCTCCACGTCCTGCACTAGCTCGTCGGGCCCGACCTGCTCGAGCTGCTGCTGCAGAAAGCGCCAGTCGTCGGGGTGCACGCGGCTGAGCAGGTGCGGTAAGTCGTCGTTGACGTGGGCGGCCGGGTCGCCGACCAGCTTTTCGTAAGCCTTTTGGCTTACGTAGGTGACGTGGCGGGCTCCCAGGTCGTAGGCGAAGTGCACGGTATGGCTGTTTTCCAGCAGGGGACCAAACAAGGGTAAGACGTCAGACATGGTGGGGTGTACTGTGGAGTATGGCTTTTCGTTGCCGGCTGACCTGTAACAACAAACCGCCCCACTTGGCCGCAGCCAGGTGGGGCGGAATCGGCCGGGGCGCACCGGACCGGGCGGGGGGCCTACGCCCCGGCCGGGCGGCTGGGCGGGGCTGTCGGATTCCCCGGGAGGGGCGCGTCGTAGATGACGTAGTCGTCGTACTTGCTCACGTCGGTCTGCACGAAGGCCGCCTTGCCCGCCTCGCAGAGGTCCACCAGCTCGTCGTAGAGGGCGTTGCCGGCCGTCAGCCGCTGCTGGGTGGCCGCCGCGGCCGCCGATTCCTGGTCGTGCAGCTCGCCTAGGGTGTTGAGCAGGACCGCGTTCTGGGTTTCGAGCAGGGTCAGATCAGCGGCCGTTAGGCCCTTGACGGCGTAGGTGGCCAGGTTGGCCCGGCCCACCCGCACGGTGCGCACCAGCCCCACGTACAGGTCGCCGTCGGAGGCCGAGTTGAGCCCGCTGGTCCCGAAGGCCTTGTACTGGGGCGTGCGGTCGTCGTGGAGGAGCCCCACCATGCCCATCACCCGCTGCATAGTGCCCAGCGCGGCCAGGCGGGCGGCCTTTTTGACCAGCGTGGCCTCGGCCACCGCCTGCACGCCCTCGTCCTCGGTGGGCAGGGCTACGAAGGTGCTGATCAGGGTTTGCAGGCCCGTGAGGCGGGCCGGCGTCACGTCGTAGGAAGCCAGCTCCGCCACGTCGCGGCGCAGGGCATTGAGCTTCTCGTTGGCCGTCGTCACCAGGTCGGCCTGGGCCATCTTGAAGTGAGATTGTTCGGGTTTCTTTTTCATAGACTCGGTTGGTTGGGGAAGAATGGCGGGCCGGCTACCCCGGGTGCGCCCCCAGCGACCGGCCAGGGAAAATGCGGAATTATTTTGGCAAAACCCACCCCCCGGCGCGCCCGGTAGGAACCCGCTCGCGGGCCTCCGCAGCCCCTGCGCGCCCGTCCCAAATCCGGCCGCTACCGGCCGCAGGCCCGCCACCTGCGGTAGGAGCGGCCCTATCCCCGGTAGGAGCCCCAGCCTGGCCGGTAGGAACCCGTTCGCGCCCGGTAGGAACCCATTCGCGAGCAATCATTCGCCCTTCCCGGGTCCGGGAGCGGGTTTAGGAGGGCACCGAAGCCGCATCGGCCGGGCGCGGAGCCGCGCCGGGGCCGCCCGGCCCGGCCCCGGAGCTTCGCCGCCCCATTCCGTCCGCGGTAGCGCCCCCGGCCGGGCGGGGCGAAGCTGCCGGAAAGCCAAAAATCCCCGCCGGGTACCATCCGGCGGGGATTCTGAACGGGGGAGCCCCAGGAGGTACGCTACTCCACCACCAGCCGCTTGGTCACGGTGCCCTGGGGGGTGGAGAGGCGCACGCTGTAGAGGCCCGGTGCGAGGCCCGCCAGGGGCAGGGCGCGGGGGCCGGCGGTAGCGGGCAGTTCCAGCGTGCGCACCGTCTGGCCCAGCGGGTTGAGCAGGGTGGCCGTGAGCGGGGCGCGGTGCAGGGCGGCGGGCAACTCCAGCCGGGCCGAGCCCCGGGCGGGGTTGGGGTAGAGGCTCACCTGCCGGCTCAGGGAGGCCGGCGCGACGGCCGTAATCTGGGTGCGCGTCAGCAGCAGCGTGAAGCGGTTGGCCAGGGCCGTAGTGCTGAGCTGAAAGGCATACGCAGGCTGCTGGGCCAGGTCCTGCACGGTCCCGGTCAGCGCGTCGCGCAGGTACAGGTAGGTGCCGGCGGGCAGGTTCAGGCGCCGGGTGGCCGTGAGCGTGTGCAGGCCGGGGGCGGCGCCGCGCACGTCGAGCGGCAGCGTCACGTCGGCCGCGCCCAGGGCAGGCAGCCCGCTGATGCTCAGCGGCACAGCGCCGCCGAAGGCCAGGGCGGGCGTACCACCGGTGGGCAGCTTGTGCGCGTCGAAGGCGCGGTCGAAGCCGGTGGTGGCCCCGGCCTGGAAGTAGGCGGTGGCTTCGTCGGCGGGGCCGGTGGGGCCGGCCAGGGTGAGTTGCACCAGGGGCCGGGTGTCGGCGGGGGCCGCGGGCGGATTCGCCGGGTCGAAATAGCCCGGGAAGCGGCCGGCCGGGGTGAAGGATACGTTGCCCGGGGTGCTGGCCGCGCTGACGCGCACGAAGAAGGCCTGGCCCGGCAGCAGGTAGCGCGGCCCGCCCACGCCGTTGACGTAGCTCCGGAAGGTGCCGGCCCCGGCGCCGGCCGGCTGGTACACGTACACGGCCGCGTCGAGACCGGTGGTAGTGGCAGCGGCCGCTACCACGTCCCAGTCGAGCGCGCCGGCATACGGATTGCCCAGCAGGTGGTAGCCCGACTGCGGCAGCGTGGCCCGCGTGAGGCTCGTGCGGGGGATGGTAATGAAGGTCAGCGGCCCCGTGACGGCCACCGTGGCGGGGCCGGGCGCGTCGAGGCGGTAGCCCAGGCCCGGGGTGAAGACGTCGGTGAGGGCAGCGGGGGAGTAGAAGCCGGTGTCAAAGTCGGCCAGGCCGTCCACGTTGGTGCTGATGCGGCTCTGGTCGTAGCCGAACACGGTGGGGAAGGGCAGCACGGCGGCGGGGTTGGGGCTGGTGTTGTAGTCGGGGTTCACCACCGCCGCAAAGCTAGGAGTAGTGAGCTGGCCGAGCGTCGCCAAGCGCACCGGGGCGGCGTAAAAGTGGCGGCCCGGCCCGGCCAGCCGGTGCTCCACCGTCACGGACCCGCCCAGGAAGCTGTCGGCGTCGCGCACCTCCTGGGCGGTGCCCTGGGCGTTGTCGAGCAGCCGCAACGAGCCGCCCGCCAGTACCTGCGCGAAGCCGCCCTGGGCAATTTTCAGCAGGCGCTGCACGCTTACCGGGGCCCCGATGTTCAGCTCGTCGCCGTAGGTCAGTTCGCCCAGGGTCAGGTTTTGCAGGGCCGTGGCGGCCGTGCCATTCACCGCGTGCTGCCCGGCGCCGAAGGCGAGGGTACTAGTCGGGGCCAGGGTGAGGGTCGCGCCGTCGTTGGTCAGGTCGCCGCCCACCGAAAGGGTGGTGCCGGCCGCCTGGGTGAGGGTGCTGCCGGCGGGCAGCAGCAGCGTGCCGCCGGTGGTGAGGCGGGTGGCGGGCGTGGCGGCGGCCAGGGTGAGGCTGGCGCCGGTTTGCAGCGTCAGCATTCCGCAGCTCTGGGCGCCCGTCACTACCGGCTGCCGGGCGCCGGGCGGGATGAGCACGTCGGTGGTGGCGGTGGGCACCGTGCCGGTGCTCCAGTTGCCGCCCGCGTCCCAGGCCGTGCTTGCGGCCCCGGTCCAGGTGGCGGCCGAGTTGGGCAGGGCCGGGGTGATAAAGTACGTTGAGTTCGAGCCCGGCGACGAGGCCCCGCTGTTGCAGGCGCTGGTGACGTACACCTGATAAGTGGCGCCGGGGGTGAGGTTCGTCAGCAGCAGGGGCGAGGCCGGCCCCGAGGTGGTCAGGAAGGTGGGGGCGGCCACGTCGTAGTAGTAGGCCGTGTAGCTGGCGTTGCCGCTGCCCGCTGCGAAGCTCAGGCTGGCCGTGGTGGGCGAGGTGGCGGTGGCCGTCAGGCCGGTGGGGGCCGGGCAGGGCGCGGGCGGCGTGAAGGTGTAGGTCTGGCCCGTGGCCGGCCGCTGGTTGAGGGTGTTCGTGGATACCGCGCTGCTGACCCCCGGCGCGGCCGAGGCGTCGGTTAGCGACAAAAAGCCGCCGTTGCCCCGGATGCCGATGGTGGCCGACAGCCGGCTGGCCGGGGCCGGCACCCCGGCTTCCTGGCGGTAGCAGTACTGAATGGCGCCCGTGGCCTCCGAGAGCCGGATCTGGAAGGAAATCGTCGGGGCCGCGGGGGTCGGATAGGTACTGGGCCAGGCCCAGCGGTGCCACTGCATCACCAGCTCCCGGTTGGGGGCCGTACCCAGGGTGGCATAGGTGGCGTGGCTGACGGTCGTGAAGTCCAGGTCGTCCCAGAAGGCGGCCAGCACGGGGACGCCGGCGCCGGTGGTGGTGCCCAGGTCGTTGTTGCCGGCATTGGTCGCCACCGGGCTCAGGCTGAGCCAGCCCTCCGACGAGACGATGAACTGGGTGTAGGCCGTGCCCTCAAAAACGAAGGGAAAGCCGATGGGGTACGGGCGGGAGGTGTTGTCGTTCTGCTGAATATCCTGGGCCACCCCGCTGATATTGGTCAGGTCGGCGTAGGTGCCCTGGGTGGCGGCGAAGGTGTAGGCCCGCGCCGGCTGCAGCTGGGCCGCGGCGTTGGGCGCCCCCGCGAGCCACAGCCCGACAAGCAGCAGGAGCAGGGCGCTTTTTACCCCGCGGCAAGCCCTGGTCGGGCCGGAGAATAGCGTTGGAATCATGATGGGAAGGATAAGGGTGAAGTAATGGTTAAATATAGGCAACCGGTAGTATTATAGGTCATCTATCCTTATAAAACCCAAAAGCTTAACGGGCCCTGGCAGGCTGCGGCCACCGGCTAGAGGCGTGCGGCCGGAGACGGGAGCCGGAAAGTGGCGGCTGGATGGTTTAGACTAACGTGGTTGGGATAAAGGACAAAGTAAAACCACGAAATTCACCGCATTTAACGGGTTTATTTGACCGGAAACTTCGCCGGGGGCTTGTCTTTGGCTAATTTTATTGGGAACTTTATGCTTCTGCTTCGGCTTAGAAATATTGCGTTCTGCGCAGCTAACGGTACTTTTGATGAACACCCGCATTCCCTCTGCCGACCTACCCTCTGCTCTTATGGTAATCCTGACGCTCCCCTGGACGAAACGCCCCGGCCCGACCTGTTCGGCGCCGGCGATACGCTGAGCTTCGACGACGCTACTCCCGCCGCTGCCGCCGATGACGAGCCGGCGCACCTTGCCGACCCTGGCGAGCTGCTGCTGGCCGAATCGTCGGACGATGTGGACGCGCCCGCCGAGGCCGTGCCCGTGACCGAGGAAACCGAGGAGGAGCCCAAGTTTGCCCCCGGCGAAACCATCCACGACGTGGCCACCGTGGCCGGCATGTACCAGAACTGGTTTCTGGACTACGCCTCCTACGTAATTCTGGAGCGCGCCGTGCCTGCCATCGAGGACGGCCTCAAGCCCGTGCAGCGCCGCATTCTGCACGCCATGAAGGAAATGGACGACGGCCGCTTCAACAAGGTCGCCAACGTCATCGGGCAGACCATGCAGTACCACCCCCACGGCGACGCCAGCATCGGCGACGCCATGGTGAACCTGGGTCAGAAGGATCTGCTCATCGAAACCCAGGGCAACTGGGGCGACATCCGCACCGGCGACGGCGCAGCCGCCCCGCGCTACATCGAGGCCCGCCTCTCGAAGTTCGCCCTCGACGTGGTCTTCAACCCCGACATCACCGACTGGCAGATGAGCTACGACGGCCGCAAGCGTGAGCCGACCACGCTGCCCGTCAAGTTTCCGCTGCTGCTGGCTCAGGGGGTCGAAGGCATTGCCGTGGGGCTGAGCACGAAGATCATGCCCCACAACTTCCGCGAGCTGTGCAAGGCCAGCATCGACGTGCTGCGGGGCCGCGACATCCAGCTGTTTCCGGACTTCAGCACCGGCGGCCTCTGCGACGTGACCAACTACAACGGCGGCCTGCGCGGGGCCAAAATCCGCCTGCGCGCCACCATCGAGAAGGCCGACAAGACCATGCTCGTCATCCGCGACATTCCCTACGGCACCACCACCACGGCGCTGATGGAAAGCATCGTGAAGGCCTCGGAAGCCAACAAAATCAAGATCCGCAAGGTGGTCGACAACACGGCCGCCAACGTGGAAATCCAGGTGCACCTGCCCACCGGCGTGAGTCCCGACCTGACCATGGACGCGCTGTACGCCTTCACGGACTGCGAAATCAGCATCTCGCCCAACACCTGCGTCATCATCGAGGACAAGCCCCGCTTCGTGGGCGTGGAGGACATGCTGCGGCTGAGCACCCAGAAAACGGTGCGCCTGCTGGAGCGGGAGCTGGAAATCCGCCAGGATGAGCTGCACGAGAAGTGGCACTCGGCCTCGCTGGAGAAGATTTTCATCGAAAACCGCATCTACCGCAAAATCGAGGAGTGCGAAACCTGGCAGGACATTCTCGACACCATTGAGAAGGGCCTGAGCAAGTTCGTGCGCATCGAGGGCCAGAAGGCCCGGGCCGACGACCAGCGCATCGTGCTGCGCCGCGCCATCACCGAGGACGACCTGACGCGCCTGACCGAAATCCGCATCAAGCGCATCAGCAAGTACGACGGCTTCAAGGCCGACGAGTACATCCAGAAGCTGGAAGCCGAGCTGGCCGAGGTGGCCGACAACCTGGCCCACCTCACCCGCTACGCCATCCAGTACTTCGACAACCTGCTCAAGAAGTACGGCGCGGGCCGGGAGCGCAAAACCCAGCTGCGCACCTTCGACGTGGTGACGGCCCAGAAAGTGGCCGTGGCCAACCAGAAGCTCTACGTCAACTACCAGGACGGCTTCGTGGGCTACGGCCTCAAGAAGGACGACAGCGCCGTCACGGTCTGCGACTGCTCCGACCTGGACGACATCATCGCCATCCGCCGCGACGGCACGTTCACGGTGTTCAAGATTGCCGAGAAAACCTTCGTCGGCAAGGACATCCTGCACGTGGGCGTCTACAACAAGAACGACGACCGGCTGGTGTACAACCTCGTCTACCAGGACGGGCCCTCGGGCGTAGCCTACGCCAAGCGCTTCCTGGTCACGGGCATCACCCGCGACAAGGTGTACGACCTGACCAAGGGCGGCAAAGGCTCCAAGGTGCTCTATCTCACGGCCAACCCCAACTCCGAGTCGGAACTGGTGAGCGTGCAACTCACCGATAAGGCCCCGGCCCGGGTCAAGCAGTTCGACTTCGACTTTGCCGAGCTGGC
>Ga0247729_10001062_pt1 | contig 10345 bp, 10 predicted proteins | sample UWRJL133311R2_FD_180958 | JGI IMG/M metagenome (GOLD analysis project Ga0247729, IMG submission 180958) | Plant litter microbial communities from Arlington Agricultural Research Station in Wisconsin, United States - UWRJ-L133-311R-2 | ecosystem: Environmental > Terrestrial > Plant litter >... | reverse complement strand
TTACACCCAATCGTGACATTTGTTCCGCTGGATGCCACGTTTTGCAATGAACATTGACTCGGCAAAATCCGCAGTTATGCACAAAGTCGGGCCTGCCATATTTTCACAGGGTGTGGGTAAGTCGGATTTCCAAGTGACTGATTTATATGGCTATTTATTTCTTGAATCTTGCGTTATCGGTGATTTGGTTGACCTAACGTAAACCTGAAAACAGGTCAAGTCCTTCATTGTCCACAAAGTTGTCCACAGCTATTAACAAGGTTCTTTTGACGCACTGCATCCTACAGCTTGCCCTCGACACGCCGCTCAACAGCTGCTTCGATTACCGCTGGCCGTGCGATCCCGCGGACCGCCCGCAAGTCGGCCAGCTGGCGCTGGTGAACTTCGCCAACCGCGACATGATGGGCCTGATCGTCGCCGTCAAGGACGCCACCGACGTCCCTGTGGATAAACTCAAGGATGCGCTGGCCGTGCGCAGCCAGCTCGCGCCGCTGTCGCCGCGCTGGCTGGCGCTGGCCGCCTTTGCCGCCGACTATTACCAGCGCCCGCTCGGGGAAGTCGCCCTGCCGGGATTGCCCAAGAACCTGCGCGCGGCCGGCACGGTGGCGCTGGACCGTGCGCTCAAAAAAATGGCGAAGCTGGAGCAGGCGCACGACGGCGCGCCGGTCGACATGCCGGTGCTGAACCCCGCCCAGCAAATCGCGGCCGACGCCATCGGCGGCGCGCAGGGTTTTACCCCGCTGCTGCTGTACGGCGTCACCGGCAGCGGCAAGACCGAGGTGTACTTGCAGGCGTGCGCGCAGGTGCTTGCGCGGGACGAGGATGCGCAGATCCTGATCCTGGTCCCCGAGATCAACCTGACGCCGCAGCTGGAAGGGAATATCCGCACGCGCTTTCCCGGCGTAATGCTGGCGACGCTGCACAGCAGCCTGTCCGAGGGCGAGCGCGGCCTGCACTGGATCGCCGCGCACCAGGGCCGCGCGCGCATCGTGCTGGGCACGCGCCTGGCCATCCTGGCGTCGCTGCCGAACCTGAAACTGATCGTCATCGACGAAGAGCACGACCCGTCCTATAAACAGCAGGAAGGCCTGCGCTATTCGGCGCGCGACCTGGCCGTGTGGCGTGCGCGCCAGCTGGCCATCCCGATCGTGCTGGGCTCGGCCACGCCGTCGCTGGAGAGCTGGCACCATGCCCAGTCGGGCCGCTACCGCCTGCTGGAGCTGCGCGAGCGGGCGGTCAAGGACGCGGTGCTGCCGGTCGTGCGCCTGATCGACATGGAGCGCGACCGCGGCAAGGACGGCCTCACCGCCGCGCTGGTGGCGGCGCTGACACTGCGCCTGGAGCGCGGCGAACAGTCGCTGCTGTTTTTGAACCGGCGCGGTTACGCCCCCGTCATCAGCTGCGACGCGTGCGGCTGGATCAGCAACTGCACCCGCTGCACGTCGTTCATGGTGCTGCACAAGCCGGAACACCGGCTGCGCTGCCACCACTGCAGCCTTGAATTGCGCATCCCGCGCAACTGCCCGACCTGCGGCAACGTCGACCTGCAGCCGCTCGGACGCGGCACCCAGCGCGTGGAAGAGGGCTTGCAACAGCTGTTCCCGCAGGCGCGCATCCTGCGCATCGATGCCGACTCCACGCGCCTGAAAGGCAGTGCGCAGGCGGCGTTCGACACGGTGCACCGCGGCGAAGTCGATATCTTGATCGGCACGCAGATGGTCGCCAAGGGCCATGACTTCAAAAAGCTCACACTGGTCGGCATCCTCAATCCCGATACCGCCTTGTTCTCGCAGGATTACCGCGCCAGCGAGCGGCTCTTTGCGCAGTTGATGCAGGTGGCGGGGCGGGCCGGGCGCGCCGCGCGTAACGAAGGCGGCAGCGCCAGCGAAGTGCTGGTCCAGTCGCGTTACGTATCGCATCCTTTGTATGCGGCCGTGATGCGTCACGACTACGACCGCTTTGCCGGGAGCCTGCTGGCCGAGCGCAAACAGGCCATGCTGCCGCCGTATATGTACCAGGCACTGCTGCGCGCCGAGGCGCCGCTGCTGGCCAACGCCATCGCGTTCCTGGAAGCGGCGCGCGACTGCATGGAACACGAGGGCATCACCATCAACGATCCGATTCCGATGACGATGACGCGCGTGTACAACGTCGATCGTGCGCAACTGCTGCTCGAATCGCCCTCGCGCCCGGCCCTGCAAGCCTTCCTCAAGGTGTGGCTGGCGGCGCTGCGCGATATGAAAAGCCGTGTCAAGTGGTCTTTGGAAGTGGACCCGCTCGACATCTGATTTCAAAAGAGCGTATTGTCATGCCGTCACTCACCTCGGAACGCACTATGAAACAACTAAAAGTCGATGTGGCCATCATCGGCACCGGCACTGCCGGCCTGGCTGCCTACCGCGCCGCCCATGCCCACGGCAAGCGCGTGGTACTCATCGAAGGAGGCCCGTACGGCACCACCTGCGCGCGCGTCGGCTGCATGCCCAGCAAGCTGCTCATTTCAGCGGCCGACGCGGCGCATATGCTCACGGCGGCCAGCGGTTTCGGCGTCCACGCCGGCGCGACGCGCATCGACGGCGTGGCCGTGATGGACCGCGTGCGCCGTGAACGCGACCGCTTCGTCGGCTTCGTCCTCGAAAGCGTGGACGGCATCCCGGCCGCCGACAAGCTGCGCGGCTACGCGCGCTTTACCGGCCCGCATACGTTGATGATCGACGAGCACACCGAAGTGGAAGCGGCGCGCATCGTGATTGCCACCGGCTCGACGCCGACGGCCGTGCCGCAACTGGCGGGCATCGAGGGCGTGATCAGCAGCGACGACGTCTTCGAGTGGACCGACCTGCCTGAATCGGTGGCGGTCATCGGCACCGGCGTGATCGGCCTCGAACTGGGCCAGGCGCTCTCTCGCCTGGGCGTGCGCGTGCGCTTCTACGCGCGCGGCGGCAGCATTGCCAACCTGACCGACCCGCAAGTGCTGCATGCGGCCACGCGCGCGCTGGGCGAAGAACTCGATATCGCGTTCCAGAGCCGGCTCGTCAAGGCCGTGCGCGAGGGCGATGCGGTCGCACTGACGATCGCGAACGCCAGCGGCGAGGAGAGCACCGAGCGGTTTCAATATGTGCTGCAGACGGCTGGCCGCACGCCGAATGTCGGCAAGATCGGCATCGAGCACACGGGCCTTGCGCTCGATGCCAAAGGCATTCCGCTGTTCGACATCACGACCATGCAGTGCGGCGCCAGCCACATTTTCATCGCCGGCGACGCCAACAACGAGCGCCCGGTGCTGCCGGAGGCGGCGGACCACGGCAAGATCGCCGGGGACAATGCCGGCCGCTTCCCCGACGTGCGCCCGGGCCTGCGCCGCACGCCGCTGGCCATCACGTTCACCGAACCGCAAATCGCCGTGCTGGGGCAGAGTTACAAGGTCCTGTGCGAGCCGGGCAAGCCGAAGTTCGCAATCGGTAAAGTGTCGTTCGAAAACCAGGGCCGCAGCCGGGTCATGTTGCAGAACAAGGGCATGCTGCGCGTGTATGCGCAGTACGGAACCGGGCGATTCCTGGGGGCCGAGATCATCGGTCCGCGCGCGGAGAATCTCGGGCACTTGCTGGCGTGGGCGTGCCAGGCGCGGATGACGGTGGAGCAGATGCTCGATATGCCGTTCTATCATCCCGTCATCGAAGAAGGCGTGCGCACGGCGCTGCGGGATTTGCACGCCAGCCTGCAGCGCGATGGGCACGATATCGAGACGTATGCGTCCGATTCGGAGGCGGGGACCTGAGTGCCACCACAAGTCCCCACATCGTCATCCCGACGAAAGTCGGGACCCATGCCGGGTTCGCAGTAGTGCAGCAGTCAACTATGCCACACACGGGTTATGGGTCCCCGCCTGCGCGGGGATGACGAGCTCACTAATTCAATTCAGGTAACTCGCATCCAGCCGCCCCGCTTGCGCCAGCTCGCGCACGATCCGGATCGCGTCGATATCGGCTTCCTGGTACGCCGATTTTTTATATTCGTCGTACATCTTGTTCGCTTCATCGGTTACGGCATCGTGCCCGTCGTCGTATTTAAAACGCACGTACAGCAAGTCTTCCGACGGTGTCTCGATCGTGATCGTCAGGCTCGACGCGCTGATCTCGCCCTGCGCGTGCACGTCGTAGCGAATCTGCTGCAGCGGCGTCATGCTGACGTGGTCTTCCACGATCAGCTTGCCGAAGCGGCGCTTGCGGCCCAGTTCACCGGCGCTGCGTTCGACGATCGTGCACTCGTCGAGGTGCGGCATGAACAGCTTTGGCTGCTCGGCATGCAAGACCAGGCCGCGCCACAGCTGTTCGCGCGTCATCGGGTCGATCAGGGGATTCAACGGGTCGTTAATTTCAATCAGGTGTTCAAATTTCATCGTGCGTGGACTCGGGTTCAATGGCGGACAGGCCGATGGTAACGCAAGCGCCCCGTGCCTGTCATTTCGGTAGCACGCTACAATGGCCGGCTGACCGTCTAGGAAGTGCCCCTCATGTCCACCGCAGCAAAGTTCGGCCTGAACATCCCGCAGAGCGAAGCCGTCATGTATCTCGACGGCCCGTGCCTGGTGCTGGCCGGCGCCGGCTCGGGCAAGACGCGCGTGATTACCCAGAAAATCGCTTACATGATCGAGGAGTGCGGCTACGATCCGCGCACCATCGCCGCGCTGACGTTCACCAATAAAGCCGCGCTGGAAATGCAGGAGCGGATTGCCAAACTGTTGAAACAGCCGCGCCAGGCCAAGCAGTTGACGGTGTCGACGTTCCACTCGCTGGGCGTCAAAATTTTGCGCCAGGAAGCGGCCGGCGTCGGCTTGAAGGACCGGTTTTCGATCATGGACAGCGACGACTGTTTCGCGCTGGTCCAGGATCTGGCCATTTCAACCGACAAGCAGGAAATCCGCCGTATCCAGAACCATATCTCGCTGTGGAAGAACGGCCTGGTGGAGCCGGACGACGCGGTGCGCGATGCAGTCGATGAAGAAATGGCGCATTCGGCGCGCATCTTCCGCAGTTATGTCGCGACCCTGGCTGCGTACCAGGCAGTCGACTTCGATGACCTGATTCGCCTGCCGGTGGAACTGTTCCGCAATAATGACCCGATCCGCGACAAATGGCAGCGGCGCTTGCGCTACCTGCTGATGGATGAATACCAGGATACGAACACCTGCCAGTACGAACTCGTAAAGCTGCTGGTCACGGGCATCAACAAGAAGCCGATGTTCACCGCCGTGGGCGACGACGACCAGGCCATTTATGCCTGGCGCGGCGCGTCCGTCGAAAACCTGAAAACGCTGCAAGTCGATTTCCCCGACCTGCGCGTCATTAAGCTCGAACAGAATTACCGCTCCACCACGCGCATCCTGCAGGCGGCCAATGCCGTCATCGGCAACAACCCGAAAATTTTCGATAAAAAGCTGTGGTCGGAACATGGCCTGGGCGAGCCGATCACGGTGCTGGGCATGCAGACCGACGACCAGGAAGCGGAGCAGGTGGCCATCATGATTTCGGCCGACCGCTTTCAACGCAAGAACAAATGGTCCGATTACGCGATCCTGTACCGCGGCAATCACCAGGCGCGCGTCATCGAGCAATCGATGCGCAAGGAACGTATTCCGTACACGATTTCCGGCGGCCAGAGCTTTTTCGACAAAGCCGAAATCAAGGACATCATCAGTTACCTGCGCCTGATCGCCAACGATGGCGATGACCCGGCCTTTATCCGCGCGGTGACCACGCCGAAACGCGGCGTTGGCATGGCCACGCTGGAAGTGCTGGGCGCATTTTCAAAACAGTGGAATTGCTCGCTGTTCGAGGCGACCTTTAAAGGCGGCATCGAAGCACTGCTGCCGGATCGCCAGTTGATCCCGCTGCGTGGTTTCTGCAATTTCATCAACGACCTGGAATCGCGCGCGAGCCGGCCGGGCCAGGCCGGCAGCGGCGAGAACGCCGGCGCCGTGCTGGACGACATGATGAAAGAGATCAATTACGAAAACTACCTGTACGACACGTTCGAAGACCGCGCCGCGCAGAGCAAGTGGCAGAACGTGCTGGAGTTCACCAACTGGCTCAAGGAACGGGGCAATGGCGGCAAAGACAAATCCGGCGAGGAAAAAAACCTGCTGGAACTGACGCAGATGGTGGCGCTGATGTCGATGCTGGAGGGGCAGGACGAAGAGCAGGACGCGGTGCGCATGTCGACGCTGCACGCCTCCAAGGGGCTGGAGTTTCCGCACGTGTTCCTGGTGGGCGTGGAAGAGGGGATTTTGCCGCACAAGGGCGACCCGGACGCATCGGTGGAATCGATCGGCGCGCGCATCGAGGAAGAGCGCCGCCTGATGTACGTGGGCATCACGCGCGCGCAGCGCACGCTCTACGTCACCTGGTGCAAGAAGCGCAAACGTGCCGGCGAGCAGGTGCACTGCGACGTGTCGCGCTTCATCAAGGAGATGGCGCTCGACGAAGGCACGGCGCCGCCGATGGAATCGGAAAAGATTTCGCCGAAAGACAGGCTGGCGAGCCTGAAAGCCTTGCTGGCGACGCCCAAACCAACGCCCTGATGCCACACATATTGCATTGACATTGACTTTGCGCTATCGCAATGTGGTGTCTTTCAACCAGCGAGCGGTGGCGACATGTTCTTGCAGCGGGCGGTGCAATGCATTCTTTTATCCACGCTGCTGGCCGGCATGGCGGCCCAGGCGGCTGACGAGAAGCGGTTTGCCCGCGCAGCCGTGCGCGACGTGCTCGACAGGATCGATGCGCGCGATTGTCCCGGCGCGATCAAGAAACTGAACGCGGGCATGGCCGAAAAATATCCCGGCATCGCGCTGCTGGCGGGCAGCATGTACGAAAACGGCGTGTGCCTCAAGCAAAGCTGGGACAGTGCGATGCGCTATTTCGTCATCGCCCACAGGGGTGGCGAGGAAGCTGCCGCCTATCGCCTGGCGGCCGGATACGCGTCGCCCCTGGCCGGTCCCGATCCGGCGGCGGCGCTGTGGTGGATACGCCAGTCGCGCATTTCGTCGCTGGCGCCGCGCTGCCTGGTCGATCCGCCTGCGGCCACCGATCCGGACCTGTTCATCGCCGCCTTGCAAAAGTGGACACCGGCGCGCCTGGCGGCCTGCAATTACGTGGTCGGCGTCATGGCGACGGTGGCCGGCGAGACCCAGTACCCCACGCGCGCCTACGAGGCCGTCCTGGACGGGACGTTGCGCATCGTGTTCACACCGGCGCTGCCGAAAATCGACGTGACGACGGAAGAAACCACGGAACGGATCATGCCGGGCGGACGCACTGGCCGTGAAATTGCGGAGCGCACCGCGCCGCAATTTACCGGCGCGTTCGAACGCGACGCGCGCAAGAACGCCGAGCGTGCATTGGCGCGCTATCCGCAGCCTGCCGGCATCGATCCAGGCTGGCAAGAACCCATGAAACTCATCTTCACGATGCAGTAGGCGTCACGCCATCGAATGCAAGCCGATCAGGTTGCCTTCGGTATCGTAGACGAGCGAGATGAAGCCATGCGGCCCGATCGACATTTTGGGTTTGAACACCCGGCCGCCGGCCTCGGCTGCCCGCACTTCCTGCACGGCGCAATCGTCAGTGCCGAAATACACCAGGGTGCCGCCGCCGCCCGACGGCACGCCGTCCATCTTGACCAGCGAACCGGCCGCGCCGCCTTTGTTCATCTCGGAGGGAAAGGCCCACATTTCCAGGTCGGGCGCCGCGAGGTTGGTGAACTGGTAATCGAACACCGCGCCATAAAAGGCCTTGGCGCGCTCCATGTCCTGCACGTAGATTTCAAACCAGCGAATGGGATTTTCGTCCATGACGGTCTCCTTGCAACGGATGAACCATCCTACCTACTACCGTCGCGCGCACGATCGACAGAAAGACGCGCGCACAAATATTGACAAACCTATTGTTCTGAATCAATGTTGCTCGATATTTAATGTCCTGTAAGTGAGCGCGATGAATATTGTCAGAAACTTTCGTGTTGCCGCGCTCTGTGCGTTCGCCGTTGCCGGTGGCGCCACGGCCCAGTCCTACGACAGCGTCGTGTCGCAGGTTACCGAGCGTGTCAATGCACGCGATTGTGCTGGCGCGCTCGCCGGCTTGCAGGCCGGCCTGGCCGAGAACCGGCCTGCCGTCGCCTTGTTGGCCGGCACCATGTACGAACGGGGCGTTTGCCTGAAACCGGACTGGGACACCGCCGTCGGCCACTATATCGTCGCGCACGATGGCGGCGAGAAGGCGGCAGCGTATCGGCTCGCGGCGGGCTACGCCGCGCCGATGGGCGGCCCCGATCCTGCTGCCGCGCTCTGGTGGTTCGGCAAGTCGGCGTCGGGCGTCAAATGGCTCGGTACGTGCGCGGTCCCGCCCGCCGACCGCATTGACCCGGACCGTTTCGTGGCTGTGCTGCAAACGTGGGCGCCCGCGCGCATCGCCGGATGCAATTACGTCACCGGTCTGATCGCCACGTTGTCTGCCGAAATCCAATTTTCGCGCGAGATCAGGCGGGCGCGCCAGGCGGGGACGTTGCACGCCCGCATCCTCCCCGCGCTGGGGACGATCGATGTCTGGACGGCCGTCGACAGCGGTGTTTTCAGTGCGGCAGAAGCGCCGGAAACAGCGTTCATGCGCCGCGCCGCGCGTCCCTCCAGCCTGGAAAATGTCATCAGAAAGATGGCGGATGCGGCGCTGGCACGCTATCCCCAGCCGCCTGGACTCGACCCGGCCTGGACGCAGACTGTGCAAATTACCTACGGCCAGGATTGGTGACATCCGCCCTGTGGCTGGCATAATGCCGCCTTTACTTGAAGCAGGGACGCACCGTGAGCCAGGAAGACCGTTTTATGGACATCGAAATCAAGCTGGCGCACCAGGAAGACATGGTCGAGTCGCTCAACGATGTCGTCTACCAGCAATCGAAGCGCATCGACCAGCTCGAAGCGCTGGTCAACAAGATGGCCGAACACATCCGCAACAGCCAGCAGTCGGGCCAGAACCCGACCAACGACCGCCCGCCCCACTACTAGACATAGCGCAACAATCCCGGCGCGCCAGGTGGCCCGTGACGGGAACTTGCGTTCCACCGACCAGAACACACCGGCCACGCGCCCGGCCAGCCAGCGTCAGGAAGCGTAACCAGGCAGCGCCGCTGCTTTCAGTTAGAATCGTTTGACTGTCATCCTGGCGCTGCGTGCAGCGGAAAATATGCAAGGAAGCAAACCGATCGTGATCGCCAGCATGTTGCTCGCTGGCGCGGCCAACGCAGCCGGCGCGCCCGCGCAACCTGTGGCCCGGCTCGCGCAATTGCCGGCGGAGGTGGTGGCCGTGCTGGAAGAAATGGGGCCGATCTCCGATCCGGGCGGCCCGTTCAACCCGAGCGATGTCGTCGACGCCGCGCATCCCGTGCCGGGCCAGCGCCTGGTGTCCGGGCAGCTGGGCCCCGATGTCATCCTGTTGACGGTTGAAAAAGGCGGTCGCGGTTATTCGCATGCGGTCATGAAATTTGCGCGCGTGGACGGGCACTGGCAACTGGTCAGCCAGACGCACCAGCTACCAGACGCGGCGCGGTGATGTGGGCGCGATGGCGCCGCGCCGCGCTTGCCTCCGGCGCCGGCTTGCTCGCTGGCGCCGCATCGGCATGCACGCCGGTGCCGTGGGACACCGTTGGCGGTGTTGCGCAATTGCCGCCGGAAGTGCAAACGCTGTTGCTCAACGGCGGCGACATGGCCGACCCCGGCTGGAACTACAACGCTGGCGACGTCATTGACATGAGCCTCCCCATGCGGCGCCTGAGACTGGCGGTGGTGGGGAACGATTGCGTCCGTGCAGATGTCGAACAAGGCGGACGTGGTGGCAAATATACAGCGCTCTATCAATTGATCGATGGGCACTGGAAACGGGTCGAAGGAGATAGCACGTTGGATCGCCGGGATTCCAGTTTGTTGCGGAAAAAAAGCCTGGGTGGCGCCAGCTATCCATGAAGTCGCCTGTGATTGCCATTGTTCCGACTGCCATCGGCCATGCCGCAGAGCTCGCCCGCTTTGTTCAGCAAAATCGCGATCATTTGCAGACGTTTTTGCCCGTCGTTACCGAACTGGACTCGATTGAAAAGGCCAGCCTGTATCTGCAGGCGGCAACAGAATGGGCCGCTGAAGGCGAGGTGCTGGAGTGGTATCTGTTCGACGGCAACGTTCTGTGCGGCTCGATTCGCGTCAAGGACATCGACCCGTTTGACCACAAGGCAAAAATTGGCTATTTCCTTGGCCGCCAGTTCGAGGGCATGGGCCTGATGACGGCGTCGATGCGTGCCG
>Ga0247729_10001061_pt1 | contig 10345 bp, 7 predicted proteins | sample UWRJL133311R2_FD_180958 | JGI IMG/M metagenome (GOLD analysis project Ga0247729, IMG submission 180958) | Plant litter microbial communities from Arlington Agricultural Research Station in Wisconsin, United States - UWRJ-L133-311R-2 | ecosystem: Environmental > Terrestrial > Plant litter >... | reverse complement strand
TCGCTTTTCTGCCGCAAAAAGCGACAAAAGTGGGCAAGTCGGGTCAGTTCTCGACGAGGCGACGGCCCTCGAAGGCGCGCCCGAGGGTGACCTCGTCGGCGTATTCGAGGTCGCCTCCGACCGGAAGGCCGGATGCCAGGCGCGTCACCCGCAGGTTCGGCTGGATGAGCAGGCGGGTGAGGTACGTCGCGGTGGCCTCCCCCTCGAGATTGGGGTCGGTCGCGATGATGACCTCGGTGACCGATCCGTCGGCCAGTCGCTGCAGCAGCTGGCGGATGCGCAGGTCGTCCGGGCCGATGCCGTCGATCGGGCTGATGGCACCGCCGAGCACGTGGTACAGCCCACGGAATTCTCGAGTGCGCTCGATCGCCACGACATCCTTGGCTTCTTCGACAACACAGATCGTGGCGTGCGAACGACGCGGGTCACGACAGATGCCGCAGGTCGGCTGCTCGGTCACGTTGCCGCAGATCTCGCAGAAGCGCACCTTGTCGCGCACCTCGGCGAGCACTTCAGACAGTCGCGTCACGTCGAAGCTCTCGGTCTGCAGGATGTGGAAAGCGATGCGCTGGGCCGACTTGGGTCCGATTCCGGGCAGGCGACCCAGTTCGTCGATGAGCTCCTGGACGATTCCTTCGTACATCGGTTACTCGCCCCGCGGGATGACGCGCTGCACGTACGGCTGCTCTTCGATAAAGCTGGCTCCCAAAATCTCGCGCACGACGGCTTCGCCGTAACGCTGGTTCTCGCCCGCGGGCGTCGGTGCGGGCGCTGCCCGCAGTGGAGGTGCCGCAGGAGCGGTCGGCTGCTGCGCGACGGGCGCCGCCGGAGCGGGTGCGGGTGCTGCCGGGGCCGCGGGAGCCGATGGCCCCGCCGACGCCCAGGCCGGCTCGGCCGGGCTGTCGTCTTCCGGCGGCTCTTCTGACTGCGGGATCTGGGCGACCGCCCATCCGCCCGACGCCGGAACTACGGAAGCGGACGCAACGGGAGGCGTGGCTGCCGGAGCAGGCTGCACGGATGACGGAGCCGCAGCGGCAGGCGCTGCACCGCCGGCATCGACGCGCGCGATGTATTTCACGCGGAGCCCGAGCACACCGAGAATCGCGGTCCGCAGGTGCTCGCTCACACTGTCACCGGACGGGCTCGGCTGCTTGAACGCGTCGACGTCCTTCTCGCTCGAGAAGGTGAGCGTGAGCACGTCGTCGCGCAAGTCGCGCACGGTTGCAGTGAACACGACGAGCCACGACTTGCGGCTGACCTTTTCGACGGCCTCGAGAATCTCGGGCCAGGAATCCTTGACCTGCTGAAGCGTGACCGGGCCCACCGGGCGAGCCGGCGCGGCAACGGGCGCGGATACAGGGGCTACGGATGCGGCGGGTTCGGCCACCGCGGCAGGCGCAGCATCCGGTGCCACCCCCGATTCCGGGTACGCCGACGTTGCCCGCTCAACCGGGCGCTCTGCGACCGGCGCAACAGCCGCCGGAGCAACAGGCGCCGGAGCAACAGGCGCGGCCGCGGGTGACGCAGCGATCGCTGCGGTTCCGGCTGCGCCCTCGACGCCGATGCGGCGCTCGAGCCGCTCGACGCGTACGAGCGCACCGCGGGAGGAGTCGTCGATCGCCGGGACGAGAATGCGCGCAACCATGAGTTCGAGGTGCAACCGGGGCGATGTGGCGCCGGTCATCTCGGTCAGGGCAGCGTTGACGACATCCGCCGACCGCGACAGCTCGCTGGCACCGAAGTGCGCGGCCTGCTTGGTCATGATGGCGAGTTCTTCTTGCGGGATCCCGCGCAGAACCGCAGCCGCATGGTCGCTCGTGGCGGCGACGATGATGAGGTCGCGCAGGCGCTCGAGCAAGTCTTCGACAAAACGACGTGGGTCCTGGCCGGTCTGGATGACGCGATCGACCGTGGCGAATACCGCCGCGTTGTCGCGCGCACCGATGGCGTCGACGACCTCGGACAGCAGTGCACCGTGCGTGTACCCGAGCAGGGCGACAGCGCGCTCGTACTCGACGTGGTCGCCATCCGAACCGGCGATGAGCTGGTCGAGCAGCGAGAGGGTGTCACGCACCGAGCCGCCGCCGGCGCGCACCACGAGCGGCAGCACTCCGGGGGCGACCTTGACGTTCTCGCTCTCGCAGAGCTGCTGCACGTACTCGAGCATCTGCGCGGGCGGAACGAGACGGAACGGGTAGTGGTGCGTGCGTGACCGGATGGTGCCGATGACCTTCTCGGGCTCGGTCGTCGCGAAGATGAACTTGATGTGCTCCGGCGGCTCTTCGACGATCTTGAGCAGCGCGTTGAAGCCCTGCGGCGTCACCATGTGCGCCTCGTCGAGGATGAAGATCTTGAAGCGGTCGCGGGCCGGGGCGAACACGGCCCGCTCACGCAGGTCACGGGCGTCGTCGACACCGTTGTGGCTGGCCGCGTCGATCTCGACGACATCGAGCGAGCCACCGCCATCGCGGGAGAGCTCGACGCAGCTCGGGCAGACTCCGCACGGGGTGTCGGTCGGGCCCTCTGCACAGTTGAGGCAGCGCGCGAGAATGCGGGCGGATGTCGTCTTTCCACATCCACGCGGCCCACTGAACAGGTAGGCGTGATTTACACGATCGGTGCGCAGCGCGGTGCGCAGCGGATCGGTCACTTGGGACTGGCCGATGAGTTCGGCGAACGTCTCTGGCCGATAACGGCGATACAGGGCTGTGACCACGACCTAAGGATAGCCGTGGCGACTGACGTTCACCCGCCCGCTGCACAGCCCGCACGAGCCCCCGTTTTTGCAACTCAGGCAGAACGACGCGACGTGCCCCGGCATCCGCGGATCTGCGGCGCCGTCGGACGTTTCTGCCTGAGTTGCGATTGGCGAGCGGGCTATTCCTCGGTGTGCCCCAGGCGTGGCCCGGCGACGAACGAGGCAGTCGACCGCGTCGACGCCTGCAGCTCGAAGATCACGATGTCGTTCTCTCCCGAGCGCAGCAGTGGTGCGGGAACATAGAGGGTCGTGGCGGGGCCACGGCTCCAGTAGCGCCCCAGGTTGAAACCGTTGACGAGCACGATGCCCTTCGTGAATCCGCCCAGGTCGACGAAGAGGTCGGTCGGTTCGGCCACCGTGAACGATCCGGCGAGGAATGCCGGGCCCGCCACGGGGACGACGTCGGTCTGTCCAGTAACTGGACGGGGAAGGGCGAGCCGCGCCAGGTCGATCGGCAGCACGTGCCATCCGGTTACCGGTTCGCCGTCGAGTAGTGCCGGACCGATGAGGCCCTTGTGCTCGCCGAGGCGCTGGCCGTAGTTGACCCGCCCCTGGTCTTCGACGACGACGTCGAGCACGCCACCGCGCGGAACCACGATCACGGCCTCGTGGTGGTCGCGGCTCAGGATGCCGATGGGGTCGCCGTCGAGGAAGAACTGCGCCCGGTCGCGGATCTCGTCGAACGCGAGCACTCCGCCGCTGGCGAGCCGTGTGCGGTACTGCGCGAACCCGCGGAAGTGCCCGATCTCGTCGAGGGTCGGAACCCCGACGTGGTCGCTCCACTCGCCGAGGGAGTCGACGACGGATGCCAGCGGCACCACCCGGTCCAACGGCACGTCGAACGCGGGCGCGGGCGCCGCGACAACCGGGGTCTCGTCGGGCACCGGGGCATACTTCGCGATGACATCGCGGAACGCCCAATACTTGGGACCGGGATCGCCCGACTCGGTCAGCGGGGCGTCGTAGTCGTACGAGGTCACCGTCGGCTGGTACACACCCTTGTCGTTGGCTCCGCTGGTGAAGCCGAAGTTCGTTCCGCCCTGGAACATGTACAGGTTGACCGATGCGCCAGAGGCCAACAGCTCGTCGAGCTCGGCGGCCGCCTGCTCGACAGCGGTGATGTGGTGGTGGGCACCCCAGTGGTCGAACCAGCCATTCCAGAACTCCGCGCACATGAGCGGTCCGGTGGGCTGGTGCTCGCGCAGGGTGGCGAGTCGTTCGGCAGATCGCGAGCCGAAGGAGGCGGTCTTGTGCACGCCCTCGAGCCCGCCGGCGTCGAGGTCGGTCGGCTGGTCGATGGTCGTGAACGGCACGGTGATCCCGCGCTCGCGGGTGAGGTCGACGAGAGCCTGCAGGTACGACTTGTCATTACCGTACGCGCCGTACTCGTTCTCGATCTGAACCAGGATCACCGGGCCACCCCGGTCGATCTGGCGTGACGCGACTATCGGCAGCAGGGCGTCGAAGTACTCGGCTATCGCTTCGAGGTAGAGCGGCTCAGAACGACGGATGCCGACATCCGGGTTCTCGAACAACCAGGCCGGCAGCCCGCCGTTGTCCCATTCCGCGCAGATGAACGGGCCCGGGCGCACTATCGCGTGCATTCCCTCTGCCGCGACGAGGTCGAGGAACCGGGCGAGGTCGAGCCCGCCGTCGGTGTCGAACTCTCCGCGCACCGGCGAGTGTTCGTTCCAGGCGACGTAGGTCTCGATCGTGTTGAGCCCCATCAGCCGCGCCTTGTGGATGCGGTCGGCCCAGAGGTCGGGGTGCACGCGGAAGTAGTGCAGTGCACCGGAGAGTATGCGGTGCGGTGCTCCGTCGAGCAGGAAGTCGGTGTCGCCGATGGCGAAGGTACTCACGAGATGGGGGCTTTCTGCTGTGGCGCGGTCGCCAGTCGGATGACCGACCAGGACAACGGGGGAAGTACGGCGGTGAGGCGCGTGCCGTCGAGCTCGACTGAATCGAGCTCGACGGGGACGACCGTGCCGGGAGCGGTCTGGGTATTCGAACTGAAGCGGTCGCCGCCGGCCGGCGCGTGGATGCTGACCGCGCTCGAGGAGAGCAGCTCGACGCCCAGTTCGGCACTCAGCGAGAGCCCCTCCGTGGTCGAGCGGTTCACGAGAAACAGCGCGAGCTCGCCGTCGGTGGCGGTGACAGCGGCGTCCAGGACAGCGACCTCTCCGTATTTCGCGGTGGAGATGGTGTCGCCGTCGACGACTGCTCGAAGCACGGCGCCGGATGCGGCGGCGGACGTGAGCGCGAACGGGTAGAAAGTGGTCTGGCGCCAGGCCGGCCCGCCGGGTTCAGACCGGATCGGCGCGATCACGTTGACGAGCTGGGCGAGGTTGGCCATCGAGACGCGGTCGGAGTTCCTCAGCAGCGAGCAGAGCAGCGACCCGACGACCACGGCATCCGTCACCGAGTACTCGTCTTCGATGATGCGCGGGTGCTCGGCCCAGTCGCCGTCGAACAGCGGCTGCTTGTCGATGTCGTTGAATCGCGACTGGTACCAGACGTTCCACTCGTCGACGCTGATGCCGATGGTCTTCCCGACCGGAGAAACATCGTCGATGATCGCGGCGACCTCGGCGATGTACCGGTCGAGTCCCACCGAAGACGCGAGAAAACTATCGACGTCACCGTCGGTCTCTTCGTAGTAGGCGTGCAGGGAGATGTGATCGACGACGTCGGCGGCCTCTTCGAGCACCGTGCGTTCCCAGCCACCGAAGGTGGGCATGTCGGCGTTGGAGCTTCCCGCGGCGACGAGCTCGACCGTCGGGTCGATCCACTTCATCACGCGGCCGGTCTCGGCGGCGAGGCGCCCGTACTCGGCAGCTGTCTTGTGGCCGATCTGCCACGAACCGTCCATCTCGTTTCCGAGGCACCACAGGCGGATGCCGAACGGCTCGTCGCGCCCGTTGGCCCGCCGCGCTTCGGACAACGCGGTGCCACCGGTGTGGTTGGAGTACTCGAGCAAGTCGGCGGCTTCCGCGATGCCGCGGGTTCCGAGGTTCACGGCCTGCATGATCTCGACACCCGCGGTGTCGGCCCAGGCCGCGAATTCGTGCAGCCCGACCTCGTTGGTCTCGAGGCTGTGCCAGGCGACGTCGAGTCGGCGCGGGCGGTCCGCCACCGGCCCGACGCTGTCTTCCCAGCGGAAGCCGGAGACGAAATTGCCACCGGGATACCGGATGACGCTCGCGCCGAGTTCGCGCACGAGCTCGAGCACATCGCCGCGGAAGCCCGCGGCATCCGCCGTCGGGTGGCCGGGCTCATAGATGCCCGTGTAGACGGCGCGGCCCATGTGCTCGACGAATGACCCGAACAGCCGGCGTGAGACCGGCGCGACGACTTCGGCAGGGTCGACGCGGATGCTGGCGATCGCCACGGGGACTCCTCGTTCTGGATGATGACAAACAGAATGGGATGGTGGCCGTCCGTTCGGGCGAACGGCCACCACCCCACGGTGAAGCGGGTAAAGCCGACTACTCAGCGGTGACAGTGAACCCCTGCTCGTTGCCGTAGTCGGCGGTGGCCTTCTGCCACGCCTGGAGGCCGGCGTTCAGGTCGCTCTTGTTCGCGTAGGCCTGTCCGACGGTGTCGTTGAAGATGCTGTTCGAGTAGACCTGGAACGGCAGGTAGGCCCAGCCCGGCGTGACCGTGTTGGCTGCTTCCACGAGCACTTCGTTGATCTTCTGTCCGCCGAAGTACTCGCTCTCGTAGCCGAGGAACTCGTCGGAGTTGAGGTCGGCCGTCGTCGACGGGAATCCGCCGGCGTCGATCGAGATCTGGGTCCCCTCGCCCTGGTTCATGAACTGCACGAATCCGGCAGCGGCGAGCTTGTTCTTGCTCTGCGCGAGAACGGAGTCTCCACCTCCGCCATTCTCAGCACCGGCCGGAACGCCGGCCTCGAAGGTCGGCAGGGGTGCTACACGCCAGTCACCTGCGGCGTCGGGCACACCCGACTCGAGGTTGCCAGGCATCCAGGCACCGATGGCGAGGGTCGCGATGGTTCCATCGCCGAGTCCCTTGTACCACTCGTCGCTCCACGACGAGACGGGCGAAACGAGGTCACCCTCGACGAGCTGGTTCCAGGTGTCGGCGAACTTCTTCGATCCTTCGTCCTGCAGGTTGATCGTGACGTCGGTGCCGTTGGTCGTCGTGTACGGCTTTCCGCCCGCTTCCCAGATCATGCTGGTGGTGAAGCCGGCGTCTCCGGTGTCGTTGGTGATGTACGCCTTGGGGTCGGCAGCGTGCAGCTTCTTGGCAGCAGCGATGTACTCGTCCCAGGTCGCCGGCACGGCGATGTCGTACTTGTCGAACACGGCCTTGTTGTAGAACAGGGCCATGGGGCCGGAGTCCTGAGGCAGGGCATAGATGCCGTCGTTGAGGTTGACCGAACCCCAGGTGCTCGGCGTGTAGTCGGACTCGTAGTCGCCGAACCCGAAGTCGCCGAGGTTGACGAGTGAATCGGACAACGCGAACTGCGGCAGCGCGTAGTACTCGATCTGGGCGACATCCGGAGCGCCGGAGCCTGCCTTGATCGCGTTCTGCAGCTTGATGTACTGGTCGTTTCCGGTGCCGGCATTGACGACGTTGACCGTGACCTTCGGGTACTTCTTCTCGAAGGCCGTCGCGATGTCTTCGACAGCGGGGGCCCAGGCCCACACGGTCAGCGTGGTCTCCTTCTGCAGTGCGGCCTCGATGTCGGCGGCCGTACCGGTTTCGCTGTTCGAGCCGCCACCCGACGGGGAGCAGGCTGCGAGCGTGGCGAGCAGGATGCCCGTCGAGGCGATGGCGGCAACGCGGCGAAGCCGCGAGCCGGTGCTGTGTTTCTTCATGATGTGCCTTTCACTTCTTCGTAATCGGATGGCGGGGGTTCCGCCGGTGGTGCTGCGTACAAGAGAGGGGTGGTGCGCCGCGTGGTCTCTCTCCGGGTGACCGCGCGAAGTTCGATCAGGCCTTGACGCTTCCCGCGGCGAGGCCGGACTGCCAGTAGCGCTGCAGAAAGAGGAAGGCGACGATGATCGGCAGGATCGTCAGGAGCGAGCCGGTGATCACGAGGTTGTAGATGGCGTCGCCACCGACCGTCTGGGCCTGGTTGTTCCACTGGTTGAGGCCGACGGTCAGCGGGTACCAGGTCGGCTCGCTCAGCATGATCAGCGGCAGGAAGTAGTTGTTCCAGGTCGCGACGATCGTGAAGAGCAACACCGTGACGAGGCCCGGCGCGAGCAGCTTGAGCGAGATCGTGAAGAACGTGCGCATCTCGCCAGCGCCATCCATCCGAGCCGCCTCGAGCACCTCGGTCGGCACCGCGTCGATCGCGTAGGTCCAGATCAGGTACAGGCCGAACGGGCTGATCAACGACGGGATGATGATGGCCCACGGGGTGTTCGTGAGGCCGAGCTGGCTGAACATGAGGAAGGTCGGCACCGCGAGCGCGGTTCCCGGGATCGCGACGGCGCCGAGCACGACGGCGAAGACCGCGCGCTTGCCGGGGAAGTTGAACTTGGCGAGCCCATAGCCACCGAGAGCGGCGAGGAATGTCGCCCCACCGGCTCCGACAACCACATAGAGCAGGGTGTTGAGAAACCAGCGCACGAAGACGCCGTTGTCATAGCTGAGCGTCTCGGCGATGTTCGTGAACAGCGAGAAGTCGCCGCTGAACCAGAGGCCGAACGAGCTGAGCAGCTCGGCCTGCGTCTTGGTCGAGCCGACGAACAACCAGAACAGCGGAAGCAGGCTGTAGATGACGAGTACGGACATGATGACCGTGAGGATGACCGACTTGCGCTTGTGCGGGCCGATACCCGACGTGCCCTTCGGATGACGCGAAGCGCGCGCCTTGACCTTGGGCTTCGGGATCGTCGCAGCAGCAGCCGCGACGTTGGTGTCCAGTGCCGACATCAGGATTCCTTCCTCGTGCCAGAGAGTTGCACCACGTAGGCGATGATCGCCGTTGCGAGTCCGACGATGATCGCGATGGTGGCGGAGTAGTTGTACTGCTGGCCCGAGAACGACAGGTTGTAGGCGTACATGTTCGGGGTGAAGTAGGTGCTGATCGAGTTCGGTGCGAGAGACTGCAGGATGTTCGGCTCGTTGAAGAGCTGGAAGCTGCCGATGATCGAGAAGATCGTGCCGATCACGATTGCGGGGCGCAGCGCCGGCAGCTTGATGCTGCGGATGATGCGGAACGCTCCGGCACCGTCGAGCTCCGCCGCTTCGTAGAGGTCGGTCGGGATGACGCGGAGCGCGGCATAGAACAACAGCATGTTGTAGCCGATGAACTCCCAGGTCGAGATGTTGCCGATCGCGACGAGAACCCAGCTGCTCGAGAGCGGGGCAGGAATGGCACTGCCGAGGAAGTCATTGATGCTGCCGACCAGGCCGAACTGGGTTCCATACATGAAGCCCCACATCAGAGTGGCGACGACGGCGGGCACCGCATAGGGAAGGAAGATCGCGATGCGGAAGAACGAGGCCGCGCGCAGTCGAGCACTGTCGAGGGCGAGTGAAGCGAAGAGGGCGACGCCCAGCATGATCGGCACCTGGACCACGAGGAAGAGTGCGACCCGGCCGAGGGACTCCCACAGCTTCGGGTCCTGGAATGCCTGCGCGTAGTTGTCGAGGCCGACAAAACTGTTGCCGCCGATGAGCTGGTCTTTGAACAGGCTCAGGTAGATCGAATAGACGACGGGAGCAATGAAGACGACAGCGAAGACCAGCAGGAATGGCCCGATGAACTTCCAGCCGCCCCAGTCGCGTTTGTGCTTGACCTTCGGAGCACGCGGCGTGCGTTCCACACGCTGCACCGCAGCCACGCTGGCTGACTGTGACGTCGTCGTCATCGGGCGTTCTCTCTTCCTCGACCGCGCCAGCACTGGCGCCCCGGTGGGCCTCTCGGGGAGAGGACCGCTGCATCATGTTTACGCAAACATGATGTGAGAGCACGCTAGCATGTTTACGCAAACATGTGCACGGTCGTGCGATGCTAGAGCCACAAAAACGGGAGTGGGATCGACGATGACCAGCGACATGATTGCGACGGATGCCGCATCCGCCCGCCGTCGCGGACCATCGATGGCCGAGGTTGCGACCGTTGCGGGCGTTTCGGCGCAAACCGTCTCGCGAGTGGCCAACGGTCTCACCAACGTGGATGCCGCCACTCGTGACCGAGTGCTCGACGCGATGCGCGAACTCGGGTACCGCCCCAACAGTGCCGCCCGTGCGCTGAAGACCGGCCGTTTCCAGTCCATCGGCGTCATTCTGCTGACCCTCTCGACCTTCGGCAACATGCGCACCCTCGACGCGATCGCGATGGCATCCGCCAAAGCCGGATACTCGATCACGCTCATGCCGATCACGGTTCCGACCCAGGGCGAGATGGCGACGGCTTTCACGAAGCTCAGCGAGCAGGCAGTCGACGGAATCGTGATCATCATCGAGGCGCACACTCTCGATAATTCCGATATCGAACTGCCCACCGGGCTTCCCGCGGTCATCGTCGATTCGGATGCGGGCGACCGGTATACCGTCGTCGACACCGACCAGGCCGAGGGCGCGCGCCTCGCCACCCAGCACCTGCTC
>Ga0247729_10001059_pt1 | contig 10353 bp, 7 predicted proteins | sample UWRJL133311R2_FD_180958 | JGI IMG/M metagenome (GOLD analysis project Ga0247729, IMG submission 180958) | Plant litter microbial communities from Arlington Agricultural Research Station in Wisconsin, United States - UWRJ-L133-311R-2 | ecosystem: Environmental > Terrestrial > Plant litter >... | reverse complement strand
GACCGACATCGACCAGGTGCTGGGCCTCAGTTTTCCGTGGTGCGCAGCGTGGGCGACGGAATTGCGCGAGTTGTTCGCGGGCTATGTGGAGGCCAAGCAGAAGCAGAACGTGCTCGATTACGACGATTTGCTGTTGTACTGGGCGCAGACCATGGCGGAGCCGCTGCTCGCCTCCGATATCGGCGGGCGGTTCGACCATGTGCTGGTCGACGAATATCAGGACACCAACCGGCTGCAGTCCTCGATCCTGCTCGGGCTGAAGCCCGGCGGCCAAGGCCTCACCGTGGTCGGCGACGACGCCCAGTCGATCTATTCGTTTCGCGCCGCCACCGTGCGCAACATTCTCGATTTCCCGAAACAGTTCTCGCCGCCGGCGGACATCGTCACGCTGGACCGCAACTACCGTTCGACGCAGACCATTCTCGCCGCCGCCAACGGCGTGATCGATCTGGCGCGCGAGCGCTTTACCAAGAACCTGTGGACCGACCGCACCTCCGGCATCAAGCCGCAACTGGTGACGGTGCGCGACGAGACCGACCAGGCGCGCTGCCTGATCGAGCGCATTCTCGACGCCCGCGAGAGCGGCACCACGCTGAAGCAGCAGGCGGTGCTGTTTCGCACCTCGTCCCATTCCGGCCCGCTGGAAGTAGAGCTGACCCGGCGCAACATTCCGTTCGTGAAATTCGGCGGGCTGAAGTTTCTCGACGCGGCGCATATCAAGGACGTGCTGGCCCTGCTGCGCTTTGTCGAGAATCCGCGCGACCGCGTCGCCGGTTTTCGCCTGATGCAGTTGATGCCCGGCGTGGGGCCCGCCTCGGCGCAGCGCGCGCTGGATCACATGACGCTGTCGGCCGATCCTATCGGCGCACTGCTGGATGCCCCCGCGCCAAAACGCGCCGGCGACGACTGGCGCGGCTTTGTCGAGGTGGTCACCGAGTTGCGCTCCGGTCGCGCCGGCTGGCCCGCCGAGCTGGAGCTGGCGCGGCTGTGGTACGAGCCGCATCTCGACCGCATCCACGAGGATTCGCCGACGCGGCGCGCCGACCTGATCCAGCTCGAACAGATCGCCTCTGGCTATCCGTCGCGCGAACGCTTTCTCACCGAACTCACCCTCGATCCTCCCGACGCCACCAGCGACCAGGCCGGCGTGCCGCTGCTCGACGAGGACTATCTGATCCTCTCCACCATCCATTCCGCCAAAGGGCAGGAGTGGAAGTCGGTCTATGTGCTCAACGTGGTCGACGGCTGCATGCCGTCGGACCTCGGCACCGGCTCCTCCGCGGAGCTGGAGGAAGAGCGCCGGCTGCTCTACGTGGCAATGACCCGCGCCAAGGACGAGCTGCATTTGATGGTGCCGCAGCGCTTCTTCACCTATGGCCAGAACCCGCAAGGCGACCGCCACGTCTACGCCTCGCGCACGCGGTTCATTCCGGATCGCTTGCTGGGCCTGTTCGAGCGCACCAGCTGGCCGCTGTTCGGCGCCGCCGCCGCCCGCGCGGCCAGCGACGGCGTGCGGGTGGATATCGGGGCACGGATGCGCGGCATGTGGCGGTAACGCTCTCCACGAGTCGTCCCCGAGAAAGCGGGGACCCATAGCCTCCGTCTTCTCGTGGAATAGCAACTGCCGACAACTCTTCTGTTCAAAACAGAGATGACAGCGGGTATGGGTCCCGGCTCGGCGTTCGCTTCGCTCACTGGGCCGGGACGACATCGGTTCTACTTCAACTGCGCATCCCACTTCGGCACGCCGCTAAACCTTGCCACCAGGAAATCGATGAACAGCCGCACCTTGACCGACAGATGCCGGGTCGGCGGATAGATCGCGTACAGCGTCAGCGGCGGGGCCTTGTAGTTGTCGAGGAAGCTCGTCAACGCGCCGGAGCGCAAGGCGTCGCCCGCGATAAAGGTCGGCAGCAGCGCGACGCCCCTGCCCGCGACCGCCGCGTCGCGCAATACCTCGGCGTTGTTGACGCATAGATTCCAACTCGGCTGGATCCAGTGATCGCCGTCCTTGCCCGTCAGCTTCCACTGGTTGCCGGTGAGCAGGAAACCGTAGGTCAGCAGCGCGTGTTTTCGCAGCTCGGCCGGCGTCGTCGGCGTGCCGTGCTCTTTCAGATACGCCGGCGACGCGCAGATCGCACGTTCGATGCCGACGATTTTCCGCGCGATCAGGCTGGAGGATTCCAGGTCCGCGATGCGCAGCGTGGCGTCGAAGCCGCCCTGCGTCGGATCGACCTGGTCGTCGGACAATACCAGATGGATCTGCAGCTCCGGATTGGCCGCCATGAAATCGGCGATGGCCGGCCCCAGTTGCAGCGTGCCGAACGACATCGGCGCGTTGACGCGCAAGAGACCGCGCGGCGTCGCCTGGGCCTGCGCCACCGCCTGGTCCGCGGCGTCGAGATCGGCCAGCACGCCGAGCGCGCGCTCGAAATAGGCCTGGCCGTTTTCGGTGGGCGCGGCGTGGCGCGTGGTGCGGTTGAGCAGTTGAACGCCAAGATCCTGTTCGAGGTCGCCAACATATTTCGAGATCGCCGAGCGCGACAGCCGCATTTGCCGGCCGGCTTCCGAGAAGCTGCCGAGTTCGACCACTTTGACGAAGGCGCGCAGGCTGGTGAGCTTGTCCATGGGTGTCCTGTGGCGAAGGCGCTCCGCCGTTGCCACCGTCATTGCGAGGAGCGAAGCGACGCGGCAATCCAGAGCCACAAGCTCGGCTAGAACTGGATTGCTTCGTCGCAAGGGCTCCTCGCAATGACGAGTATTGTCATCAAATCATAGACAGTGACGCTATGAAAGGCCGGATTGTCTTATTTCCTGGCCGACCCAATTATCCCTGCAACGGGAGGCACACCGCTTCCACTTTCAGGAGAACCACCATGTCAGGCATCCACCACGTCACCGCGATCGCTGGCAACGCCGTGCGCAACTTCGATTTCTACACCCGCAGCCTCGGCCTGCGCTTCGTCAAGAAGACGGTGAATTTCGACGATCCCGGCACCTATCATTTCTATTACGGCGACGAGGCCGGCCATCCCGGCACCATCCTCACCTTCTTCCCGTGGGAGAATGCCGCGCCCGGCCGCAATGGCGTCGGCCAGACCCAGCAGACCGCATTTCGCGTGCCGGCCCGCTCGCTGGGCTACTGGACCCATCGCTTCATCGAGAAGGGTATTGCCCATGAGGCGCTGGAGAAGCGGTTCGGCGAATCCGTGCTGCCGTTCACCGATCCGGATGGCATGAGTCTGGCGCTGGTCGGCATCCCCGGCGCGGAAGACGAGGCCGGCTGGAGCAACGGCGACGTACCGGCGGAGCACGCGATCCGCGGCTTCCATGGCGTCACGCTGCTGATCGACAAGGCCGAAAAGACCAGCGCGATCCTCACCGACGTGTTCGGCTTCGCCGAGACCGGCCGCGAGGGCTCGATCATCCGGCTGAAGGCCAATGAGGCCAACGGCGGCATCGTGGATATCTACGAGGCCGGCGGCTTCCTGCCGGGCCGGCAGGGCGCGGGCTCGGTGCATCACGTCGCGTTCCGCGCAGTGGATGATGCCGACCAGGCCGAGATGTCACGCAAGCTGGTAGAGAAGCACGGCCAGCACCCGACAGAACAGAAGGACCGCAACTACTTCCGTTCGGTCTACTTCCGCGAACCCGGCGGCATCCTGTTCGAGATCGCCACCGACATCCCCGGCTTTGCCGTGGACGAACCCGTCGAATCCCTCGGCGAGCACCTGAAGCTGCCGGCCTTCCTCGAGAAGCACCGCGCCGAAATCGAGAAGGTGCTGCCGTCGCTGGACAAGGAAACCGTGTGATGACCGAGCTGTCCCACATCCATCGTTTCGCGCCGGGCAACCGGCGCGAAGCAGCCCCGCTCCTCCTGCTGCACGGCACCGGCGGCGACGAGAACGACCTGCTGCCGCTGGGCGAGGCTATTGCACCGGGGGCGACGCTGCTCTCGGTGCGCGGCAAAGTGCTGGAGCACGGCATGCCGCGGTTCTTCCGGCGCCTCGCGGAAGGCGTGTTCGACGAGGACGACGTGCGGCAACGCGCGAACGAACTCGCCGACTTCGTGACCGAGGCGCGCGCGCGTTACGACCTCGCCGCGCCTGTTGCGCTTGGCTATTCCAACGGCGCCAACATCGCAGCCGCCATGTTGCTGCTGCGGCCGGAGGCGCTGGCGGGCGCGATCCTGCTGCGGGCGATGGTGCCGCTCAGCACGCCACCGCAGGCGGATCTCGCCGGCAAGCCGGTGCTGATCGTGTCGGGAAATTCCGACCCGATCATCCCGCCTAGCAATTCGCAGCGGCTGGCGTTGATGCTGACCAAGGCCGGCGCCGACGTGCAGCACCGCACCCTGCCGGTCGGGCATCAGCTCTCGCAGGCGGACCTGACGGTGGCGAAGGCTTGGCTGGAGGGCGTGGAGCAAAGCGCGAAGGCGCTAACTTAACCTCTCCCCGCTCTGCGCGGGGAGAGGTCGGGCGATAACGATGCGAAGCGTCGTTGTCGTCCGGGTGAGGGGCGACACGCTGTCGTCGCATCATCTTCAGTGAGAGTTGGTCACTTCGTAAGGGCTCTGCCCCTCGCCCGCACGGGCTTCGCTGCGCTTCGCCCGGTCGACCTCTCCCCGCGCAAGATGCGGGGAGAGGTTAGGAAGAGCGCTCGCTCACTGCCTCGGCGCAGGTCTGCGCTCCACCGGATGGATCTCGATCTCGCGCAACCGGCCCATGCGCAGCACGTCGATGGTCAGCGTGCGGTCGATACGGTCGCGGTCGAGGTTGCGGATCAGGTCGTCGACGCCGAAGATGTCGGTGCCGTCGAGCTTCACCACCACGTCGCCGGGCAGCAGGCCGGCTTTCGCCGCGGGACTGTCCGGCTCGATCTGCGACAGCAGCGCGCCCATCGCGTTGTCGATGCCGGCGATCACCGCATGGCGGCGCGGAATCGGCGCGGTCTGGCCGGACACGCCGATATAGGCGCGGCGGACATAGCCGTGGCGGATGATCTCCGACAGCACGAATTGCGCGGTGTTGCTGGCGACCGCAAAGCAGATGCCCTGCGCGCCCTGGATGATCGCCGTGTTGATGCCGATCACCTCGCCCGCCGACGACACCAGCGGCCCGCCGGAATTGCCGGGATTGAGCGCGGCGTCGGTCTGGATCACGTCCTCGATGTTGCGGCCGGAGACCGAACGGATCGAACGTCCCAAGGCGGAGACCACGCCGGCGGTGACCGTGGATTCGAAGCCGAGCGGATTGCCGATCGCCACCACCAGCTGGCCGCGGCGCAGCGCCTTGGAATTGCCGAGCGAGGCATAATGCAGGTCGCGCACGCCGTCGGCGCGCAGCAAAGCGAGGTCGGTGTCGGGATCGACGCCGAGCACGCGGGCGTCGGTGACGACGCCTTCCTGGTCGCGCAGGCGGATCTGCTTCGCGGTGCCGACCACATGGCTGTTGGTGAGCACGAGGCCGTCTGGCGAAATCACGATGCCGGAGCCCATGCCACCGCGCTCGCGGGATTTGGGATCGCGCGAGCCGGTCTCGACGCGGACCACCGCAGGCCCGACGCGGTCGGTAACCGAGATCACGGCATTGGAATAGGCATCGAGCAGCGCGGCATCGTTGACGGGCGCGGCTTCGGATGCGGGTGAGGAAGTGTCGTCGAAACGTTCGTTGGTGAAATCCAGCATGGCGATTGTCCTTCGCGATGTCAGATGGTGGCGGGATTTTGCGGATGCAAGCCCACATGCGTTTCCGCCGACGCAGCGCTGCGTTGCGCCTTCTCTTTCCCTCTCCCCCGCGCAGCGCAGCTGCGCAAGGCGGGAGAGGGTGGCTCGAACGCGCGAAGCGTGTTCGAGACGGGAGAGGGCTCTTTCTTTCGACTGCGTGGCTCCCCCTCTCCCGTCTTCGCTTCGCGAAGCCACCCTCTCCCACAAGGGGAGAGGGGAAGAAAGAATAGAAGGAAGAAAGCGAACTACAAATTCGCAGCGCCGAACAGGTCGCGATACCAGTCCGCCACCAACGCGGGATTGATGCGGCCATCCACGACGAACACGCCTTCGGCGCCGTCATCGACCCATCGCTGCAGCGGCGCGAGATCGGCCACCGTGCGCACCACCACGCCATCGGCGCCGTAGCCGCGGGCGATGGCCGCGAAATCCGTTACCGGGAATTGCGCCATGGCGGCGGAGTAGCCTTCCGGCGCGAAGTGGTGCACCTCGGCGCTGTAGGCGCTGTCGTTGTAGATAAAGATGCACAGCCGGGTTTTCAATCGCACCGCGGTTTCCAGCTCGGCGATAGCCATCAGGAAACCGCCGTCGCCGACCGCCAGCACGGTGAGCCGCTGCGGCTGCGTGACCGCCGCCCCGATGGCGCCGGCGAGGCCGAGGCCGATGGACTGGAACGCGATCGGGATGCACCAGCCGCGATAGTCCGGCACCGAGAGATAGCGCGCGACCCAGCCGACGAAATGGCCGCCATCGACCACCACGGTGCGATCCTTCGGCAGGATGTCGTCGACCGCCTTGCTCAGCGTGCGCGGATCGATGTGTTCGGCGTCGCTGGTGTCGTCATAAGGCAGACGCCGGTTGCTCTTGGCGTCGATCACCGCGGCGACGTCCGGCGTGCGCCAGCCCGCGCGCGGCGCGTTGTCGAGCGCAGCCAGCACGGCGCCGGCGACGGCGGCGGCATCGCCTTCCAGTTCGAGATCGACAGGGCGATGCAGGCCGATGCGGCCGCGCTCGACGTCGATCTGCACGAGCTGGGCGTATTCGGAAATCAGTCTGCCCTTCTTGGTGGTCCACATGTTCAGCGACATGCCGAACGCCAGGATCATGTCGCTCTGCGCGATCAACTCCGCCGCCGCGGGCGACGAGAAACCGCCGGCGATGCCGAGATTCCACGGATGGCCGGCAAACATGCCGTGCGCCTGCACCGAGGTGGCGAGCAGCGCGCCGAGCCGGTCGGCCAGTTCAACCAGCAGCGGCTCGGCATCGGCCACCACCGCGCCATGGCCGGCGAGGATCAGCGGCTTCTTTGACCCCCTGATGGTGGCGACGAGTTCATCGAGTTTCGCAGCATTCAGCGCCGGCTTGGCCACTAGCGGCGCATGCTTCCTGCCGAGCGGGGCGGCGACCTTTTTTTCCTGCACGTCGACCGGCAGGCTGAGGACGACAGGTTTTCGCTCGCGCAACGCCAATGATGCGGCGTGCCACGCGTCCGCATAGGCGGTGTCGGGATTGGCGATCTGCCGCCAGATGCCGCCGACCGCATGCACCAGTTCGGCCTGGTTGAAGGCAAAGGCGGATTGCGTGTCGCCGGTGACCACGTCGCCGGCCAGCACCAATAATGGCGTGTCGCTCTTGGCGCATTCGCCGATGCCGGTGATGGCGTTGGTGAGGCCGGGCCCCGCGGTGACGCTGACCACGGTGAGATGCCGCGTCAGCCGCGCCGCGACATCGGCCATGGACACCGCGCCGCCTTCGTGCCGCGCGGCGATGAAGTCGACGCCGAGATCGGTGAGGCCCAGCGTGACCTTGAAATTGGCGCCGCCGACCAGGCCGAAGCAGCGCTTGGCGCCTATATCGGCGATGGCCCGCGCCACCTCGCGCCAGACCGGGGTGGTGGCATCGTCGTTCGACAGCATCGAGGAATTCATGAGGTCACTTTGCACCGGTCGCGACATCCTCGTCGTTCGAGGACCGGGGCAAGATAGTTTAGGTTTAAAGGAATTGCACCACCCCGCTGCGGTCAAAGATTCGTCAGGCAGCGCCGCAATGAAGGGCAGATGTCGGTCATGGTCGGGCAAGTCCGACCATGACAATCGCATTACGCCGGCACCGCCAGCGACACCTGGTCGGCGACGATCTGCGCGGTGGCCGCGGACAAGGTCCAGCCGAGATGGCCATGGCCGGTGTTGTAGAACACCCGTGGCTTCTTGCCCGGGCCGACGCGCGGCATCATGTCGGGCATCATCGGCCGCAGTCCGCTCCAGGGAATCACGCGGCTGGTGTCGATCCCCGGAAACAGCTTTCGCGTCCAGTCGACCAGTGGCTTGACGCGGTCGGCGCGGATGTCGCGGTTGTCGCCGTTGAACTCGGCGGTGCCGGCGACGCGAAAGCGGTTGGCGCCGAGCCGGCTGGTGACGATCTTGGCCTTGTCGTCGAGCAGGCTGACCCACGGCGCGGCCTGCTGGTTCTCCGCGTCGTTCAATTCGACGGTGATCGAATAGCCCTTCACCGGATAGATGTTGACGCGGTCGCCCAGCATCGCGGCCAGCCGCCGGCTGGCGACGCCGGCGCAGATCACCACGCCATCGACGCGAGTGGTGTTGAGCCGGGCCTCGTTGCTGTGCGACCAGCCGATATCGACGCCGTCGCCAGAGGCGGCGAGCTTTGAGACGTCGGCGTCGTTGACGAACACCACGCCCATGCGCTCGCAATACGCCATCAGGCCGCGGGTGAACTTGTGGATGTCGCCCGTGAAATCCGACGGCGTGAAGAAGCCGCCGACATAGTTGCCGGTGAGTGCGGGCTCGATGCCGTGGATCTCGTCCGGCGACACCGCGGTGCGGGTCAGGCCGCCTTCCTGCATCAGGGCATTGGCCTTTGTGGCGGTCTCGAAATCCCTGTCGTTGTGGTAGATATGCAGGATGCCGCGCTGCTCGACATTGAAGTCGATGCCGGCTTTCTCCGCCATGGCCAGCAGATGCTGTCGCGCGGCGATGGCGAGGCGCGTGGTGGCGATGGTGTTGGCGCGGTAGTTTGGGATGTTGCCGACAAATTCGGCCAGCCACGAATATTTGTGCCAGCTGGGCGCCAGGTTCAGCGACAGCGGCGCGTCGCGGCGAAACAGCCAGCCAAGGCCCTTGAGCACCGTGGACCAGTGATTCCACACTTCGGCATTGCTGGCGGAGAGCTGGCCGCCATTGGCATAGGAGGTTTCCATCGCCGCATAGCGCTGGCGGTCGAACACGGTGACGGTGTGGCCTTTTTCGATCAACGCATAGGCGGTCGTGACGCCGGTAATACCGGCGCCGATCACGGCAATATGGGACACTTGGGTTCTCTTTCGTGCAGCAGGGCGACATGGCCCGGACGTGGTCCAGGCCGGCTATCCCCATCTGTCACGGTACCTGAGAGCGTGATCTGCGAGCTGCAGACTTCCCCTTCGGTGGACGCGCGAAGCGTCTCTCTCCAGATTGTCCAACGATGCGGTCCCTGGTGCCTGAGAGTTTCCCGGGGGGTTGCTCCTTCGGCGCCGACACTGGCCAAAAGCCGCGCCGGTCTCTCCCACATCGTCTGATCGGACAGGCTCTATGTAAGCCTTGCCGCAGCGCACGCAAGCCACGTTTATGTGCGCGGTGCCGATTGATTGGGCGGCTTTCTACCTCCCCTGGAGGGGGAGGATGAAGAGTCACGCCCGTCCTGCCACCAGCATGGTCACCAGATCGTCGACGCGTTTCGGCGCGGCGGCGTCTTCGAGGGACGACCGCAGCGCCTCGATGTCCAGGGCCGGCACCGGGCACCAGCCGCACGGGCACTGGCCATCGAGATGGGCGGCGGCGACCTCGCGGTAGGCGGACCCCAGCGCGCTGGCGATCAGGCGCATCACCACCACCGGCGGCAGACGCGACGTGTCGAGCACACGACAGAATGTCGACATCACCATCTGGTCGAGATAGGTCTGCGCCGAATTTTCGTCGGTGATATCGGAGACCTTGACCTGCTGCGGCATCATTGGCGTGTCCTTTGCGACCCCGCGAATTTCTAGGACGGGTGCAGGACGCGCTCAACCGATTTCGGGCTTTGCGGCTTAGAAGCTATCAAGTCTTAGCCGCTTTTGAATCGCTCCAAACAAATGCCGGTTACCTGCAATCGATCAATCATGTTTGTGCGCACCGTTTCCACATGTCGTCCCCGCGAAAGCGGGGACCCATAACCTCCGAAATCGTAATGTAAACCAGCCCGCGCGACTTTGCCGCCACATGGCAGCGGCTATGGGTCCCCGCGTTCGCGGGGACGACATGAACTAATACAGCCAGACGCCGAGATAGGTCGGCGGGTTCTTCACGTTCTGCAGCCGCGGTTTAAGTTTTTTGGCGTCGCTGGGCGGCGTGCCTATGTCGGCGAGGAAGTCGTTGACGATGTCGGCGACTTCCTGCGCCTTGCCTCTGGCCTGGTCGGTGAAATAGTCCACCCCGGGACCGCCGACCACGTCCTGGTCGAAGGCTGGCTGGCGGACCACGTAGCCGCGTTTCAACAGGCGCAAGGCGAGTTCCTTGATGCTGCCGTCGTCCGGCTTCTTCGGGCCGGCGTGAATGAACAGCACGTAGGCGTTGCCGGCAGCCTGCGATGGG
>Ga0247729_10001057_pt1 | contig 10365 bp, 7 predicted proteins | sample UWRJL133311R2_FD_180958 | JGI IMG/M metagenome (GOLD analysis project Ga0247729, IMG submission 180958) | Plant litter microbial communities from Arlington Agricultural Research Station in Wisconsin, United States - UWRJ-L133-311R-2 | ecosystem: Environmental > Terrestrial > Plant litter >... | reverse complement strand
GCCGCTGGACTACCCGGTGGGCAGCGATCCCGGCGGGGCGCTGTTTGCAAAGCTGGGGCTGCGCAGCCTGCCCTACGCGGTGCTGGTGGACCGCAACGGCATCATTGTCTGGCAGGGCAATCCGGCCAGCCTGCGCCGGGATACCATCGAAGCGACGCTGGCGGCGCCGGCGCTGGGCGCGCTGTTGCGGTTTTGACGGGACGCGCCTGACTGCGCCGGGAGCCGCACACCTGGTGCCGGGAGGGTCTGGCCGTCCCCGGGGTGCCGTCCTTGTGCCTATTGCGCGTAGGGGCCGTTGAGGATGCGGTCCACCCAGGACGGCGCCTGGTACCCGGGTACGTAGCGCTCGCCGAAATCGCGCATGAAGTTATCGTACGTGGTTTCCGGCTGCTCCTTTGCCATCTTGCACGCGCAGGACACGAACTGGCGCACCATGTCCAGACGCGGCACGGCCGCCACAATGGCATCGATCTCGGCCTGGTCGAAGCTGGCGTAGTCGGGCGCACCGAAGTCGACGCCGATGCCGCGCGCGCACAGCGCCACTTCGGTTTCCTTGAACAGGCTGATGGAAGGCGTGACGTGCAGCGCCACGCTGTCCCATACAAGCTGGGCGCGACGCGCATCGAAGCCCAGGCGGCGCACGAAGTCGGCAGCGACTGCCGCGCCATTGACTTCGAAGCGATTGGGGCCGTTGCCGAACGGCGTGAGGCCGATGTCGTGCAGGATGGTCGAGACGGCCACCACCTCGGCATCGTATGCGATGCCGTGCATGGCGGCGATGCGGGTGGCAAAAATCCACGAGCGCGTGACGTGGTTGAACAGGTAGTCCGGCATGTGCTCGCGTGCATGGTTGAACGCGCGAACGATCAGCGGCGTTTCGGGAAGATCAGGAAACGCGAGGCGCAGTTGCGGGTATTGAATCTGGGACAGGGTAAACAAGGGGTGCTCCTTCGCCGGCAGTGGTGGAAATGGAACAGGCCGATCTCGGGGGAGCGAACGTCGTCGCCCCCGGTCGCGATCAGGATTGGAAGAAGGTCAGCATGTCGGTGTCGATCACATCGGCCTGCGTGGGCAAACGCGCTCAACCCTTGTGAACAACTTCAAAGTGGTAGCCATCGGGATCCATGACATCGGCCGCGTAGTAGCCCGGGTAATACTCCAGCCTGGCGCGCGGCGAGATCCGGTCCGTACCGCCGGCCGCCATCGCCGCAGCGTAGAAGGCATCGACTTTTTCGTTGTCGTCAGCCTCGAAGCCCCAATGGATCGCATCCGGATACGGTGTGCCCTGTTTGAGCCAGAAGATGGCGCGCTTGCCGTCGCCGAACCCCCACAGATCGGGATGCCCGTTTTCCCCCTTGAATGCCATGAACATCGACATGTCGAGCGGCGCCAGCGCCGCTTCGTAAAACTGCAACGACCGCTGGACGTCGCTGACACTCAGAATAAGGTGGTCAATCATCGATTTCTCTCCGTTACAAAAAATTAAAATGTGTTCGCCCGATGCGAGGAATGTGGCACCCTCCGCAGTCATTCCATCCATCTGCGCGACATGCGCGTGGTTTAACAGGCCGGGCGAAGACCGGGCTTGCTGCCAACAAGTCCTCGTGGCGCTCCCTGGTTGTGCAAGAATATCGGGCTTTGTAAGTCTTCGTAAGGAGGCACTTTATTGTCAGTCACGAACCTGGAGGTAAGTCTTGAGCACAAGAGTAAAAAGAACGATGCCGCCCGATCCCGCCAATCTTTGCAAAAGCAAGGACCCGGCAGCCATCCGCGACATATTGACCAGGGTGGGCGATAAATGGAGCATCTTCGTTTTGCTCACCCTGGAGATGTTTCCCGACTGGTGCGCCCGGTTTTCCGCGATCGAGAAGTGCATCCCCGGCATTTCGCAGAAGGTGCTCACGGCGACGCTGCGCAACCTTGAACGTGATGGCCTCGTTTCGAGAGAGGTGTTTCGGGAGATCCCGCCACGGGTTCAATACCAGCTCACCGAACTGGGTGAAAGCCTGCTCGATCCGGTGCAGAGCCTGTTTCATTGGGTGAATGGGCACGCCGAACAGGTGAGGGCGTCCCAGAACGGGTACGACGGCGTGGCGGCGCCCGAACAGCATGTGCCGGGGGCATAAGCAGCCGCGCTGACAGCGCACGGCCCGGACCGTGATCGCAGCCGCAGTCGCAGCCGCAGCCGCAGCCGCAGCCGCATTCGGCTGGGCGCCGGTCCACCTGCAAAATCTGGACGGCGCCGGCGCCGTCCTCAAAGCGCCGCGTCCGCAATCCTTCCCAGCCCGAGCTTGATGAGCATGCGCGCAATCGTATCGTGTGGCGCAGGGTGGCCGAGGTGGTAACCCTGCACCAGGTCGCAGCCGTACTCCTGGAGCAGCAATAACTGCTCGCCGGTTTCCACGCCCTCGGCGACGACGATCATTTTCAGGCCATGCGCCATGGCGATGATGGCGCGGGTAATGGCGGCATTTTCCGTATCCTGGGGCAGGCCGCTGATGAAACTGCGGTCGATTTTCAGGGTGCGCACATCGAAGCGCTTGAGGTAATTCATCGACGAGTAGCCGGTGCCGAAGTCATCGATGGACAAAAACACGCCGATGCCGCGCAGCAGTTCCAGCGTGGCGAGGGTGGCGTTGGCGTCGTCCATCAGCGTGCCTTCGGTCAGTTCGAGCTCGAGCAGGCGCGGCTCGAGCCCGGTTTCATGCAGCGCCGACAGCACGATTTGCGACAGGTTTTCGTCCTTGAACTGCTTGGCCGACAGGTTGACGGCCATGCGCACCGTGCGCCGCGTCTGGCGTTGCCAGTCCATGGCCTGGGTGCAGGCGGTCCGCAAGATCCACTCGCCGATAGGCACGATCAGGCCGGTTTCCTCGGCCAGCGGGATGAATTCGGTGGGGGAAATGATACCGCGCTCCGGATGGCGCCAGCGCACCAGCGCTTCCACCCCCACGATTTGGGCTGTACTGACGTCCACCTGCGGCTGGTACAACAAATACAGTTCATCGTTCTGGATGGCTTTGCGCAGGCCCACTTCCAGTTTTACATGGCGCATGATTTTCATCGTCAGCGATGAGCTGTAGAGCTTGGCGTTGTTTTTGCCGCAGTTCTTTGCGTGGTACATCGCGGTATCGGCAAATTTGAGCAGCGCGCTGCAATCGTGGCCATCTTCGGGAAACAGCGAAATGCCGATGCTCGCGGTGACGAAAATTTCGTGCCCGTCGATCAGGAACGGGCGGCGCATGGCTTCCTTGACCCGGTCCGCCACGTTCAGCGCATGTTCGACGCGCTCCAGGTCGGGGATCAGGATGGTGAATTCGTCGCCACCCAGTCGCGCCAGGTTGTGCGCCCCCGCAGCCGGGCCATCGGCGTCGCCGTGCGGCTGGTCCCCGCGCGCGACCAGGTCGCTCGGGCGCGTGGTTTCGCGCAAGCGGTCCGAGACGATTTGCAGCAAGCGGTCGCCGACGTCGTGCCCGAGCGTGTCGTTGATGCGCTTGAAGGCGTCCAGGTCCATGAACAGCACGGCGAATTTCTTGTTGCCCATCTTGGACCGGTGCAGCTCGCGTTCCAGCGTTTCGAGGAAGGCCTGGCGATTCGGGATGCCGGTCAGGCTGTCGCAATAGGCCAGGCGGCGGATCTGTTCTTCCGTGCGCTTGCGTTCGCTGATGTCGCGCACCAGCCCCAGCACTTCGCCGGGGCCGGTGGCGACCAGGCGCGCCTCGAAGTGTTCCGCTTGCCCGCCGCGCAACAGCGCATATTCGACCGAGCGCACGTGCTGGGTGTCGAGCACGGCGTTCATCTGTTCGAGCATGCGCGCGGCGATATCTTGCGGCAGCACGTCGGCGACATGCCGGCCCACGCAATCGGCGCGGGCGAACGGGGCGGTGCCGGCGTGGGGGCCACGCGGCAGGCGCACCGGCGCGGCCGACAGCTCGCGCGCGCCAGGAGTGCTGGGCGCCAGGCCGCGGCGCTGGCTGAGTGTGCGCTCGTGGCCGGGGGCGTAGTCGAGGTACACGCCATCCTTGTTCATGCGGAAAAAGGTGTCGGGAATGGCGGCCAGCACAGCGCGGTTGTGGGCATCGGCAATGCGCAGGCGCACGATCGCGTCGCTGGCGCGCAGCACGTACAGCACGCGGTGGCCCAGGATCGGCCAGTTGATCGGCTTCGACACGAAATCGGTGGCGCCCGCTTCGTACGCGCTGGTGACGGCATCGAGGTCGTCATCGCCGGTGACCATGATGATGGGCACCATGGCGCCGTGTTCGCACTGGCGGATGGCGCGGCAGGCGGCGAAGCCGTCCATGTTCGGCATGTCGACGTCGAGCAGCACCAGGTCGGGCGCGCGCGCCTGCACCAGCGCGAGGGCCTGGGCGCCGTCGCAGGCTTCGATCCCGTCCAGGCCGACCTGGCTGAGCATTTCGCGCATCAGCATGCGCATCACGGGATCGTCGTCGGCCACCAGCACGACGCCGCGTGCGAGCCGATGTTTGGAAGGGGAGGCGGCCATATCAGGTTTCCTTTTCCAGGAGGGCATGCAGCGAAGACCGTACTGCGTGGAATTCCTGTTCCATGTCGTTCAGGATGCCGGACGCGCCGATGATGTTGCCATCGCGGCCGCGTTGCTCGAGTTGCCGGCACAGGCGCGCGAAGCCATCGGCGCCCACATTGGCGCTGGCCGACTTGAGGCTGTGCGCCACCTTGCGCAGCTTGGGTGCGTCGCGGTCGGCAAGGGCCTGGTGCAGGTCGAGCAGGCACCGGGGCGTGTCGTCGACCCATGCGCTGACGACCCTGTTGAGCAGGACATCCCCATGCTCGCTGCTCAAGGCGCGAATCGCGTCGAGGGCGCGTTCATTGATGGTCGCCGGCATGGACGCGGGTGCAAGTGCCGGCGTCCCCTCGGGGACCCCTGCGGGCCGCTGCGCTCGCGCGGGCAGGCAGGCCGGCGCATCGTGTTCGATCATGGCCGGCAGGGCGATCCAGCGCCCGACGACGGCGTGGAGCTGCTGCTGCGAAAATGGCTTCGACAGATAATCGTCCATGCCGGCCGCCAGGCAGGCTTCCCGGTCGCCCTGGAGCGCATTGGCCGTGATGGCAATGATCGGCACATGGCGCGCGCCGCGCCGGCTCCCGCCGCCGGCCTCCCGTTCCATCACGCGCACGGCCGCGGTCGCGGCAAAGCCGTCCATGACCGGCATCTGGCAATCCATCAGCACCGCGTCGAAAGCTTGTTCGCGCAGCGCCGCCACCGCTTCGGCGCCGTGGCGGGCACAGTGCACGGCCAGGCCAAGCCCGTGCAGCATGGCATTGGCGACCTCGACATTGACGGGATTGTCTTCCGCCAGCAGGACCCGGAGCGGCGCGCGCGTGACGGGATGCGCTACGGGATGCGCTACGGCGTGCACCTCGACGACGCTGGCGCCGGCCGGCGCCATGGCCACCCGTGGCGCCGGCTGTGCGGGCGCTGCGCGCGGCCGGGCTGCCAGGCAGGCATACAGGTCGGCGCCGCGCGCCGGCTTGGTCAACTGATACGCCACGCCGGCGGCGCGCCGCTGCACCGGGTCGGCGGCGAGGCGGTTCGGGCTGATCAGCAGCAGGCGTGTCGCGCGCAGCAGCGGGTCGGCCTTGATGGCGGCCGCCAGCGCCAGGCCGCTGGTGCGCGCCAGTTCCATGTCGATGATGGCCGCGTCGAAGGGCTGACCGGCTTTGGCGTCCGCGCGCAGGCGTTCGATGCCATCGAGCGCCGAGGCCGCACAGCTTGCCGCCACGTCCCAGCCGGCCAGCTGCTGCGCCAGCGCGGCGCAGCTGGCCGGCTGTTCGTCGACCACCAGCACGCGCAGGCCGTCCATGCCCGCGTGCGTCTGGCCGGCGGGCAGCGGCTCCACCTTGCGCTTGTCGAAGCGCACCGTGAACCAGAACATCGATCCCTGCGCGAGGGCGTTGTCGATGCCGATCTGCCCGCCCATCAGCTCGACCAACTGGCGGGCGATGGCCAGGCCCAGGCCGGTGCCGCCGTACTTGCGCGTGGTCGAATCGTCGGCCTGCGAGAACGCTTCGAAAATGCGCGTGCGCGCCTCGCGGTCGACGCCGATGCCGGTGTCATGCACCTCGAAGCGCAGGTCGACCGCCTGGGCGGTCTCGACGGCCACGCGCACGGTGGCGCGGATCCGGCCGGTGTCGGTGAACTTGATGGCGTTGCCCAGCAGGTTGGCAAAGATCTGGCGCAGGCGGTTCGGGTCGCCGCAGATGGCCACCGGCATGTCGTTGGCGATGTCGAAGTCCAGCCCGATCTGCTTGGCTTGCGCCTGCGGCGTGTACACCGTGCAGATGTCCTCCAATAGATCGAGCAGGTTGAAATTGATGTATTCGACCGACAATTTCCCTGCCTCGATCTTGGAAAAATCGAGGATGTCGTTGATGATGACCAGCAGGTGTTCGCCCGAGCGCTTCACCATCTGCGTGTAGTCGCGCTGGGTTTCCGTCAATGGCGTCCCGAGCAGCATGTCGGTCATGCCCAGCACGCCGTTCATGGGCGTGCGGATCTCGTGGCTCATCGTGGCGAGGAAGGCGCTTTTTGCCTGGCTGGCCGCTTCCGCCGCATTCTTGGCTTTCTGCAGCTGGGCCGTGCGTACGCCCACCTGGTGTTCGAGCTCGTCGCGATGATGCGTCAGCGCCGCGCCACGGTCTTCGATCTGGGCCAGCATGGCATTGAAGCTGTCGATCAGCGTACCGAGTTCATCGTGGCGCTGGTGCGCGATGCGCAGGCTGTAATCCTGGCTGGCGCACACTTGCTGCGCCGCCTCGATCACCTGGGCGACCGGCTCGGCGATGCTGCGCCGGCACCGCGCCGCCACACCGACGGCAAGCAGCAGCGCGCCCAGCATGGCCGCCATGACCACGCCCAGGCCGTTGGCAATCGCCCGCCACATGGCGGACAAATCCGCCTCGAGCATCATCACGCCCACCTGGCGCCCGGCATGCTCGACGGGCTGGTACAGGCGCATCCGGGTCGACCAGAACTGCCGGCCGGGCAGGCCGGCCGCCGCCAGCGCGGCGGCGTCGGTGCCGGCCAGCGGTGGGCCATCGACTGCCGGCGCGGATGCGGGCTGCGCCGGTGGTTCGGCGCGCGCATGCGTCTTGCCGCGCGGCTTGCCATGCGCGGGCGGCGCCGGCGCGGCCGCCGGCGCCGCCGCGACCTGGCCGGCGCGGTAGGCGGCAAAAGGCTGGCCATCCCGGTCGTACAGGACGGCATGGGCGACCCCGGCGTTGGATCGCAAGGCGGCCAGGGTGTGGTTTGCCAGAGCCCGGTCGTTCGCTTGCAGCGCGTCGACGCTGCCGGCGCCGATCACGCCGGCCAGCGACGCCAGCTGCGCGCCCGCATCGCTGCGGTGGCCCTGCACGCTGGTGACGGCAACAGCGGCCAGCACCGCCAGTTGCGCGATGGCCGCCGGCTTGAGCGACATGGTGGTCAATTTGTGGTTGAGGCTGGAACGCTCGACATTCAGCATGGCATCCCCGTGGACGGCGTCTGGAACGAGCCGGTCGCACACGCAACCCGCCCTCCGTGCGGGTTAAATAATTCCCGCAGGAAAAATATACGGTGGGCGTCGCCTACTGGCATTGCGTTTAGACAATTTAAAAGGGATGCCGTGGCATCCCTTGCCATGCGTATGACCGTGCCGGGCAGGCGTCAGCAACACCCGCCGCGCTTGCCGGCGCCGCCGTAGCGGGCTTCCTGGCGCTCGCGGAAAAACGCTTCGTAAGCCATGGGCGCCTGGTCGGGATGGTTTTTTTCCATGTGCGCCAGGTAGGTGTCGTATTCGGGCAGGCCGACCATCAGGCGCATGCTTTGCCCAAGGTATTTGCCGGCCTGTGCGAGCGTGGAGAACATGGCTTAGGGCACCTGGGTCAAGGGCGACGCCACGAACGGCGTCTCCTGCGCGCTCGGCGCGTTGTCGGCGCGCGCCCGCATGGCCGCGCGCATGCCGTAGAACAGCACCGCCAGCACCACGACCATGAAGAAGCCGGCCATGCCGGCATCGACGTAGTCATTAAAAATGATCCGGCGCATCTGGGCCACATCCTTGGCCGGGGCCAGCAGTTCACCCCTGTCGAGCGCGGCCTGGAACTTGTTGGCGTGGGCCACGAAACCGACGCGCACATTGTCGTCGAAAATTTTCAGCCAGCCGGCGTACAGGGTGCAAATGAGCAGCCAGATGGTGGGCACGATGGTGATCCACGCATACTTGCCGCGCTTCATTTTGAACAGCACGACGGTGGCGAGGATCAGCGCGATACCGGCCAGCATCTGGTTGGCGATGCCGAACAGCGGCCATAGCGTATTGATGCCGCCCAGCGGGTCGACCACGCCCTGGTAGAGGAAGTAGCCCCAGGCCGCCACGCACAGGCCCGTGGCCAGCAGGTTGGCGGGCAGGGAATCGGTACGTTTGAGCGAAGGCGAGAATGCGCCCAGCAAATCCTGCAGCATGAAGCGCCCGGCGCGGGTGCCGGCGTCGACCGCGGTGAGGATGAACAGCGCTTCGAACAAAATGGCGAAGTGGTACCAGAACGCCATCATCGATTTGCCGCCCACCACGCCGGACAGGATATTGGCCATGCCCACGGCCAGGGTCGGGGCGCCGCCGGCGCGCGAGATGATGCTGTGCTCGCCGACGTCCCTGGCCACCTGCGCCAGCGTTTCCGGGGTGATCACGAAACCCCATTGCGACACGGCTTGCGCGGCCGACTGCGCCGTGGTGCCCAGCAGTGCCGCCGGGCTGTTCATGGCGAAGTAGATGCCCGGGTCGATGGTGGACGCGGCCACCAGCGCCATGATGGCAACGAAAGACTCCATCAGCATGGCGCCGTAGCCGATGAAGCGCGCATGCTGCTCGTTTTCGATCATTTTCGGCGTGGTGCCGGAGGCGATCAGGGCGTGAAAGCCGGACACGGCGCCACACGCGATGGTGATGAACAGGAACGGGAACATGGTGCCCGACCAGACCGGGCCGCTGCCGTCGATGAAGCGCGTAACGGCCGGCATGCGCAGGTGCGGCGCGACGAGGACGATGCCGACGGCCAGCGCCAGGATGGTGCCGATTTTGAGGAAAGTAGACAGGTAGTCGCGCGGCGCCAGCAGCAGCCAGACCGGAATGACGGACGCGACAAAGCCGTAGCCGATCAGCATCCAGGTCAGTTGGGTGCCGGTGAAGGTGAAGGCCGGACCCCAGGTCGGCGAATCGTGCACCATCTGGCCGCCGACGATGGCAAGCATCAGCAGCACGAACCCGATCAGCGAAATTTCACCGATGCGCCCGACGCGGATGTAGCGGGAATAAACGCCCATGAACAGCGCAATGGGGATGGTGGCCATCACGGTGAATGCGCCCCACGGCGAGCCGGTGAGCGCTTTGACGACGATCAGGGCCAGCACCGCGAGGATGATGACCATGATCATGAACGTGCCGAGGAGGGCGATGAGGCCCGGGATTTCGCCCATCTCCGATTTGATGAGGTCGCCCAGCGAGCGGCCGTCGCGCCGCATCGACAGGAACAGCACCATGAAATCCTGCACCGCGCCGGCAAACACCACGCCGGCCAGGATCCAGAGCATGCCGGGCAGGTAGCCCATCTGCGCGGCCAGCACCGGGCCGACCAGCGGGCCGGCGCCGGCGATGGCCGCAAAATGGTGGCCGAACAGGACGAATTTATTGGTGGGTACGTAGTCGAGGCCGTCGTTGAATTTGTAGGCCGGCGTCTGGCGCATGGGGTCGAGCCCGACCACGGTGCTGGCCAAAAACAGGCTGTAGAAGCGGTAGGCGATGAGGTAGACGCACATCGCGGCCGCCACGATCCAGACCGCGTTGATGGTTTCGCCGCGTTTGAGGGCGATGTAGCCGAGCGAGCCGGCGCCAGAGAGCGCCAGCGCCACCCAGCCGAGTTGCTTTGCGAATGCATTACTGCTGCTTTTCATGCGTGACTCCTCCGTTATTTTTCGGTTTTTTCAGGCACGTAAGCTTTGGACCGGATGTTCCCCGATTCATTCCCCGCGCCTGCTGCGGGCAGTATGTTTGCTCAATATCGCCCCCACAAGCGCAGCACTACGCAGCAACTGCGTAGTATTACTGAGACATCGATTACGGAGACATCGATTACGGAGGCATCGATCCTTGCAACCCCGACATCGCGGAGTACATGTTTTGGCGGAAACAATCGTAAAATCGCGGCACGAGCCATGTTTTGAAAAAAAATCGGAAACCCATGAAGCTGAGGCAAAAAGTGATCCTGCTGGCCGTTGCCCCGCTGATCGTCGCGTTGTGCGCCATTGCGCTGTTCGTGCGCCAGCAGGCCGTCACGCTGGCGCAGCAG
>Ga0247729_10001055_pt1 | contig 10368 bp, 10 predicted proteins | sample UWRJL133311R2_FD_180958 | JGI IMG/M metagenome (GOLD analysis project Ga0247729, IMG submission 180958) | Plant litter microbial communities from Arlington Agricultural Research Station in Wisconsin, United States - UWRJ-L133-311R-2 | ecosystem: Environmental > Terrestrial > Plant litter >... | reverse complement strand
ATGGCGTCGCCGCAGATGCCCTGGTGCGATTGTGGATGCACCTGCGACAGGCGCTTGTTGCCGGAGCCCATGCCGAGCGGCGGCTTGCCGGCGGCCATGTCCTCGGCGGCCATCGCACCGGTCAGCGACATCATCTCGGTGCCGCCGGCGATCACCACGTCTTCCATGCCGCTCATGATCTGCGCCGCGGCAAAGTTCACCGCGGTGATGCCGCCGCCGCAGAAGCGGTCCAACGTAGTGCCGGAGGCGCGGATGTCGTAGCCGGCGTCGAGCGCCGCCATGCGGCCGAGGTCGCCGCCCTGCTTGCCGCGCTGGGTCGAGGTCGACCAGATCACGTCGTCGACGTCGGCGGTGTTGAGCTGGTTGCGCTCGGCGATGGCGCGCAAAACGGTAGCGGCGAGATGCTGCGGATGCTGTTCCGACAACGCGCCCTTGCCGACCTTGCCGATGCCGCGCGGCGTGCGAACTGCGTCGATGATATAGGCCTCGGCCATGTGTCTCTCCCGGTTGTTCTTGATCTTGTTATGCCGGGAGATTGGCCGACGCGGGCGTGAAGTCAAGCCGCGCCGGCGCAGGGCTGGTTTCTCTTCACCTCTCCCCGGAGGGGAGAGGTGAAGAAGATCGCGCGTTATTTCGAAAACCTGTCGAGCACGTTCTTGGTAATGCGCTGGGTGAACACGTCGCCCTCGATCAGGCCGTTGACCCATTCGCAGGTGCCGGCGGTAAACACCTCCCCCTTGCCGCGGGCAAAATGCACGACCATGCCGGAGCCGCGCTTGTGGCGTTCGAGGCTTTCGGTGGTCGGCTCGCCGAGCAGCGAATTGCGGAACTGGGCGTCGCCGTCGCCGAGCATCAGCGAGGACTCGAATTCCGGCAGGCTGCTTTCCGCCAGCGTGGCAAAGCCCATGGCGAGAATGGCGAGGCCTTCGGGCGCGCCGTCGGTGCCGGTGGGCACCGGCAGGGCGTCCTCGAAGGTGTATTCGACGCCGTCCATCTCGAAGCCGAAGATGTTGGCCTCGTCGCCGAACATGTCGGCATAGCCGAGGCCGGTGCCGGCGAAGGCCCAGTGCTCCGGGCGGAACACGTTGAAACCGCGCGCGGCGCGGCGCGCCATGCCACCGAACGCCGCATAGATGCCGCGTAGCGCGTTGACGCCGAAGGTTTTGGCGCCGGGGTGATCGACCTGCGGATCTTCCCACGCGCTGGTCATGCGCGAGGTGCCGGCCTGCGGATCGAGCCGGCGCGCGTCGTATTTGTAGGCCACCTGCGTTTGCGTTTCGCGCTCGAGCCGGATCTGCCACAGGAAGTTGCCCGCGAAGCGCGCCGCGCGGCCGCCGCGGTCGACATACGCATCCACCGCATCGCGCATCTCGCGCGACCAGTATTCGTCATGGCCGACGAACACCGTGCAGGGATAGTCGTCGAGCAACGCGGGATCGTCGTGCAACTCGTCCTGGGTGAAGACGTCGAACACGTAGCCGTTAGCCTCGGCCCAATGCAGGAACGGCCGCTCATAGGCGGCCCAGCCGGCCAGAGCGTAATAGCGCGTATATCCGTTGATGAAGGCCCATTCGACATTGTCGTAGCGCGCGGGCCCCGGTTTGCGCGGACGGATCGCATTGACAGCGCGCGGCGCGCCCTGCGGCAGCCAGACCTGGCCGCGCGCCCACGGCCGCAGCGCCGCGAGATGGGTGGCGCGGCCGCGCGGCGCTTCCGGATTGGTGCCGTAATAATGGCTGGCGCCGCCCCAGTCGTTATAGGCGCTCCAGGTGGAGGTCGCCGCCACCAGCGCCAGCGCGCCGGGCGTGCGTGCGCGGCCGCGATGGACGAAGAGATGATGGCCGATCACCTCGCGAAGCGGCGTCGTCTCGTCGCGGATCTCGACCAGGTAGCCGCCGGACGGCAGGCCTTCCGGGATCGTCCATGTCAGGAACGCCGGCCAGCCGCAGCCGACGGCGTAGACTTTTTCCGGCACCGGATGGAATTGCGCATCCTTGACGCCGGAGCTGAACACCGCGGCATCGTTGCCGGGATCGCGCGCGATGGTCAGCGACACTTTCGCGACCGTGGCGGAGAGATGCAAGATGACAGCGTCGCCGGGGCGATAGGCGCGCTGGTCGGAATAGCACCACGCCGCCTTCTCGCCATCGGGGGACGGAATCTCCACCCAAGTCTCGCGCGACCCGCGGCGCGGCCCGGAGATGATGGTGGCCAGCCGGTCGCCGCCGGGGCGCTGGCCGCGGGCGTTGTCTGGATCGAGTGGGGGCATGGGTGGCTCCAGTTATTCAAGATGTAGCCCGCATGAGCGAAGCGACATGCGGGACGGCGGTCGAAACGATGGCGCGAACGAAGCCCCGCATGTCGCTGCGCTCATGCGGGCTACGAAAAGGGCTACAGATCGCGAATAACTTCCGTGCGATAGATGCCGTCGCGATGCATCTGCCAGTAGGCGTCCTTGATGGCGAGCGACACCGGCCCGGGGCGATCGTTGCCGTAGATGGTGCCGTTGACGCGCGAGGCCGGCATCACGCCGCCGGCGGTGGTGGCGAGGAACACCTCGTCGGCGCCCTCCAGTTCGTCGCGGTGGATCGGCGCGACGGAGGCTTTCAGGTTCATGGCGCCGCACAGCTCCATCACCGTCCTGCGGGTGATGCCGTGCAGGCTGCCGCGGTCGGGGGTGCGCGCCTCGCCGTCCTTGACCACGAACACGTTAAAGCCTGGCCCCTCGGTGACAAAGCCGGCCTCGTCGCAGACAATGGCGGAGTCCGCGCCATTGTCCTGCGCCTCGAACAGCCCGCTGGTGAGGTCGCTCCACTGATAGTTCTTCACGGTGGGATCGACCGACGCGTCGGGTACGCGCGGTTTCGTGGCGACCCACAGATGCGCGCCGCGCGCCTGCACGTCCTTGGGGATCACGTCGATCCACGGCACCGCATAGGCCATGAAGTGGTTGTCGCAATCCTCGATGCGCCGCGAGCCGGCGATGCGCGGCCGGCCGCGCAACGCCACCATCGCCACATAGGAATCGCTCAGGCCCGCCAGCGCGACGCAGCGGTGCAGGATGGCGGCCATCTGGTCGCGGGTCTCCGGCGGCGCCAACCGGCGCGCGCGCATCGAGGCCTGGAAGCGATCGAGGTGATCGTCGAGGCGGAAGAAGCCGTTCTCGAACACGTGGACCACATCATAGACCACGTCGGACCGGGTGAAGGCCCAGTCCAGCGGCGAGACGCTGGCCTCGGCCACCGGCACGAACGCTCCGCGAGCGTAAGCGGCGCCGCCGCCAAAAGATTCATCCACGTGGCTGGCCTTCTCGTTTGCAATGGTTGTCATCGCAGGAAGGTCGCCGGTTATCGCGCCAGCGGCAAGGGCCACCGACCCGTGCGCCGACATGGCTTGGCTGCATTAACGCCGCCCTGCCGCGCGCATCGGTTTTACTTGGGCTGAGTTACTTGCCCGCGGGCGGGACCTGGGCCACCTGCCCGCTGCGCTTCAACGCCTCGGCGACGAAGCCGGAGGTCTTCATTTCCTCGACGAAGTCGGCGAGGTAGGCCGCACCCGCGGCGCGCGGCTGGCCTTCCACGCGCGGCATGCCCATGGCCTGACGGATCTCCTGAAAATGGCCGGGCATCACCCGCATTTCCGGATGGTCCTTGGCATAGGCGTCGAGCTGCTGGCGCACGCCGGCGGCGACGTCGAGATGGTCTGCGATGAACATCTCGATCATCGCGCTGCCGCCGCCGGTTTTGGCGCGCAGCAGTTCGGCGCTCTTGATGGTGCGGGTGAGATAGAGGTCGTAGGCCGAGCCGAGGCCGACGGCGATCTTGATGTTGGGCTTGTCGACATCGCCGACATCCGTGAACGGCGAATCCCGCCGCACCATGTAGGTGCCCTCGATGATCACATAGGGCGCGGTGAAGGTGATCTCCGCGGCGCGCACCGGCTCTATGGCCATGAAGCCGACATCCCAGACGCCTGCCTTCGCCCCCTCGAACACTTTTCCGGCGGCCTCGAACGGCACCAAGGTGACGGGCACGCCGAGCCGTGTTGCCAGTTCGGTGGCGAGATCGACGGAGACGCCGCGCGGCGCGCCGTCAGGGCCCTTCTGCGCCAGCACGCTGTTCCCGAAATTGATCGCGGCGCGCAGCGTGCCTGATGGCGCGAGGTCATGCAGCGCCTCCGACAACGGCGCCTTCTGGGCGAAGGCCGGATTCGCAACGGCCACCATCAACAACGCCATCCATCGCAGCACACGCATTTTCGTCTCCTGTATCGGCACGCCAGATGCCGAACGTATCGAGCAACTCAACCTCAGCGAGCACAAACCACATTGCGACTCGGACAGCGTGAGCACGTCATCAATGGATGTTTAATCCAATCACCCTAGGTTGACGCCATCTTATACCCATTCCTTTTCGCCGGACGGTGTTTTATGAAAATCGGTACCTTGCTGACCATCGCCATTGCTTCGCTTTCGGCCACCGGCGGCGGTCTTGCAGTCTATGTCGCGGCATCGAAATACGACACCATGGACAAGGTCGCCACCGCGCAGGCGCGCCTCGCGCTGGTCCGCGCCGTCGGCGATATTCCGCGCTACCTGAATTCGGAGCGCGGCTTCTCCACCAACATCCTGTTCGGACCCGCCGTGGTCGAGCCGAAAATGCGCACCGATCTCGACAAGTTGCGCGCGCTGACCGACGGCGCCGTGGCTAAAATGGAGCAGTTGCGCGCGACCAAGATAAGTGCGCTGGACGACAATGCGGACATTGCGCCGAGGATCGACGACATCGGCAAGCGCTTCAAGGCGCTGCGCGGCACCATCGACGCGGCAATCGCAGGCCCCGCAGACGCGCGCCGCGATGCCGCCAAGAAGGTGGTCGCGGAGAATTCCGGGCTCAACGGCGTGGTCACCGTGCTGCTCGCCGAGCAGGTGCGCCGGATGGCCGCCGGCAACGGCGATGCCTACCGGCAGTCGATCTACGCCAACACCGCCTGGATGCTGCGCGATGTCGGCGGCCTCAACGCCAGCCTGCACAAGAGCGTGGTCGGCGCCAACCGCGCCGGCAGCGAAGCGGAGCGCCTCGATCTCGCCCGCTCGCAGGGCGCCACCGACCAGGTGCTCGCCTCGCTGCAGGAACTGCGCGGCAATCCGGCCACGCCGGGCAATGTGGCGGCCGCGCTCGACAAGATGAAGGAAGCCTATGTCGACCGTTTCGGCAACGAGCTGAAGCTGGCCCGTGCCGGCGCCGCGAGCGGCAAGTACGAGCACGACGTCGACACGTTCTACGTGGAGTCGCAGCTCGGCCTGAATTCGGTGATCGGTGTGCGCGAAGCGCTGTACGACAATGCCGAAACCCTGCTCGGCTCCGCCTATGACGGCGCACGGCTGAGCTTCCTGATCGCACTTGCCGTGCTGCTCGCCGTCGCTGCCGCCAGTGCCGCCATGGTGGTGATGGTGCGGCGCCGGATCGTGCAGCCGATCGTCGCCATCACCGCGTCGATGACGCGCCTTGCCAGCGGCGACGCCTCGGAAGCCACGCCTGCCAGCGACCGCCGCGACGAGATCGGCGCGATGGCCGCCGCGGTCCAGGTGTTCAAGGACAACATGATCACCGCGAGCCGGCTGACCGCCGAGCAGTCGGTGGAGAACGACGCCAAGATGCGTCGCGCCAGCCTGCTCGACGAACTGGCCAAATCCTTCGAGTCGCGCGTCGGCGAACTGGTCAACGGCCTGTCGTCGTCGTCCGCGATGATGGAGACCGCTGCGCGCTCGATGTCGTCCACCGCTGCGACCACCGACCGCCAGGCCGGCGTCGTCGCCGGGGCGTCGGAACAGACCTCGTCGAACGTTCAGATGGTGGCCAGCGCCACGGAAGAGCTGACTTCGTCGATCACCGAGATCAGCCGCCAGGTGGCGCAGTCCGCGCAGATTTCCGCCCGCGCCGTCGAGGACGCGCGCCGCACCGGCGACACCGCGCAGTCGCTTGCCTCCGGCGCGCAGAAGATCGGCGACGTGGTGATCCTGATCCAGAACATCGCCGCCCAGACCAACCTGCTGGCGCTGAATGCCACCATCGAGGCGGCGCGCGCCGGCGAGGCCGGCCGCGGCTTCGCGGTGGTCGCGTCGGAGGTGAAATCGCTGGCGGGCCAGACCGCCAAGGCCACCACGGAAATCTCCGAGCAGGTCGCGGCCATCCAGAGCGCCAGCGCCGAGTCGGTCGCCGCGATCCGCAACGTGGTCAGCGTCATCACCGAGATCGAGCAGATCGGCAGCGCCATCGCCGCCGCCATCGAGCAGCAGGGCTCGGCGACGCGGGAAATCGCCCGCAACGTTCAGGAAGCCGCGCACGGCACCCAGCACGTCACGTCGAATATCTCCGGCGTACAGCAGGCGGCCAACGACACCGGCGCCGCGGCCACCCAGGTGCTCGGCGCCGCCGAGCAGCTATCGCAGCAGTCCACGGATCTCGCCGCGCAGGTGCATCGTTTCCTCGCCGACGTGCGCGCGGCTTAACACGGCCGTTGTGGCCGTAGGATGGGTTGAGCGTCTTCGCGAAACCCATCGGCAGAGGGCGATGGGTTTCGCAAGGGCTTAACCCACCCTCGGCTGCTACTTCTTCACGCTATCGAGAAACGCCGTTGTCTCGCGGTTGAGAAACTCCACGTCGGCGGGAATCGTGCCGCCGGCCGAGGCGTGGCCGGTGACGCTGCCGGGGCTGATGGTCTTGATGGTCACGTTGGGGATCGCCTTGCCGGCCTCGATGGGCTCGAATTCCGGATTGAGCAGATCCTTGGTGCCGGTCATGATCAGCGTCTTCGCCTTGATCGAGGCAAGTGCCTTGGCGGTGTCGCCGCCGAAGCCCGGCGTGGTGCCGACGTCGTGGCTCTGATAGGCCCAAGTCTGGTAGATCCAGTCATTGGCGTCGAACGCCTTCAGCAGCGCGTTTTCCTGCGCCTCCATCCATGGCAGCACGTCCATGCCGTTCTTGAATTGCGCGCTGTACATGTCTGGCGTGCGCGCCGACAGCAGCTGCAGGATATCGCGCCACAGCCGGATGCCCTTCTCCGGCGGCGCATCGTAGTCGCCGCCCTTCCACGCCGGATCGTTCATCACCGCCTTGCGCGAGGCTTCGACCACCGCGACGCTCCACGCCGGCGTTTTCGCCAGCGGCACCATGGCCACCAGCGCGTCCATGTAGCCGGGATGGCTGACGCCCCATTGCAGCGCTTGCATGCCGCCCATCGACGGGCCGACCACCGCCACCACATGGTCGATGCCGAGCTTCTCCTTCATCAGGCGGTATTGCGATTCCACCATGTCGCGCATGACAAACTTCGGAAACGACATGTGCGGCTGCAGTTTCGAATTGCTCGGCGAGGTGGTGAGGCCGTTGCCGATGGCGTCGGTGCAAACGATGAAATACTTGTCGGGATCGAGGGCCTTGCCGGGCCCGATCATGAAATCCAGCCGGTGATGGTTGCCGCCGATGGCGGTGACCATCAGGATGGCGTTGGACTTGTCGGCGTTCAGCGTGCCGTGGGTGACATAGGAGATCGAAAAGTCGCGGATCGTTTCGCCGCTCTCCAGCTTGAAGTCGCCTTCGGCGAAGCTCTGGTGCGGCGGTTGCTGCGGGCTGTGCGCGGCGGCCGGTGCGAGCAGCAACAGGCTCGCAGCGATGCAATGGGCAAAGTGCTTCACAAGAATCCTCCCGATGGAGGTGCTTGCTTTTGCCCTCCCTGCCGCAACGATAGAGCCTGTGCTTGCGGCTGGAAAGCGCGGCGCTGCACATATCTGTCACGTCGCGAAGCTCGCGCGGTCGTCGGCTCAGCCCGGCATCAGCTTGGCCGCAGCGTCGGCGGCGGCGCCGGCATCTGACAGCAGCAACACTTCGCCGCGCGCCATGGTCGCCGTGCCGGCCACCACCACCGCACGCTTCGGGCAGATGCCGAGGCAACTGGTCAGCACCACACGTGGCGGCTTGAAGTGCTGCGCCGCGCTGCGACCTTTCAGTTCGGATTTCAGCGCCTTGCGCAATTGCTTGCCGTCGGCGACGCGGCCGAGGCACTTTTTGCAGACCAGTACGGGAGCGGCGCGGCGCAGGCGGGCGGTGACGATCGAGGATGAAGCCATTCTACTCATATAGGCACGATGCGTGCGGTTTCGAGACGCAGCGTCCGGGGAACGAGGATACAAATCGCGCGCGACCTGCTACTTGTCGCTTCGCGCCGCATCCATCAACCGGGCGCTCGAGGACATCGCCATGGCCAAGGGTCAAATGAAGTCGAACAAGGAAAAGAAAAAGCCGAAGGCCGACAAGAACCTGAAGAAGGGCGGCGCCACGCCCGTCAATCCGTTCGCCGCCGGCAAGACTGCGGCCGGCTCGGCCCCGAACAAGAAGTAAGACGCCCGTTTCGTGTCGACGATCGGACTGCACTGGAGCGGGTTCGGGCTGCTGAGCCTGCTCGCGGCCGCCCTGCCCGGCCTGCTGGCCGGGCTGTGGCTCGGCGCCCGGGCCTGGCCGGCGCAACGGGGCGCCGGTGCCGCGCTCGGCGGAGCGTTCGGCGCGCTGGCCGGCGTGGCGCTGCTGGCACTATTCTTCAGCATTCGCATCCCGATGGGCGTTTAAGGGCACCGGGGACAGCGTCGCTGGTATCAGAATATTGTGCAGCGCAACAAATTACCTTGCACTCAGCGCGAAATTATATTACTTTAAGCCTCAACCAATACCGCCCCACTTCCGCGCACGCCCTTTCGGGGCGCGGGCGGCTTCAGCCATTTCCAGGACGACCGCCATGACAGAGCACAGCCTCTGGCGTTTCTCGCGCGCGTTGCACCGTGCGATCAATGAGCGCCACACCGACGACCTCGCTGCCGTGATCGACGACAATGTCGAATGGGCGGTGTTCGGCCCGATCGACATGTTTCCGTTTCTCGGCACCCGCCGCGGCAAGGACGAAGTACTCGATGTCTGCCGGCAGATCGCCGACAATGTCCGCGTGCACCGCTTCGAACGGGAATCGATGATGCTGGGCGACGAGTCCGGCGCCGCGATGATGCGCTATTCGCTCACCGCGCTGGATTCCAACCGCCCGATCAGCCTGCGACTGGCGCAGTTCGCCAGCTTCAAGAACGGGCTGCTGACCAGCATGCGCGTCGTGGTCGACACCTTCGACCTGGTGGAGCAGACGCTGGGCCACCCGATCCACCTGCCGAAGATCGCCTGAGCATTCCACGCACAACGAAAAACGGCCCCGCAAATGCGGGGCCGTTCGTCGAATCGACTAGCGATCAATGACGATGGCGACGGCCGCGCGGCACCACGATGATGCGCGGCGCGCGGTGCGCATGGTGCGGACGGGCCATGGCGTGGCCGCGATGCATGCCGCCGTGGCGCATGCCGTCACGGTGCATGCCCTGCGCGGAGGCGGGAACGGCGGCGAACATCGCCGCAGCGGCGGCAACAACGAGAGCTAGTTTTTTCATGGGGATTCCTTGGGACGTCGATCGCGCAGGTCTGCGCGCGCGGTACAAGCGATTCAGCCCCGATACGTTCCACGAGAAAATTGCTGCGACGCCACAATTTCGACGAGCCCGCCGGTAACATCGCGACATCGATTGGCGACCTCGCGGGGCGGCGCTATATGATGACCACGGCTTTCAAACCTATCTGGTGGATGCTTGCGCTGGCTGGCGTCGCGTCCCCGGCGCTGGCCGAGGATCCGTGGCGCGGAATCGATCTAGCGCCGCCGCCCGGCGAGATCGATCAGGTCGACACCTCACCGACCCCGCTGGATTTCGCCGAGCCCGACTGGACCCTGCTCGACACCAGCAGCGAGGCCGCTAAGGCCGCCTTGCGCGAGCAGAAGCCGTCGGCCTCCGCCGCCAATCCCGGCGCGGCGTGGACCTCGCAGAAGAACGCCGACGGCTCCTCGGCGCTGTCGGTGAAGCAGTCGCTGTCGCCGGTCTGGGACACCCGGATCGGCGCCGACCTCAACGTCGCCGGGCAGCCCAATGCGCGCAGCGCGTCGGATGCGTATCGCAACCAGTTCGGCGACGGACAGCAGACATCCTCCTCGGGGGGCGCGGCCTGGGCCGCCATGACCGCGCCGGGCGTGGGATCGGTGTGGGACAAGACCGCCATCGAGGCGCGCGTCGATCCGCTGGCGGACCAGACCAGGATCGGCACCTCGATGAGCAAGTCGGTGCCGATCGCCGGCGACAAATATTCGCTGACGCTGCAGAACGGCTACAACGTGATCCAGCAGGGCGGCAGCAATGCCATCGGCTATAACGGCCGCCCGGTGCGCAGCTACGAGACCGACCAGCAGGCGCGGTTGAGCATCAGTGACACCGGCACCAGCTTCATCGCC
>Ga0247729_10001054_pt1 | contig 10368 bp, 10 predicted proteins | sample UWRJL133311R2_FD_180958 | JGI IMG/M metagenome (GOLD analysis project Ga0247729, IMG submission 180958) | Plant litter microbial communities from Arlington Agricultural Research Station in Wisconsin, United States - UWRJ-L133-311R-2 | ecosystem: Environmental > Terrestrial > Plant litter >... | reverse complement strand
GGCAGCTGCTGGGCAATCCGTACCCCGCCCCGCTCGACTGGAACGTGGCGCGGCAGTCCTTGCCCACGGGCGTGATTGATGCCATCTACGTCTACAAGTCCTCGGACCAGTACAACGGCTCCTACCAGTTTTACCAGAACGGCTTCGGTACGCTGCCCGGCGGGCTGATCGGCTCGATGCAAGGCTTCTTCCTGCGCGTCTCGCAGCCGGTAGCCTCCTTCAGCTTCCTGAACGCCTGGCGTGCTACGGCCTACCAGGACCCGACCTTCAACCGCCCCACGGCCGACACCCGCCCGTCCGTGCAGCTGGACCTGGTCTCGGCTCAGGGCATGCATGATCCCGCCTTCGTCTACTTCGAAAACGGCGCTACCGCCGGCCTCGACGACCACTACGACGCCGAGAAGCTGCCCAACACGACGGGGCTGAACCTGGCCTCGGTAGCGGCTGGCACCGGCCTAGCCGTCAATGGCCTGCCGCTGCAGAATGCTACGACCACCGTCCCGCTGACCGTGGGCGTACCGGTAACGGGCACTTACACGCTGCGCGCCGAGGCGCTGCTGAACCTGGGCACCGTGGACGTGTACCTGCACGACGCGGTAACGGGTCAGAACGTGAACCTGAAGCAGCAGCCCAGCTACACCTTCGCGGCCGCCAACGCGGCCCTGATTAGCGGCCGCTTCACGCTCAGCTTCGGTCCGCTGCGCCCGACGGCCACCAAGGCCGGCTTCACCGCCGCCAGCGTGAGCCTGTATCCGAACCCGGCTCACAAGCAGTTTACGCTGCTCGTACCTGCCGTCAGCGGAGCGTCGGAAGCACGTCTGGTGCTCTATAACGTGCTGGGTCAGCCCGTGCAGCAACGCACGCTAGCGCTGCCCGCCGCGGGTGCTCAGACCAGCATGGACGTAAATGGTCTACCAGCGGGAGTATATGTGCTGCGCGTGCAGGCGGGTACTACCACCATCACCAAACAAGTGGTGGTTAATTAACCCAAGGAGGCGAACAGCCTCGATTGCCTGGCGTAGTCGGGGCTGTCAGTCCCAGCATCCTTTCAGCTTCATTCATACTTGCCATGAAACATTTCCTCTTTTCAGTTTTCGCTGTTGCTCTGCTCTTGCTCACTGCCTCTGCCGTTCAGGCGCAAGGCCCAGGCGTTGGCGGCCCTAGCCCTGGGGCTACTACCGAGGTGCCCATCGATGGTGGAGCCTCGCTGCTACTCGCCGCTGGTGCCGCTTATGGCCTGCGGCGAATAAGAAGTAAATAGCCGTTTTTAATTACAGCTACCCCATAACTCACAAAAAGCCCCGCCAGCCAGCGGGGCTTTTTCGTGAACAGGCGGCGCTACGCCAATTCAATGAAGAAGGTAATACCTTCCTGTTCGCGGCTTTCAAGCCAGATGGCCCCGCCGTGCAGTGCTACGATCTGCTTGACAATGAACAGGCCCAGGCCTGTGGTCGTCTCGCCTTATAGGCCCGCCGGGCCGGGCTAAACTTGTCGAATAGTTGGCCGTGCAGCTTGCCCGGAATGCTGATACCGGTGTCTCGCACCGTCAGGCGGGGCCGGCCGCCATGCTCGTGCATGCCGACGGTAACCGTGCCCCCGTTAAGGGCGTTGCCAATCAGGTTGTCGAGCACCCGGCCAAACTTGCCGGGGTGCAGGGAGGCCCCTAGCGGCTCAGCCGGCAGCTCCAACACTAGCGCTATCCCCTTCTGCTGGGCTACCAACTAGTGTACGTCCACCTACTAAATCAATCGGCTGCCTCTGTAGGTTCGCCATATTCAGGTCCCCGATGTAGAGCACGTCCTGGAGCAACTCGTGGGCTTGAGCACACGCGCGCTGAATCAAAAGCAGGTAGTGCGCCATGTCGGGTGAGGCCAACTCTTGGTGCGGCCAGCTGCTCATTTCTCGCTGCAGCAAGTCGACGAGCAACTCGATGTGGACGATGGGAGGCCCAGATCGTGGGTGGTGAGCTGCAGGATGGTTTCCTGGGCATCGTACACCCGCTTGAGGTCTACTTCAAGGCTTTTGCGGACGGAAATATCTTCGAGAATGGTGTAACCCAGCTCGCCTCCGTTGTCGGGAAACAGTACCGAGTGGACCTGACACCAGAACGAAGAGCCATCGGCGCGCACCAAGCAGGTTTCCAGCGTAAAGGCGGGGAGCTTATTATTGACGCTCTTGCAAAAGCGCGCAAAGCACTAGAAACATCAACACTAGCCGATGCAAGGATCCATCAGGACGGTCCGCTGGCCTATACCCAGCAGTTCTTGCTGCAGCTCCTGGCCCAACTCATGCTATTGCCGTCCTGGGCCGCATCATAGCAGCAGCAGCTGGCCGTCACGCCCTCGCCCCACGTGCAGTGGCATTGGGAGTACGAGCGGTACCTGGTACTTATCGGCTTGAACGACCTGGAATCCTCGCGGCAAAAGTATAATAATTCAACCAAATCATCTATTCGTATTATTCGTATATTGTGTAACCAGAAACCATCAGCTGGTCTGCTTGCTACTTTTTTGTTGCCGTGCCATTCACTACAACCTCTTTCTTATGTCTCACCGACCAGAAGCAGGACCCGCCCCGCAACTCCCGATTGATCTACAGTGCCCTGCCAACGTGCAGGCGTGGTGCCAGTACTTTGCCTGTTCGGAAACGGAGTTGCACCAAGCTGTGTACGCCGTCGGCACCGGTCCAACTCAGCTGCACGTCTACTTTACCGCGCAGTTCGGTATAGCCTGGGACCGGCTGCTGGCAGCCTGAGCTTGAAGCGCCGCCGTTAGCTTTTTCGAGGAACATAGTAACCTGACGATAGAAAGCAGAGTACAGGGCAGGACACCCCGCGCTCCACCCACCTGCTGCATGCTCCTGCTCTCCGGTCTTCCTCTTTACTTCGAAAACCCCATCGGGCGCCTCTATGAACACCCCGATGGCTACCTGATCGTCGATTACAACGCCGGCGCCCGGCAGATGGAAGAATACCAGGCCTTTCTAAGTCACACGGCGAATGCCCTGCGGCGCCACGGCTGGAACAAGATGCTCGCCAATCAACGCTTATTGGTGCCCTTCACGCAGCAGGAGCGGACCTGGCTTCGGGAGCACTGGCTGGCCGTGAGCCACGCGCCACAGCGCGAGATGATAGCGGCCGTGCTGTTACCCGATGACGTCTTCGCCCGACTGAGCGTGAGCAATCTGCTGCAAGATGCCCGCGAGGGTGCACTGGTGTATCGCTCGTTTGATAGCGCCCAGGAAGCTGCCACCTGGCTACGGGTGCGGTGAATAAGAAGGAGTAGATAATACGCTACTGAGCCGACACGTAGAAGGCGAGTTGATGCCGGAATTCCTCACGACGCTTGGGGCAGAGCCACGCTTTAGTTACGTGCCACGGTTCAACCCTTGCCGGCTGGGTGCGACACCAAGTGGGACCCCTATTCCTTCAGGGCCGCCGGCTCCGGCGCGCTGTACTGCCAGTCACTCCGCTCGCTGCTGGCTGTCCGTTGAAACAAGGCATACACGTAGGGATGTTGCTCGCCCTGCGGCGAGTGGTGGAGTTCCTCCAGCGTATGACGCAGCACGTAACCCTCACCTAGCAGGGCCGCTAGCTCCGCCGCGGTATAGGGTTGTACCATTACCGCCTTCTATGGGGTGGACCTGCCTACCCAGCAACACCCAGCCGTGGCGCTAACCATGTGATCCGACAGGCGGCAGTACGCTGCCGCGTGGAGGGGTGCAGCAAGGTGTACAGCATTCCCCGGTCATATCAGAGCAGCACTAGGTCCAGCGTGGGCAAGTACTGCGGGGCTGCGCCACCAACCATCACCACCCAGCCACTCGACCACTGCGGTGCTTCTATGTGGTCTACTTTTCTAGGTGTACATGCTCACTTCGTCCAAGTTTCGGCTGAGCGGTGCGGCGGCTCAGTTCATGGTCGTGAGCACAAGAACCATATATCCAGTGTGTGCGGGCACATCGCCTATTTTATTTTGCGTGTGCGCACACATTTTTTTTACAATTCACTTGCTCAGGATATTATGAATAGCTAAGTTTAAGCTAAATCATCACCCCAGTTACCCAAAAAAGAACGCTCTGGGCATTGCAGATGGGGAGGCTTGGCATAAGAGTTAGCCCGACTGCCTGGCGTTGGTCGCATCAGTAACTGGCATTTGTAAAAAGTCGATTTAGGAAAGAAGAAAAGTAAAAAGGCTCATCCCTTAGCTACGTGGACAAAAGCTGAGGGATACAGGCTTCGATAGCATAGAGTTGGGGTAGCAATACTCCAGACAAATGGGGATGGATTGTATCAAGATGATAAGCAACCATCCCAACCCAGCCAACGCAGCCTAGTCGAGCAGAGTTGAACTGCCATCAGTAGCGGCGTCTGATAGTGCCGTGTAAGACAGATGATTGTCTGTTAGCTTGGCCGGTCGAGGTATGGGTTTCCTGGTTTTGGCATCGCTCCTTTTCCTCTACTCTCTTTCCCAATCGCATGAAAACATCTTTCTACTTCCTCTTTCAGACTCGTTGGTCGGTGTTGACCAGCCCGAAACCATGGGTGCTGTTGAGTTTCTGGCTGACTCTTTTTGCCAGCTACGCGCAGGCGCAAACAGCCTGCTTTACGGGCTGGAGTGCCACTGCCGTGTACACTAACGGGATGCAAGTATCCCGCAACGGCAACAACTACACTGCCAAGTGGTGGACCCAAAACGAAGACCCCGTTAGCAAAAGCTGCTCCGACTGCGTGTGGCGGCTGGTGGGGCCCTGCGTCAGTAGCAACCCCAACACCCCACCGACGGTGGGTCTTACCGCCCCTGCCAGCGGGGCTACCTTCACTGCCCCGGCTTCTATCACTCTGAATGCCAATGCTGCTGATGCAGATGGCACGGTGAGCAAGGTTGAGTTTTACCAAGGTAGCACGCTGCTTGGCACGGATACGAGCAGTCCCTATTCCTATACTTGGACCGGCGTAGCGGTCGGCACTTATTCGCTCACGGCAAAAGCTACCGACAACACCGGCGCCGTGACCACTTCTACCGCCTTCAGTGTCTCCGTCACCGGTAGCGGCCCTGCTTCGCAAGCCATTCCCGGCACCATCCAGGCCGAAAGCTTCACGGCCCAGTCCGGCACGCAGACCGAAACCACCACTGATACGGGTGGGGGCCTGAACGTAGACTGGTTCGAAACCGGTGACTGGCTCGATTATTACGTGAATGTGGCCTCGGCCGGTTCCTATAAGGTTGACTTTCGCGTGGCCTCGGCCAACGGCGGGGCCACCTTACAGCTGCGCAACAGCGGCGGCACGGTGCTGGGCAGCATCAACATCGGTACTACTGGTGGCTGGCAGAGCTGGCAAACGATTACCACTACGGTGAGCCTGCCGGCGGGCACCCAGATCCTACGCGTTTATGCTTCGGCCTCCACTGGCTGCAACCTCAACTGGCTTGCCTTTTCTCCAGCTGCCCCCACCAACCAAGCCCCCAGTGTCAGCGTAACTTCGCCCACGGCGGGAGCCAGCTATACCGCCCCGGCTAGCATCACCGTGTCAGCCAGCGCTGGTGACGCCGACGGCACGGTGAGCAAAGTCGAGTTTTACCAAGGCAGTACGCTGCTTAATACAGATACGTCGAGCCCGTACAGCTATACATGGACTGGCGTGGCGGCCGGCACCTATTCCATCACGGCCAAGGCCACCGATAATGCCGGGGCTATGACCACCTCGGCTGCCGTGAGCGTGAGCGTGACCGGCGGTACCTCTACCCCGGGGGGGCTGCCTAAGCGCATCATGTCAGGCTACTGGCACTCCTGGAACGGGGGGGTGCCTTTTATTAAGCTGCGCGACGTAAACGCGGGCTGGGATGTGATCAACATTTCCTTCGCCGAGCCAGTGGTAGCCGGCAGCCTTGATGGCCGGATGCATTTCGTCGTTAGCGGTCTGAGCGCCGACTATACCGCCACTGATTTTAAGGCCGACATCAGGACACTGCAAGCCAGGGGCAAGAAAATTGTGCTCTCGATTGGAGGCTACGAGGGTTACTTCTCACTTGGCTCCACGGCGGCGGTCACGCAGTTTGTGGGCGATATCAAGGCCATCGTGAATGAGTACGGGTTCGACGGCATCGACATTGATCTGGAGCAGTCGTCCGTTGCACTCAACGGCGGGGCCGACCCCGATTTCAAGAACCCGACTTCACCCAAGGTCGTCAACATGATTGCGGCCATTCGGCAAGTGCTGGCGGCTTATCCGAGCACGTTTATCCTGTCGTGGGCGCCGGAAACCTTCTACCTGCAGCTCGGCCATCAATACTACGCCGGCACCAACGCAAACGTGGATGCCCGCGCCGGCAGTTATATTCCGATGATCTATGCCCTGCGCAACCAGACGACCTACGTGCAGGCGCAGCTCTACAACTCCATCCAGGTGCAGGGCAACGACGGCGTAATGTACTCGATGGGTAACACCGCGGCCGATGCAGCCATGACCGAGATGCTCGTGCAGGGCTTCACGGTGGGTGGGCCGACGGGGCCGCTTTTCCCAGCCTTGCGGCCCGACCAGGTGGTGATTGGCGTACCCGCTTCGGCCGGCGCGGCGGGCAGTGGCCAAATTTCCAACGCGGACTTGCAGGCGGCCTTCAACCGGGTCAACGCCCAATATCCTGGCTTGCGAGGTATCATGAGCTGGTCAATTAATTGGGATGCGTACCAAAACGCCAACTCGTTTGTGAGCGCCAACAGTACTTTCCTCAGGGGGCTGCCTGCTGCCCGCATACCAGCCACCAGCGCGGCCCCGGCCAGCTCACTCGCTGCTCCGGAACCGAGTGTCTACCCCAACCCAGCCATGACTGGACAGCGCGTAGCCGTGAACTTCGGCAGCCACTGCCGACTAGTGCAGCTAACGGTAACCGACCTGACTGGCCGCGCGGTGGCGACTTATAGGTTCCACGATGTGAGCCAAGCCGAGTTGCTCCTCCCCACCAGCCGCGTGGGCGTGCTGGTAGTGCACATCGTGGCCGATGGCAAAATCTCCACCAAGCGACTGACTGTAAACTGATACCTGCCAGCACGCACCCGATGGCCAAGGGGAGTGATGCAGTCGGGCATCGCTCCCCTTAGTGTCGCAGAGTAGTTAGCAGAGAATAGACAACAGACGTCAGCTGAATTCGACGACCTTATTTCTTGGCTAGTTGAGAGAATAGGGTAGCTATCTACAGCCCGTGGGCAAGCCAGACAAGGGCCATAGAGTTGATTAATGCAAAGCAGAATCGTTGCGCGTAGCTCGCGAAAGCCGCTCAACACAGGTTCCCTCCCGCGCCTTCGAGAGTGGCAAGGCCGATTTTATACCCTAAAAAGCAGCTTTGCCAAAGAACATCTTGCTGGCCCGGAGAATGGCTAAGGTGTAAGTGGAGCCTGTTTCGGCAGCAGTTGGGTTGGCGAGCTTAGCTCTTAAGAGGCTGGTTTGCTCTCTGCCCGAACGGCGTGGGGCCGTCCGCACTTGCTACCTTCCGATGTTTTTCGTAAAGTAAGCTGTGCTCCCTATTCCTAGCTATTCCCTGTCTCCCTTAGCGCGGGCAGGTGTGCTGGTTCGCCCCCTGGCCGACGCCGCCCGGGCCGCCGCGCACCCGCACGAGGCTGCCCACCGCGACGCCCATTCGCTCCTAGTGCTGCTTACCGCGGGTGAACTGCACCTAACGCTAGATTTTGAAGAGCTCACTTTGCATGCCCCAGCCGTATTACTCATCAGCCCCGGCCAAGTACACCAGCTGCGCGGGGCCGTGGTACCCCAGGGATGGGTAGTAAGCTTCGAGCCAAGCCTGGTGGACGAGGAAACCTACACCTTGCTGGAGCACCAGTTGCGCCAGCCGCTGCCGCTGGCCGCCCATTCCACCTCCTTTCACGCACGGGCTGGGACACTGTTGGCGCTGCTCGCCGACTGCCAGCAGGAAACGGTGTCCACGGCCCACCTTGGCCCGGCTCTACAGGCCTTGCTGGCGGCCCTGCTCCACCTGCTGGCTGATGTGCTGGCGCCACTTGCTCCGAACGCTCAGGCGGGCACCACCCGCGGGCAGGAGCTGCTCGCCGGTTTTCAACGGCTGCTCCGCCAGCACTTTCGGGCCTGGAAGCAGCCCGCGCAGTACGCGGCGCCACTGGCCGTAACGCCCGCCCATCTCAACGACACGGTGAAGGCGCTGAGTGGGCACTCGCTCAGCCAGCACCTGCAAGCGCGCGTGATTTTGGAGGCCAAGCGGCTACTCTTTTACTCCGAAGAGCCTGTCAAGCAGATTGGCTATGCCCTGGGTTACGACGACCCCGTGTACTTCGGGAAGCTCTTCAAGAAGGTCACCGGCCTCACGCCGCAGCAGTTTCGCCATTCAATCCGCGAATAGGACCAGCATTCCCGGCTCCAGGCCTACTTTTCAGAGCAGCTGCCCCGCGTACTTTGCCAGGGTAATTAACCCTGTTTTTGTGTTGCACTCTTTCGAAATAGTCCTCATCCAGGCGGCACTGCGCGCCGCCGGCGACCAGTTTCTGCCAACTTTTCGCCTACACCCCGTTCCCCAGACGATGGCTGAGCTCCAGGCCCGGCTCACCGACATCGAGACGCGCTGCCTGGCTGCCTTGCAAGACCCACTGGCGGCGGCCTTTCCCACTGTTCCCTGGTTGGCCGCCGACGCGTTTGGCCTCTCGGCAGCGGCCGCCGCGCTACCGGAGGAATACTGGCTCTGTGATGCCATGGACGGGGCCATCCAGTACGTGCAGCAGCTGCCGGGCTGGACGATTAATCTAGTGCTGATGCGCCGGGGCGAGCCTGTCTTCGCGGCCATCTACGATCCACTGGCCCAGGAGCTGTTCTGGGCCCAGGCCGGGGCGGGCGCCTTCGTGAACGAGACGCCGCTACGCCCCAGCACCAAGCGTGAGCCGGGTGTGATGGTCGCCGTATTTGAGCATACCCACGGCCTGGACGAAGACGCCGCCCTGCGCCGGCGTGTCAGCCAGGGCGTAGACCAGTTGCTCGCCACCTGCGGGGTCGTGCGCAACTACGGCCCCCATGGCTTGCAGCTGGCCTACATCGGAGCTGGCCGACTCGACGTGTTTCTGCAAGTGGGCCGCGACCTGGAAAACTGGCTGCCCGGCCTGCTCATCGCCCGCGAGGCGGGGGCGGAAGTGCTGACAGCTAACGGCCAGCCGTGGCACTGGACGGCCGACAGTCTGCTCGTAACGGCCCCGGGGCTGGGAGCCCCCTTTACGTCGACTCATCTCCCTGCTTAATAGTCAACTCGCGTATGAACCTCACCATCATCGGCGCCTCGTCGGGTGTCGGGCTGCTGGCCGTGCATCAGGCCCTGGCCCAGGGCCACCACGTCACCACCCTCTCGCGTACCGTCGCCACCCTGCCCGAGCACCCGCACCTGATTAAAGTAACCGGAAGCGCTACTTCGGTGGCGGACCTGCGCCGGGTGCTGCCCGGGGCCGAAGCCGTGCTCATCACCGTGGGCACGGCGAAGAAAAATACGACGCCGCTCTTCACCGATACCGCCCGGGCTTTGCTTGCTGCCACCGTGGACGCCCCACTAGCGGCGACTGTACTGGTGCTGACGGGCTTCGGGGCCGGGGCCAGCGCCGCCTACCTCAACTGGTGGATGCGCCTGGCCATCCGCTGGTTTATGCAGCCCGAATACGACAACAAGACGCAGCTGGAAGAACTGCTGGCCGCTAGCAATCTACGCTGGGAGGTGGTGCGGCCTGGCCTGCTTACCAACGGCCCGCTGGTCCCCTACCACGTGTTGCCTGAGCTAACGCCCGGCATGCGGGTCGGCCGCATCAGCCGGGCCAGCGTGGCCGATTTTCTGCTGCGCCAAGCCCAGCAGCCAACCCTACTCCGCCACTACCCGGCTCTGACGAGTTAAGCTAAGCGCTACCAAGCGGCACTGAAGTGATTTAACAATGACTGAGGTAGTAGGGTAGATATGGGCATAACAGGGCCGCAGCTCAGCGGGAAAAGCGGGTTTTCAGAGTGGAAAGAAAAGAGGGAGACGGCAGGAAAAGCAGCTGCAGAGTTACTTCGTCGCCACCGCCACCCGGCAGCTCACGGGCTGGTCCGCCAGCTCGGCCCGCAGCACGTAGATGCCCGCCGCCAGGCCGCGCAGCGAGAGCGCGCCCGCGCGTCCGGTCGGCGGGGCGAAGGCGCGTACCAGCCGGCCTTGCACGTCATAGAGGCGCAGCCCGGTCGGGGCCGGTCCGGTGGGCGCGTAGTGCAGCCGCACCTCATCGGCGGCAGGGTTCGGAAACACCCCAAAGCCCAGCGCCACCGCCGCACGGGCAGCGGTGCCGAGCAGCGAGCCGGAAGATTGTACCCGCGCGGCAAGGATGTCCTGATTCAGCCCC
>Ga0247729_10001053_pt1 | contig 10370 bp, 10 predicted proteins | sample UWRJL133311R2_FD_180958 | JGI IMG/M metagenome (GOLD analysis project Ga0247729, IMG submission 180958) | Plant litter microbial communities from Arlington Agricultural Research Station in Wisconsin, United States - UWRJ-L133-311R-2 | ecosystem: Environmental > Terrestrial > Plant litter >... | reverse complement strand
AGGAGGGTCCAATGGTTCTAGTTCGTCAAGAAATCGGAGACGTGCTTCGCGACTTCCGCCTGCAGAAGGGGCGCACCCTTCGTCAGGTCGCCAGCAAGGCGAGCGTCGCACTCGGCTACCTCAGCGAGGTGGAGCGAGGCCAGAAAGAGGCCAGCTCCGAAATCCTCGCCTCGGTCGCGGATGCTCTCGAAACGCCGATCTCGGTAATCATGCGCGAAGTAGGCGATCGCCTGGCGATCATCGAAGGCGTATCGTTCGACAATGTTGCGGCCTCCATTCCGGATACGCTGCCAGACGAGTTGGTCGCCGAGTTCGACGCCAACCTCGCCCGCGTCAACTAGCACGCGCACCGCTCCCGACCACCGGGCGCACCCCGACCCTCCCCCCCGCTTCATTGGAAGCGCACCACGAACGCCCCGGTCTTCCGCCGGGGCGTTCGTCTTGTCCCATGCCATGTCCCTCCCCACGCCATGTTCTCCCCACGCCACGAGCGGATGCGCGCGGCCGCGCAGTTAGGATCGTCCGGTGCGATTGAGTGAATTCCGGATAGCCGTGACCGACGAGTTCGGCGAGGCCTACGGACGTGTGATCACCCACGATCTGGTTCTGGGCGACGTGGGCGGACTCACCGCCGAACAGGCGATCAAGGCCGGCGTGCCGCCGCGCTCCATCTGGCTCGCGCTCTGCGACGCGAGCGATGTGCCCCAGGAGCGCCGCTACGGCGTGGGCCTGCGTGAGGCCAAGGGCTAGCCGTTCCGGCGAACCCACCGTTTTCCCCGCGGCTTTCCGTCGCGTGTCGTTCGAACACGCGTTCGTATCTCTGTAGACTCCTTCATAGCTTCTATCGAAGACGGGTTGTCCACCGATTCGTGTTTCTCCGCCGCAATGTCGGGGGTCGCGCCTACGGTGAGAACAACTGAAAACCAGCCTTTGTCGGGGGGCTGCGGGCCTTGCACGATCGGCCCTCAGCGAACCGGACAGCCTATGGGCAGCAACGTACGACTCCAGGGAGACACACAATGGCATCAGCAGCAGACCGCGAGAAGGCACTCGATACCGCCCTCGCCCAGATCGACCGCCAATTCGGCAAGGGTTCCGTCATGCGCCTCGGCAGCGACGAGCGCGCCCCCGTCGCCGTGATCCCCACGGGGTCCATCGCGCTCGACGTCGCGCTCGGCATAGGCGGGCTTCCCCGCGGCCGCATCGTCGAGATCTACGGACCGGAGTCGTCGGGTAAGACCACGCTCACCCTGCACGCCATCGCCAATGCGCAGCGCGCGGGCGGCATCGCGGCGTTCATCGACGCGGAGCACGCGCTCGACCCGGAGTACGCGCAGAAGCTCGGCGTCGACATCGACGCTTTGCTCGTCTCCCAGCCCGACACCGGTGAGCAGGCGCTGGAGATCGCCGACATGCTCGTGCGCTCCGGCTCCATCGACCTCGTGGTCATCGACTCCGTCGCGGCTCTCGTGCCGCGCGCCGAGATCGAGGGCGACATGGGCGACTCGCACGTCGGTCTGCAGGCGCGCCTGATGTCGCAGGCTCTCCGCAAGCTCACCGGTGGCCTCAGCCAGACCAACACCACCATGATCTTCATCAACCAGCTGCGCGAGAAGATCGGCGTGTTCTTCGGCAGCCCGGAGACCACCGCGGGTGGAAAGGCGCTCAAGTTCTACGCCTCCGTGCGCCTCGACATCCGTCGCATCGAGACCCTGAAAGACGGCACGGAGGCCTACGGCAACCGCACCCGCGTCAAGGTCGTCAAGAACAAGATGGCGCCGCCGTTCAAGCAGGCCGAGTTCGACATCCTCTACGGCGTCGGCATCTCCCGCGAGGGCAGCCTGATCGACTTCGGTGTGGAGCACGAGATCGTTCGCAAGTCGGGCGCCTGGTACACCTACGACGGCGACCAGCTCGGCCAGGGCAAGGACAACTCGCGCAAGTTCCTGCTGGAGAACCCGGAGATCGCCGCCGAGATCGAGGGCAAGATCATGATCAAGCTCGGAATCGGCGCCGAGGGCAAGGCCGCGAAGGAGATCGTCGACAAGGCGGCCGCCGTCGTGAAGGCCGAGGCGACCGCGGCGAAGGCCGCGGCAGCCGCAGAGAAGGCGGCTAAGGGCGCCACGCTGAAGGTCCCGGCCAAGGGCGTCGTTCCTCCGAAGGCCACGCCGCCGAAGACGCCGGTCGGCGCAGGCACGGCCCCCGCGGGTGCCGGCACGAGCGCCGCACCCGTCGCCGCCGGCGCTCCTCCGCTGCGCAAAGCAGTATGGGAGTAGCGGAGTAGTGGTGGAGCGTTCCGACGGCCGGCCTGCCAGATCCAGTGGTTTGGCCACGGTGAGCTACCTGTTCGGCGTCCCGGAAGAGATTCCGGACGCCGACGAGGCGGAGCTTGCCGAGGCTTCGGCTCAGGCGGAGGCCACCGCGCAGGCACAGGAGGCGGCGCGAGCCGCGCTCCAGGCCGCCGCCGTGGCCGCCGCGCAGGCGCTGGACGCAGCGCGTGCCGAGGCCGCGGCCGCGTTGCGCGCGGCCGAGCAGTTGTCGTCGGAACGCCCCCGCACCACCCCCCGCCTGCGTGCGGTCAGCCCCGAACCGGTCTCGGGTCGCACCAGCGTCTCCGGGCGCGACACCAGCTCCGGGCGCACCACCGTCTCAGAGCGCACCACCGTCTCGGGGCGCGGCACCAGCGACGGCTGGTACGTCGATCCCGGCGCTCAGGAGCAGGCCGAAGCGCAGGCCGAGGCCGAAACGCAGGCCCGGGCGCAGGCCGAGAGCGATCCCGAGCCGTGGTCCCACGAGGGGAACGCCGGCGCACCTATTCCGCAATCCCAGCCGGCCGGCGCCGTTGCCGCGGCACGCGCCTTCCTGTCCACGGTCGAGTCGCAGACCGCCAGCGCCGCACCCGCATCCTCCGGCGTGCGTTTCGTTGCCGAAGACGACGACGATGCCGACACGGCGGATTCCACCGGCCGCACGAAGCCGCCGCCCGTTCGCCAGGCCAGCATCAACGCGCTGGCCCGCAAGGGCATGTCCAGCGCGGAGATGAGCGATCTGCTCGAAGCGCGCGAGGTCGATCCCGACGAGGTCGTTCTCGAGGTGCAGCGGCTCGAGGCCGCGGGCCTGCTCGATGACCGCGTGCTCGCGGAACACCTCGTGCGCACCCTCCAGGAACGCAAAGGTCTCGGCCGCTCGGCGATCAACGCCGAGCTGCGTCGCCGCAAGGTCGACCAGGCCGCCATCGACGAGGCGCTCGACACGGTCGACGTCGACGACGAGCTCGAGCGCTGCCTCGAGGTGGCCGTGAAGCGCGCCTCCCAGCTGCGCTCCTACGACCGGGCCACCGCCGAGCGCCGGCTCAGCGCCTTCCTGATGCGCCGCGGATACGCCGGCAGCGTCATCTCCGCCGCCGTCGCGCAGGCACTCGGCCCTGTCGGTCCGCGCTTCCGCTAACACCTGGCCCGCGCCGCCGCCCCTCGGGTCCTGGCCCGCCCGCTTAGCCGAGCCTTCGGTGATCCGGCCAGCGCCGCGATCTACACTGGACAGCATTATGACCCTCGTCGCGCCCGCCCTCACCACACCGGAGACCGCAGCATCCCGCACCTACGAGGTGCGCACCTACGGGTGCCAGATGAACGTGCACGACTCCGAGCGGCTGAGCGGATCGCTCGAGGCCGCCGGGTACGTCCGCGCGACCGACGCGCAGGCCGACATCGTCGTCATCAACACCTGCGCCGTGCGGGAGAACGCCGACAACAAGCTCTACGGCAACCTCGGTCAGCTCGCCTCGATCAAGAAGCAGCACGAGGGGATGCAGATCGCCGTCGGCGGCTGCCTCGCCCAGAAGGACAAGTCGGTCATCCTGGAGAAGGCCCCGTGGGTCGACGTCGTCTTCGGTACCCACAACATGGGAGCGCTGCCCACCCTGCTGGAACGCGCCCGCCACAACGGCGAGGCCCAGCTCGAGATCCTCGAATCGCTCGACGTGTTCCCCTCCACCCTGCCGACCCGGCGCGAGTCCACCTACAGCGGCTGGGTCTCCGTCTCCGTTGGCTGCAACAACACCTGCACCTTCTGCATCGTGCCGGCACTGCGCGGCAAGGAGAAGGACAGGCGTCCCGGCGACGTGCTCGCCGAGGTGCAGGCACTCGTCGACGACGGGGCCATCGAGGTCACGCTGCTCGGTCAGAACGTGAACTCCTACGGGGTGGAGTTCGGCGACCGCCAGGCATTCGGCAAGCTGCTGCGCGCGGCCGGGACCATTCCGGGACTCGAGCGCATCCGCTTCACCAGCCCGCACCCCGCGGCCTTCACCGACGACGTGATCGACGCCATGGCCGAGACGGAGTCGGTGATGCCGCAGCTGCACATGCCGCTGCAGTCCGGCTCCGACCGCATCCTCAGGGCGATGAAGCGCAGCTACCGCTCGGAGAAGTTCCTCGGGATCCTCGACCGCGTGCGCGCCAGGATCCCGAACGCGGCGATCAGCACCGACATCATCGTGGGCTTCCCGGGCGAGACCGAGGAGGACTTCCTCGAGACGATGCGCGTCGTCGAGGCCGCACGCTTCGCATCCGCCTTCACCTTCCAGTACTCGATCCGCCCCGGGACCCCCGCCGCGACCATGGACGAGCAGGTCCCCAAGGCCGTTGTGCAGGAGCGCTTCGAGCGCCTCACCGCGCTGCAGGACCACATCTCCCGCGAGGAGAACCAGAAGCAGGTCGGCCGGCTCGTCAACGTGCTGGTCTCCGCGAGCGACGGCAAGAAGGCCGCGGAGACGCACCGCCTCTCCGGCCGCGCGGAGGACTCCCGCCTGGTGCACTTCGACGTGCCCGCCGGCAGCGCTGTGCCGCGTCCGGGCGACGTCGTCACCGTGCGCATCAGCGAGGCCGCCTCCTTCCACCTGGTGGCCGACGCCCCTGCGGGAGAGCAGCTGCAGATCCGCCGCACCACGGCGGGCGACGCCTGGGACCGCGCGGAGGCGGCGTCCTGCGGCGTCCCCGCCCCCGCCGGCGCCGTGAGCGAGCCCGGCCGTGTCTCGCTCGGCCTGCCCGGCCTGCGCATCGGAACCGGGCCGGCCGCCCAGCTCCCGCTGCGCGCCGTCTCCACGACGCCCATCTACGACCTCGACGACGGCGAGCGCTAGAGCGCCGTGCCGCACACAGACCTTCCCCTGCTCGTCGTCGTCGGGGCCACGGGCACCGGCAAGTCCGGACTCTCGCTCGACCTCGCCGAGTCCCTCGCCGCCCTGGGCCGGCCCGCGGAGATCGTCAACGCCGACGCCATGCAGCTCTACCGCGGCATGGACATCGGAACGGCCAAACTCCCGCTCGACGAGCGCCGCGGCATCCGCCACCACATGCTCGACGTGCTCGATGTCACCGAGGAGGCGAGCGTCGCCGACTTCCAAGCGGATGCGCGCGCCGCGATCCAGGGGATCGTCGCGCGAGGCGCGCAGCCGATACTCGTCGGCGGCTCGGGCCTCTACGTCTCGAGCGTGATCTACGACTTCCAGTTCCCGGGCACCGACCCGGAGATCCGCGAGCGGCTCGAGGCCGAGCTGATCGCCACCGGGCCCGGCATGGTGCACCGGCGCCTGCGCGAGGTCGACCCTGTGGCGGCCGACGCGATCGGGCCCAGCAACGGGCGCCGGCTGGTGCGCGCCCTCGAGGTGTTCGAGATGACCGGCGTCCCCTTCGGCTCCGGACTGCCCAGCGCCGACACACTCTGGCGCGACACCCGGATCGTCGGGCTGCGGGCCCCCCGCGAGGAGCTCGTGCCGCTACTCGACGCCCGGGTCGAGCGGATGTGGCGCGACGGCCTCGTCGCGGAGGTGGAGTCGCTGCTCCCGCTCGGGCTCGGGGTGACCGCCGCGCGCGCGATCGGCTACGCCCAGGCCGCGGCGCAGGTGCGCGGCGAGATCGGGCAGGACGAGGCGATCGAGCTGACCGCGGCGTTGACCCGCAAGTACGCGCGCCGCCAGGTGAGCTGGTTCCGTCGCTACGACGCCATCCGCTGGCTCGACTACGACGACCCCGACCGGGTGCACGCGGCCCTCGCCGAGCTGGATGCCTAGCTAAACTTGCGCCGTGACTACTCTGCACTTCACCAAGGGCCACGGCACCGGTAACGACTTCGTCCTCTTCTCCGACCCCGAGGGCGCGGTGGACCTCAGCCCCGCCCAGGTGGCCGCGATCGCGGACCGCCACTTCGGTGTCGGCGGCGACGGTGTGCTGCGCGCGGTGCGCTCCGCCCACATCCCCGAGGGCGCGGACGCCCTCGCCGAGGACGACGCCGCCGAGTGGTTCATGGACTACCGCAACTCCGACGGCAGCATCGCCGAGATGTGCGGCAACGGCATCCGCGTCTTCGCCCGTTACCTCATCGACAACGGGCTCGCGACGCTCGAGCCCGGCGAGACGCTCCCCATCGGAACGCGCGCCGGCGTGCGCGACGTGCAGCGCAACCTCAGCGGCTTCCAGGTGGACCTCGGGCGCTGGTCGCTCGAGGGCGGCGAGCCCCTCGTGCGCGCCAAGAACCTCGCGGTGGCGCGCCCCGGTCTCGGCATCAACGTGGGCAACCCCCACGTCGTGGTCGCCCTCGCCAGCGACGACGAGCTCGACAGCGCCGACCTCACCTTCATCCCACAGCTCGACCCCGAGGCGCCCGACGGTGCGAACGTGGAGTTCGTGGTGCCCGCCGACCCGATGATCAAGGACGGCGTCGGCTACATCCGCATGCGCGTGCACGAGCGCGGAAGCGGCGAGACTCTCTCCTGCGGCACCGGTGCGGCGGCCGCGGCCCTCGCCACGCGCCACTGGGCCGGCGCCGGCGCGCCCAACCAGTGGAAGGTGCAGGTGCCCGGCGGAGTCGTCGGTGTGCGGATGTTCCCTACCGAAGACGGCGAGCACGTCTCGTTGAGCGGTCCCGCCGACCTGGTCTTCGAGGGCGAACTGAGCATCTAGGCGGTTGCTCGCGGTACGGCCACCGCGGCGCCTCCGTGTGAAGCAATGTGACCGCGAGTGACCCCCGCTTACCGGCGAGTGGACATCGTCGGGGCGGCGCGGGAGGCTTCGAGGAGCGTCCCGGAGAACCGTCCGGACCCACGCCCAGCAGCGGGAGAAGAACCCATGGCCGATGAGACCCCCACAACCGCCGGACGGGGTGCGCCGCCCTTCTTCCTGGCCGTCGAGCTACCCGCGGCGGGCGAGCCGGCGACGCTCGTCTCCGCGTCGATCGCGGCGCTGAACGGATTCGCGGCAGCCGGAGTGGGCCTCGCGATCATCGCGGACGACCTGCGGGCGCAGCACACGGGCCGCGCACGCGTGGACGCCCCCACCCTCGCCGCCTTCGCGGCGCCCACGGTGTCGGGCATCGGTCTGGCGCCGGCGATCTCGACCACGCACAGCGAGCCCTTCCACCTCGCCAAGGCGGTGCAGACCCTCGACCACGCCTCGCTCGGCCGTGCCGGCTGGCAGGTCACCGTGTCGACGTCCGCCGCGGAGGCCGCGCTGTTCGGCCGGAAGAGCGCCGTCGACCTCGCCGAGGCCTGGGCGGAGGCGGAGGAGGCCATCGAGGTCGCCGAGCGCCTCTGGGACTCCTGGGAGGACGACGCCGAGATCCGGGACGTCGCGACCGGCCGCTTCATCGACCGCGAGCGTGTGCACCACATCGACTTCGGGGGACGCTTCTTCTCGGTGCGCGGGCCGTCGATCGTGCCGCGCAGCCCGCAGGGACGCCCGCCGATCATCGTGTCCGCCGCGGACGCCGCGTCGCTCGACGTCGCGGTCCGCCGCGCGGACGTGATCCGGGTGGCCGCGGGCGGCGTCGCCGAGGCGCGCGCGGGAGTGGAGCGGGCCGGGCGTGCCGGGGCGGTGACGATCCTCGTCGACGTGGCCGTCGCATCCGCCGACTCGCTCGACGAGTCCCTGCGGGCGCAGGGCTCCGGCGCCGACGGGGTGGTGCTGGTCTTCGCCGACATCCCCGACGCCGGCGACTACGCCGCCGTGCTCTCCGCCGTCGCGAGTCCGCGACGCGGGCCGACTCTGCGCGAGAGCCTGGGGCTCGAGCTCCCGACCAGCCGCTACGCGCCGCGCCACTCGCCCGCCCTCGAAGGAGCCCACTCGTGACCGCACGCAAGCAGATCCACCTCGCCGCGCACTTCCCGGGCGTGAACAACACCACGATCTGGGCCGACCCGGCCTCGGGCAGCCAGATCGACTTCGCGTCGTTCGAGCACTTCGCCGCCACCGCAGAGCGCGGGAGGTTCGACTTCCTGTTCCTCGCCGAGGGCCTCCGGCTGCGCGAGCACAAGGGCGAGATCCACGACCTCGACGTGGTCGGCAGGCCCGACACCCTCACTGTGCTCGCCGCCGTCGCGGCCGTCACACGGCGGCTCGGTCTCGTCGGCACGATCAACACCACCTTCAACGAGCCCTTCGAGCTCGCCCGCCAGCTCGCCTCGCTCGAGCTGGTCTCCGGCGGACGGTCCGGCTGGAACGTCGTCACGAGCAACGACGCCTTCACCGGGGAGAACTTCCGCCGCGGCGGCTTCCTCGCCAACGCCGACCGCTACACGCGGGCCGCGGAGTTCGTCGACGTGGCCGAGGCGCTCTGGCGGGGCGGCGGTGTCGACCACCACGGCGACTTCTTCGACGTGGTCGGCGCGCTCGGGGTTCCGGCGAGCCCGCAGGGGCGTCCGGTGATCCTTCAGGCGGGCGTCTCCGACGAGGGCCGCGACGTCGCGGCGCGCTACGCGGACGCGATCTTCTCGCCCTTCGCCGACCTGGTGACGGGGCGCGAGTTCTACGCCGACATCACCCGGCGTCTGGCCCGCTTCGGCCGCGGCGCCGACGAGCTGAAGATCCTCCCCGGTGCCACCTTCGTGCTGGGCGCCACGGAGGCGGAGGCCGAGGAGCGGTACCGGCACGAGCGCCGGGCCCAGGTCAGCGGCGCCACGGCCGTGCGCACCCTCGAGGCGGTCTGGGGCCGGGACCTCTCCGAGTACGATCCGGACGGCCCACTGCCCTCGGTCGACCTCGTTGTGGAGAACGTGGAGTTCACCGCCGGGCGCGCCTCGCACCACAGGGACCGCAGGGGCACGGCGCGCGAATGGGTGGAGCAGGCCGAGGCCGAGGGGCAGAGCATCCGCGACGCCGCGATCTCCAAGCTCACCCGGGGTGTCCTGGTCGGCACACCCGCCCAGGTCGCCGACCTCATCGACGAGTTCGTGCAGACCGACGCGAGCGACGGCTTCGTGCTCGTGCCCTCGATCACCCCGGGCGGGCTCGACGAGTTCGTCGACACGGTGATCCCGCTGCTGCAGGAGCGCGGCTCCTACCGTTCGGACTACAGCGGCGAGACCCTGCGCGAGAACCTGTTCGCGGGCTGATTCGCGCTGATAGGCGAGGGGAGTGCTACCTGCGGCGCACCCGCAGCACCCGGAAGCCCTTGTTCGTGGCGGTGCGCACGAAGCTGTACTCCTCGGGGAAGGTGGCCTGCATCCAGCGGTGCAGCGAGTCCGAGCCGAGATTGCGCTGCACCACCAGCCAGCCGTCGGAGTCGAGGTCGAGCCGGGGCAGCCACTTCTCGAGCAGCCCGTGCAGCTCGTTCTTGCCGACCCGGATCGGGGGGTTCGACCAGATCGTCGTGAAGGTGACGTCGTCGGGAACCTGGTCGGGGGTGACCGCCCTGATGTTGGTCGCGCCGACGATCGCCGCGTTGCGGCGCACGAGGTCGAGGGCCCGCTCGTTGACGTCGACCGCCCACACCGTGGCGCGGGGCGACTCGAGAGCGAGCGTCAGCGCGATGGGACCCCAGCCGCAGCCGAGGTCGAGGAGGTTGCCTCCGGGCGGGGGAGCGGGCACGTTCGCTAAGAGCACCTTCGTGCCGGTGTCGATGTGCTCGGGGCTGAAGATGCCGTTCGCGGTCTGCAGTTCGTAGATGTTTCCCGCGATTTTCGCGTGGATCGTGCGAAGTTTGAGTTCACTCTCCGGGGTGGACGCGAAGTAGTGCTCATTAGACATGCACCGAACCTACCGAAGTAAGGGCGAGTAAGGTTAATGCTAATGAGTGAATTCGAACAGACCGGTACCCAGAACGTCGACGCCGTTGAGAGCGACGACGTGGTAGCCCGAGTCCTTGCCAACGCCGGCACGGCATCCGCCAACCGCACCTCCTTCGGCTCCGGCACCGCCCAGGCGCTTCAGTCGGACTCGAACTACGACGAGGGCCGCGACGGCGAGCAGCTCGACCGCGAGGACCGCCAGGCACTGCGCCGTGTCGCCGGCCTCTCCACCGAGCTCGACGACGTCACCGAGGTGGAGTACCGCCAGCTGCGCATCGAGCGCGTCGTGCTGATCGGCATCTACACCCAG
>Ga0247729_10001048_pt1 | contig 10394 bp, 9 predicted proteins | sample UWRJL133311R2_FD_180958 | JGI IMG/M metagenome (GOLD analysis project Ga0247729, IMG submission 180958) | Plant litter microbial communities from Arlington Agricultural Research Station in Wisconsin, United States - UWRJ-L133-311R-2 | ecosystem: Environmental > Terrestrial > Plant litter >... | reverse complement strand
ATGGATGATGGATGGATGGATGGATGGATGGATGGATGGATATGTGAATGGATAGGTAGAAGGATTGAAGGATGAAGGAGGGGTGTGACAATGTAAGTATCGACTATGGAGAGAAAGATGGATACTGGACGGATGGGACATGCTCTTCAAAGGAAAGAAGATGGATAAATGCATGTAAATGAGGCCACACTACTTACTGTAATTTATCCATACTCATTCTATGCTAATTACTGTACTTTGATCCATCACTGTGCCAGGCACACATGTTGAGTAAGCATAGTATCGAGTTCATGGAATGTCGTCTCCATTACGTTCTCGAAGGATGTTTCTCCCTGGAGGTATAGAATAAGTGTGGCGAGAGCAGTAGCATAAGTGGAATACTGTTTGAGATCCAAATTAAGTGAAAGGAGTGGATCTGGGGTATGTGAGGTGTTTCCATGAATACGGATCCCGATTTCCAGGGCGTTGACGTATCGGAAAGTAGAGAGATTTAGGTGTTGATTTGTGAAACTAGCGAAAGTGTAAGCGGTTGCATCTTTCTAGAATACTTATGCTCATCTGCTCTACACCGATTTTTACCTGCACCACAAACAATACACCATGTTCCTTAAAAGCTACGACCGTGCCCAGTGTCCCTGGTGGTCGACGAAGAGAAAGAATAGAACAGCTCCTGGAGAAAACTCGGCTCGTTTGTCTCGAAAGCGTATTTGCCTCTTTGCCATATTACCATTTTCTGTTGGGTATAACGACTTGTGACTCGCCATTTAATTCCAGAATCATGGGCATGCTCTCACCGTCGGTGTATATTCCGACTTTATATGAACGTCAATATATCCAGTGTGGTGCGCTGCAGTATCTGGGTATGCTTCTAACAGAACTTGTGCTATCTACGACTCACATTTCTCTACCAGACGCACACGCTCTCAGCTGTCGTTCCATCTTCTTTCTTCCTTATTTCCCAAAAATCGCACTCGTCATGAACCACAACGATGTTCAACGCATCACAAAAGAGTCGAACACCGTGCGCGGCCACTGTGCCTGCGAATGTTGCACAAATATCCTCCTCGATTTGTTCTAATTCGTCGCGCGTTCGAAGGACTGCTGGCGCTTCATCAGAGTCTTCAAATGATATGGCGACTGTGATGCTGATCTCTTTGAGGTAACGGAATTCGGGTCGAGAGACGACTTCGTCCAGGTCCGTGAAAATATCGAGAAGTGACGGGGTGAGATGTGGGGATCTCAATTCCGAGAGGACTATGTGGAGATGTCGGAGACGCGTTGTACGAGACGGAGTCGACGATGCCTTCGTTGATAATAGGTCGAGTTCTGAATGAAGCTCGCAAAGCGGGACTAGACAGCGAAGTGCATTGGTGCTCCAATAGGGTTTCATCCCGATAAATATCTCCAGTGTGGACAGATAGCTTAGGTTTCCCTCTATAATTGCGGTTGCGAGGTTGGTCAGAGCATCCCCTGCAAGAGCTTCTCAAAAGAGTGTAAGTCCTTGCGATTCTGCCACCCATTGTAGAAGCTGATTACTCACCATAAAAACGAAGTTTCCGTAACAGCGGTGAGCATCTAAGGGCCAGCTTAAGTTGGGACGACCTGTCTAAAGATCTCCCTGTCATAGTTAGGGACTTTACTCCGAGAGTCCCTGGTTGTACGTTCCGACCCGGCAATTGGAATGAAGAAATGTCGAGAAGTAGGTCGGTCAAATTAGGTGCATTGGTAGCGAACCAAGGTATGCTGGTTAGTCCGTGCAGTTGCAATTGCCTCAGGCGGGGGCTTTGGACGATCCTAACCAACGCATCCGACAAGCGATCGCCAATGTATTCATACCCATTCCTATTCTCCGTGGAGATTTTGAGCACCTCGATATTGGTCACAGGTAACAAATCGAGAATCTTGGCGACCCAGTGATAGTTGACGTAGATGCACCTGTAATCGAGGTACCGGATATAGGACGCGAGATGGGGCGATTTGAGAAGGTGACCGTGAAGAACGTGTTCATGTGTACGCGTGTTCTCCCTGATAGTTATCGATGAAAAGAGGCGACTCTGGGATGGCGCACAGAGGGTATGACATGTAGCTGACAGTGACCTCAACGTGCCGTTGTCGTCGAGAGAGTGAATGAGTTCAAGGAGTATGTCAAATGGCAGCCGCGGATTTTCAGGAAGAGACATTCTTTCTGGAGATTGGGAGAGTTGGCACAATTCTGCAGAGCGGTGCCACTGTGAGGTTGTGGACGTTTGCGACGGAGGGGCGACCCCTTTCCAAATGGGAATTTGGGTCTGCCGAGACTCACCTCGCCACGCCGGCGATTGGCAAATGCTTTTCGAGCAATGGCATGCATCACCACTAGCCGAGAGGCGATGTCGCGTTATTTGGTCGTGACAACATGACCCCGATGGTTTACAGCGTCAACAAACTTGACCACAATAACACGGTACCACTCCTCTCGATACATCTTTGTGCTATCCTGCTTAATTTCACCTCCGCAGACACCATCGACAATCCCAGTGTCCACTTGGAGTCATAAAACCGTTAGATAGGTGTTTAAATTGGATGTGGAGAAGCTATTTGCTTCCGGTATGACTTTCGTGCTATGTGCTAAGCATCCCGCTCACTTCTACCGTTATAGATACCCTCTAATACCGTAAACGAATTAGAGTGACAAGGCCTTTGAATAGGCGTGCAGTGGACAAGCGGTTATCGATGATTACACCTCTTGCCAACCTCGTAACCATCTGGCTTGTGTGTGGGGGTAATCTTGACCACACCGGTACCGAACACCATAACGAAAGAGGAACTTCATATGGTTACAAAAGTGAGAACATTGTTTCCTTTTAACGATTCAGTTCAGGTGAGCTCCCACATCAGCTAGCAGCCGCAGACCTCGTCTATACCCCGCCAAGGCTCTTAGTCTAAAACCACCTCTTCCCGCAGCACTTAAGACTGAAACCTCTAAGCCTCAAAGCCCGCATAGCGTTCGTTTCCGGTTTCCATGCGTCATGCTTGTCACTCACCAGACTTCTCTACCTCCGCTTCACCTCGAACCTGTCTCGGTCGCTGGCAGTATCGTCGTAGGCCATGTAGCTGGGGAATACAAGTGGATGTCACGCAGAAGGCAGAATGGACTTTGAACAGTTGAACCATCAACGGATACGATGGCGACGCTGGACCTTCGAGTGATTGTGATGACGAGAGCTATGTGCATCCCCGCCGCTAGAAAATCCGTATCGATTAGGCCTACAAGGTCACTGTACAGTGCTCAGGTAACCGTAAAAATGTGATTTTGATCGATGGAGGACTCGTTCACCTTCGAGCATGCATCCTAACAATTGTCGTTCTTCGCGCTTGAAAGATTGGTGAGTTCTACTCGAGCTCGAATCTTCAATATGAATCTCTGATTCTGCCGCAAAACCTACCAGCTCACGACTTGACGTACTGGGACTCGCGATTTCCAGGATCCTCCACAACAGGATCTCGTAGACCGCTGAATTTGATGGTTTCGGCTCTTCCAGTATCCGACATTTAGCTCTTCACGCAGATATCGCCCACCTCGTCCCCAAAGGGCTTGAAGTTGTAACTCCATAGCTGCTGGTGTTGGCGGCCGCCCTCTGGGTGTACCATGCTTTTCAGTTGAATGTCCTTTGCCCATTAATGGAGTAGTGGGCGTTTTTATCTCCTCAGTTTCATGGTACGTAAATCACATTTCCTCTATCGTTGGCTCAGACTAATTCCCAGTTCTAGAAACCATCGTTGCGAAGAAGTATCATGGAGCGAACCTCTTTTCATCACCCTCATTCCCTCGTGTGCCATTTCAAGTTTCAGACTGCTCGACTGGCGTCACTGTGGGTGCAAGGATTAGACCACGTGCGAGTACATCTTCAAGAAGCAATTGATACTCGTTTTTTTACCACCTAGTATTATGGAATGGCATTTGTGATCCAAAAGCAACTCTCAGACCTGGATACTAGCATCGCTGTTGAGAATACTAAGGAACCTTGTACGACCAGAAGCTGTTCGCAAACACAAAACGTGAAAGCCTCGAGGCGCTAGAGTGAACGTGACTGATATTGATCTCTGCGATCGTGTTCAATCGTAAATTTCTCTCTCTTTAACCACCATCACATATGGAGGTAGCGACTTTGATATGCAACCATTCAACCCCTAAACTACCTCTTGAGCTCCTCCTCGAGGAAGTCCTATCCCACATCGACCCCGAAACCGACCTTGCGACGCTCAAAGCACTATCGACGACCAAGTTGCAGAGCATTTCTCTCCCCATGTCAGCGACAGCTATTCGCAATATTGCTCCACCCGTCTATACTACCAATGCTCCCCGCAGGAGAGACCTCCTTCTCCGCCAACTTCTTATGGAATCGTCTCCATATCTGGCCACCTACGTCCGCGAGGTGAGGTTTGAGTTTCTGTATGCAAATCTCACCCCAGTGGTCTTCACGGACATCCTTCCGATTTTGCATAACGTCGAGATCCTCTTCATGTTCTGCAATGGAGCAGAAAACTGGCCGAATAGCACTGTGGAGTGGCAGGCGGCGCTATTCCACATCATTCGGTGCCCATCCTTGTGCACCCACATAAAGAGCCACACTCAAGCGTGGATATTTAGTAGCCGAGGTGGACTTCCATCTCTGCGACCGAACGGTCTATACTTGACCTGTTTAGCACTTACACGCTAGAGTGAACTTTCTATAGCTTCTAGAATGAACATTAGATGACGGAAGGAAACCCCGGGAGACGTTTATTTGGTTACCCAGTGGGGGCAAATAAGGTTTTTTTCAGCTACAAAAACACCAAGAAGTTGATACAGTGCTATTTCTTGAGTTATTACACAGCTTTTGGCAACTATTAACCACAAGACTTCTAAACTCCTCGTCCAAACACGCTCTTAAGAAGAGTTCCAAGGGGTCCACTGTGAAAATTGTCAGAATTTACTGTCAGGGGAGACTTGGAGGGGTAGGCGGGCAGGAAATAGATACACGTACCGACCATGCTCCATGGAAGACACAATACTAGCCGCCCCTTTACTGTATACATTATTGATTGATCAGAGTTGAACAAATGCTATATAAATTTAAAGAGGGAACACTCACGGAACACGTTCAACAGTACCAGCAATACCTTCAAGGCCGCCATAGACAACATCGGCTCCTGAATTTGCCTCATGTGAGATAACAGATCCAGCATATGATACTGCCGCCCTGAAGAGTGTGTCTGTCAGCGAACATGATACCCTTTGAGATGATTTAACTAGATAACCCACTTTATATTACCGGCCCCTTGTTTTAAACCAGAGGATGCTCCATTTGCAATGGGCTGGATTGCCTGAAGAAAAGGCTTGACGTCGCTTGCCAAACTACGGCGCTCGTGGTCCAAAATGGAGCGGCGTTGACGCTCTTCGAAGCCAGCGAGCTCGCGGTGGTAGTCGTACTCCCCTGCTTGCTCAGGGACAGCCTCTACAGCAGCCTGTTCACCGGCGTCAGGAATTGGAGCTGCATTGGACATCTTGTTCTTCGTGAACAAGGCAAGTGCAACGATTAAAGAAGATTTGAAGAGGCCCTTCATCTGCGGGAGGATGAGGACGATGGACCAAGCCAAGTAGTATTAGACGCGGAAGATCACCTTTAAGCTGTTCTAGCAAGCTGGAAGGTGTAGAGAGGGCGAATAAAGAGAACTGGAGAGTGTTATTCAATGTATATTTCTGCATATTACTTATACCCTCAGCGTAGCCTATGTGAAGATTTCAACGCGCTTCCATGCCCCCGACCGAACTGTGTAACAAATTGCAAGGAGTTTGCGAGCTTGTCAGGCTATATGCACTGTAGGGTGACCTGTCATGAGGAATGGAAAATCGATAGCGGCTTTCTTTCAGGTCTTATCTACTTCAGGCGTGATATTTTACCGCTTTGAGTGACACCAAACGTGTATCTCGGGACGATGACGGGAAGTAACCATTGAAGCGCATCAAAAGTGTACACCGCAACATGTGTAAGCCCAGCGGTCCTGCATCGTCTGAAAGAAGTTGGTGGCAGCGGTGGGACAGAACTTGATCGTCGGTGGCGACCAGTAACTTGTTTCCTGCTTTCTCTTGTCAGCCGCTAGGTTCAGTTTTAGTACCTCCTTATGTCGAACTCGGGACTCATATGCCGATCAACTCATCCACAGAACCCTCTAAGCAATTTAGCGTTCGAGCTTTGTACAGCCTAAGAGCTGAAGAAAATGTGTGGCGCTTGTGTACTTGAAGTTTCATGGACAATCTGTACTGTTCGGCTGGATGTCGCCTCTCCAGAAAGGACGTGCAGTGGAAATTACGGGTGTTCTGGCTGGGTGCGAAGTTCGTGCCGGTGCCGGTTATCCAAAGGCGATGACGAGTAAATATTTGGTCATGGTGAAAAGTTTCCTCGGGACTTCTTCCTGCTACAATTCAATCTTGAAACGTTCACCAATCTTAAGAGTGTACCTGAATCCAGGTCGCGATGAATCTGCAACTGGTATGACTCTTCTCAATATCTACTACGCGCTTCCGCTCAATTCAACCTTCACAGATTTTTTAAATGAACCGGACTATTTTCAGAACCTAGGTCTCCCTCGGGCCTGCTATCAACCACCGGCTGCAGACCTCGTGTACCAACCCACGCCTCTTCGCGCAACACGACCTCTTCTTGCTACAGCTTGACCTTGGCCTCCCAGCCACACTATAAACCATACATCACTGCTGTCTAGCGCCAAGCTCGTTGCCCGCTGGCCACCTACTGTGGACCACTCCAGCGTTGGCTTGTCTCAATCCGAGATGTTCGTAGATCTGAGATCTGGGAGACCTGGAGTGGAGGTCAGTGCGGAGGGAAGAACCAATTTCAACTGTTGAACCGTGGAAGGTGCTGATTGTGAAGTTGAGTCCTCAAGCGCTGTAGACGAGTAAGGCGCTAGGCGCCTAGCTTGATCCTATCCTCACCGGACCGCATCGATTCTGACCACAGATTCACCCAAAGCTCTTTCCAACAACCAAAATTTTACTACATCTCTGGTGCTTTGAAGGACCAGATTTTCGGTCGAGGAGACAAAAAACTCAAAAGATGGCTTCAACCGGTATATGTGCGCGTGCGTCCGCTTATATTCCTTCCTTATCCTATCGTACCTCTCGCTTCCTACTCCCTACGTTCGGTTTTCACTTAGACGTTCCCTACTAGGTGATCGAGCCAATTTCAAACGTCGAGCAGCCAGCCCTCTTCCCGTTATGCCAGTCAACCTCGTCTTACTGTCGCCAGTATTTACGACAACTGCCATGACAAAATTGTGTTGTTGGCTGGTTGCTCCTCGATTAATTCTGGCAGAGTACATCCACGTTCGCTAGTGATGGTTATCGGAGTATCCCTGTATTTCGCTACTTTCTGTGTTACATTTATCTCCTCCTCGTCGATCTCATTTTTTTGTAACTACTGATATCACACTCATTTATAATCGCACATGTAGGCAATCAGCTGCTGACCTGAGATATGCTCAACCTGAACGCCAGGAGTTGAGCGCTTGAGCTGTCGTCCATACTCAGCACGACTCTTTGTAGGCTCTTGGCGTTATTCAATGGTACGAGCACATATTCAAATTTTCCTCCAACTAATTTCTCATTTGGACTTTCAGATGGGCATTCTCTTCTATCAAGGCTTGATCAAGACTGACACTCCTAGCTTTGGCAAAAATGAACGTTGCGTCAACACCAATCTGTAGCCTAGGATATCCGTTGCGAAATTCGGCAACTCGCACAGCTAACTAATTCTCGCTCATTCTGCAGACGCAAACCGATGATCTCGTCTTTAGTGTACTTCTTTATCCATCCAAAGACTTTAGAGAGCGTTTCGGAGGGACATAGTATCGCCCTTTGATAATTTCGGTGGTGTGACCCAGCCAAAACAGGGATCGAAACCATATTTAATGACTGAGGAGGGCGAGCTAAAATAAAAGGGTTACTCAGGCGTTATGTTATGAAAAGTGGGAGCCTTTCAGGTCGATTTCTCAGTTCTTACCAGTCACGAGAAGCGGTCTGAGGGGCAGTTTATACCTTGAAAATAAGTGTACGGATCAGTTAGTCTCTATATTTCAGCATGCATGCTAGAAGGCCTGCAATATTATTAAATGTAGGGCCTATAACCCTTCGATGCCCCAAATACTCTTGCTCATCGGAAATGTGGTCTTCGACATATCGATATCTGGTCTGCCTGTTCTATTCGCATTCACTGTCAACTCTGATATTCTAGTTTTGTGAAGGGCCAGTGTCCGGTAGGTAACACTCATAGTCCATTAATGACACCACCGCCAGACTTGAAGGATCTGCTTCCGATAATGGGGGCAAGCAAAGTCATTCCTGTATATCAGTTCAAGCTCCAGCCATAGGCTCGTACTGAGAGTACTTTCTGTTGCAAGAAACGTCTTTAGACCAGTCATTGTGGGCGCAATCTCATCTTTGTTGTATATTCAGATCCATTCTGAATGCCATTACATCCAGGCTGAAGTGTTGCGTTTCAATTAAACATATCCACGTATATTTCTTAGAAAACTTCGTGTTCACTACAACTCGCCGGTCACTACCAGACGCAATATGACAAGCTCGGAACATAGCCCTCTGAATGGAGCCAGACAGCGAAGTGGATCGATGCTCCAGAAGGGTTTCATCATGACGAATAACTCTAGTATGGACAGGTTAGTCGAAGTTCCCCCCATGATTGAAGTTGCGAGGTCGGTGAGAGCATTCCCTGGAACTGGAAGAGCTCCTCAGAAAAATGTAAGTCGTCTAAATTCCAGAACCGTCACTAAACTCCGAGTGAACTCACCATAAATTCGAAGATTCTGTACAAGCGGTGAGCATCTGAGGACCAACTTGAGTTGGGATCAATTCTCTAAAGCTCTCCCGGTCACGGTTAGGGACTTTACGCCCAGGGTCCCTGGTTGTACGTTCCGACCCGGCGATTGTATAGTCACAATCAATGAGGGTGCATCACGGAAAACACAGCGTACTCATGTAAAATTTCTGTATGGTGCGATCCATTGCGCCTCAGGTTGCTGAACGCTAGCCCAAGCAGTACCGCCAAATGACGGCGCTCGTTGAGCTCGCAGCCTAGAGTATCCCCGTGACTATGGCTGTCAATTCTTTCAAACTCAGGCTTATAGCTGTATCAACTTCCGGCCAAAAATATCGACATCAGCCGCATGGAAAGAGCGACGAACGAATATGGTTGAGGAAGGCCTGTTAGCGGATGATATGTGAGTATCTAGATCTTGGTTGGAGATGGTGAGGTGACGATTACCGTGACAGATACCGTGTACTTTAGCGTTTAGGATGGAAGGAGAGTCATCAGAGCACGAGCAGACGCGATTCGAGATCGAATAGTCATTATTTAGTTACGAACAGAGCTGTAAATAAACTGATATAATAGAGATAAACCCGAAGATAGATCGGTATGTGGCACTCGGAAACTGACTTGATGCAATACTGCTGTCATTTTCCATCAGCAGACATTGGAAAATTCACTAATGAGTGGTAAATAGGCAAATGCTGCTGTTTGATGTCCAACACATGTGCAGTCAAGGCGGTCATGATGAGTTACAGGCCGAACGGTCGGAAACAGGGGAGGAAGAAGCGGGAGGGCATATTGAAAGGTGATAGAGTCAGAGTGCTTAGGCAGCACCAGCAGGATCTCTAAAAGATGAAATCTTGGCTGAAAAAGGTCAGCTGAAGGCGCGGAAAGGATATACAAAGAGACACGACTTGCCTATGGTGAGTCAGGTTTCGACCCAGCCTACTCTCGTTACACCATCTGCAGAGAGTAGTAAGCAATCGAAAAAGTTCAAGGCCAAATATGTAGGAGAGAAGATAATAGCGCTCAGAGTTGACGTTTCAACCTCTGGCAGAGAATGGAAGGGACTGTTCGAGGCTCGAGGCTCAAGAGTAACAAGATTACAAAGGTGGAAGATCCTGGCAACACCGGAGCACAACGACGCCATTTCAAGCAAGAAACGACGGGTGAAGAAGACACTGGTGACCGTTATTCGTTTCTTGCGCCATTCGTAGACAGTTACAGCCATCAAGCTAGTAATATCGACATCCTGCTCGCAGAGCATTGGTCAGATTATTCAGAGAGGAAGACTGAGGGAGACGGTATCCGTCGGCTGCAGAACGTGTCCAAAGTTTTGTCAGCAGAGGAATACATCAGCGCAGAGACATCGTCCAATGCATCAGTCATCAGAGCACAGTGACCTGCTGCTTCTAGTAAGCGAGGCTTGGAGCGTGCTCTGGTGTTAGAATTGGGACAAAAATACTGCGCTGAAGTAGCCGCTCAGGCCAGTTCATTTGGATATGGATATGTCGAGACATGGTTTTGGGA
>Ga0247729_10001045_pt1 | contig 10411 bp, 10 predicted proteins | sample UWRJL133311R2_FD_180958 | JGI IMG/M metagenome (GOLD analysis project Ga0247729, IMG submission 180958) | Plant litter microbial communities from Arlington Agricultural Research Station in Wisconsin, United States - UWRJ-L133-311R-2 | ecosystem: Environmental > Terrestrial > Plant litter >... | reverse complement strand
CACAGCGTATGGGTCCCGGCCTGCGCTCGCGATGCGAGCTTGCCGGGACGACATGTGAAGAGGCCGCTCAGCTCTTCAGCAGCGGGGTGATCTTCTTGGAGAATTCCTCGAACGAGGTCTCGCCCTTCAGCATCTCGCCGTTGATGAAGAAGGTCGGGGTCGAGTTGACCTTCAGCACCTCGTTGGCGAACTTCTGGTCGGCGGCGATCTTGTCGAGCAGCGCCTGGTCCTTCAGGCAGGCTTCGACGGCCTCCTGGGTCAGGCCGGCCTGCTTGCCGATCCGGGTCAGGCTGGCGGCGGTGTCCTTCAGCACCCAGTCGTTCTGGGTCTTGAACAGCAGGTCGTTGACCGCGAAGTATTTTGCGGAGTCGTCCTTGGCGATGCAGCGCGCCAGCATCGAGCCGGCGGCGGCCTTGATGTCGAGCGGGAATTCGCGGAACACGAAGCGGATCTTGCCGGTGTCGATGAAGGCTTCCTTGATCTTGGGGAAGACTTGCTCGGTGAAGGCCGCGCAATGCGGGCAGGTCATCGAGGCGTATTCGGTGATGGTAACCGCGGCGTCCTTCGGGCCGAGCGCCATGTCGGGGAGCGACACTGGCTTGGCGACGTCGGCGGCGCTCTGGGCGAAGGCCTCGGAGATCAGCTGCAGCGGCGACAGGCCGAAGGCTGCGGCGGCGCCGGTGAGAGCGAGGGCGGCGGTGAAGTCACGGCGCGTGATGATCAAGGGACGGCTCCTGTCGGCGCGGCGCGCCCGAAATGGTGTCTGTTCGCTAGCTTGAAACCACAATTGTGGCAAGCGCGCGCCGGAACACGTTGCCAGGCGAGGGCTCAATTCCGCTTGATCGAGGCGCCCAGCCGCGCCAGCGCCTCGCGCAACGCGTCGTCCTCGATGGTGGCCAGTTCGCCGGCTTCCCTGGCCACGGCGGCCGGATCGAGCGGCTTGACGGTCTTGCGGACTTTCGGCCGCGACAGCGGCGCCTGGCGCAGCGCGATCTTGCCGACCGCGTTCCAGCCGAAGAAGCGGTTGACCCGCTGCAGGATGGCGTCGGAGGAATGCTGGATCTCCAGCGCCATCGGCCCCTCGACGCGCAGGATCAGCGTCGCCGGCGCCTGCGGCTGGCCCTCGACGGGCCGCGGCCACTGGATTTTCAGCGGCTCGGAAAATTTGGCCACCTCGGCGCCGGCGATTTCAGCCCAGCGCGTCACCAGTTCCCGCGACGCAAAGCCCTGCTTGGCAAAGGCCTCGGAAAACACTTGGCCGAGCAGCATGGAAAGCGGTTTGGCGGAGATGTAGCCGGGTTTTCTCATCGTATATCCCTAGCACGTGCCGCAGCGAAAATCAGGCCGCATGCGGCACGATCGTCTTCAGATCGCGCTCGATCTCGCGGCGTCGCTGCATCAGGTCGAAGTCCATCTGCAGGCCGAGAAAGAACCCCTCGGACAGGCCGAAATAGCGGGCCAGGCGCAGGTCGGTATCGGCCGTGACATCGCGCTTGCCGAGCACCACCTCGTTGATCCGGCGCGGCGCCACATGGACGGCGCGGGCCAGCGCGTTCTGGCTGAGGCCCATCGGTCTCAGGAACTCCTCCAGCAGGATTTCTCCCGGGTGGGGGTTCGGCAGCAAATTGCCCTTAGCCGTGGTAGTCGACGATTTCGACATCGCGCGGTCCTCCATCATCCCAGACAAAGCATATCCGCCACTGGTCGTTGATCCGGATCGAATGCTGGCCTAGGCGATCCGCTCTCAAGGCTTCCAGCCGATTGCCGGGCGGCACGCGAAGATCGCCCAGAACACGCGCCTGATTGAGCAAGCGTAGTTTTCGCAGGGCGACTGCCTGGATGTCCGGCGGCAGCTTTCGGCTTCGCTGGCCGGACCAGATCAGCTCAGTTTCAGAACTTGCAAAACTCTGCATCATTATAACGCGCCGCGTTATGGCCGGCAATATGGATCGCCGCGCTGGCCTTGGCCCGAATCTAATTTTACAATGCGGCGTGCCCGCCTCAACAGCCATCAAGGTCCGCAAGCCCGCCAGCATCGCCGAGCGGCCGCAGCTTTTGCTCGACTGGTACGACCGGCACCGGCGAAAACTGCCGTGGCGGCCGCTGCCCGGCGGCGCGATCGATCCGTACCGGGTCTGGCTGTCGGAAATCATGCTGCAGCAGACCGGCGTGCAGACGGTCGGGCCATATTTCGAAAAATTCCTGGCGCGCTGGCCGAGTGTGGCGGATCTCGGGCGCGCATCGCAGGATGACGTGCTGCGGATGTGGGCCGGGCTCGGCTATTATTCGCGGGCGCGCAACCTGCATGCCTGCGCGGTGGCCGTGCTGCGCGACCATGGCGGCACCTTCCCGGATACCGAGGAAGGCCTCCGCTCGCTGCCGGGCATCGGGCCTTATACCGCGTCAGCGATCGCCGCGATCGCGTTCGGCCGCCAGACCATGCCGGTGGACGGCAATATCGAGCGCGTGGTGTCGCGGCTCTATGTGGTGGAAGAACCGCTGCCGAAATCCAAGCCGCGGATCCAGGCGCTGGCTACGACGCTGCTGGCCGCGACCCGCGCCGGCGACAGCGCGCAGGCGCTGATGGATCTCGGCTCGACCATCTGCACGCCGAAGAAGCCGGCCTGCGCGCTGTGCCCGATCAACGACGATTGCGCCGCGCGGAGCCGCGGCGACCAGGAGACGTTTCCGCGCAAGGCGCCGAAGAAGGCCGGCGTGCTGCGAAAGGGCGCGGCCTTCGTGGTGACGCGCGGCAGCGAACTGCTGGTGCGCACGCGCCCGGAAAAGGGCCTGCTCGGCAACATGACCGAAGTGCCGTCGTCGGACTGGCTTGCCGGTCACGATGACGAAGCCGCGCTGGCGCAGGCGCCTGAGCTGAAGGGCGTGGCGCGCTGGCACCGCAAGGTCGGCGTCGTCAGCCACGTCTTCACGCACTTTCCGCTCGAGCTGGTGGTCTACACGGCCCGCGTCGCGGCGCGCAGCCGCGCGCCGGACGGCATGCGCTGGGTGCCGATCGCCACGCTGCAGGACGAAGCGCTGCCCAACGTCATGCGCAAGGTGATCGCGCACGGGCTCGATTAGGCTCAGGCGGCGCGGATGGCGCGTTCGGCCGCCGGCATGAAGAAGCAGCGGTTGCGGCCGGTGTTCTTGGCCACGTAAAGCGCCTGGTCGGCACGCTCGATCATGTCCTGCACGTCGCGGTCGCCATCGGCAACGAGGGCGATGCCGATCGAGACCGTGGCCGAGATGCGCGTGTCGCCGTCGCCGATGATCGCCATCTCGATCGACTGGCGGATACGGTCGGCGAGTTGCTGCGCGCTGGTCTGATCGACCTCGCGCAGCAGCACCACGAATTCCTCGCCGCCGAACCGCGCGGCGCGGTCGGTGCGCTTGATGTTGCCGGAGATCATCGCGGCGATGCGCTTGATGGCAACGTCGCCGGTGGCGTGGCCGTGCTCGTCGTTGATCGCCTTGAAGTGATCGATGTCGATCATCAGCGTCGCCAGCCCGCGCTTGTAGCGCTGCGCGAACTCCATGTCGTCTTCGGCGGCCGTCAGGAAGGCACGGCGGTTCATCAGGTCGGTGAGATAGTCGGTGTCGGCCAGCCGCCGCAGCTCCGTGATGTCATCCTTGAACCGCATCGCGTTCTCGGTGGCGCGCGCTTCGGCCTCCTTGGTCTGCTCCTCGGCAAAGCCGATGCGGCGCAGCAGCGAGCGCAATGCGCGGGTCAGCTGCACCACTTCCAGCGAGCCGCTTTGCCGCGGCAGCATGGTCGGTCCCGAGGCGCGGCCGATGCGGTCGGCTTCCATGGTGATGGAATGGATCGGATGCGAGATCCGGCGCGCGATCACGAAGGCCATCAGGACGCCGACCAATCCGGCAATGGCGCCGATGCCGAGGATGTTCTTCGCCGTATGCAGGGCGGCGGCGAGCGCCACGCTGGCGGGCTGGCTGGCGGTGACGATCCAGTTCAGGCCCTGATAGTCGCGATGGCCCTTGCCGACGTAGAAGGCCGTCAGCAGTTCGGTGTCGCCCGCCGTCTCGGCGAAGGCACCGGCGCGCGTGCCCAGCATGTCGGGCAGGCGATCGGCGGCATATTTTGTCGATCCGGTATTCGGGCCGATCAACACTTTGCCTTGCTTGGACAGCACGGCGAGCGTGGTGTCGGTGCCGCCGTCATTGGCTTCCGCGCTGGCGATCAGGTTCTTCGCCCAGTCCCAGTTCAAATGCGCGCCGAGCACGCCGAGCAGGATGCCGTCGGCGTTGCGCACCGGCAAAGCGATATCAACGAAGCGATGCGGCTCGCCGTCGGCGCGCTGCGCCAGCAGCGACGACAGCAGCGCGGCCTCATGGACGTCGCCGACAATGGCATCGTGAAGCCCGGTGCGAAACCAGGGCCGTTGCGCCACCGATGCGCCCTGCAGCAGGCCGCCGGTCGAGGCGATCACCACGCCTTCGGGGCTGGCAAAACCGATCCAGGCGAAATCCGTGAACGAACTCTGCAACTGCTCAAGCGACTTGCGAAGCGAGGCGGGATCTTCCTGCCACATCTTCTTCATCGGCTCCAGTTTCGAGAACAGGTGCACTTCCTGCTGACGCACTGCAATATAGCGGTCGAGCCGCTCCGCAGTGGTGGAGGCGATGCTGGCCAGCCGGGTGTTCACGAGCGTGGCGGTGTTTCTGTAGCTGACGAAAGCGGCGCTGGCGGCCAGCGCGCCGACCAGCAGAATCGTCATGGCGCCCACGGCAAACGCAATCTGCGTGCGTACCGTGAGGCGATCCTCGATCGCCCGCAGGCGCTCGGCAAATAATCGCAATGAATTGCGCATCAAAAGGCCTTCAGTTTCTCAGGCCTTTTTGCCATGCGGCACTTGCCATTCCTTAACAATCGGAAGATCGGCTTATATCATGTTGAATCGGTGGTGAATCCAAGGGGAAACCTCGTTCATATGCCCGTTTCCCATCATCCCGCGCTGGAGAGCTGCGCGGGATCGGGCATGGTGACGATCGGCGGCTTGGCGTTGAGGCCTTCGACCTGAAAGCCCGCGACGCGCTTGTAATTGGCCGCGATGTCTTCCAGCTCCTGCTGCGACAACACGTCGGTAACCACGTCGAAACCGTCCGGCGCGCGTTCCTCGACGATCTGCATCACCTGTTCCGGGCCGTTGCGGCGGTTCAGCATCACCAGATCGGTCGTCGCAGGCCGGCGTTCGGCCTCGTAGGCCTCAAGCGCGGCGGGCACTTCGCCGAGCCGGAGAATTTCCCGCGTCAGCACGCGCGCGTCGAGGATCGCCTGCGAGGCGCCGTTGGAGCCGATCGGATACATCGGATGCGCAGCGTCGCCCATCAGGGTGACGCGGCCAAACGTCCATTGCGCCACAGGATCGCGGTCGACCAGCGGGTACTCGTAGGAATGCGGGCAGTCGCGGATCAGGCCGGGCACGTCGAGCCAGTCGAACCGCCAGTCTTCGAACCATGGCAGGAATTCGTCGAGCCGCGCCGTGCGGTTGTAATCCTCGCGGCGCCACTGGTAGGTCGGCGGCATGTGCCGCTCGGCGACCCAGTTGATGAGGAATTTGCCGTCGGCGTCGGGCCGGTCGGAAATCGGATAGCAGACGAACTTCAGGATCTCGTGGCCGGCCATGATCATGGTGCGGCCGCTGAGAAACGCGTCCGATGCGGTGATGCCGCGCCACAGGATGCGGCCGTTCCACAGCGGCGCGCCTTCCAGCGGGTAGAGCTTTTCGCGGATCGCGGAATGGATGCCGTCGGCAGCGATCAGCAGCGTGCCGTCATGGCTCGCCTGCGCCTTGCCGATGGCCTTGTCGATGAAGTCGGCGCGGATGCCGTCCGACGTGTCGGTCCAGCCGGTGAGGTGATGGCTGGTCAGCACGTTGTCGGCGCCGAGACGCTCGATGACGGCGTCGAGCAGGACTTGCTGCAGCCTGCCGCGATGCACCGAGAACTGCGGCCAGCGGTAGCCGGCCTCCAGCCCGCGCGGCTCGCTCCAGATCGGTTTGCCGTGCTTGGAAAAGAACGACAGCTCCTTGGTGCGGACGCCGATGGAATCGAGCTGATCGAGCAGGCCGAGTTCGATCAGTTCGCGCACCGCGTGCGGCAGCACATTGATGCCGACGCCGAGCGGCTTCAGCGCGGCGACGCTTTCGAACACGCGGCACGGCACGCCGATCTGGTGCAGGCTGAGTGCCAGCGTGAGCCCGCCGATTCCGCCGCCGGCAATGAGCACGGTCATGATGTTTCCCCCGATTTTGATCGAGGTCATGGCACGGGACGGGCAGGTGGAGCAACTGTCGGTGCAATGCCATGCGCGACGTTCCTGCTGCTTGCCCCGGATGCGATGCAATACGAAGTATTGCTTCGCTGATCCGGGGCCGTCACGGCGACCGAGTTCTTGATGGTCCCGGCTGCGCAGCAGCGTTTCACGCTGCGGCGCGTCCGGGACGCGAAGAGCATGGTGGACAAAACCTTAACCCAAAATTCAGGCGGGTTTCCTAATACCGCTGCAGCAGCTCCCGAATACCGTTCGACAGGTCCAGCATGTCTTCATCCATCAAGCCCACCAACCGCGAGGTCTTCTTTCCGGCTTCCGAACTGATCGTCTCGAAGACGGACCTCAAGGGACGGCTGACCTACGTCAACCGGCTGTTCTGCAGCATCGCGGGCTATACCGAGGCGCAGGTGGTCGGCCAGCCGCACAGCATCGTGCGCCATCCCGACATGCCGCGCAGCGTCTTCAAGCTGTTGTGGGACACCATTGAGGATCGCCGCGAAATCTTTGCCTATGTGAAGAACATGGCGGCCAATGGCGACCACTACTGGGTGTTCGCCCATGTCACGCCGTCGTTCGGCGCCGACGGCAAGATCGCCGGCTACCATTCCAACCGGCGCGCGCCGGCGGCCGACATCATCAAGACCACCATCGTGCCGCTCTATGCCGAACTGCTGGCGGCCGAGCGCGGCCACGTCAACGGCAAGGATGCGCTTGCCGCCGGATACCAAACCCTCACGGATTTCGTGGCCTCCCAGAAAGTCAGCTATGACGAACTTATGTTTTCTCTCAAGAGCGCAGCTTAGCACGCTGCTGGTGCTGGCCGGCTGCGTCGGCGCGCTGGCGCTGCAATGGTTGGCCATGACGACCGCGGCGATGGCGCTGCAGGCGGTCGCGATCGTCGCCGCCGGCCTGTCGCTGCGCTGGATGGCGCGCACGGCGGCGCTGATCGGGCAGGCGTGCGATATCTGCCGCCGCATCGCCATGGGCGATTTCGAGGCCCGCATTCTCGCGATTCCGACCGGCGGCGCGACGGGAGACTTGCTGCACGGGATCAACGACATGATCGACGGCTGCGATGCGTTCGTGCGCGAGGCCACCGCGGCGATGACTGCGGTTCATCACAACAGGTACTATCGCCGCATCCTGCCGGGCGGGCTGCACGGCGCGTTGCTGCACGCCGCCGGGGTCATCAACAGCGCTACCGACAGCATCGCGCGCCGCATCGGCCAGTTCGAGCGGCAGACCGCCGAACTGGAGACCACGGTCAACACCATCGTCTCGGCGCTGGATTCGGGCGCAATCGAGATGAGCGGCACCGCCGGCAATCTGCGCTCCGGCGCGTCCTCCACGCTGGAGCGCGTCACCTCGGTGGCGGCCGCGTCCGAACAGGCGGCGGCCAACATGCAGTCGGTGGCCTCGGCCACGGCGCGGTTGTCGTCCAGCGCCAGCGAAGTCGGCGCCGACGTCAACCGCTCCGCGGCGATTGCCGTCCGCGCCGTCGAGCGTGTGGCTGATGCCGCCAGCCATGTGGACGTGCTGCGCGACGTTGCCGCGCGCATCAGCGAGGTGGTGAAGTCCATCAACGTGATCGCAAGCCAGACCAACCTGCTGGCGCTGAACGCCACCATCGAGGCGGCGCGCGCGGGCGATGCCGGCCGCGGCTTCGCCGTGGTGGCCCATGAGGTGAAATCGCTGGCGACCCAGACCGCCAACTTCACCGCCGAGATCGAGGCGCAGATCGGCCAGGTGCAGACGGCCACCGACAAGGTGAGCTCCTCCATCACCGAGATCGGTACCGTGATCGCCGAGGTCAACGAGATCACCGGCAAGGTCGCCGGCGCCTCCGAAGCGCAATCGCTGGCGACCGCGGACATCGCCCGCAATGTCGACGAGGCCTTCTCGGTAGTGCGCGAGATATCCGCCAACATCCAGTCGCTGGCGGCGACCGCCCGCGACACCGAGCAGTTGGCGACCTCGACCATGGTGGCTTCCGGCGACCTGTCGTCGCAGTCCGGCCTGCTGACCCGAGAGATCCGCTCCTACCTCGGCGAAGCCCGCGAAAACCTGGTCGACCAAGCCGGCAGCAAGGCGGCGTAAGGCAGGACGTAGCCCGCATCGCAATCCGGGGCCGGCCTATCCGCCATTGAAGCTGTTCCCGGATTGCGTCGCCGCACCGCATGCGGCGCGCCGACTTCATCCGGGCTACGATTTCAGGGTTTGATGCTTCGCTCCGCTGGCGCCTCAATCAGGCGGCGCGGCACGAAAGCGACGACGTCGCTGCGCGGGTTGTGGGCGCGTTTCCGCGATCGGAGAAATCGCAGCCCGGATGCAGCGGAGCTAATCCGGGACCGGCTTATCGGCTGAAACTCCGCCCCGGATTGCGTCGCCGCGCCGCAAGCGGCGCGCCGACTTGATCGGGGCTACGCGCTTCTAGACCGTACCCATTTCGCTGCGGATCTGCGCGCGCAATTCGTCGATCAGGCGCAGGCCTTTTTTGGTCTCGAGGTGCCAGTAGGTCCAGCCGTTGCAGGCCGCGGAGCCTTGCGCCACCGCGCCCATGCGGTGGATCGAGCCGACCTTGTCGCCGAGCATGATGGCGCCGTCGGCGCGCACCAGCGCTCCGTGGCGCTGCTTGACGTCGACCAGCTTGGTGCCCGGCAGGATCATGCCGCGCTCGAGCAGTTCGGAGAACGCCACGCGGGGCGCGGAGCGGGCGGTCATGAACGGCGCCAGCGTCGCTTCCGGCAATGGCTCGATCGCCGCGATGCGCGCTTCCGCCGCAGCCGCATAGTCGCGGTCGCGCTCGAAGCCGATATAGTTGCGGCCGAGTCGCTTGGCGACGGCGCCGGTGGTGCCGGTGCCGTTAAACGGATCGATCACGAGATCGCCGGGCTTCGACGACGACAGCAGCACGCGCGCCAGCAGGCCTTCCGGCTTCTGGGTCGGATGCACCTTCTTGCCGTCGCTGCCCTTCAGGCGCTCGTCGCCGGTGCACAGTGGAATCAGCCAGTCGGAGCGCGCCTGAACGTCCTCGTTGGCGGCCTTCAGCGCTTCGTAGTTGAAGGTATAGCCCTTGGCGTTCTCGTCGCGCGCGGCCCAGATCATCGTTTCGTGCGCGTTGGTGAAACGGCGACCGCGGAAATTCGGCATCGGGTTCGACTTGCGCCACACGATGTCGTTCAGCACCCAGAAGCCGAGGTCCTGCATGATCGAGCCGACGCGAAAGATATTGTGGTAGGAGCCGATCACCCACAAGGTCGCCGACGGTTTCATGATGCGGCGCGCAGCCAGCAGCCAGGCGCGCGTGAAATCGTCGTAGGCGGCGAACGACGAGAACTTGTCCCAGTCGTTGTTGACCGCATCCACATGGGATTCGTCGGGGCGCTTCAGATCGCCCTTCAGTTGCAGGTTGTACGGTGGATCTGCGAACACCAGATCGACCGACTGAGCCGGCAACTTTGACATCTCGGCGACGCAATCCCCGATGACGATGCGGGAAGAGGGGCCGGACTCGAATTTAATGCGGGGCGCCCTTGCAGACGCCCCGCGAAGCGAAACAACCATGACTCAAGTACTCTGACTCAGGCGACGCTGTCGGCGACGCGGGACTAACAAACCGACTGTCCACAACATGACGGCGCAAAGTAAAAATCGACTTAATTGCAATCGAGTTCTTGCGCGATCGTGCTAGGCAAAAATTGCCGGGCAGTTTAATGCTTAATGCGATGGAAATTTTCCGCGTTTGCCGCGTTATGGTCGGCGCTCGCTCTGCGACGAACGAATAAAGGACTGCCAAAATGCGTTACGATGACTTCCGTCGCAGCGACAACATCGACGACCGTCGTGACGATAGCGGTGGCGGGGGCGGCGGTGGTTTCGGCCTGCCGATGGGCGGTGGCGGTCTCGGCATCGGCACGGTGATCGTACTCGGTCTGGTCGGCTGGGCGTTCGGCATCGATCCGCGCATCCTGATCGGCGGCGCCGAGATTCTCACCGGCGGCCAGCAGCAGGCGCCGACCTACCAGACCGATCGCCGGTCGACGCCGTCGAAGGGCGGCGCGCCCACCGACGAGATGGGCAGCATGATCTCTGGCGTGCTCGGCGAGATCGACGATCGCT
>Ga0247729_10001043_pt1 | contig 10437 bp, 8 predicted proteins | sample UWRJL133311R2_FD_180958 | JGI IMG/M metagenome (GOLD analysis project Ga0247729, IMG submission 180958) | Plant litter microbial communities from Arlington Agricultural Research Station in Wisconsin, United States - UWRJ-L133-311R-2 | ecosystem: Environmental > Terrestrial > Plant litter >... | reverse complement strand
TCGCCTGCTCGGGCGGGCTCACCTCGAACATCTCGGGCTGGTGCTCAGCAAGCGCTGCTCCTGCGACAAGAGCTGCTCGGATCGATGCGGCGTCTTCAAATCGCGGGTGGTGGTCGGTGATGACCAGGATGTCCGAGCCGTCCGCGGCGACGCGGCCCATCTCCGAACGCTTCGACACGTCGCGGTCCCCGTCCGCACCGAACACCATGATCGTGCGGCCGGTGGTGAACTTGCGCACCGCTGCCAGAGTGTTGAGGAATGCGTCGGGGCTGTGGCCGAAGTCCACGTAAACGCTGGGGCCGTGGTCGCCGGAGACACGCTCTGTGCGACCGGGAAGGTACGCGTCGATGCCGTTGTTCTCGCTGAGCGCATGACCGATGGCTTCGAGCTCGAACCCTGCCTCGACAAGCATCACAATCGCCAGTCCGGCGTTTGCCGCCATGTGCCAACCGATCAGCGGAACACGCGTCGTCAGTGAGCGGTTCTCCGGGCCATGGAGGGTGAACTCGGTGAACGCCGCCTGCTCGTCGATGATCTCGACGGTCCACTCGGCGTCGACTCCCGGAGTGGCCGAGATCGTCGTAACGGGGATCCGCGAGGATTCAACGACCTGTTGCCCCCACGAGGTGTCCAGCGACACCACACCGCGCTTGGCGCGATCCGGGGAGAACAACGCGAGCTTGGCCTGAAAGTACTCGTCCATGTCGGCGTAGTCGTCGAGATGGTCGTGGCTGAGATTGGTGAATGCGGCTACGTCAAAGACCAGGCCGTCAACACGATTCCTGCTGAGCGCCTGCGCGCTCACTTCGACAGCGACAGCGCGCACGTTGCTCTCGCGCATACGCGCAAGAAGCGCATGCATCTCGCTGGCTTCGGGGGTGGTGAGACGGGAAACCACGGTGAGATCACCAATGTGGCGCTCGGCGGTGGAGCTGAGCCCGGTAACGAGTCCCAGCTGCTTGAGGATTCCCTCGAGCAGGTAGGAGGTCGAGGTCTTGCCGTTGGTTCCCGTTGTAGCGAACAGCAGAGGCGGGTGGTCGGCACTGCGGTACACCCAGGCGGAGATCTCCCCCAGGGCTTCCCGCGGAGACGCGACGACCACGATGGGGAGGCCGCTGTCCGCGGCCAGCTCCGCGCCGGCGGCATCGGTGAGGATCGCGACGGCACCGCCGTCACGGGCCTGATCTGCGTAGCTCGCGCCGTGGCTGTGAGCGCCCTGAATACCCACATACAGGTCTCCGGGGTGCAGGTCGCCGGTGCTGAGTGTTACGCCGGTGATCTCGACGCCATCGAGGGAACCTCGAACGTCCAGGCCAAACTCATTGACGAGTTCGGCAAGTGATCTGGCCGATGGATGCTCCGGACGAAGTACCGGGGGGATCCGAGCGGTCACGCGATCCTCTTTCTGTGTTCTGTCCAACTACCAGGTCACCGGGATGGGCTTGTCGGTTTTTGTGGACGGGAGGACCCTGTACTTCTTGAGTACCTGGGCCATGATCTTCTGGAATGTCGGTGCGGCGGCTTCCGAAGTCTTCATCGTACTGGGCTTGCCGTACGTGGCGACAACCACATACTGCGGGTCATCCGCCGGTGCAATTCCTGCTACTGAGACGATTCGTTCGCCGGTGTACACACCGTTTTCGGCCACCTCTGCTGTGCCTGTCTTGGCAGCAACTCGGTAACCGGGGATTTTCAGCTGGGATGCCAGCCATCCCACGGTGGCAACGCCCTCCATCATATGCACGGTCGACTTTGCGGCGTACTCGCTGACAACTCGCGTGCCTTTTTTGTTGGGTACATCGGACACGGTTCCGTCGGCGGCGGTGCAGCTCTCGACGAGCGAGAGGGGCTTCTTCACTCCCCCGTTGGCGAGCGTCTGGTAGATGCTGGCGACCTGCACGGAGGTGGCACCGACGCCCTGGCCGAACTGCACCGTCTTGTCCGTGACCGGGTCCCAGTTCTTCGCGGCACGAAGCTGGCCGGAGTCTTCGCCGTTGAAGTGAACCGCGGTTTCGCTGCCGATGCCGAACTTGGTCATGTAGTCGTGACGCTTGTACTTGTCGAGAGTTTCCGAGAGCACCGAAATACCCACGTTCGACGAGTTGAGGATGACGCCAGCCGTGGTGTATTTCAGCGTCTCGTGGTCCCAGGAGTCGCTGATCTCCCCACCCTTAACGAAGTACTGGTTGGGAACCTTGATCTTGGTGGTCGGCGTAATTTTGCCCGCGTCGATGAGCGAGGCTACGGTCATCGGCTTGAAGGTCGAGCCGGGCTCGTAAGACGTACTGAAGGCCAGCGACCCCAGCGCGGTGCGCTTGGCGGCGCTGACGTTGTTCGGGTCGACGGTCGGCCAGTCGGCGACGGCCATCAGATTGCCGTCCTTGACGCGCACCACAACAGCGGTGGCCCACTGGGCGCCGATCGCCTTGGCGCGCGCAGCGATTGTCTGCTGCACAAAGTACGACAGGTCCTGGTCAATAGTGAGCTTGACCGTTCCGCCGTCCTTGGGCGCGGTGGCCGTCACCGTGCTTCCCGGAATTCTCACGCCGTCGGCTCCGCGCTCGTAGGTGGAGGTGCCGTTCGTGCTGGCCAGGCATTTGTTTTCGGTTAGCTCAATACCTGCCTGCGCGCCGTCGGTTCCCATAAACCCAACGAGGTTGCCGGCCACTGCGCCGTTCGGGTACACGCGACCGGGGTGCGGTTCGTCGTACACCCACGGGATACCTAGCGCCGTCACCTTGGTGTAGACATCGAGCTTCACGCCCTTGACCAGGTACGCAAAGTCGCTCTTCGGGTCAGCCGCGATGGCAGCCTTGAGCGCCGAGACCTTGGTGCCGGTGACCTTTCCGATATCCGTCAGCGCCTGTTCGACAGAAACGTCGATGGTGCCCTTGCCGACAGGGTTCGCCTCGACGGTTTTGCCGTTGGCGGGCACCGAGCGCGGGGACACAGTGATATCGAACCGATCGACGCTGTCGGCGAGAACGACACCGTCGGTATCGACGATCTCCCCGCGGGTTCCGTATGTGGTCAGCGTCTTCGAGCGGTTGGCGACGGCGGCAGTGGTGAGCTCCCCCGCGCGGACAACCTGGATGTCAACAAGACGAATCGCAAAAACAACCACGACCGCAAACACGGCGATGACGGTGAGAGCCAATCGGGTACGGGTGCTTCGCTGGGAGTTCACGCCCGCGTCCTTTCGGCTAGTGCGTTACGGGGGAAGGAAGAGCCCCTGAGGACGACGGTATAGAAGTTGTCGACGTTGACGCGGCAGGCGCGCCCGCTGCGGTTGGCGTCGATCCCTCGACGGTGATTGTGGGGTTTTCCGTTTCGGGTGAGTTTGTTGTCGCCGCCACCGCAGGAGGAGTCGCTGTAGCAGCCGCTTCCTTTGCCTTCTGCTTCGCAGTCGGCAAGGCGCCGTTGGGCACGTTGCTGCTACTTCCCGCGCCGGACTTCTCTGCTGGGGCCGCGATCCCCGTTACCTTGCCGCTGCCAGAGTTGATGAATGCCGCTGCGCCGCCCGAGCCCATGCCGATGCCGGCTGCGAGCGTGCGGAGGTTCTGCGGCGAGGCGTTGAGGTTGTTGACCTCGTTCAGCGCACTTGCTTCGCGCGTCAGATCCCGCTGAGCCGAGTTGAGGCTTGAGATCTTGTATGCGCCGTCGGAGAGCGCGATACTCACGCCCAGCTGAGCCATAAAGATCAGGAAGATCCCGCCGACGGCAATCAGTGCGTACGCCAGACGGGGTCGCGCTGAACGCTGCGCCCGGGTGGTGACGATTTCGATCTGGCGAGGCGCACCGTGGTCGGGACGCTCGGGGCTGCGCGCGTAGTCCGGCAGGGACGAGACGAGAATCGTGCTCACGAGTGCTCCTTGAGTCGTTCAACGGCGCGGAGCCGAACGGGTGTTGCTCTGGGGTTTGCTTGCTTTTCGCTGTCTGACGCGAGTTCAGCACCGCGGACAAGAAGTTTGAATTCGGGCGTGTGCTCCGGAAGTTCGACCGGGAGGCCGGCCGGGGCCGTCGAGGCTGAACGAGCCTGAAGCGCACGCTTGACGATGCGGTCCTCCAGCGACTGGTACGCCAGGACGACCATGCGACCGCCGACCTCGAGCGCGTCGAGACCCGCCGGGATTGCCCGGGTCAGAACGGACAGCTCCGAGTTGACCTCGATGCGAAGCGCCTGGAACACTCGCTTTGCGGGGTGTCCAGCGCGCTGAACTGCGGCCGGTGTTGCCGCAATGATCAGCTCGACCAGCTGGGCGGAGCGGGTAAACGGCACGAGCTCGCGGGCCTGGACAATCTTGCTGGCGTATCGCGGTGCGAGCTTCTCTTCACCGAATTCATAGAAGATGCGGCGAAGATCGGCCTCAGAGTATTCGGCAAGGATGCGCTCGGCAGTGAGGTCTGCCGTTGCATCCATTCGCATGTCGAGTGGAGCGTCTTTCGAGTAGGAAAATCCGCGCTCGACCCGGTCGAGCTGAAGGGACGAAACCCCCAGGTCGAAGAGGATGCCCGATACCCGGGGCATTCCCAGTGACGCGACCGCGTTGCCGATCTCGTCGTAGATGGTGTGAACGCCCACAAAACGGTCGCCGAACGGCTTCAACCGTTCGCCAGCCAAACGGAGGGCCTCGGTGTCCCGGTCAAGGCCGACGAGGGTGAGGCTGGGGAATCTGGTCAGCAACGCCTCGGAGTGGCCGCCCATACCAAGCGTCGCGTCCACGAGAACCGCGCCCTCGTGCGAGATGGCCGGGGCGAGCAGCTCAATCGTGCGCTCGAGGAATACCGGGGTGTGAAGGGAAGAAGTATCGACCATGGCGGTCGGGGCGGGCCCTGGGTGCTGATCCCCATCCATACAACCTGACACCGGGGAAGTGGTGTCAGGGCGAACGGCTGGGAGTCAGCATCAAGGGACTAGAAAAGCCCCGGAATCACCTCCTCTGTGGTGTTGGCAAACGCGGATTCTGTCTCGTTGTAGTAGGTGTTCCAGGCCTCTGTGTCCCAGATTTCTGCGCGGCTGCCCGCACCGATGACCGTGAGATCACGGTCGAGGCCCGCGTAATCGCGAAGTGAAGACGGGATCGTGACCCTGCGCTGCTTATCCGGTGTCTCCTGGTTTGCCCCGGAGAGGAAGAGACGCATGAAGTCACGCGCCTGCTTGCTCGTGACAGGCGCCTGACGGATCTTGTCGTGCACGTTCTCGAACTCACGGGTGCTGAAGACGTAGAGACAGCGTTCCTGCCCCCGTGTAATCACAACCCCGTTGGAGAGCTCATCCCAAAACTTGGCCGGAAGGATGAGCCGCCCTTTGTCGTCGAGCTTGGGTGCGTACGTACCAAGAAACACGTGAACACCCCTTTCCTCGCCGGCCCGGGCTAAGTGATACCTCCACTTTACTCCACTCCGCTCCACAAAACAACGAAATGACGGGTTTTAGCGATGCAATCGGACAATTATTCCGCTTATTCACTGGCATCGGGACGGTGGAGGAAAATGGAGGCAATTGCCCCATTTGTGGATGATTTTGGGCACAAAAAAAGGGCCGACCCGATGGGTCGACCCTTTGGAGGATGAAAATGGAGGCGAGTGGGGGTTACTGGTCTCGCTCGTCCTGGCGCTTTTCCCAACGATCGTTGAGATTTTGCATGAACGAAGCCGGCTTGCCATTCGCCTGCGCCTTTGCCCTGGGGCGGCGTTCCGGCTGGATGGCCCCCTTGCGGGGCGGCGCGACTGCGATCAGCACACCAGCGAACATCCCGATGAAACCGAGAAGCCCGACAAGCGGCTGACGTACGGCAACTCCCGCAACGAGAATCCCGATGCCGACAATACCGACGAGAATTCCCACCACCAGAACGGTGTAGTTGGGTCGCCCTCGTCGAGGCGCGGCGACGTCGACGAAGTCGGAGTCGTTGTGATAGAGACTGCGCTCCATCTCTTCCAGGAGGCGCTGCTCCTGTTCAGATAGTGGCATCCTGTTCCCCTCAGGTTCGGGATTGACGCGGTGTAGGGCTCAATTGTATGCCCGCGCGCATGGCTAGGCTAGGAGCGTGCCTGTGAGTACCCGGTTAGTTGACCTAGTCCAAGATCGAATTGATGAGTTTCTTGAGGAGAAATCCTCGCTCGTGACCTCGATCGCGCCCGAGTTGGAGACGTTCCTCGACTACTCCACCGATTTTCTGCGGGGAGGCAAGCGTTTTCGTGCGCTGTTCTGTTACTGGGGGTGGCAGGCAGTCGGGGCTGGCCGCGGCAACTTCGATCCCCTGGCCACGACGCACGCCCCCGCGGACCTTCCCGCCGTGGTTTCCGCGTGTGCCGCGCTCGAGGTGTTCCACGCCGCAGCGCTTGTCCACGACGACATCATGGACAACTCCGACACACGAAGGGGTCTACCCGCGGCCCATAAGCGTTTTGAGTCCCTGCATGCGGACAGCGAATGGGGTGGAGCGAGCTCCGGTTTTGGTTCGTCCGCGGCGCTGCTGCTCGGAGACCTCCTTCTGGGCTGGAGCGATGAGCTCCTCGACGCCGGTCTGCGTGGACTCTCGTCGCGCGATGACGCGACGGCCGCGCGCGGAGAGTTCAATCTCATGCGAACCGAGGTGACTCTCGGCCAGTACCTCGACATCCTCGAGGAGGCGTCGTGGCTGCGCCATCCCGAGGCTGAGCTTCTTTCGCGGGCGCACCGCGTGATTGTCTACAAATCAGCGAAGTACAGCGTCGAGGCGCCGCTCGCCATCGGCGCAGCCATGGGAGGCGGCACCCTCGCGCAGGTCGCCGCACTACGGGCATTCGGGCTGCCGCTCGGAATTGCCTACCAACTGCGAGACGACATGCTCGGCGTTTTTGGGGATCCTGACGTCACGGGAAAGCCCGCAGGCGATGACCTCCGGGAAGGAAAGCGCACCGTACTAATAGCGCTGGCGCGCACCCAGTTGCCCGCACACGTGACACGGCTGCTCGACGAGCTTCTCGGGGACCCCGAATTGGACGCTCAACAGGTCGCCATGATGCAGACCGCTATCCGCGATTCGGGAGCGATCGAGCAGGTTGAGCGCATCATCGATCACAACGTCGGATTGGCGCGTGAGGCGCTGGATTCTGTCTCGCTGGTCGGGTCGGCCCGCGACCAGTTGCTGCAGCTGACAGACACGGTCACGAAGCGCCACTCCTAGGCCGCTGATGGCGGGCCCGTCACCGGGGAGAAGCTGGACCTAAAAGCCGAGAGCCTGGGCTACCCGGCGCACCTCGGCCTTGCGGCCGCTGCGAAGCGCGTCGACGGGTGTTGTAACGAGGCTGTCATCGGGGCTGAGCAGCCAGCGCATCGCTTCCTCGTCGCTGAAGCCGCTGTCCCCCAGAACCACGAGGGTTCCCTTCAGGTCGCCCAGCGGCTCGTTTCCGGCGATGAAGTCGGCCGGCACTTTCCACTGGCCGTCCACCCGAAGGGCCAGGAGCGCACGGTCTTCAATCAGCCGTCGAACCTGGCTGACTTTGAGATTAAGGAGTTCGGTGAGGTCGGGAATGGTGAGCCAGCGCACATCAGGGAATTCAGACACGGCTTAATCCTTCCATGCTGGGGCACGAAATGTCGTATTGAACATGCGGTACCCCAAATGTTTCGCACATGTTAACTCCTGTAACAGTGGCCACTGTGATTGACACGCCTAGTCATCTGTGTCAGCTTTGGGGGTAGCCACTCGGGGTGGCTCCTTCGATCTCGGGGCCGGGAGCAAGACGGAGAAATTCATGACTGATACATCTGAGCGCAATTCTGTGCCAGCGCCGCTGGCGGGACTCACACCAACCCGTCTGTCGACGGACTCAGCTATTCGTGCGCGTCACGCGATTGTGCAGCAGCGCAACGCGTGGGAGCGCAGCAAGCTCATCAAGGGCATGTTCACCACCGTGCCGATCGTCCTCGTGGGCACCATGGCCGTTGCCGGCATGAACCTGACCGGCGCCATCGACACCGTAGACGCCAAACCCAAACCCAAAACGCACCACACAGACGTGGACACGGCAATTGGGACGGCATTTGCGAAAGCGACAGCGGATGCCGCGGCATCCACCACCTCGCCCGCAACCACTGACGCAACCGACGGCTCGCTCGAGGTCGCGAAGGCGCCCGCCACGTACAAGGTGCGCGGCGGCGATACGGTGAGCACGATTGCGGGACGCTACGGGCTGTCGACGGCGTCCGTGCTGGCCCTCAACGGACTCAGCTGGAAGTCCGTGATCTTTCCCGGCCAGACACTCAAGCTGACCAAGGCGGCGTCCACCTCAACGGTGAAGCCCGCAGCATCAACCTCGTCGACCACCAAATACACGGTGCGGTCGGGCGACACCATCAGCGCGATTGCCAAGAAGTTCGGCACAACAACCCAGGCAGTACTGACGGCTAACGGCCTCAAGCTCTCGAGCATCATCTACCCGGGGCAGACGCTCAAGATCTCGGGCAAGACGACTCCGGCGAGCACCGGGCATTCCACGCCAGTGACAACAACACCGCCGGCGAGCACCGCGGCAAAGACTTACACCATCAAGTCCGGCGACACGATCACCAGCATCGCCAAGAAGTACAAGGTGACGACGGCCGCCCTCCTCGCCGCTAACAAGCTGAAGATCAGCAGCATCATCTACGTCGGGCACAAGCTGAAAATCCCGGGAACGGGCACAACACCCGTCACCGCTCCGGCGAGCAGCGGAGGCACGGTCACCGCCCTGACCGACGAGATGAAGAAGAACGCCAAGGTCATCGTGAGCGTGGGCAAGAAGCTGGGCGTTCCCGACTACGGAATCGTTATCGCGCTGGCAGCCGCCATGCAGGAGTCGTCGCTTCGGAACATCGACTACGGCGACCGTGACTCGATCGGCCTGTTCCAGCAGCGCCCGAGCGCCGGCTGGGGCAAGAAATCCCTGCTCCTCAACCCGGACCATGCTTCGCGCCTGTTCTATGGTGGGCCGAGCAACCCCAACAAAGGCAAGACCAGCGGTCTTCTCGACGTCAAGGGATGGCGCACCATGTCGGTCACGAAGGCCGCACAAAAGGTGCAGATCTCCGCATACCCGAACGCCTACGCCAAGTGGGAGACATCAGCGCGCGCCTGGCTGAAGGTCCTGAAGTAAACCGTCCGCACGCCGTGTTCAGACGGGCATCCGTCATCATCGTTACTACAATCAAACGGTGAACGCGAACAGCACTGACCCGATGATCGGCCGTCTTATTGACGGCCGGTACCAGGTGCGTTCGCGCATTGCGCGCGGCGGTATGGCGACCGTGTATCTTGCCACCGATCTGCGCCTCGAGCGCCGCGTTGCCATCAAGATCATGCATGGACACCTGGCGGACGACAGCCAGTTCAAGGAACGATTTATTCAAGAGGCGCGCAGCGCAGCGCGGCTCGCTCACCCCAATGTCGTGAACGTTTTCGACCAAGGCCAGGACAGCGACATGGCCTACCTGGTGATGGAGTATCTGCCCGGCATCACGCTCCGCGACCTCCTCCAGGAGCATGGCAAACTCACCACCGAGCAGACGCTCGACATTCTTGAGGCTGTGTTGTCGGGACTGTCAGCGGCTCACAAGGCGGGGATCGTGCACCGCGACCTCAAGCCGGAAAACGTTCTGCTGGCTGACGACGGTCGCATCAAGCTCGGAGACTTCGGGCTGGCCCGCGCGGTCAGCGCTAACACGGCGACGGGGGCCGCTCTCCTGGGCACCATCGCATACCTCTCCCCCGAACTCGTGACGCGTGGTGTTGCGGATGCGCGAAGCGACATCTACGCCGTGGGCATCATCATGTACGAGATGCTCACCGGCGAGCAGCCGTTCAAGGGCGAGCAGCCGATGCAGATCGCGTACCAGCACGCCAATGATTCCGTGCCCACCCCGAGCCTGAAGAACCCGCGGGTGCCGGCCGAGCTTGACGAGCTCGTTGTGTGGGCGACCGCTCGCGAGCCCAACGATCGTCCACGCGACGCCCGGGTGCTCCTCGATCAGCTACTGGCGACCCAGGAACTCCTCTCGACCGCGCTGCCGACCGGCGCGACGGGTACCCAGCGCACCATGGTGCTGCCGACGGCGATGCCAACCCCGGTGGGGAACACTGCGGACACCCAGATCCTCGGTGGTGTGCCCGCCCGCCACACAACGGCTCCCGTGGTGTCTGACAGCACCGTAGCCCTCGCAGAGTGGTCGCAGAAACGCCGCTCTCGTGGCTGGTGGCTCCTCGGCCTTGTCGTACTTCTTGCCGCGCTGAGCGGCGGCGCCACCTGGTACCTCCAGGCCGGACCCTCAACCTACGCGCAGGTGGCCGACGTCAACGGGAAGACCGTTGCTGAAGCGACGTCCGCCCTGCGCGCGAACGAGCTTGTGGTCGCCAAGGATGTGAAGCGCGAAACCGACCCCGTGGTCAAAAAGGGACTGGTGCTGCGCACCAA
>Ga0247729_10001042_pt1 | contig 10447 bp, 7 predicted proteins | sample UWRJL133311R2_FD_180958 | JGI IMG/M metagenome (GOLD analysis project Ga0247729, IMG submission 180958) | Plant litter microbial communities from Arlington Agricultural Research Station in Wisconsin, United States - UWRJ-L133-311R-2 | ecosystem: Environmental > Terrestrial > Plant litter >... | reverse complement strand
AGAGGTTGGGCTGAGACGTATATTGCTACGGATTTTTTAATATCCCAAGGTGTTTTTAGAAAAGAAGTTATTCAAAATATTTGGCAACAACATTTGTGCGGGTCGCATGATCACAGTAATAAACTTTGGACGTTTTTAATGTTTCAGGATTGGTTTTCTACTCAGTACCTAAAATAAAATAGTCATTTAATTAAGGAAAGTGAGCTTCACATATCAAGAGTTTATGTGCAAAGATTTAGGGATTAAATATTTTGTTCGAGATTTGAGATGGGAGAATTAAATTTATCTCGATATTTAAGTGTGAGTTCATCCAACAACTTACTAACACTAATATTAGGATTAATTAAGGATTTGATACGAATTACTCATTTACTTATTTTGAGCCATTTAGGTAGACCGACAATCCCTGCTATAGCTAATTGGAGATTTATTCACAATGAAAGGTGTGTTGCATCACAAATTTGACTCTTTATACCGTCAAAGTTTGTAATACATAACTTATATTCTAAATTTTTAACAGTAATTAAGTATAGTTATGAGTAAGCATTTAGGCGTGCGTTTTTAAGTCTTAAGCGCCCCGCTCGCGTAAGCTATACTTCATATCCAGCTTGGACTAAATGACTAGTCGGGCTAACCCGAATTTAAAATTGTTAGCTAGGAGTAATTATCGTGACAAGTATTTTGAGTTACTTATCGAAATCATCCTTGCATGGCTCCTTATTCAATCGATTAGATTTTTTGAATAGGTCGCGCGTGTGTTTGATAATTGGGATGTTAGTCATAGGGCTGTCGTCTAATAACGCTTTTTCTGCTCAATCCTATTCTGAGCTACAAATTATTCAGCCGCAGGCGGGAAAAGATACTACCAATAGATTTTACAAAGCATATCCAGGATTACTTTATGAAGTAAGAGTGGCTGCTATAGGTGGCGCGTTCCCCTTCAAATATGCTTTGACGGCTGCTCCTGACGGTATGAAAATTAATGCGAGTAATGGAATTGTTTCATGGCAATCTCCAACTGCAAGCTCTACGCCTTATGCAGCGACCGTGTCTGTAACTGACAGCAATGGCGTTGTTAAGAGCGTGAACTGGACGATTACGGTAACAACGGACAAATTTCTTTTTGTTGACCCGGTCAATGGCAATGATTCAGCTAAAGGCACTATTGATGATCCCATTAAAAGTTTTTATGGTGTATATGGAGGAAATGATTACGCTTCCAAATATGCAACAAAAAATCAGGGTAAATTTGTTTACTTTAAAACTGGTGATTATGTGCCAGATGGCTACCGCGGTTCGTCTCAGATGGTTCAATTGACTACTAGACAGCCTCTTGTATGGCTAGCGTATCCGGGACATAAACCTGTAATCAAAATGAGCAAGTTAAGTTTCGAAGCAAAAGATAATCCTCAAGACAATATGTATGTTGAAGGCTTTGAAATAGACACGATAAATACAGATGCAGCCACTGAGCAAAGAATGGGTTTCAGGATTTCCGGTTCCTCGTCTAATGTTACGTTCCGGAAAAATTACTTTCATGGAATGACTTATACGGAAGGTTCCTATAATCAAAGTGCGATAATGATATCGAATGGCGGAGGGGGGAAAAATTGGTCATTTCAAGAAAATGAGTTTAGCGATATTCATAAGGGATACGGCATCCTTGGTTATGCAGCTGAGAATGTATTGGTAGAAGATAATTATTTTCATGAAATGGATAGTGGTCATCCTATTGGCCCCAAAACAAATACAAAGCATTGGTCCATTAGAAAGAATAAAATCATTAATTGTAAAGATTATGGTATTTGGTTGTATGGTAACGAGTCCAATTTCTCGTATATGGAAGTAAGCTATAACTATGTTGCATTGACTAGCGGTTTGGCGTTATCTGTTAATGAAGCTTATAACTCTTCCTTGAATAACATATATGTATTTAGGAATACTTTTGTTGGTGGAGTAAGATTTTCTAATATCAACCCAACTAACTTAACGTTTGCTTTAAGTAATAATGTGATTGTTAACTCCACTAGTAGTGGCGTTGTATGTGAAGAATGTAAATCAACCTTATTAACATTTTCTTCAGGTAACGTCGTGGGAGTTCCACTCACAGGAATAGTGGATGTGAACGGAATTTTAACAAGTGGCTATAAGGCTAGCCTTGGTAAGGTGGGTTGGGAATTTTTAGATGAACACACTAACCCTCCGCGCGCGCCCCAAGGTAAATTAATTTATTGATTATTATTTACTAGTTCAGGTTTAATCTCACTGCACCGGTTTTGTAGGTATCGTGAGATTAACCTGGCATTCCTTTACTAAAATCGTCTTACTCGTAGAAACATTTTAATAGCACAGCAAATAATTAGCCCTTCCTAATTTATCTTTTCTTTTGGCTCGTTCATGGTTTCTATGATGGACGTAAAGTTGCTGCTTTTTAGAATCATTTTTGATGCACGACAACCCCTTTGTTTGTTTTAAGAATGCTTCGTTTCGTATTTCAAAACAACAAAAACAATATTGCGTAAGTTTTTGGGTTAATAAAGTTTTTCTAATCTTCCTATGCACTAGGTGTAACAAGCGTTTGCCGGTGCGTTAGGGTTATGTCTTCAAGCGAATAATAAAATGTGTCAGATGATCTAAGATGAAGGTGATGAGTTACGCGAGGATGTCGTGTTTGTACATTTATTTCTAATGCTATTTTGCCCCCTCCCGGATGGATGCAGCGTTCTCTAAAGCACTCTAATATTTAATTTGCCACAACCGATCCATTCTACCCTCGTGTATCAATAACTTTCGCGAAAAGCCCGAAATTTTGCGCGCTTTAAAAGCACTTTCGAACGAGTGATTAATTGAGCTATATTTTGCTTTTTTCGATTATGTCTTTAAATGCTAGGTTCGTTTCAAGAAGCTCCTCGAAGGTGCCGTTTGCAATGATAAAACCATTATCAATTAAAGTAATAGTATCGGAGCATTTAATCGCTGCAGGACGATGGGAGATGACTATTATTAGCACTTCATTTTTCAAATTGGTTAGCGAGCGAATAAATTCAAATTCAGATTCGATATCAAGAGCGCTTGTTGGTTCGTCGAGGATTAAAATCTTATTGTCCCGATAGAGGCTTCGAGCAATTCCAATTCGCTGACGTTGACCGCCACTCAACAACTTTCCATCTTGTCCCAATTGAGTGTTAATACCGTGTGGTAGCTTGGAGACAAACTCCATGGCATTCGCTTGCATAATGGCTGATTCTACGCGTGCGTAATCAATATCCTCTTTATCAACTCCGAACGCTACGTTAGCGACAACAGAATCGTTAAGTATGAAAATATGTTGAGGGACATAACCAATGCTACGTTGGTATTGTCTAAAATTATTGTCATCGAGCAGCTCGTTATTTACAAAAATTTTGCCTGATGAAGGTTGAAGCAACCCTAAAATAATATCCGCTAGAGTAGACTTTCCTGATCCTGAGGGCCCAGCAATGGTATTCAGTTGCCCTTTGCTAAATTGAATATTAATATTATTGAGAACGGGAGTTTTTGATGTTGGATACGAGAATTCAATGTTCATCAATTTTATTTCAGACACGTTTTCCATTTTTGAAATGGATTTAATTTCTTCGCGGGTGTCATAGTCTTTTAAGTGCAATTTTAATTCCTGAGCTACCGAACCATTTGCACCAATAGTTGATATGGATTTATATATTTGCTGCATTGTCGGAAGTAATTTATATCCGGCTATTGCATACACACTTAAAATTGATACAACATTTTGCGTATTTCCGCTTGATAACAAAATAATAGCAAATACTAAAATTGCACAAAAAGAAATGGTTTCGATTGCAAACCGAGGCAAGTCACCAGCTAGGCTTATAAAGGACTGGGAGTTTAGGCCCGATGAAGTCGCTTTTTTATACAGCTTTGTATATTGGGGCTCAAGTGAGTTTAATTTAATATCTTTTATGCCAATAAAAGACTCTGATAAAAGTGAATAAATGATTTCACTTTTAGTGGTGATCGTTCTGCCGTGGGAAATCAACGATTTTTTTATTAAAATATATGTTATCGCATATGCTCCCCCTATAATCGCGCCGGATGCAAGAGCGATAAATGGATTCAATAGTAATAATCCAGATAAAATAACTACTGCGATAAAAAGATTACTACATAACAATAAGTAGGGTTGCAAAACCATATATACAAAGCGCGGCGCTTCATGCGCAACAACAGATATAAGTTGAGTATAATTGGTGCTTTTGTGGAACAAATAATCACGTTTTAAAAAACTATTGTATAGCGAAAATTGTAGATCGCTTCCTACAGATACGGAGAATTTTAGAAGTAGCCAAAGAGTTATCGCTGAAACTAAATTAGAGGTAAAGATCATAATGATGGAGGTTACAGCAAACATTATGATAAATGATTGATCGCTTTGTGCCTGCGTTATCGAATATAAATATTTTAATGGAGTGCTTGTATGAATGCTTTCAGGGTTAGACATTATGCCAATGAAAGGCGCAATACTTGCAACGCCAACAACTTGAATAAGAGCTGAGAATATAAAAAAAACTTGCAAAAAGAGCATTCTCGTTTTTTGCTCTTTATTCAATAAGGAAAAAATGTGTTTAATAACTTGTATTATTTGCATCAAGATACTCGTTTAATTTAATACTTAAGCTTTAATTTTCTAAATTCGCCAAGCATACTAATTGGTAAGATGGCCGTAAAGTGCGTTAATAGCATGGGCATTCGCTGTAGAGATATAACGCATGTTTAGTTCCACCATTGGGCGACGCTCAATAGCATCCAAGACCTGTTTCGCGTAGCTTTGGGCGTTGTGATTGCATACTAGCAATTCTGGATATTCCTCTAGTATATCGCTCAACCCGCCGGTTTTGTGGGCGACCATCGGAACCCCTAACGCCATTGCCTCTAACGCAACCATTGGCGTCCCCTCATGATCTGAACACATAACAATGACATCTAGTGAGTTGATGCAAGATGCGATGTCCGCGCGATGTCCGTGGAAATGAATGTGATCGTCAAGTCCCAACTGTTTAACCGTTTGTTCCATAATTGCTCTCAATCCACCATCGCCAATGATATGAAACTTTAATGAATGAGCGAACCCACTATTTCGTAATAACATGTTGGCCATTTCAATGAATATATCTATTCGCTTTACCCGCTCGACTCTGCCAATTATACCAATATGTTTATGGTTCGGAGACAGAAGACGAAAGTCAGCGAAGCTTGCATGAGCTCGTAGTTCATCGCGATCGACACCATTAGGAATCACCCGAATCTTATGCGCGGGATATGTTAACTTCAGTTTTTCAGCAAGCTCGTTAGAAACAGCGATAATGACTTCCTGCAAATATCTGCCCGTCCAATTGTTTAAAGCTGCTTGAATCTTTTGCTTACCTTTAGGTAAAAACTCAGGTGCTCCGTGAACCGTACGCACAGACCGCGCACGCTTTTTTAGAGGCAATGCAGCCAAAAAATTGGCGAAGCTACCTAAAATATTTTCCTTTTCCCTGTGTGTATGCAAAAGGTCAGGATTGAAGGCTCGAATTAGTCGAGTAAGTTTGATAAAAATGTAAAAGGTTGATAGTTCTGATTCGGGAAGAAGAGTAACAGGGATCTGAAGATTTTCTAGGCGTTTAAATAATTCTCCATTGTTCATTACCACTACATGAATTGATACGGTGTTGTGAAGATGTTTCAATAATGTCAGCGCCTGAGTTTCTGCTCCCGCCCATAAATCACCTGAAATAATATGCATCACGCGCAAGCGAGTTGTTAATGTAGACATTATTTTTACATCCTGGCTTAGCTTCGATCAGATTAGGAATATTTTGCAATTTAGGATTGCACGTAAAAGCGAAGTTATAAAGTTTTACTGTTTGCTAACGTTTAAGTACTTGATCGATAGAAAAGCTCAGCTTTTCATACATCAGGCTATCGTTAAATTTATTCTTTACCGCGTTTTTAGCATTGATTCCTATCGAACGTCGATGGTCGATCGAGTCCATTAATTGTTGTAAGGAATTGGCGGCCGACTCGATAGAATTTTCTTCGTAAATCAATGCATCATATTGATCTGTCAAGAAAGAGCTGACGGAAGGGTTTGAAGACACTACAACAGGAAGCTCTGCTCTCATATATTCCAGTATCGCCAATGACATTGCTTCTCCTCGTGAAGGGTGGAATGCGATATCGGCGTGCATCAGCTTTTCCGGTATATCGTCTACTTTGCCCGCAAATATTACATGATTAAAAACATTTAATTCCAGCGAGAGTTTTTTGAGGCTCTCCAGGTCCGGTCCATCACCATACAACGTATAGGTTATATCGAGTTCGGGATTTTTTCGAACTAGCTGAGCGATAACCTTGATGGCAAAATCTATGCCCTTATAGTAGGTGGCACGCGCCACACTAATAATGCTGACCTTATTGAGGTTGGCAACTTTATTTAGGGTGTAATCTTGAAAAAAAGGAATGCCATTCGTCACACAAAATATTTTATGTTCAGGTACTCCATTTATTAATCGCATCCGCTCTGCAACGTAGGGGCTTACAGCAAAACAACCATCAGCGCATATCCAGCTAAGTTTGTGAATAAATTTCTTTAATTTAAATTTAAAATGGCTTGGGCTCGATCTTGTTCCTGGCGAGTGATCATGAATAATGATTTTCTGTACACCGACAATTCTATAAAATAAATATTTAAAGTCATAGGTATTGAAATCGGTAAAATAGATAATCTTGATGTTGTTTTTCCAAATAAAATTTATTTGCTTTATTAAATTTAAAAAATTATTTCCTTCGAAGTTTATCTTGTGAACGGAAAAGTTTGCTTGCATCAAACTTTCTGGAATTGTCGATATGCTTGGATAGCAAACGAATGGATTATATCCCGAGGGTTTCAATTGTTGATGTATATGAACCCAGAAAGACTCCATTAGTTTCCACGCGTAGCCAACGTTGGAATCAAAGTTTCCGATGGCAAGAAAGCCTTTATTTTTTACCATTTCTAGTCTCTAGGGTATGTTTAAATTTTTTAAGTCTTTTTAACAAAGATTCTATTTAATCTAGCTCTTATGGGCTCGTCCAGATATCGAACGACTATCCAACAACCGGCTAGAATAGCGACCAAGAAAGCAATTCCACTGAGTGGTTGGGCCGCAACAATCACATCTCTAAAGAACAAGTCGCCGAACTCTTTTAAAGGGCCGTGAAGAATGTATAACGGATAGCTAATCATTCCAACAAACAGGTAGGGTTTTATAAGTCTCTGATTGGATTCCGTCGTTGCTATCCATAAAATGCAGTAGGGCAAAATAAAAGCGACAGTAATTATGTCAAAAAGCCAGTTGTAAATGCCGAGATGTGGAACCGTAAAAATAGCAGACATTATTAAGATGGGTAGCAGTTGCATATCAAGTATTTTAGGTGTGCGATATCCTTTTAAATAAATTTTATGGAGGAAAAGACCGAAAAATATTCCAAAATGCGCGCGAATGGTGGCAGCAAATATTGATTTACTTCCCCCCATTACTCCAATGTCCAAATTGCCAACTTTATAGCTGCAGTATGCCAGTATGGATCCAGTAACTATTAAAATTATTAGCAATGTCCCCAAGCCTAGAAACTTTCTAATGACTGCATATACGCAATTCACTAACAATTCATAGAAGAGTGACCAAGAGGCTCCATTTAAGGGAAATAGAGGCTGCCCAGATTGAACGTTAGCCGGTAAAAACAATAAGGAAAATAAAACTACGGGTATTAAGAAGTCTTGCTCCACGCCAAAAGTTTTTATACCGTGTGATGATTTAATTATTATTAATGCAATCCCTAGCAGAGCTCCCAGGAAATACATTGGGTATAGACGGATTAACCGTATAACAATAAATTTTGATGTGGCCATTGACTTTTCTTCAAAGCGATTTTCATAAGCGTGAGCAATTACGAAGCCACTTAAAATAAAAAATATATCTACTGCAAGATAGCTATGAAAAAATTCAAATGAGCCCCAATATTCACCTGTGTGCCGAATGAAAATGAAAATCGCTGCAATGCCTCTCATTCCATCCAGACCAACAAATTTTGAAATCGACATCGCTTTTTTCCTTGACGTTTTAAAATGTACGCGTAATTTAACGTGGATATAATGATTGTCGGATCAATTTTAAAAAGCCTTTTGCCTTTTTTCGATGATTTCCCGGTAATGTCAGTAGTTTTCCAAAATTTTTCCAGCCGGATAATTTTTGGTTTTTTGATATTAGAGAGCTGCTAACATCTATGTATGATTTTGCTATTCGACTGTCTAAGGCTTTTAACATACTAGTTGAAAGAGAATTACTTTTTTTAAATTCGATAAGTGCTTTTAGTTTATCTTGGGAAATCAAACTGAAGTCTTTCGTTACATTGTTCGCATGGCGTCTAATGTAGGCTAGTATTGTGGAGTTATAGGCAACTTTCCCTTTAATCGAAGCCCTCAAAAAAAACTCTAAGTCTTCACAAACTTTCAATTCTGTATTGAATCTGATTCCTTGAAGCGATGTTCTTCGGAACATAATGACCTGAGTAAAAGCTGGTATTTCACCAAATTCTACAAGCGCACAAAAGGCATTATCTAAAATGATATGGACCTTAGAGCTTTTGCAATAAAAAGTTTTTAGCAAGCTAAGCTCTGGATAAAAAGTAAATTGATCGGAGAATACTTCGTTTTTTTTATCAGAAAATCGCATGAAATTCGTGAAGCAAAAAACAACATCGGGATGTTGTTCAAGTACAATTATCTGTGATTCAATCATATTCTTGTGCCAAATATCATCTGCATCTAGAAAAGCAATATAGTCACTAGTCGCATTTGTTAGGCCCAGGTTCCTGGCGCTGGAGACGCCCAAATTTTTTTGTGATAGATATTTTATTTTATCGCTGTTCATATTTTTGACGATTTCATCGGTATCGTCGTTTGATCCGTCATCAATTATTATGATTTCAGTAACCGGATATGACTGGCTTAATATAGATTCGATTGCTTCTTTTATATATTTTCCACAATTATACGTGGGTACGATAACGCTAATGGTAGGCATTCATATTCTCGACTTAAAATATACAAATGAGGAAAAAATTGCATTTTCTTGGGTTGTTCAGTGTGCACTCCTAAAAGCACGTCTTCACCAGAGGCTGCGAAACATTAGATGCGCACGACTTTAAGAGCATTTTTTCATTTTGCCAATAAATGTGTGAAACTGCACTTCGAAATACATTAGGTCAATGTGAGGCGAGAACTTTGGAGTAGGGCAATTCCACATCAAGGTGTTTAGGCTATTAGTCTGGAAGGTATACAAAACGTTTAAAAATTTTCACCCATTACTCGTGTTACACAAGGCGAAAAATTTTTATAAACGCATTTCAACAGTATAAATGCCAGAGCTTTGATCCTCGCTCGTAAATCACCAGAAATAATGTGCAATACACGCAAAGGCCGGTTTAGAATTGGCAGCTTTTCGCGCATCCCTATCTCGCTCAGCTAGGTGACAATCAAATGGTGGGGATATTAACGGTTCAACGGCTATTGTAGAAGCTATTGGGGAATAAAATGTTGCATTTGCTGTTTTGGTTATTCGGTTTGGCTGCAATCTACAGCTATTTTTTGTATCCCTTAGTGCTTAAGTTGGCGGGAGTTTTTTACGGTGTAAAAGAATCTGGTCTGGATTTAGGTACTGGCGATTCCTCACGAACGATGAGCTTAATTGTTACTGCTTATAACGAAGAGCGCCGCATCCGTGAGAAGATAGAAAACACACTCGCGATTCAATTTGACTCTTCCCGCTTGGAGCTCATTGTAGCGTCCGATTGTTCTGAGGATGCTACCGACGCAATAGTGGCTGAATATGCGGATCGTGGTGTGCGTTTGGTGCGAGCATCTGAGCGTTTAGGCAAAGAAAATGCGCAACTCGCAGCGATTCAAATTGCCATGGGAGATATTTTGGTATTTTCAGACGTTGCCACCCACATCCCCGAAGATGCATTGCAGAAATTAGAACGCTATTTTATTGATCCAGGTATTGGAGCAGTCTCTAGTGAGGATCGTTTTATCAGCAAAGATGGTTCGGTAGCTGGTGAAGGCGCTTACGTGAAATACGAAATGTGGCTGCGCAAACAGGAATCGCAATTGGCAGGCTTGGTGGGTTTGAGCGGTTCATTTTTTGCGGCACGTAAAGAAATTTGTCAGGAATGGGATATTCATTCACCAAGCGATTTTAATACAGCACTCAACACTGCTAAAGCAGGTATGCGTGCGGTAAGTGCTCCGGATGTTTTAGGCTATTATCAGGATTTGGCTGATTCTTCAAAAGAATATCAACGTAAAGTTCGTACTGTAATTAGAGGTATGACCGGTCTTTCTCGTCACAAAGAAGTTTTAAGTTTT
>Ga0247729_10001041_pt1 | contig 10448 bp, 10 predicted proteins | sample UWRJL133311R2_FD_180958 | JGI IMG/M metagenome (GOLD analysis project Ga0247729, IMG submission 180958) | Plant litter microbial communities from Arlington Agricultural Research Station in Wisconsin, United States - UWRJ-L133-311R-2 | ecosystem: Environmental > Terrestrial > Plant litter >... | reverse complement strand
ACGGAATCCTCGTCAGCAGCCAGCGAGTTGCCCTCCTGGGCTTCGTCGTCCTCTGAAGACTGCTCTGCAGCGGTCGCGAGGTCGATATCGTCGCGGTGGTTCTCAGACACTGAATTCCATTCCATTCTTTGTTGCGGTACCGGATAGATCCGGCCCGTCGATCCGGGCCCTGCGTGCAGACCCGGTTACGAAGACGTGATGTCGCCGTTGCCGAAGATGTAGTTGACGGCCAGCGAGAAGACCCAGTCGAGTCCGCCGACGAGAGCCATCATGATGACCACGAAGACCAGCACGACCAGCGTGTAGCTCACCAACTCCTTGCGGGTCGGGGTGACTACCTTCTTGAGCTCGTTGACGACCTGACGGAAGAAGACCGAGAGCCGACCGAAGGGACTGCGCTTTGCAGCGCTGTCGGTCTTCGCACTGGCAACGACGTCTTCGCTGGGCTCGTCGGCAATTTTTCTAGCCACTGTTACTACCTTCCGACAGTTGTCATAAGACACTGTGTCGTTGTGGTCCTCGGCGCTCCACACGGAAATGTGTGGGGACACCTGCAGGGCGGACAGGACTTGAACCTGCAACCTGCGGTTTTGGAGACCGCTGCTCTACCAATTGAGCCACCGCCCTTTGCGTGGATTGCTCCACACGGGTACTGCTTTCTCTGCGCGCTGTTCTACTACGGAATACTCACAGGCTGGAATGCCAGAAGATGGCGCGCAAAAGATTGGCAGAATTACTACCTCGACAAGTGTAAGGCATGGAGCGTGACTGCGCGACCTGCGGGGAGGACGCGCGGCAAACCCTCCGGCCTACACTAGCTGCGTGGCCACATTTCCTCGAATCTCCCGGCGCATTGGCGCCATTGCCGAATCCGCGACCCTGAAGGTCGACGCCAAGGCGAAGGCGCTGCAGGCCGACGGCCGCAGCGTCATCAGCTACGCGGCGGGCGAGCCCGATTTCTCGACGCCCGCATTCATCGTCGAGGCGGCATCCGCTGCCGTGCTCGACCCGAAGAACTACCGGTACACGCCCGCCGTCGGCCTGCCCGAGCTGCGCGAGGCGATCGCCGCGAAGACGCAGCGCGACAGCGGGCTCGCGGTGACCGCCGCCCAGGTCGTCGTGACCAACGGCGGCAAGCAGGCGGTCTACCAGTCTTTCGCGACGCTGCTCGACCCGGGCGACGAGGTACTGCTGCCCGCCCCGTACTGGACCACCTACCCCGAGGCGATCAAGCTCGCCGGCGGCGTTCCGGTAGAGGTGTTCGCGGGCAGCGACCAGGGCTACCTGGTGACCGTGGAGCAGCTCGAGGCCGCGCGCACCGGGCGCACGAAGGTGCTGCTGTTCGTCTCGCCGTCGAACCCGACCGGGGCCGTGTACTCCCCCGCCGAGACCGCCGCGATCGGCGAGTGGGCGCTCGAGCACGGGATCTGGGTGATCTCCGACGAGATCTACCAGAACCTCACCTACTCCTCCGAGCCCGGGGTCGCGCCGCGCGCCACCTCGATCGTCGAGGCCGTGCCCGCGCTGGCCGACACCACGATCCTCGTCAACGGCGTCGCGAAGACCTACGCCATGACCGGATGGCGGGTCGGCTGGATGGTGGGTCCCCTGGATGCCATGAAGGCCGCCGGCAACCTGCAGTCGCACCTGTCGTCGAACGTGTCGAACATCTCGCAGCGCGCCGCCCTCGCCGCGCTCACCGGACCGCAGGACGCCGTCGAGGACATGCGCCAGGCCTTCGACCGCCGCCGCCGCGTGATCGTCGAGGAGCTCAACAAGATCGACGGCGTCGTCTGCCCGATGCCCGAGGGCGCCTTCTACGTCTACCCGGACGTCACCGGCCTGCTGAACCGCAGCTGGGGCGGGGTCACCCCGACGACCTCGCTCGAGCTCGCCGACCTCATCCTCGACCAGGCCGAGGTGGCCGTGGTCCCCGGTGAGGCCTTCGGACCCTCGGGCTACCTGCGCCTCTCCTACGCGCTCGGCGACGCGCCGCTGCTCGAGGGCGTGCAGCGCCTGCAGCGCCTCTTCGCGTAGCCCCAGCCATCGTTTCGCCCAAAACCGCCCCGATTCGCCGCCATTTCGGGGCGGTTTTGGGCGAAACGGCGGGGGTGTGGAGAGAAATAACGTGAGTATTCGCCATGCGTCACAGTGTGGCGATGCCCGTCTCACCTCTGCCCCGACATCTTCGCGGAGCCCCGTTCGCGGTATCCACCGCCGCGGAGGCCTCCGTCTCCGAGAAGCGCCTGCGCGGCCGTGATCTCGACCGCTCCATCTGGGGCGTGCGGCGGGAGAAATCCCTCCCGGACACCCTGACCGCGCGGTGCCAGGCCTTCGCGGCACGGATGCCGGCGGATGCCGTGTTCAGCCACGCGACCGCCGCCCTCCTCATCCACGCACCGCTGCCCCTGAAGCTCGAGCTCTCGACATCAGTCGATATCGCGATGCCCGCTCCCGCTCGGGCACCGCACGCGCGTGGGATTCGCGGACACGCCATCCGCCTGAACGATGACGACGTCGTCGTCACCGGCGGGCTCCGCCACACGTCGCCGGCTCGCACCTGGTGCGACCTCGCCGCGACGCTCACGCTGTACGAGCTGGTGGCTCTGGGCGACTTCGTGATTCACTGGCGCCTCCCCCTGGCATCCGTCGCCGACCTCACGGCGAAGAGTCTCGGCTACGCGGGTCAGCCGGGAATGGCCCGCATGCGCGAGGCCCTGCCGCTGCTCAGCGACCGGTCGGAGTCGCCACCGGAGTCCGCGCTCCGGGTCATCACCGTGCAGGCCGGGCTCCCCCTGCCCCGGGTCAACTACGAGATCGTGCACCGGGAAGACGGCACCACCGTTCGCACCGATCTCGCGTTCGACAGGTACAAGGTGCTGCTCGAGTATCAGGGCGACTACCACCGCTCCGCGAAGGGCCAGTGGCGGAAGGACATGACCCGTCGATCGCGCCTCGAGGCGGCGGGCTGGATCGTCATCGAGATCAACGCGGACGACCTGCGCGACCCCGTCGAGCTCGTCTCGCGCATCGAGGCGGCCCTGACGAGGCACGGCTGGCAGCGTTAGTCGTCGTTTCGCCCACTTCGGCCCCGAACTCACGGAAAAGTGGGGCGGAAGTGGGCGAAACGGCGAGGGGGAAAGGGGACCGGCAGGCGGGCGAGCGGATGCGACGCCCCGCGCCCTCAGAGCAGCTTGCGCTCCAGCGCCCACGCCGTGAGCTCGTACCGGCTCGAGAGCTGCAGCTTGCGCAGCACGGCCGAGACGTGGGTCTCCACGGTCTTGATGGAGATGAAGAGGTCGCTGGCCACCTCCTTGTAGGCGTAGCCGCGCGCGATCAGGCGCATCACCTCGCGCTCGCGTGCCGAGAGCCGGTCGAGTTCGTCGCTCGACTCCGCCTGCTCCCCCGCCACGGCCCCGAAGGCGTCGAGCACGAAGCCGGCCAGGCGCGGCGAGAAGACCGCGTCGCCGCCCGCGACCGCCGCCACGGCGCGCGAGACCTCGGCGCCCGAGAAGCCCTTCGTGATGTAGCCGCGGGCGCCGGCGCGGATGACGCCGACCACGTCCTCGGCGGAGTCGGAGACGGAGAGCGCGAGGAAGCGCACCGAGTCGAGCAGGGTGCTGGAGCGCCGGATCACCTCGGCTCCGCCGCCGCCCGCGCCGCCCGGCAGGTGCACGTCGAGCAGCACCACCGCCGGTCGCAGCAGCGCGATCTGCTCCACCGCCTCGTCGACCCCGGCCGCCTCGCCGAGCACCGTCACGGTGTCGTCGAGGTCGGCGCGGAGCCCGGAGCGGAAGATCGAATGGTCGTCGACGATCACTACATCAGTCACGCGCTACCTCCAGGTGCAAGTGGACTTCGGTTCCCGAGCCGCCGGAACCCGGGCGCACGGTCGCCGTGCCGCCGGCACGCGTCATCCGCCCAATTATCGATTCTCGGATACCGAGCCGGTCGCTGGGAAGCGAGCCGAGGTCGACCCCCGGCCCACGGTCGCGCACGAACACGTCGATGGAGCCCGGCGCCGTCTCCAGGTAGACCGAGACGTCGCCGCCGGCGTGCCGGGCGGCGTTGACCATCGCCTCGCGCGCCGCGGCGACCAGCGCCGTGCTCGACGTGTCGACGGAGAGCCCCGCCGCGACCACCTCGATGCGCACCGCGTAGTCGAGCTCGATCGCGGCGGCCACGTCGCGCAGCTCGGTCGCGAGGTCGGCGGCCACGGGGGCGTCGCCGATGAACAGCCAGTCGCGCAGCTCGCGCTCCTGCGCCCGGGCGATGCGAGCGACCTCGCTCGAGGCGCCCGCCCGGTTCTGGATGAGCGCGAGGGTCTGCAGCACGGAGTCGTGCAAGTGGGCGGCGATCTCGGCGCGCTGCACCTCGCGCACCCGGGCGGCGCGCTCGCCCATCAGGTCGCTCCACAGCGTGACCACGCGGGGCGCCGCGATCACCGCGACCCCGAGCACCACCATGGCCACTCCGAGCACCGCGTTCGCCGCGGTGGGCCGGCTGAGCAGCGCCGTCACCCCGCCGATCACCAGCAGCGCAACGGCCACGATGCGCACCGTGATGCCGTGTGCGGTGCTGCGACCCGGGTCGTTGCGGTCGAAGGTGAGGCTCCACACCACGGCCAGGCCGCTGGCGGCGGTGAGCAGCAGCAGCGCGGTCGTCGACTCGCGGTCGCCGGCGAGGAAGCCGATCGTCGCGAGCGCCGACAGAACGAGCAGTGCAACGGATGCGGGCGCGGAACGCCGCACGGAACCGGGCTCCTCGTCGTCCCGCTGCGGGTCCTCCAGCGGCACGAAGGCCCACAGCCAGAGGTAGAACAGCACGCCGGCGCCCCCGCAGAGGGCGAGGACGATCGCGAGGAAGCGGATCCGCCAGACCGGGCGCCCCAGGTGAGCGGCGAGCGCGAGGCACACTCCGCCGACGACGACGCGGCGCGGACGCGCGAGCGGGAGCCGGAGGGCAGAGGAGGTCATGCCTGAATCCAATCAGGTTTGCGGCGACCCCGGATGCCCCCGGCCGGTGAATCAGGGTGCGCTCAGGGGGATACCCCATGGCCGCGCGGTGCGGGCTGCGGCCACCATGGAGGCATGCCTAAGAACACCGCCCCCCAGCCAGAGCCGGACACGCAGCCGGACCCGGCGAGCTCAGCCGACACGGCCAGCGCCCCCGATCCGACCGGCCGGCCGAACGCCGACGACACGTCCGCGGCGGGCGCAGCGCCCGCATCCGCCCCCTTCGCCGGCAACCGCTTCTTCGCCTGGATGCGCTCGCTCGGCCTCACCCGCGAACCCGGATGGGTCGGCGGCGTCTGCGCCGGCATCGCCAGCCGCCTCGGTGTCGACCCGCTCATCGTGCGCGGCATCTTCGTGGTGGTCGCGGTACTCGGCGGCCCGGCGCTGCTGGTCTACGCGATCGCGTGGCTGCTGCTGCCCGACCGCGACGACAGGATCCACCTCGAGGAGGTGCTGTCCGGGCGGCTCGAGTCGCCGATCGCGGGCATCGGCGCGCTGATCCTGTTCAGCATGCTGCCGGTGACGCAGGGCTTCTGGTACGCCGGCTCCGCGTTCTGGGGCCAGCCGTTCTGGGGCGAGGCCGTGGGCCGCGCGCTGTGGACCACGGTGCTGCTGGCGCTCATCGTGTGGTTCGTCGTGTTCGTCGCCCGACGTTCGGGACGCACGCCGGAGAGGCCGGCCGCCCCGCGGGCGAGCGCCGACACGGCGGCCCAGCCCGCGGCATCCGCTCTCACGCTCGACAAGACGACCCCCGGCGTGCGTCCGCCCGCACCCGCCGCGACCGCCTCGCAGGAGGAGTTCGCCGCCTGGCGGGAACAGCAGGCGCAGTGGAAGGTGGAGAACGCGGCCTTCCGCGCCCAGCAGGCCTCGGAGCAGCAGGCCGCAAGCCTCGCCGCCCAGGCGCAGTACCGGGCGGAGCGCGAGGCCCGCCGGGTCGTCGAGCGTGCCCGCCACGCGCGCACCCGGTCGAACCCGCTGTACTCGTTCGTGGCCATCGGGCTCTCCTTCGTGGTCGGCGGGATCGTTGTGCTCTCGGTCGGCGACGGCGGCATCACCGGCCCCTCGCTGCTCGCCGGGCTCGGGTCGATGCTGGCGGTGCTCGCCGTGGCGATCATCGTCAACGGCGCGCGGGGCAGGCGGCCCGGTGGGTCGCAGGGCGTCGCGACGGTGGTGCTCGCGGTGATCCTGGTCGCCGCGGTCGTGCCGCACGGACCGAACATCAGCTACGCCGCCGACGCGCGGTTCGCGCCGGCCGCCGACGACAGTCTCTACTCGAGCGGCGGACCGTTCTACAACAGCCAGACCTACGTGACCGGGGTCGGCGACACCGTTCTCGACCTGCGCGACTACTACGCCGAGCCGCTGCCCGCCGGCACGACCGACCAGGCCTACGGCAACTTCGCGGTCGTCGCCGGTGTCGGCACCGTCACCGTGATCCTCCCCGAGGACGCGCAGATCAGCTACGGCGCCACCATCGGCCGCGGCGCCATCGACGACTCGGCGCTGAGCGGCGACACCACGGACCCGGCCGACACCTCCCCCACGGACGCGGGCGAGCCGGCCGAGCGGATCTCGGCGCGGTTCGTGAACCTCAGCGTCGCCATCGGCGCGGGCGACCTCGTCTTCCGGAGCGCACCCGCAACCGGCAACACCATCGAAGGAACGAACTGATGAGCGACAGCACAGAGACCACGACCGTCGAGCCCCTCAAGCCGCGCGTCGGCACCATCGTCTGGGGCGCCGTCCTGCTGGTGGTCGCCGCGGTCACCCTCTTCGCGTCGCAGGTCGACGTCGGGGCGGTCACGCCGGAGGCGGTCGTCTGGAGCGTCGTGGCCTTCGGCGCCGTGCTCGTGCTCGCCGGCATCGCGACCGCTGTGGTGCGGGCCGCCCGCCGCACCGAGTAGGCCCATCCACCGGTCGGTGGACCCGCGCGACCACCGGTGCACCGCTGTCGCCGGCGAGCGGATGCGGCCAGAGTGGGTGCATGACCACTCCCGACGCCGCCATCAGTGTGCGCGACCTGCGAAAGTCCTACGGCACGTTCACCGCCCTCGACGGCGTGAGCTTCGATATCGCGCACGGCGAGACCTTCGCCCTGCTCGGCCCCAACGGTGCGGGCAAGAGCACCACGATCGAGATCCTCGAGGGCTACCGCGACCGCACCTCCGGCGACGCGCGTGTGCTCGGTGTCGACCCGGGCAGGGGCGGTCTTGACTGGAAGGCCCGGCTCGGCATCGTGCTGCAGTCCACCGGCGAGAGCGGCGCGGTCACCGTGCGCGAGCAGCTCTCCCACTTCGCCGGGTTCTACCCGCACCCGCGCGACGTCGAGGAGGTGATCGCGGCCGTCGGCCTCGAGGCCAAGGCGACCACCCTCATCCGCAAGCTGTCGGGAGGCCAGCGCCGCCGGGTCGACGTGGCGCTCGGCATCATCGGCAACCCGGCGCTGCTCTTCCTCGACGAGCCGACCACCGGCTTCGACCCGGAGTCGCGGCGCCAGTTCTGGCAGCTCATCCGCTCGCTCAAGAGCGAGGGCACCACGATCCTGCTCACCACCCACTACCTCGACGAGGCCGCCAATCTCGGCGACCGCGCGGGCATCATCGCCGGCGGCCGGCTCATCGACATCGGCACCGTCGACGAGATCGGCGGGGCGGATGCGCGTGTGCCGCTCGTGCGCTGGGTCGATGAGGGCGTCCAGCGCGAGGAGCGCACCGCTTCGCCATCCACGCTGGTGGCGCGGCTGGTGGGAGAGAACGGCGGCCGCGAGCTCGTCGGGCTGGAGGTGGTGCGGCCGAGCCTCGAGGACGTCTACCTCGGGCTGGTGGCGGCGTACGAGACGACGGGCGACGGGGGTCTCGAGACCCACGCGGCGAAGACCTCGGAAGGTGAAGCGGCGCGATGACCACCACGACCATCCCCCGCCTGCCCGCCGGCCGCACAATCCGCCTCGGCGGGAGCCGCATCGTCACCGAGGTGCGCGCATACTTCCGCCAGGGCGACTCGGTGTTCTTCACCTTCCTGTTCCCGCTGGTCTTCCTCACGATCTTCTCCACCGCCTTCGGCGACCAGACCTTCGGATCGGACGCCACGGGCGCGGAGCTGAGCGCCGCCGCCTACTACCTGCCCGGGATGCTCGCCGCGGGCCTCCTGCTCAGCGGACTGCAGAACCTGGCCATCGACATCGCGACCGAGCGCAGCGACGGCACACTCAAGCGCCTCGGAGGCACTCCCCTACCCGTGATCAGCTACTTCATCGGCAAGATCGGGCAGGTGCTGCTCACCGGCGCCGCCCAGGCCGCGCTGCTGCTGCTCGTCGCGCGCGTCGCCTTCGGTGTCGCGCTGCCGACGGACGGCGAGAAGTGGCTCACCTTCGCCTGGGTCTTCCTGCTCGGCGTCACCACCTGCGCCGTGCTCGGCATCGCTCTCAGCCGGGTGCCACGCAGCGGCAAGAGCGCCACCGCCGTGATCATCCCGATCACGCTCGTGCTGCAGTTCATCTCCGGCGTCTACCTGCCCTTCAGCCAGCTGCCCGACTGGCTGCAGAACTTCGCGTCGCTGTTCCCGCTGAAGTGGCTGTCGCAGGGAATGCGCGCGGTCTTCCTGCCCGAGGGCTTCGCGGTCGCCGAGCCCGACGGGGTGTGGAACCTCGCGGGAGTGGCGCTCGCCACGGCGGTCTGGCTGGTGGTCGGTGTCGTCTTCTGCCGCCTCACCTTCCGCTGGATCCGCAAGGATAGCTGAATGGGTCCAACTCGCGGATGGGACATCGCGGTCGCCTCGGCGGCCGCGATCCTCGTCGCGCTGACGCTCGCGAACGGGGCAGGGGGCACCGAGCTGGCCGGCGCGATCGGCACGATCGCCGCCCTGCTGGTGGTCTGGGCGCTTGTCGGGCGCAACGGCGTCGACGGGAGCCCGCGCGCCTACGTCTTCGCCGCCCTGCTGATCCTGCTCTCCGGCGTCGGCACCGCGATCAGCCCCGGCATGGCCACCGTGCAGGCGATCGCGTTCCCGCTGCTCTGGCGCTGCGCCCGCGCGACCCGGGACGCCGTGGTGCTGAACGTTCTGCTCGCCGCGTCCGTCGGCACCGGCTATGTCGTGCGCCTCGGCGGCACCCCCAGCGCCTTCGCCCAGGCGGCGGTGATCGAGGTGATCTCGCTCGTCGGCAGCTTCGCGATCGGCTTCTGGATCACCCGGATCTCCGTGGAGAGCGCGGCCCGGGAACGTCTGCTCGACGAGCTCAGCGCCACGCAGAGCCAGTTGGCCGTGGTGAGCCGCGACGCCGGAGTGCTCAGCGAGCGGGAGCGCCTCGCCCGCGAGATCCACGACACCATCGCGCAGGACCTCACCGGCCTCGTGCTGCTGGCGCAGCGCACCCGCCGCGAACTGCTCGGCGGCAGCCCGACGGTCGGCGAGACGATCGACCTGCTCGAGGAGAGCGCCCGCTCCGCCCTGGCCGAGACCCGCGCCCTCGTCGCCGCGAGCGCGCCGGTCGCGTTGGCGGAGGGCGGCATCGCCGCGGCTCTCGAGCGGCTCGGCGAGCGCTTCGGCCGGGAGACCGGCATCGCGGTCCACGTTGCGTCGCACACCGCCCTCCCGCTCGACCGGGACACCGAGGTGGTGCTGCTGCGCTGTGCCCAGGAGGGACTCGCCAACGTGCGCAAGCACTCGGGGGCCACCGCGGCATCCGTCTCTCTCCGCCTCGACGACGCCGCCGTCACGCTCGTCGTCAGCGACGACGGACGCGGCTTCGACGCGGCGGCACCACGCAGCGGCTACGGCCTCGACGGGCTACGCGACCGCCTGGCGCTCGGCGGCGGCAGCTTCCACATCGAGACCTCGCCGGGCAGCGGCACCGTGCTCACCGCGAGCCTGCCGCTCGTGGCGGTGTCGGCGTGATCCGCGTGCTGGTGGTCGACGACCACCCCATCGTGCGCAGCGGGATCGTGGGGCTGCTCGCCTCGGCACCCGATATCGAGGTGGTCGGCGAGGCGGCGGACGGACGCGCGGCCCTCGACGCCGCACTCGCCCTCGATCCGCAGATCGTGCTGATGGACCTGCGCATGCCGGAGCTCGACGGCGACGCGGCGACCGCGCTGATCCTCGCGAGCAGGCCGCACATCCGCGTGATCGTGCTCACCACCTACGAGAGCGATGCGAGCATCCTCACGGCGATCGAGGCCGGGGCGAGCGGCTACCTGCTGAAGGCGGCGCCGCAGGAGGAGATCCTGGCCGGCATCCGCTCGGTGGCCCGCGGCGAGGTGGCACTCGCGCCGTCGATCGCCGCGATGCTGGTCGGGCGGCTGAAGACGCCCGCGGTGACGCTCAGCCCGCGCGAGACCGAGGTGCTCGGGCTGGTGGCGCAGGGGCTCAGCAACCCGGCGATCGCCAAGCGGCTGTTCCTCGGCGAGGCCACCGTGAAGACGCACCTGCTGCACG
>Ga0247729_10001040_pt1 | contig 10465 bp, 9 predicted proteins | sample UWRJL133311R2_FD_180958 | JGI IMG/M metagenome (GOLD analysis project Ga0247729, IMG submission 180958) | Plant litter microbial communities from Arlington Agricultural Research Station in Wisconsin, United States - UWRJ-L133-311R-2 | ecosystem: Environmental > Terrestrial > Plant litter >... | reverse complement strand
CCCGGTGCCGGATTTCGTCGGTCCCGTGCTGGCGAGGCACGTCGCCGATTTCGGCCGCTATCCGGTCGCCAAGGGTATCGAACCGTTCCGCCGCGCTGCCGCCACCTGGATGGGCACCCGCTTCAAGCTGCCGCGGCCGCTCGATCCGGAAACCGAGGTGCTGGTGCTGAACGGCAGCCGCGAAGGCCTGTTCTTCGCCGCCATCACCGCCGCGCGTTACGTCGGCCCGCGCAACGGCACCCCGGCGATCCTGCTGCCGAACCCGTTCTACCCGGCCTATGGCGCCGGCGCCCGCGCCGCCGGCTGCGAGCCGGTGTTCATGCCGACCACGCTGGCCAACGGGTTCCTGCCCGACCTCGACGCGCTGGACGAGGCGACGCTGTCGCGCACCGTGGCGATGTACATCGCCTCCCCCGCCAATCCGCAGGGCGCGGTGGCGACCCCGGAATACTTTTCACGTCTGCACCAGCTCGCGGTTCGCCACGGCTTCATCGTTCTGTCCGACGAATGCTATTCGGAAATCTACACCCAGGCCGCACCCGGCAGCATGCTGGAATCCGCCGGGCCGGATTTCGCCAACGTGGTCGCGTTCCAGTCGCTGTCTAAGCGCTCCAACCTGCCGGGCATGCGGGTCGGCTTTGTCGCCGGCGACAAAAGATTTCTCGCCGCGTTCCACGAACTGCGCAATGTCGCGGCCCCGCAGGTGCCGGTGCCGCTGCAGCACGTGGCCGTGGCTGCCTATGGCGACGAGGCGCATGTGGACGAGAACCGCCGGCTGTATGGATTGAAATTCGATCTGGCCGATCAGATCCTCGGCAATCGCTACGGCTACAAGCGCCCGGCGGGCGGCTTCTGCCTGTGGCTCGACGTCTCTGCTTGCGGCGGCGACGAGGAGGCCACCGTCAGACTCTATCGCGATGGCGGCGTGCGCGTGGTGCCCGGATCCTATCTGGCGCGCCAGCAGCCCGACGGCAGCAATCCCGGCGCCGGCTATATCCGCCTGGCGCTGGTGCAGGACAGCGAGACCACCGCCGAAGCCTTGCACCGGCTGGTTCAGATTCTGGATTCAACGCAGGACGCCAGCAACGCGGCCGAGAACACGGTCAAGAGCACCAAGGCATGAGCACCACGATCGAACGCGTCATTCCCCTGGTCGGACAGTTGCCCGCGTCGATCCGCGAGATGCTGGCGCGACGGCTGCGCGAGCTCGCCGGCTTCGGCCTGATCGGCGTGGCCGGCGTCGCCGCAGCGGCGCTGATGACATGGTCGGTGCAGGATCCCAGCCTCAGCCACGCCACTTCGCGCGCCATCCGCAACATCATCGGCTATCCCGGCGCGATCGGCGCCGATCTGCTGATGCAGATCATCGGGCTCGGCTCGATCATGCTGATCCTGCCGGTCGCGGTGTGGGGCTGGCGGATGATGACCCACCGGCACTTCGACCGCCAGGCGCTGCGCATCGCCTGCTGGGTCCTGTGCACCGTGATCGCTTCGGGCTTCGCCAGTTGCTGGCAGCATGGCGGCTCGTGGCCGCTGCCGACCGGCGTCGGTGGCGTGGTCGGCGATGCGCTGTTTCGCGCGCCCGCCGTGGTGTTCGGGCCGGTCGGCTTCATCTACCGCTTTGTGCTTGGCGTGATCCTGGGTACCGCGATGGTCGCGACCTTCCTGATGGCCTGCGGCCTCGGTTCGCAACCGAAGGAAGAATTCGCTGCCGTCGAGGACGACGACGCGCCGTTCGAGGAAGAAGAGGACAAGAGCGAACGCGGATCGATCTCGCTGGGCTGGGCGGTGCACGCCGTTCTCAGCACCAAGGCGCGGATCGGCCGGCTGCTGTCGATGCTGTATGCGAAGTTCGTCACCTCGGCGCCGGAGCCGCGCGCTGCGGCGTTCGAGCGCCAGGAGCCCAATCTCGGCGGCCGCCGCTCCAGCCCGTCGATCGCGCCACAGAGCCGCGACGAAGAGGATAAAGACGATCATCAGCCTCATGACCACGATGAGGATGAGCCCGACGAGGAAGACGAAGAGGTCGAAGAAGCGCCGGTCGCCCGCGCGCGCAACAAGCCCGCCGCAAAAGAACCCGCGCGCAAGAACAAGTCGGGCACTTTCGAATTGCCCTCGGTGGGCGTGCTCACCGCGCCGAAGGCCGCCGACCGACAGCCGCTCAGCAAGGCCGAGCTGGAAGCCAATTCGCGCGCGCTGGAAGGCGTGCTCAGCGACTTCGGCATCCGCGGTGAAATCGTCAAGGCCCATCCCGGCCCCGTCGTCACGCTGTACGAACTCGAGCCCGCACCTGGTATCAAGTCGTCGCGGGTGATCGGCCTCGCCGACGACATCGCGCGCTCCATGAGCGCGCTGTCGGCGCGTGTCGCCGTGGTGCCCGGCCGCAACGCCATCGGCATCGAGCTGCCGAACGCCCATCGCGAGAACGTCTATCTGCGCGAGCTGCTGACGGCAAAGGACACCAACGACGCCAGCATCAAGCTGCCGTTGTGCCTTGGCAAGAACATCGGCGGCGATTCGATCATCATCGATCTCGCCCGCACGCCGCACATGCTGATCGCCGGCACCACCGGCTCCGGCAAGTCGGTGGCCATCAACACCATGATCCTGAGCCTGCTGTACCGGCTGCGGCCGGACCAGTGCCGCCTGATCATGGTCGATCCGAAAATGCTCGAACTGTCGGTCTATGACGGCATTCCGCATCTGCTGACGCCGGTGGTGACCGATCCGAAGAAGGCCGTGGTCGCCCTGAAATGGGCGGTGCGCGAGATGGAAGAGCGCTACAAGCGCATGGCCAAGCTCGGCGTCCGCAACATCGACGGCTATAACCAGCGCCTGCTGGAAGCCAAGGGCAAGGGCGAGGAACTGTCCCGCACCGTGCACACCGGCTTCGACAAGGAAACCGGCAAGGCGATCTATGAGGAAGAGAAGCTCGACCTCGAACCGCTGCCCTACATCGTCATCATCGTCGACGAAATGGCCGACCTGATGATGGTCGCCGGCAAGGACATCGAAGGCGCAGTGCAGCGCCTCGCGCAGATGGCCCGCGCCGCCGGCCTGCACGTCATCCTCGCGACGCAGCGTCCGTCGGTCGACGTCATCACCGGTACCATCAAGGCCAACTTCCCGACCCGCATCTCCTTCCAGGTGACATCGAAGATCGACAGCCGCACCATTCTCGGCGAGATGGGCGCAGAACAACTGCTCGGCCGCGGCGACATGCTGTACATGGCCGGCGGCGGGCGCATCAGCCGCGTCCACGGGCCGTTCGTGTCCGACGAGGAAGTCGAGAAGGTGGTGCGCCACCTCAAGACCCAGGGTCAGCCGGAATATCTCGAAGCGGTCACCGCGGAAGAGCCGGCCGAAGGCGAAGACGGCGGCGCGGTATTCGATGCCACCGGCATGGGGGCCGAAGGCGGCGGCGCGGGCGACCTGTTCTCCCAGGCGGTGGCGATCGTCAAGCGCGACCGCAAGGCCTCCACCAGCTACATCCAGCGCCGGCTGCAGATCGGCTACAACAAGGCGGCGTCCTTGATGGAGCGGATGGAGAACGAGGGCATCGTCGGCCAGCCGAACCATTCCGGCAAGCGCGAGATCCTGATCGAGGAAGAAGAGAGCGGCTTTTGAACGCCGCCTCGCCCACCGACAATCGCGCCCTGGAGTCGCGAAATCGCCACAGCGCCGGGTTAGCGCCAGCATCGGCGGTCACGACGGCGAGAAATGCCACCGGCCGGACTGCAAAACCGATACCCATTGCGGCGCGAAGCGCGGTAAAATGGGTCCCAGACGCCGAACAGGACGACGCCTTGATGAGACCCGCGACCCATCACGCCGCACACCGGCTCATCCCCCGCGGCAGCCTGCGTGTCGGTGCCGCCGGACTGGCCGCGGCTTTTGCCGTCGGCCTGCTGGTGCCTTCGGCTTTCGCCCAGGCGATCCCGATGCCGCGGCCGGCGCCGAAGGCCCGCAGCGGCAATATCCAGCTGTCGGCTTCCGATCCGCAGGTGGCCCGCCCGCCGGTGGCGATGGCGCCGCGCAGCAACACGCCGCCGACGCCGGTAATCCCCGATCCGCGCCGCAACGTACCGGCCAGTATTTTCACCACCTTCGACGCCACCCAGAAGGCGCAGGCCGCCAAGGTCAGCGCCTATCTGTCGTCGCTCAGCACGCTGGTCGGTAATTTCGTCCAGATCGGCCCCGACGGCAGCCGCACCACCGGCGATTTCTTCATCCAGAAGCCCGGCAAGGTGCGCTTCGAATATGACGCCCCCACCACCATCGCGATGATCGCCGACGGCCAGTCGCTGGCGGTTCGCGACAACAAGCTGGCGACCCAGGATATCTACCCGCTGTCGCAGACCCCGTTGCGGTATCTGTTGTCCGACCGCATCGATCTGATGCGCGACACCAATGTGGTGATGGTCAGCGGCGACGACCTCTACACCTCGGTCACCATCGAGGAGAAGAACGCGCTGGTCGGCACCTCGCGGCTGATGCTGATGATCGGCACCAAGGACGGCCAGCTCAAGCAGTGGACCGTCACCGACCCGCAGGGTTATGACACCACCGTGGCGATCTACAATCTCGACACCGTGAAGAAGCCGGACCCCGGCCTGTTCCGGATCGATTTCACGAAGTACCCCAGCGGCTCGGCGAATTAAGCGCTCTTTCTTCCCTTCTCCCCTTGTGGGAGAAGGTGGCGCGGCCGAAGGCCGTGCCGGATGAGAGGTTACCGGGCTCGGAGCCTGCGGCATCCCTCACCCGTCTTCGCTTCGCGAAGCCACCCTCTCCCACAGGGGGAGAGGGAAGAAAGAAATCGACCATCCCGCATGCAATTCAAACTCACCACCTGGAATATCAATTCGGTGCGGCTGCGCATCGAGCTCGTCGCCAAGTTTTTGGAGGAGGTGCAGCCCGACGTGCTGTGCCTGCAGGAAACCAAGACCCCGGATGACGCCTTCCCGATGAAGCGCCTCAAGCAGCTCGGCTACGAGCACATCGCGATCCACGGCCAGAAGGGCTATCACGGCGTCGCCATCGTCTCGAAGCTGCCGTTCGAGAGCAGCGACGTGCGGGTGTTCTGCAACAATCTCGACTCGCGCCATATCTCGGTTTCGTTCGGCGCGAAGGCCGGCATGACGGTGCCGCTGATCGTGCATAATTTCTACGTGCCGGCCGGCGGCGACATTCCCGACCCGGTCGCGAATCCGAAGTTTGCCCACAAGCTGCAGTTTCTCGACGAGATGAAGACTTGCGAAGGCCTGCATCCGCGTGGCGAGGCGCGCCACATCCTGGTCGGCGACCTCAACGTCGCGCCGCACGAAAACGACGTGTGGTCGCACAAGCAGCTTATCAAGATCGTGTCGCACACGCCGATCGAATGCGAGAAGCTGCTGGCAGTGCAGAGCGAGGGCAACTGGATCGACGTCGCGCGCGAACGGATTCCGCTGTCGGAAAAGATCTTCACCTGGTGGAGCTACCGCTCCGCTGACTGGACCGCCAACGATCGCGGCCGCCGGCTCGATCATATCTGGGTGTCGTCGGCGATGAAGGACATGATCCGCGACTTCACCGTGGCTCGCGACGCACGAAGCTGGGAACGGCCATCGGACCACGTGCCGGTGACCACGGTGCTGGAATTGTAGTTCGCCTCGCGTCGTCCCCGCGAAAGCGGGAACCCATAACCACGGTCGTTGAAACAGAAGCGATGGCGGAGCCAACTACACTGCTTAAACCATATCGACAGCGTGTATGGGTCCCCGCTTACGCGGGGACGACAGGCCCCTACAAACTCAGCTTCGACCCCACCAGCACCACATCGCTGGCGAGCTGGCTGACGCGGGCAGCCATGTCGTCGCGCAGGCGACGGGCGGCGGCGGGGTCGCTGTCGAGCACGCGCTGGAACAGACTGCGGGTGATGCGGATCACGCTCGAATATTCCAGCGCCACCGCCGTCGATGGCCGCGGCATCGCCACCAGCAGGGCGAGTTCGCCGATCAGCACGCCAGGGCCCGCCGTCACTTCGTAGTTGCTGCCGTCATCCAGGCTGATACGAAACGCGCCGTTCATTACGACGTAACCGCAATCGGAATCGTCGCCGCTGTGAAACAGCACGGAGCCGCGGGCGAATTCCTGCTGCTCGGAGCCGATCGCGATCACGCGCAACGCGGCGATGCCCAACACGCGCAATGTCGGGACGCGCTCGAGCAGGGCAACATCATCATCGATCGACATGCAGGACCGGGTGACCGTGACGCATTAGCAAAAGCCGATAGCAGCGGCGAATCGGCTTTGGAACCGTATCACGGCACCAGCTTGTAGCCACCGGCTTCCGTGACCAGGATTTCGGGGTTGGCGGCGTCCTTCTCGATCTTCTGGCGCAGCCGGTAGATATGCGTTTCCAGCGTATGGGTGGTGACGCCGGAATTGTAGCCCCAGACTTCCTGCAGCAGCGTCTCGCGCGACACCGCCAACTGGCCGGCCCGGAACAGGAAACGCAGGATCGCGGTTTCCTTCTCGGTCAGACGCACCTTCTTGGCGTTGGCGCCGGTGAGCATTTTCGAGCCGGGGCGGAAGCTGTACGGGCCGACAGTAAACACCGCGTCCTCGCTGGCTTCGTGCTGGCGCAATTGGGCGCGGATGCGCGCCAGCAGCACCGCGAAGCGGAACGGTTTTGCGACATAGTCGTTGGCGCCGGATTCGAGACCCAGAATGGTATCGGAGTCGGTATCGTGGCCGGTCAGCATGATGATCGGGGCCTTGAAGCCGCCCTTGCGCAGGGAGCGCACCACTTCGCGGCCGTCGGTGTCCGGCAGGCCGACATCCATCAGCACCAGGTCGGGCGAATTGGCCTTGGCGGCCAAGGCGCCCTTGGCGCCGGTATCCACGGCGGAGGCTTCGAACTCTTCGTGGAGCGACAACTGCTCGACCAGCGCCTCGCGCAAATCAGTATCGTCATCCACGATGAGGATCTTGCGGGCATTGGGCATTGCGACAATCCTTTGGACGGCTGTTGCGGTGACGTGGTCCGACAAGCTGAACGAATCAGGCAGAAATCGGTAGGGAACTCGCGGTCACCGCGTATCCTAACGCAAAACAGGCGGCATTCCTGGCGAATGTGCCGTGCAGCGCGAAATAGAGCATTTGCGGTGAACAGCGCAATACGGACTCGGTGGTTTGGATGGGAAGCTTCGCTATTTCAGGCACTTATCGAACAAGCTTGCGTGATCGGCCGTTGCCGGCGATCCGCATTCGGGCAGCCGCCGGCAATCCGCTCCGCGGCTGGCTGGTCGCGGAACATCTGGTGATACCGGTGGCCCTGGGGCGCGGCGGAATCAAGGCGAACAAGCGCGAAGGCGACGGCGGCACCCCGCGCGGCACGTTTCGGCCGCTGCGGCTGTGGTGGCGGGCCGACCGGCACCCCCGGCCGCGCACCTTCCTGCCGGTGCGCGTCATCACGCCCGCCGACGGCTGGTGCGAGAACCCGGCCGACCGCCGCTACAACCGATCGGTGCGGCTGGACCGCGACAGCTCCGCCGACCGGCTGCGCCGCGACGACCACCTGTACGATTTCATCATCGAGATCGACCAGAACACCCGCCCGCGCATCGCCGGCCGCGGCAGCGCGGTGTTCCTGCACCTGGCTCGGGAGGGATTTGGCCCCACCGCGGGGTGCGTGTCCATGACCCGATCCGCCATGCTGCGGCTGCTGGCGCGGATCGGGCCGAAGACGAAGATCGTGATCGGGTGAGCCGTTGAAAGTAAGGTAATATTGCCTTACTTCGCAAAAAAGGAGAGTTCGCATGGCAACTCTTACTGTCACGGCAAAAGGTCAGGTCACGCTGCGCAAAGAGGTGCTCAGGCATCTTGGGGTCGGGCCTGGCGACAAGATCGACCTCGACCTGCGCCCCGACGGCACTATGGTCGCCCGTGCTGCGCCCCCGCCGCGTTCGGGCTCGATTGAAAATTTCTTTGGCATGCTGGCTTCGGAAAATGGCCCACACCTAACCATCGAGGAAATCAAGGAAGCTTCCGCCGAGGGCTGGGCCAGCGCGATGGACTATGACGAAGGCCGCAAATCTTGAGAATTGTCGCCGACGCTAACGTGTTGATCCGCGCGGTCGTCGGCGACGACAAACACCAGGCGCATCTGGCGATGGAAGCGCTTCGTCTTGCGGATGAGATCGCCATTTCGCTTCCGGCATTCTGCGAGTTCGTCTGGGTACTCGAGCAACGCTACCAACGTTCGCGCGCCTCCGTTGCCGCCGCCATTTTCACACTGATCAGCGATCGCCGCGTCGCCTGCGACCGATCCGCCGTCGATGCCGGACTCGCCATGATGCATGCGGGCGGTGATTTTGCCGATGGCGTCATCGCATTCGAAGGACGACGTCTTGGCGGCGAGGTACTCATTACTTTCGACAGGCAGGCAGCAAAATTGATCGCCGCCCAAGGCGGCGCTGTCGAACTGCTCGGCTGAACCGACGGGGCGCTACCGCTTCCCGAAAATTGCCGAACCCACCCGCACATGGGTGGCGCCGAACTGGATTGCGATGGCGAAGTCGGCGCTCATGCCCATCGACAGGCCAGCAAGCCCGTTGCGGGCGGCGATCTTGGCGGTGAGCGCGAAGTGCGGCGCCGGTGCATCGTCCACCGGCGGAATGCACATCAGCCCGGTGATGTTCAGGCCGTAGCCATCGCGGCAACGCGCCAAGAAGGCGTCGGCGTCGCTCGGCGCAATGCCCGCCTTTTGCGGCTCCTCGCCGGTATTCAGCTGCACGAACAGCTGTGGCGCGCGGCCCTGCGCGACAATTTCCTTGGCCAGCGCTTCGCAGATGCTGGGACGGTCCACCGAGTGAATCGCGTCGAACAGCGCCACCGCTTCCTTGGCCTTGTTGGACTGCAGCGGCCCGATCAGATGCAGCGCAATTCCGGGTTGAGTGGCCATCAGCGCCGGCCATTTGGCCTTGGCCTCCTGAACGCGGTTCTCGCCGAACACGCGCTGCCCGGCTGCAATCACCGGCTGGATGGCGTCGGCTTCGAAGGTCTTGGAAACGGCGATCAGGGTCACCGAAGCCCTTTCGCGGCGGGCTTCGTTGCAGGCGCGGAACACGTCGTACTCCACCGCGGCAAGCCCGTCGCTTGGTAAAGAAGGCGTTACGGCCGGGACGTCATGCACTGCTTTATTTTCAACCACGGCGCGAACTTTCGTGAGATCGATCAAAATTTACCGAATCCGGGAAAGGCTTTTTGAAGGCTTTCACATACCTATGACCGCGGGGTTCAGGGGTCGACGATGTCACGCATCAGCATCAATCGCAATAAAGCCAGGCTTCGTGGATTGCTCGGCATTCGCGCCCGGCTGGTGCTGCTGGCGCTGATACTGGTCGGCCCGCTGATGGCGGAGCGGATCCGGGCGCTCGACGATACCCGGGCGCAGCAGATCGCGCTGGCCGCCCGCGACTTCGCCAACGTGGCGCAGCACAGCGCCGAGGCGCAGCAGGAAGTGTTCGCCTCGGTCGAGGCGGTGCTGAAGTCGTCGGCGTTCATCTATACCTCCGCCGCCCAGGTCGACCGCAGCTGCGCGATCATGCGCGCCAGCCTGCGCGGCGACATGCCATGGATCCGCAGCCTGACTGTGGCGGGCAAGGACGGTTCGGCACAATGCTCGACCTGGTCCGATGCGGTGGAGCACGGCCTCAATTTCGGCGACCGTCCCTATTTCAAGAAGGCGCTGGCCACCGGCGAATTCGTGGCCAGCGATTACCTGTTCAGCCGCCTCACCAACCAGCCCTCCATCATGGCCGCCTATCTGGCGCCCGGCCTGACCCGCGACGACGACGCGGTGATCCTGGCCGCCATCAATCTGGACTGGATGGCCAAAATCATGGGCCCGCTCGGCGGCCGCCCGGGGGTTACCGCGGTGCTGGTCGACAACGCGGGCACCGTGCTGGCCGCCCCCGCGCCGCAGCGCGGCATGGTCGGCCGGCCGATGCCAAATCTCGCTCTGCTGTCCGCCATCGCGGCGCGCGTGCAGAATTCCGACCGCCGGTCAGGGTCGCTGTCGTTCGCGGCCGACGACGGCACCCAGCGCGCGGTGTCGTTCGCGGCGATTCCCGGCTCGGGCGCGCAGCTCATCGTCAGCATCGACGAGGCGCAGGTATCCGCCGTCGCCAATCACGAGATTCGCACCGCCTATCTGCAGCTCGGCTTCGTCTGCCTGTTCGTGCTGCTCGGCGCGCTGGTGGTGGCGGAACGGCTGATCATCAAGCCGATCCAGATGATGGAGACGATGGCGCAGCGCTTCGGCCGCGGCGACTGGTCGGCGCGGGTGCCGCGCAACCGGCTGCCCGCCGAATTCGTCCCGCTGGCCCGCGCCTTCTACGGCATGGCGGCGCAACTGCGCGGCCGCGAGCGCGAACTGCGCGCCAGCAACGAGCAGCTCACCGTGCTGGCCTCCATCGAC
>Ga0247729_10001039_pt1 | contig 10471 bp, 20 predicted proteins | sample UWRJL133311R2_FD_180958 | JGI IMG/M metagenome (GOLD analysis project Ga0247729, IMG submission 180958) | Plant litter microbial communities from Arlington Agricultural Research Station in Wisconsin, United States - UWRJ-L133-311R-2 | ecosystem: Environmental > Terrestrial > Plant litter >... | reverse complement strand
CAATCTAGACACCCGCACTCAGCGTGACGATTTTCGCGCAGGCTTCACCGCAGCATGGCAAGCCGCAATGAAGGAGGCGGGGAAATGAGCTTCGAACCCGAAGAAGGAGACCAGTGCCCTGAGTGCCGTGCAGGTAATATGTCATTCCCTCCGGTGGAAAACTGCTCATGCCACATCGCCCCTCCTTGCCATGCCTGCACCAACAGACTCCTAACATGCAATACCTGCGGGTGGGAGTTTGAACCGCCCAAGCCGAAAGCATCCTGGCGTTCAGTAGCTCCAGGTATCTTCGCTAGCCACATCCATCGCCCCTCCAAGGACCTCGGTAATGGCAAGCGCATCTTCGACTATAGCTATGACTCGTCCTCCGGCTCAACGATGCACTACACCGGCCGCTGCACGCCCGAGGTTACACCACAAGATATCCTCGACTACTTCGAGTCTGGCACCTTCGGACATCGGGGACCTACAATCTCTAATGGAAGGTTCAGCTTCACCAAAATCACAGACTAAGACCATGACCCTCATCGACCAACTGAAAGCCATCCAAGAGATAATGGACGCTGGCGCTGAAGGCGTCTGGCTGAGAGCTCATTGTGACCTCCGCAACTCCCTTCCCGCCATCATCACCAACCTGGAGCGGGGCGAAGCCTCTCTGCGCGCCAGCCAGGAGCGAGAAAACCGTGTCACAGCCGAGCGTGACGCAGCGATCCGAGAACACGTCGAGCAGTCCAGACTGGCCGGCGAATTAACTCACGAAGTGATCCAACTTCGCGAGGACATCATCAATCTCAAGGCTCAGAACAAGGAAGACCGGGTTCACGACTTCGCCTCGATTCGTCAGGAACTGATGGAGAGCCAGGAACGAGAGGCGGGTTTGAGGGGGGGTAGCTGAGCAGGTAAACAAGATTCAAAGACCTGGTGACATCTGGAGTGTGAATCCGAGCGAGATGAAGAAGCTCATTGAACTCAAAGACAAAGCCCTCTCCCAACCAGCCCCGCAATGCATCAGCCTGGATGAGGCGAAGGAGTTGGCGGGTGCTCTACAAACTGCCATTAACTGGCATTACGCCACGCTCAACGACAGCGACGAGCCTCCGTCTAAGGAAGAACGAGAGCACGGGCATCTTCTTGATTCTACCCTCTCCACCCTCCTAACCAAACACCCGGAATTGAAATGACTGAACTCGAACGCATCCTCGGACACTCCATCGGCGACCCTTGTCGCAGCCGCCAGTACAGTCAGGAGAGGCAGGGAGGATCGGTATTGAATCCACAAGCGATGAACCCGCCGGTATCTATGCATACTGGCAAACCAGCGCTGGATACACTCACGAGTGATAAATCTCCGACACAGCATTTTAATATGAGCACGAAACATACACCCACCCCTTGGCATAACCAATCCGACTGGAAGTCTATCTACTCGGAAGATGGCTGCTTCATCGCGACAGTAGTGAAGATGCCAACCTACAAGAATAAGATCGAACACAGCGCTGACTCTGACCGCATCGTCTCCTGCGTCAACGCCTGCGCTGGCCTGAATCCAGAGGCGATACCTGGGGCTGTGAAAGCGCTGGAGGATTTTATCAACGACTGCGACAACGCATCGCCTGAATTCTGGGCGCGTCGTATCTCTGACCGGCGCGATCAAGCCCTCGCCGCGCTCAAGGAGGTGAAGGGATGAGCGATCTACTTCCTTGCCCGTTTTGTGGGGCATCCGACCTTGAGAAGCCAGAGAAAGATGCTGGCCTCTTTGTGTCCTGCAATTCATGCGGCACATATGGTCCGGACTCAGATACAAAGAAAGGGGCCATCCTCGACTGGAACACCCGCCACACTCCTCCCGTCCAATGGGTCCATGCGTCGGATCGTCTGCCGACTGCGGAGGATGGGGATTGCGAGGAGATGGTGTGGGTGCTGTCAAGAAGACCCACAGCCATCTTACGGGTCAAATGGTGCACCTTCGATCACACGAACGTGGAAGCATGGGCCCGCACCGGAATCACCAAACCAACCCCGCCGACTGTATGACCCTTATCGAAGAAGTTAAATCCCTCGCCGAGCAGCATCCGAGCGATGCGGAATTCCTGGGCAGGATCATCGCGAAGCTGGAGGCCGGGGAGAAGCTGCGCGCCAAATTATGGGGCTTCATCGAACTTGCCGACGAGTTGGGCGATATGGAATGGCCCAAGGACTCGAACTACACCGCAGCCAGCACATTCGAGCCGATGGCTCAGGCCGGGCATGATGCAATCAAGGAATGGGAGGAAGCTCAATGATCATCGCAATCGACATCGACGGTACGGTCACTCTCTCGCCCTTTCTTTTCTACGAGATTGCCGAGAAGCTCTCCCAGCATGGCCACTGTGTCTTCTACATCACAGGCTCTCCTCAACCACTCCAGAAGCTCCACCGGCTTAAAATCGACCCGAAAAAGGTCTTTGTCTGCAACCAGGGCGAGTTTAAGGAAACATGCGCAGCTCGTCACGGTATAAAAGTCGACATCTGGATCGACAATGAGCCGGGAACGATTCAGCCGCAGAGGAAGGCGACTCCGGCAAGCGACGATCAGTTGTAGCAGCTCATCCGCCCAACGCCGCTTGACCATCATCATCCCCGTGTCACGCTCCAGCCGTTCGTCTGACGGTTGATAGGTGTCGATCAGTGGACAAACAAGGCCGTCCGGGTTAACCCTCGGGCGGTCTTTTCGTTTCCAACACCTATGCCCAAGATCCCTGAAGTCACCCCCGAGGAAGTCCGCGCCCTGGAACAGTCGATGCAGGCCGTTGTGCCGGGCTTCCGGATGTTCAACCGGGTCGAGTTCCTGACCGTTGGTTTCAAAAGGGCCGCAGAGGCGCTTGGAGGCCTCAAGGAACTACAGGACCAGCACGGGAGGGTCAGTGCGCCTCTTCTAACCTCCTACGTGTGCAGGAGCCCTTCCTGTGAAGGATATGGGGTGCCGTTCATCTGGTGGTGGATCTTTGCCGAGATGGAGATACTGAAGGGAACGGATCAAGATCCCTGGAGCGAGTCCCGCTGGTGGTTATGGGGTGGGCCGAGCGGTGTCCGCGGTACTGGTAAATGCATCACGATCCACGGGGCACAGAACAGCTCAAAAAGTTCCAGTCTTGGTCGCTTTGCTGTGACGCATATGTGCATCTGGGGGACTGATGCCGTCGTCTACATCGCCTCGCCTCACAAGCTGCACGGGGAAGACAAGTCCTGGCAGGATACGGTCGGTAGCTGGGGCGAATACTTGGCAAAGAATTACAACCCGTTCGTGGCAGCCTTAGGGGTGAAGGTCGACAACAAGCGCCACAATCTGACGATCTGGTCGAACCAGGGTCGGGCTGTGGCGAAGTTCGTGTCGGCCGACGAGTCATCGACAATCCGCGGGAAGAAGTCGAGCACACACGACACGTCGGGCTTGATCGGCATCACACTGGTCTTCGTCGACGAGTTCGTGGAGAACCCGCATCTGGACCTGAAGGGCATCAACTCGAACGCCTCGTCGAATTTCAACTTTTGCATGGTGCTCGCGTGCAATCCGGACCCGGCGAAGGTCGGACATCCGAACATCCGGGCCTTCAGCTACCCGATGGACACGGTTAACATGGACCGGATGAAGAGTTTCCGGTGGCGCACGGCCTTCGGTATCTGCGTCAGGTATGCCTGGGTCAATAGCCCGAATAACGTCATCGGCTACGACGCCAAGCTCAGACCTCACGGAAGGAAAGTCGACCGGTGGCCTTACCTGCTGAACCAGATCCGTGTCGAGCGCGCAAAGGACAAGGGCAGTTCGATTGTCGACACCGAGGTCGATGCCTGGTGCATGGGCAGCGGCGCGTCAGGCGCTCCTCTTGACGAGGCTCAGATCAACATCTCGGGCACGATGAACGATCCCGACGGCCGGTGGACCTCGGTGCCCGTGCGCTGCATGTTTGCCGACTGTGCATTCGGAGGGCGCGACCCAGCTATTGTGACGGTCGTAGAGGCTGGGAGGGCTATTTTCGAGGGTCGTGAAGGTCAGCCGATCGAGAAGCAGACGCTGGCGGTCGTGGCCCAGATCGACCTGGAAGTCAGAGCCCAATTCGAGGTTACTCGCGAATGGTTGGAAGAGATGGAGTCGCTGCTGCGCTGGTCGGGAGGGCAGTGGCCGACGGCTGCCAGCACCAGGGGTGTCCAGTTGGGTGAGAACCTGAACGGCAACTACGACTGCGCTTACCGTGTGCTGAAGGCCGCGTATGAGAACGGTGTGCCGGCCAAGAACGTTGCGTTCGACTCCAGCCAGCGCGGTGACATCACTTCGATCCTGCTGGACTTTCTCGGGCGCCAGAACGTCCGGTGGTACTACGAGGGTACGCGCAAGCTCACGGACGAGGAGGTGATCAACCCGCCGTTTTATCGCTGGCCTTACCTCTACACGAAGGACGAAGGCGGGTCATCTGTCCCTGAGCCCTGGTCAAAATACTGCTCGCAGACGATCTCGATGGTCTGGTTCTTTGCCTGCGAATTTATCAAGCGTGGCTGGCTTTCACGCGGGGAGAAAGCAAAGCCGGGCCTGGATGAGCTCTGCGCGCGCCTGATAGAAGTTCGGCAGGGGGTGAGCGGTGGGCGTCGGGATGTGTACTCGAAGCAGAAGCTGAAAGACGAGGGTCATAAATCCCCCGCGTACGGGGAGACACTGGCCTTTGCCATCTACTTCGCAGTACGCTTCCTCGGGCTCGTGAAACTCGATGAGCCAAAGACCGACATCCACATCTCGGTGTCTGCCGGACCCCAGGTTTTCATCCGCGGGGGTCACAATCGCCTTCCGCGGGGGATGATGGCACGACGACGGTCGGACTAGATGGGCACATCTTCGATCTCGTCCATAGCACACAAAATAAACTGGACCGCGACTTCGACCGTCAAGGCGTTTCCGTACCCCGAGAGGCGCATTTTGCGCGCCTCGGCAGTTGCTTGAACTTCCTGAAGGCTCGGATCGCCGCTTGGCACCATTCCGGCGGGTAGTCCTGCAACCAGCGGCTGAGAGCCGGATTCAATGCGCCGCGCTTTTCCGTCTCGGCAGTGGACGAGGTAGTAATCACCCCATGCACCTGATCCTCCAGACGTGCTTGGCCGTCGCTCGCCCACTCCAGAGAGCCTACTCCGCCGTTGGTCGTTACTCTCGGGGTTCCCCAACCCGCCAGCGCCGCATCTGCACTCAGCGCTCCTCCTTTCTGGTTGGGTCCTCCATGGCTCCCGTCTGACTCCCTCGGAGTATTCCAACCACTCATTGCCGCCTGCTGATCCAAAGGATGACCCGTATCCGTCGATCGAGGAGGAAGGATTCCACGACTCCCGTCCATCGCCGTTGGTGACGACCAACCCGCCAGAAGGCAGACCTCGCTCAATGGCCTGGCGTTCGTCAGGTCCTTGATGCTCTCCCCGCTCTTGTGATCCCGCGCCGCGCACGTTGGCCAGCCCGCCATCGGTAGCGCCAAGCAAGCCGCATCGTCCAGATTCAACTGGTGCCCCTGCTCGCGCCGTTGGAGAGCCTTTTCTGGGTTCGTCTGCAATCCACCCCGACCTTCCGGCATTGCATTGGGAGTAGGCCAGCCAGTAGAGGCGCTGTCGGATGTGCGGCGCCCCGACGCCCGCAGAGCATAAATCTGCCGACCTGACGGTGTAGTCCGATGCTTCCAGATCAGACGATACTCCATCGAGCCATTCGAGCCCATCCTTGCTCGCAACCTGCTCTCCCAGGACGATAGAGGGGCGGCATTCCCTGATGAGTCGGTAGAACTCGGGCCAGACATGCCGTGCGTCCTTTTTGCCTTTCCGCTTACCGGCGGCGCTGAAGGGTTGACAGGGACAACTTCCGGTCCAGATGGGGCGATCTGCTGGCCATCCTGCTCGTTGGAGAGCAAGGGACCATCCAGCGACGCCGCAAAAGAAGTGATGCTGCACAAATCCCTCAAGGTCACGAGCGGTGATTTCCTGGATGGGACGGCAGTCGACTTTACCTGAGGGAATAAGTCCGGCTGAAATAAGCTCCTGGAGCCAGAGGCACACTTGAGGGTCGATGTCATTGTAGTAATTCATGGGAGTTTCACTGGAAATGGCGGATCATCCAAAAGCCCGCAGCAGACAGCAGTAGAGCAACCGCCATCCCGATCAGATAGGCCGTCAGGAAGCGCGCCCTATCCGACATGATGCTCCTTCACTGCCCGTGCTCCTGCTCTGGTCACGGCCACCGTCCTGGCAACGCGTCGGCCATTCAGAATCTGGTGCTCGATGAACCCCTTCTTCTCCATCGCCATCATCGCCTGATGCACGGCCGTCTGGCTCTTGTACCCGAGTGTTGCCTGCAACTCGCGCGAGCTGGGAGACATCCTGTTCTGCGCGATGTACTCGCTGATGGCCTTCATCAAACGGTACTGCGTTTCGGTCAGGCCGATTGTTGGTGGGCGACTCATGTTTTGTGGGTAATTATACTGTAAGTTTGAACAGTTAAACTAGTTGTCTGGAGAGAGCAACTACATTATCCTCTTCGCATGTACTTCAACACCCACCACATCAAACTCCCCCTGGGCTCCAGGGTCAAACTCCGCAAGCCCCACGCACTGCCTGACGCTCCAGAGGCGATTTGGCGCGTCGAAGGGGTGCTCGGCGGCGCTCACCCTAACGCATATGTTCAGATCGTCCTGGAGGCCGGAGAAGGGCGTTTCCGCATCACCCAGTATAAAACCGTCCGCTGGGACCAAATCCAACAAAATGTTTAACCATTAAAACCATGATCGACGCCGAACTAGAATCACTTGGAATTTTGGACTTCAAGGACCGGATTTGGAACAGCAACTCCCATGGAGAGCTAGGGCACTTGGAGGATTATATCTGGCTGGCAAAGACCTTCAAAGGTGAAGAAGATCTGTTTAGAATCCTGTTTTTGGAATCGGTAAAGTTCGCCGAGAAGAACTGGAAGCGGCCTGAGTCAATTTTCCAGCACATGCCGGAAATGATTGGTGAATACATCAAGCTTCTCCGCACCGCATGACCCCCAACCTCTGCCGCGACTGCCGGTTCTTCGTGCTGAACTCGCAGGACATCCACCTCAGCCGCTGTGTGCGATCCTGGCAAAACCTGATCAGCGGCACGGTCCTCAAACCCGGCGGGGACGGGACAATCCCTTGCTGGCATGCGCGCAAGGACTACTGCGGCACCTCAGGCGTTGGATTCGAGCCAAAGGAATCACCATCGACACCACAATGAGCAAAGAACAGTACATTCACCCGACGAAAGGAACGCAAATCAGTCGTCAGCGCTTGCTGCAAATCAAAAGAGTCGAACTTGGATTTTGCCACACCCACACGTCTACACCAAAATTTCCCGGACGGACTTTCTGCGCAAAGTGCCTAGACAAGCAAGGCCGCAAGGCCCATCCCCCACGAGGATTCTGGCAAACGGTCGACTGGAATCAGTCAGACGAGCAGATCATGGAGATCCACGACTCAGCTCACCGCACCGTGCGGTCTATGCGTCAGAAGTTTTCTCCAACCACCACGCCGAAGGCAAAGGCTATTGCTGCTCGCCAGGCGCGCAGAGAGCTGCTGGAGACACAAAAGCTGTGCGACACCCATCGCCGGGGCAAGCACCCTCCGAAGCACCTCTGGAATCAGATCGACTGGAGAATGTCGAATGCCGACATCGCGATCATCATCGGCGTCAACTATCAGGCAGTGGCCAAACAACGGGAGAAGCGCTTTCCGCGATGAACACCTCACCACGCGTCAAGTGCGCGGACATGAAGGCCTACATGGCGGCATACCGGGCGAAGAGGAAGGCCCAGGGGATTTGCTTCATGTGCAAAGAACCATTGTCTGCTGAGCGCCTAGCGAAGAACAGATCATGGTGTTGCGAATGCACTTCAGGATATTACAAGACGAGAGAAAAAGTGAGGCGGCATGAAAAAGAACTGGACGTGATTGCTTCCGTTCGGTAAAAGGCGACCAGTCAATAGGTTTGCTCTCTGGTCGGAGCGATCTGCCCTAGCAAACCAGCAAGGCCCCGATCTTCGACCAGAGATTGGGGCCTTTGATTTTGCTTTACTAGAGCCAACACTCTCACCTGAAAAGGAGGTCACTTGGCGATGGCAATGAGAACAAAGTTCAGCGGCGTGGGGAATAGTTCCCCGTCAATGGTTGATCCCGGCAGGTGGCAGATAGGGCTAATCACCCTGCATGAAGCGGGTTGCTCCGCCGAGTGTCCGACGCACGAACTGCATCCGGTGCAAGTCCGGCGCCGCTGAACTTTGTTCTCTAAACCCACGGTAGCCACCGGATCGGAGATGCAGGTGGCGTAATGTCTCGCGGCTCTCATGTGGGCCGGGCTTTTACCGGATCGTCAACTGCGCTTCAATGAGAGTCACCGTCGCAGGGTCCGGGCCAGCGTTGCTGCTGGCTGTGACGCGATGGGCCGATTCCTGACGGAAGTAACTCACTGCTGAGCATGAGGTTGTCCGCAAGGACTCCTCTGCTCTTCTCAAAACCTCAAGCCCTCATGAAGAATGAGTCGTCACTAAAGTAACCATATGAGCAAAACAGACCAGAAGATAAGGAACCTAGAAATACACTTGGACAGCGTCGTGAAGAAGCGAGTTCGCCTGCAAGAGGTTGAGGCTCAGGTCAGGACGCAAATCCAGATCCTTCAGAAACAGAAGCAGATCCAGGTGACGATCAAAAGTGTCTCAACTGGACCACCCATTGCCATCACACACCAACACCAGATCGAGGCAGATGCGGGCACCTCTCGGAATGTGCCGCCACTCTACGGCAACGGATACGGAAGCTACAAGATCGACGACCGTCCGATTGTGAGCAGGGTCCAGTTTGGCTCTGGCCACAGCAACAACTCGGCCGAGATCACGGCGATCATCCATGCTCTCCGAGCCCTCAGGCTCATCACTGACGCCAGCAATGCTGAAGTCCTGATCAGAAGCGACTCCAAGATCGCTTTGAAGTGGTGCACGGCCACAGAGCAGCCAAAGGAGAATACAAGTTCGGCCTTTAGATCGGCAATCGCCCTTCTTCGTTTCGAGACGGAAAAATTCAAGAAGATCAAAACCCAATGGAGGGGTCGCCAGCATTCGGTCAATCTTTTCGGTCATTAACCACCACCACACCATGAAGCAATTCCTCATCAACACCGCCTGCTACGGAGCCATATCGTTCACCATCCTGTTCTGTGAGAACAAGTACATCACTCTGGCCGTCTGCGTCGTTGCCGCGATAGTTTTGGGTTGTGCGAATTTTTCCGATGGGATGAACCGGGCGGAGCACATTTATCGTCCCGAACGTTTCCGGTAAACAATCGCGATAGAAACCACATTCCATGAGCAACCGCCTCTACAATGAACTCGACAATCCAAGCGGATGCATTGGTTGCATGGGGCGGATCCTCATCTTCCTGGCATTTCTATGCGTCAGCAAATGGCTGATAGTTTTTCTCATCTCATGAAAATCACCACTCAATTTCTCGACGAGAATCAGAGCATTGGAACCGTCCTTTCTCGTCGTCAGGCCGAGATCCTTGGTGTTGAGTTCCCGTGCCGTAAAGGATGGAGAAAACAACTGCTGGGCCGCGAGCTTGACGAATACACCGCGCTGGAATTCATCCAGGCAAAGGAGATCGTTACAGTTTCCAGCTTGACTGGAATCGACCGCGTTTTCGCTGAGGCCGGATTGAAAACCACCGGTCTCCTCAGTGAGGCCAGGCCTATTAGAACTTTCAGGGCACCGGCAAAAGTTGGCGTGTGTGGAAAGCAGATATTTGGCTCCGAAGGACAGTGCCGACAAGCCATCACCAATCGACTCAACAAGGCGACCGACACCACGCGCCTGATTTCCTACTTCTGCAATCGCTGCCACGGCTGGCACATGAGCAGCAGAACCTCACGAAGAGACCGTTAGGCGAGCTTTTTTCTCCACATGAAACCCAACCAGTTCTAATCTCTATAATCCCGATCAAACTTGCTCGTCAATTAAACACCACACCATGATCACCACTCACGCAAAACACTGCATGTGCGATGTCTGCCAGCCAAAGGGAATCGGCGAGACAAAAGTCGCAATCGACTCGATGGGGAAACAAGTGCTATTCGAATTACAGACCATTTCGAAAAAGCCCCCGACCCTCGACCCCAAAGGAGCGGCCGGAAAGCTCAAGCCTCAACTTCATCTCAATCCGCCAGCCGGAAGCGAGGAACAAGCCAAGGCGCATGCCCTGGGCGCCGAACGTTACGGGCCCTTCAACTGGCGAAAGAACAAGGTTGAGTTTTTGACGTACATCTCGGCGATGAAGAGGCACATTGACCGCCTTATGGATGATGAGGACATCGACCCTGAATCAGGGGCTCATCACCTGGGACATGTCATGGCCAACTGTGCTATTGTGCTGGATGCCAAACGACACGGGACGCTGGTGGATA
>Ga0247729_10001038_pt1 | contig 10474 bp, 8 predicted proteins | sample UWRJL133311R2_FD_180958 | JGI IMG/M metagenome (GOLD analysis project Ga0247729, IMG submission 180958) | Plant litter microbial communities from Arlington Agricultural Research Station in Wisconsin, United States - UWRJ-L133-311R-2 | ecosystem: Environmental > Terrestrial > Plant litter >... | reverse complement strand
TTCTTGCCGAAGAAGATCGGGTGCGCACCGTTCGAATCGATCAGCCGCCGTACTTCGGCCACCGAGATGCCCTGCCGGATGCCTTCAACCCAGCCCACACCGACACCGGTCGCGAGGTCTTTCGCGGTGATCATCACGTTGACTGTCGCGAGGCTTCGTGCACCGGATGCTCCAGTTTCATGAGCGCGGAGTCCTGCGCTGAAGTAGCCGAGCATCAAGTCGTAGTGCCGTTGGGCGGGTGTGCGGGGGTCGCGGAACTTCGTGTACTGCTCGCCGTGCGGGCCGGTCACGATCTCGGGTGCTGCCGACTGGGCGGCGGCCTCCTCTTCGGAGAGGAAGCGTGGCTGACTGGTGAGCTTGTCGGCCTCGGTGAATGCCGCTTTGATCCGTGCCACATCGATCGTGGGGGCAAGGAGGAAGATCTCGGTCAGGCCGTTTTCCGTCTTCCCGAACCGGAGCGAGCGTTTCTGGAACGCCCTCTTCTCCTGCGGCTCGAGGCCGTCGGGGTCGAGGTAGGCCTGCCACACCTTGACCTGCACCTTCACCAGATCCACCGATGAGTGGCTGGCTTCGACTGCGAGTGCCTCCTCCGCAATCCGCAGCTTCTCCGGCATGACGCCGTTCTGGGCGCAGGAGCGAAGCATCCCCGTGATCATCAGCGCGGTATCGGGCTCGATCAGCCCCGCATCCAGCTCCCGGCCGACGAACGGGTATTCCGGTTCCAGGGTCTGGCCGAGCAGCTGCCGTGGCTGCGTCTTCGCGCCGACCGAGACCAGACGGCGCGCTTCCGGGCTGGAGAGGCGGGTCAGAAACTCCACCAGCCGCGCAGCAGTCGCATGTCCGTTCTGCGCGGCGAGGTTCTCCGCCTTGGGTAGTGACGACCGGGACCGATATGCGGCCTCATTAGCGAGCTGCACCAGGCGCGCCTTTGCCTCGCGCATCGCTTGCGCGGTATCGATTAGCTCCTGCATCAATTTCGCAGACGACAGCATCGCGGGCACGCGTGGTGCTTGCTCCGGGGTGTGGTCTGCGGGATTCATGTGCCTACTCTGGCAAAGACCACCGACACTGGATGCTACTTTTACGGGTATGTGAACAAACTCGTCGAAAAACTTTTGTGGAGGGGTAGAGGTAGTGCAAAAGTGCAGGTCAGGAGGCGCATCACCCTGATTTGGGGTGCGCCCACAGGGGTTTCGACAAGCTCAACCAGCGGGGGTTTCGACAAGCTCAACCAGCGGCGGTTTCGACAAGCTCAACCAGCGGCGGTTTCGACAAGCTCAACCAGCGGCGGTTTCGACAAGCTCAACCAGCGGCGGTTTCGACAAGCTCAACCAGCGAGGGTTTCGACATGCTCAACCAGCGGGGGTTTTGACAAGCTCAACCAGCGAGGGTTTCGACAAGCTCAACCAGCGAGGGTTTCGACAAGCTCAACCAGCGGCTGGGGTGATGGGGGTGAGACTCGGAGGGTTTCGACAAGCTCAACCAGCGGGGGTTTCGACGAGCTCAACCAGCGGCTGCCGACTAGACGGCTACGGGCAGGATCTCTTCTACTGCGGCGCGGTACTCCGCGATCGAACGGGCCTCGCCAGGAGCGGTGATGAAGCTCGCACGGATGATCCCGTTGATGTCGATCAGGAAGGTCGCGCGGTTCGCGTAGCCCTTGTCTTCGAGGAATACGCCGTATTCCTTCGCAACGCCCCCGTGGGGCCAGAAGTCGGCAAGCAACGTGAAGTCGTATCCTTCAGCCTCGGCGAACGAGCGAAGGGTCGCCTTCGAGTCCACCGATATGCCGATGAGCTCGATGCCGTTGGTCTTGAACATCGCGAGGTTGTCGCGGAGCGCACAGAGCTCGCTGGTGCAGGTGCTCGAAAAAGCAAGGGGGAAGAAAACCAGTGCGACCGGCTTCTTGCCCTTGAATTCACCCAATCGAATGTGCTCCCCAAACTGGTTGGGAAGTTCGAAGTCTGGTGCCTGGGTGTCATTCTCCAGAGCCATGCTGCGCGTCCTTTCATGCCCGCCACAAGGCGGAGCAAACACGAGGGGCAATGTTACGCCTCCGCAGGGCCTCTCGCTCGCAGCGCGCGCACAGGCGCAATCACCAAGGTCAAGTGCGAACTAGAATCTATGAGGCACAGCCAATCCCACGCCTGTCGTAACCCGACTCCAAGTGGTCGCTGCGCCAAGATCTATCTCTACAAGGAAGAGGTCAAGGGTGACGGTAAACGATCAGGACCCATACTCGGTAAACCACATCGACACGGACCCTGAGGAGACCGCTGAGTGGCAAGAGTCGCTCGACGCTCTCGTCGCAAAGCATGGGCACGAACGTGGTCGCGAGATCATGCTGAGTCTTCTCAAGCGCTCGAAGGAACTGCACCTCGGTGTTCCGATGGTCCCCACTACGGACTACCTGAACACGATCGCCCCCGGCGATGAGCCGGTGTTCCCGGGCAACGAAGACCTGGAGCGCCGCTATCGCGCGTGGATCCGATGGAATGCGGCGATCACCGTTCACCGGGCCCAGCGCCCCGGCGTCGGCGTCGGCGGACACATCTCGACGTACGCGTCATCCGCTGCCCTGTATGAGGTCGGTCACAACCACTTCTTCCGCGGCGCCGGACATTCGGGCGGTGGAGACCAGATCTTCTACCAGGGCCACGCCTCCCCCGGCATGTATGCCCGTGCGTTCCTCGAGGGCCGCCTGTCGGCCGACCAGCTCGACGGATTCCGCCAGGAGAAGTCGCACCACACCGGTGGGCTCTCCAGCTACCCGCACCCTCGCCTCATGCCCGACTTCTGGCAGTTCCCGACGGTCTCGATGGGTCTCGGCCCGATCAACGCGATCTACCAGGCCCAGTCGAACCGCTACTTGACGAACCGCGGCATCAAAGATGCCAGCGACCAGCAGGTGTGGGCATTCCTCGGCGACGGCGAGATGGACGAGGTCGAGAGCCGTGGCGCCCTGCAGTGGGCGGCGAACGAGCAGCTCGACAACCTCAACTTCGTCATCAACTGCAACCTGCAGCGCCTCGACGGCCCGGTCCGCGGTAACGGCAAGATCATCCAGGAGCTCGAGAGCTTCTTCCGCGGTGCCGGCTGGAACGTCATCAAGGTCATCTGGGGACGCGAGTGGGACGACCTGCTGGCGAAGGACACCGAGGGCGCTCTTCGCGACCTGATGAACCGCACTCCAGACGGCGACTACCAGACCTACAAGGCCGAGAGCGGCGCGTACGTTCGCGAGAACTTCTTCGGCCGCGACCCCCGCACGCTGAAAATGGTGGAGCACCTCACCGACGACCAGGTCTGGAACCTCAAGCGCGGAGGCCACGACTACCGCAAGGTCTATGCGGCGTTCAAGGCGGCGTCCGAGCACAAGGGCCAGCCGACGGTCATCCTGGCGAAGACGGTCAAGGGCTACGGCCTCGGCCCGTCGTTCGAGGGCCGCAATGCGACCCACCAGATGAAGAAGCTGACGCTGGACAACCTCAAGCAGTTCCGCGATGTCATGCGCATCCCGATCACGGACGCCGTGCTCGAGGAGAACCCGTACCAGCCGCCGTTCTACCACCCCGGTGAGAACGACGAAGCGATCCAGTACCTGCACGAGCGTCGTCGCGAGCTCGGCGGCTACGTTCCCGAGCGCAAGTCGAAGTACACGCAGATCGACATGCCCGCCGAGACGACCTACGACGTCGTCAAGAAGGGCTCCGGAAAGCAGGAGATCGCCTCGACGATGGCGTTCGCACGCCTGCTGAAGGACCTGCTGCGGGCCAAGGGATTCGGACACCGCATCGTGCCGATCATCCCGGACGAAGCACGCACGTTCGGAATGGACGCCTACTTCCCGACCGCAAAGATCTACAACCCGAACGGCCAGCACTACACCTCGGTCGACCGCGAACTCCTCCTTGCTTACAAGGAGAGCCCGCAAGGCCAGATCGTGCACGTCGGCATCAACGAGGCGGGCGCGTTTGCCGCCTTCACCGCCGCCGGAACCCAGTACGCGACGAATGGCGAGCCGCTCATCCCGGTCTACGTCTTCTACTCGATGTTCGGATTCCAGCGCACGGGCGACGCCATGTGGGCAGCCGGCGACCAGATGGCCCGCGGGTTCATCATGGGGGCCACCGCCGGACGCACGACGCTCACCGGTGAGGGCCTGCAGCACGCTGACGGCCACTCGCTGTTGCTCGCCAGCACCAACCCGGCAGTGATCAGCTACGACCCCGCTTACGGGTACGAGCTCGGTGTCATTGTGAAGGCCGGTATCGAGCGGATGTACGGCGGGACGCACACGGATCCCAACGTCATGTACTACCTGACCCTGTACAACGAGCCGATCGCCCAGCCCGCTGAGCCGGAGAACCTCGACGTCGACGGTGTGGTGCGCGGTATCTACAAGGTGTCCACCGGCCAGGAGCACGGGCACAAGGCCCAGCTGCTGTCGTCTGGGGTCGCCGTTCCGTGGGCCCTTGAAGCGCAGCGCCTGCTCGCCGAGGACTGGGGTGTGTCGGCTGACGTCTGGTCGGTGACGTCCTGGACCGAACTGCGCCGCGACGGCCTCAAGGCGGAGGAGCACAACTTCCTCCACCCCAACGAGGCCCCGCAGGTTCCGTACGTCACGCAGAAGCTCCGCGACTCACAGGGCCCGTTCCTCGCGGTCACGGACTTCATGCACGCCGTACCCGACCAGATCCGCCAGTTCGTTCCTGGGGACTACGCAACACTCGGTGCTGACGACTTCGGATTCTCGGATACTCGCGCAGCTGCACGTCGATTCTTCAAGATCGACGGACCGTCGCTCGTCGTCCGCACCCTCGAGTCGCTCGTGAAGCGCGGCGAGATGGACCCGAACGCCCCGGCAATGGCCATCGAAAAGTACCGCCTCTACGACGTCACCGCCGGTACGACCGGTTCGGTCGGCGGCGAGAGCTAGAGATCGATTCGCGTGGGGCATCCGGATTCGTCCGGGTGCCCCACAACAACGAAAGCCAACCGATGACCCCGAGTGGCCCAGGCAAGACCAAAGAGCAGACCCTGTCGTGGCTGCGACGCGTTTCCGGTGAACTCTCGACCGAGACCCTCCAGCGTCTCGACGAAACACTGCCCTGGTACGGCGACATGCCTCCCGGGCGCCGCTCGGCCGTGGGCCTGGTGGCCCAGGCAGGCATCACCAGCTTCATCAGCTGGTTCGAAGACCCGAAGTCGACGCCGTGGATCGCAGCGGACGTGTTCGGTGCGGCCCCGCGCGAATTGTTGCGCTCGGTCTCACTGCAGCAGACCCTTCAACTCATCCGCATCACTGTCGAAGTGGTCGAAGCTCGGGTCAAAGAGGGCGACGACGTGCTTCGCGAGGCGATCCTGCTCTACTCGCGCGAGATCGCCTTCGCGGCCGCCGACGTCTACGCCCGCGCCGCCGAAGCACGCGGGCTCTGGGACGCCCGCCTCGAAGCGCTCGTCGTCGACTCCATTCTCAGCGGTGAGTACGACACCGAACTCCCCAGCCGCATAGCCGCTCTTGGCTGGAACGGCCACGGCGAGGTCTGCGTGCTCGTGGGAACCGCGCCACGGATGCTGGATGTCGACCAGCTGCGCCGCACAGCGAGGCACCTGGACGCCGACGTGCTCATCGGGGTGCAGGGCAACCGCCTTGTGCTCGTCATCGGCCGCGCGACGCCGGTGTCAGAAGACACCGATGCGGCCTCCTCGATGCCGTTCATCGACATCGCCACGCAACTCGAACCCGGTTTTGGCCCAGGGCACCTCGTGCTCGGCCACGAAGTCGCGACCCTCGTCGATGCGTCGAAGAGCGCCAAGGCCGCGCTGGCCGGCTTCGCCGTTGCTCGGGCCTGGCGCAACGCACCGCGCCCGACACTCGCCGACGACCTGCTTCCCGAGCGGGCCTTCGCTGGAGACCCGCTCGCGCGGTCGACACTCATCAACCGCATCTACCGACCGCTGCAGGCGCACTCGACCGAGCTGCTCGCAACCCTGTGGTGCTACCTCGATACCGGCCGGTCCCTCGAGGCGACGGCCCGCGAGCTGTTCGTGCATCCGAACACCGTGCGCTACCGCCTCAAGCGCATCAGCGAGGTGATCGGCTGGGATGCCACGGGTGCGCGCGAGGCGCTGATCCTGCAGGCGGCCCTCATCATCGGGGCGATCGCCGAGCCCGACGCGAGCCGAAAACGCTGAGTCTCTCGCCGCGACCCTGTCGGTTAGCTCTAAAGGCAATGCCCGTTATTAGTGTCGATATACAAGACCGCCACCCCCGTGGCATAGGAGACTGAATAAGTGATTGTTGTTGTTGCGCCCGGACAGGGCTCCCAAACTCCCGGATTCCTCGAGCCCTGGCTCGCCGAAGAACGATTCCGCGACCAGCTGACCGGCATCTCGGATGCCGTCGGCATCGACCTCGTCGCTCACGGCACCACGAGTGACGCCGACACGATCCGCGACACCGCGGTCGCCCAGCCGCTCATCGTCGCTGCCGGGCTGCTCACGCTCAGCGCCCTGTTCGACGACGGCCGCCGTGACAAGGTCGCCGGCGTGGCCGGCCACTCCGTCGGAGAGGTGACCGCAGCATCCGCTGCCGGCATCCTCAGCGAGACCGATGCCGTCGCCTTCGTCAGTGCCCGAGGCCGCGCAATGGCGGGCGCAGCGGCGCTCGAACCTACCGGCATGAGCGCCGTGCTCGGAGGCGACGAGACCGAACTGCTGGCGCGCCTCGCCGAGCTCGGCCTCGAGCCAGCCAATTTCAACGGCGGTGGCCAGATCGTCGTCGCGGGCGCCCTCGACGCCCTTGCTGCTCTCAAGGACAACCCGGTCGCGGGCAGCCGGGTGATCGCACTGCAGGTTGCCGGCGCATTCCATACCCGCTACATGCAGCCGGCCGTTGCCGAACTCCAGGGTGTCGCCGCAACACTCACGGCGAACGACCCGACGTTGCCGATCTGGACCAACAATGACGGCACCGTCGTCGAGAGCGGCGCGCGGTTCCTCGAGCTTCTCGTAGGCCAGGTCTCCTCGCCGGTACGGTGGGACAAGACCATGGCGTCCTTCGCGGATGCCGGAGTCACCGGGCTCATCGAGCTCGCCCCGGCAGGTGCCCTCACCGGCCTCGCCAAGCGTGGCCTCAAGGGAGTCCCGACGGTAGCCGTCAAGACTCCCGACGATCTGGCCGCAGCGTTCGCAATGATCGATGGAGACGTATGACTCACCCAGTCCTCACCCAGTCCGCTGGTGCGCAGTTCACCCGCATCTACAGCTACGGCGCTGCCCGCGGCGATCTCGTCGTTCCGAACGAAGAGCTCATCGGCCCGATCGACTCGAGTGACGAGTGGATCCAGCAGCGCACGGGCATCATCACCCGCACCCGCGCGTCGAGCGACCTGAGCGCTGCCGACCTCGCCACGATCGCCGGCACCGAGGCCATCGAGAAGTCGGGCGTTCCGGCCGACAAGATCGACCTCGTGATCGTCGCCACGATCAGCAACGTGCGCCAGACGCCGTCGATGGCTGCTGTAGTCGCCGACCGGGTCGGAGCGAATCCCGCGGCTGCATACGACGCAAACGCGGCCTGCGCAGGCTTCAGCTACGCGATCACCCAGGCCGATGCCCTCATCCGCTCGGGCGCAGCGCACTACGCGCTCGTCATCGGTGCAGAAAAGCTTTCAGACATCGTCGATCCGACCGACCGCTCGATCTCGTTCCTGCTCGGCGACGGCGCAGGCGCGGCCGTTGTCGGACCGAGCGACTTCCCCGGCATCGCAGCCCCGGTCTGGGGTTCAGATGGCTCGAAAGCCGACGCCGTCGGCATGAACGCGACTCTCACCGAGTACCGCGACGGCACATCCGCCTGGCCGACCCTTCGCCAGGAGGGCCAGACGGTCTTCCGCTGGGCTGTCTGGGAGATGGCCAAGGAAGCCAAGAAGGCACTCGAGGTCGCCGGCATCACCGCAGACGACCTGGCAGCGTTCATCCCCCACCAGGCGAACATGCGCATCATCGACGAGTTCGCCAAGCAACTCGGTCTTCCCGACACCGTGGTCATCGGCCGCGACATCGCGACGACCGGAAACACCTCGGCTGCATCCATCCCGCTCGCCACCCACCGCCTGCTCGAAGAGCACCCCGAACTGAGCGGCGGCCTCGCGCTGCAGATCGGTTTCGGAGCCGGACTCGTGTTCGGCGCCCAGGTGGTCGTACTCCCCTGAGTACGCCGCGCCCCAGTGTGCCGCAGCCAGCGGCCGCCATCCCTGCTCTAAACTAACTCTCGGTCAAACGACACACCCTTTAGGAGAAAAACCATGGCATTGTCCACCGAAGAAGTTCTCGCCGGCCTGGCCGAGCTCATCAACGACGAGACCGGCATTGCAACCGACACGGTTGAGCTGGACAAGTCGTTTACCGACGACCTCGACATCGACTCCATCTCGATGATGACGATCGTCGTCAACGCTGAAGAGAAGTTCGACGTCAAGATTCCCGACGAAGAGGTCAAGAACCTCAAGACCGTCGGCGACGCCGTCCACTTCATCACCGCAGCACAGGGCTAGAACCCACCATTCGCGGCTGGCCAGTCGCGCAATCCACGACTGGCCACGCTCGCGCGTGCGGGGCGATCGGTCGAACCAGGCCGCCAACGAGTCCCCGTCCGTGATCCCATGAGGAAACAGTTGTTATGACCAAAAAAATCGTTGTCACCGGCATTGGCGCTACTTCCCCCATCGGTGGAACCGCCCCCGAATCCTGGACCGCACTGCTCGCGGGCGAGTCCGGCATCCACTCTCTCCAGCAGGACTGGGTCACCGAGCTCGACCTCCCCGTGACGTTCGCCGGGCAGGCGAAGGTCCGCCCAGAAGAAGTCCTCTCCCGCCAGGAGACCAAGCGCCTCGACCCGTCGAGCCAGTTCGCCCTCATCTCCGCGCGTGAGGCGTGGGCGGATGCCGGCCTCGAAGGCTCGGACGTCGACCCCGATCGCGTCGGCGTCGATTACTCCACCGGTATCGGTGGACTGTGGACCCTGCTCGACGCTTGGGACACACTCAAGGAAAAGGGCCCGCGACGCGTCCTCCCGATGACGATCCCGATGCTCATGCCGAACGCGGCATCCGCTGCCATCAGCATGAGCCTCAAGGCCCGCGCGTATGCCCGCACCGATGTGTCAGCGTGTGCGTCGAGCACCGAGGCCATCGCCAACGCCTACGACCACCTGCAGAAGGGCTACGCAGACGTAGTCATCGCCGGCGGAACCGAAGCCGTTGTGCACCCGCTGCCCATCGCGTCCTTTGCGGCGATGCAGGCACTGTCGAAGCGCAACGACGAGCCGGAGACCGCTTCGCGCCCATACGACCTCTCGCGCGACGGATTTGTGCTCGGTGAGGGCGCGGGAAGCATCGTGCTCGAGACCGAAGAGCATGCACTGGCCCGTGGTGCCCGGATCTACGCCGAGCTCGCCGGTGGTGGCGTGACGAGCGATTCGTACCACATCACCGCTCCGGACCCCGAAGGTTCCGGTGCCGCTCGCGCGGTCTACGCGGCTCTCGGCCAGGCCGGTGCGACCCCCGACGAGGTCGCCCACATCAACGCGCACGCCACCAGCACGCCGGTCGGCGACATTGCCGAGTACAAGGCTCTGCTTGCCGTGTTCGGAGAACGCGTCCACGACATCCCGGTGTCGGCGACCAAGGCCTCGACCGGTCACCTGCTCGGTGGTACCGGTGCCCTCGAGGCGATCTTCACGATCCTCGCGCTGCACTACCGCACCGCGCCTCCGACGATCAACCTCACCGAACAAGACCCCGAGATCCTGCTCGATGTCGTGACCTCGCCGCGCGCGCTTGGAGACGGACCACTTCTCGCGATCAGCAACTCGTTCGGCTTCGGCGGTCACAACTCCGTAGTGGCCTTCCGCACCTACAACTAGCTCCTCGTTCGCGTGGATCGGCGCGTCACGCCCGCCGTGGCGGGCTGATGTGTCCGATCCACGCGAAAAAACAGTGGGTCAGATGTTGCGGCACTCGTAGTGTGAGGTGCACTCGCCGTCGAAGGCCGCCGGGTCGTCGTCTTCTGCGACAAGGCGCTGCAGCTGCTCGAGATCGATGAGTGGCGGCACGTACTCGTCGACCAGTTCGTCGAGTTCGACCTGCAATGGCTTGATCATGACGTCATCCCACCTTGTGAAGCCAGACCACCTGGCTGTTCTCATTCGCGTGACGGAAAGCTTCGAGTTCGTCATCCCACGCCTGGCCGAGGGCGAGACGTAGTTCACGATGCAGCTCGAACGCATCCGACCCCGCCGTCTCCATGGCGTACCGGATGCGGTCTTCGGGAATGACGACATTGCCCACGGTGTCTGTCTGGGCGAAGAAGATGCCGAGGTCTGGCGTGTGCATCCACCGCCCGCCGTCGCTGCAGGGGGTCGGGTCTTCGGTTACCTCGAAGCGGAGGTGCTCCCATCCGCGCAGGG
>Ga0247729_10001037_pt1 | contig 10476 bp, 18 predicted proteins | sample UWRJL133311R2_FD_180958 | JGI IMG/M metagenome (GOLD analysis project Ga0247729, IMG submission 180958) | Plant litter microbial communities from Arlington Agricultural Research Station in Wisconsin, United States - UWRJ-L133-311R-2 | ecosystem: Environmental > Terrestrial > Plant litter >... | reverse complement strand
ATGCGCGGGATCGATCGCCAGCGGCGTCAGCAGCGGGAAGATGTTGTGCAGGAAGTGGTCCTCGATCCAGGCCCGCTCCGTCTTGGTGGCGTCCTTGCCGTCGAGCAGCACAATGCCGACCTCGGCCAGCATGCTGCGCTGGTCGCGCCAGATCGCCTGCTGGTCGCGGCCGAGTTGCGACACCGCCTCGTTGATCAGCACCAGCTGTTCGGCCGGCGTCAGCCCGTCGGGGCTGCGCTCGCTGATGCCCTCGCGGACCTGGGCCTTGAGGCCCGCGACGCGGACCATGAAGAATTCGTCGAGGTTGTTGGCGGAGATCGACAGGAAGCGAACCCGCTCCAGTGCGGGGTGGCCCGGATTGACCGATTCCTCGAGCACACGGCGGTTGAAATGCAGCCAGGACAATTCGCGATTGATGAAGCGCTCAGGCCCCGAAGCGACCACGGAAGCAGGCTCGGAAATGCCCTTTTTCTCTTCGATAACAATCTCTTGCGTGGCATCCATAAGGTAACGATCCATCCAGTTCAACGAACGATGCAGGGCCGGCAATGGCCCGCAAACCATGTGCGACGCATGTGACAGTCCGATGACATTGATGATCCTGCCGTGAGAACCGTCAAGCGTGGCGTCGGTATCCGGAAGGCTAAGTCAGGCGCCGCGTAGCAGTTCCGCGGCCAATGCGCGCGTTACCGGGCGGCCGAGCCGCAACGCCTCGGTATCCAGCATTTCCACCGCCTGGCGCGCCGCGGCAAATGACCGTTCGATGCGGCTGGCGAGATAGCTCACCACGGTCTCGTCGATGGCCAGCTGGCGGTCGGCGCAGAATTTGATGATCAGCGCGCGAAACAGCCGGTCGTCCGGCGGCATCAGTTCGACCACCGGCACCGCACGCAGCCGCGAGCGCAGGTCGCGCAACTCGATCGGCAGCGCCACCGGCGCCACCCGCGCGGTGATCAGCACGTAGGCCTCGTCCTCGCGGGCAAGGTTCAGCAGATGAAAGAGCGCGCGTTCGTCGAAATTGCCGGCATTGAGGTCCTCGACCACCAGCGCGCCGGTGGCCAGGGACGCGGGCACCGTGGCCGCGGTGAGCGCGTGGGCCATGGTGGAGCGGGCGCCGGCCTCCTCGGCCCAGATCGCCGCCAGATGGCTCTTGCCGGCGCCCTCGGGCCCGACCAGCAACATCACCCGGTTCGGCCAGTCCGGCCAGCAGTCGACCAGCCCGAGCGCCTCGGCATTGGCCGGACCCTCGAGGAAATTGTCGCGCGACAGGCTTTCCGCATGGGGCAGCGCGAACGCCAGCTGTCGAGGGGGAACGCGGGCTGCCACGCAGTCACTCCAAACCGGATGGCCGGCACCGTTAGGGGGCTAGTGGCGGCTCGTGCCCGGTCTCGACCGTGCTCATGTGCCGCATCCACTCGACCAGATAGAAGGACACCGACAGCAACGTCAAGACGGTGACAAAACCCATTAGAATCAAATCGTAAGGCGCGGGTCTGAAACCAAATCCGAGGGCCGCCAGCACCAAGGCGGCGAACGCCACCTGGGCCACCGTGTTAAGCTTGGAGACCATCAGCGGCTTCATCGGGATCGGTTTGCCGAACAACCATGACACAATCACGGCGCCGACGATCATGATGTCACGCGACACCACCAGGATCACGATCCAGCGCGGCACCGCGCCCCAGATCCCCAGCGCCACATAGATCGACACCAGCAACGCCTTGTCAGCCAAGGGATCGAGCAGCGCGCCGAGCTCGCTGGCCATGTTGAAGCGCTTGGCCAGGAAGCCGTCGACGGCGTCGGAAATCCCGGCGATGACGAACACCGCAAAGGCGATTTCCATCTCGTTGGCGGCAATGGCCCAGACGATGACCGGCACCAGCAGGATGCGGCCCAGGGTAATGATATTAGGTATGCTCACGCGGCGCTTCCCGGCTCCGGCCTGATTTCAATCCGGGCTCAGCACCCCGACCGGCGTACCGTGTACATAGTCCATGCTGCCGCCGCTTGCGAGGGATTGCATGTCGCGTTCTCCGGGACGCGATCAAGCGCTGCGCCTGCGATCCTCACTTGTCCCGGACGCGATGCACCGCGTCCCGGACAAGATTTAGGGCCGAGCTACCCCAGCGTCGGCAACCACGCCGCGATGCGGCTGCCGATCAGGTCGGCATGGTCCTCCTGCACGAAGTGACGGCCCGGTCCGAGCGGGACGGAGGTGCAGTTCTTCAGCCGGGCCTGCAGCCAGGCGGCACGCTTCGGCGAGATCAGCGCCCCGGGCTCGGCCCAGAAGAACAGCTTGGCGATGTCGGTCTCGAGCAGCCAGGCGTGATAGGCCTCGGCCATCGCCCAGATATCGGCTGGCGCGCCGGCGATGGGGAGTTCGTTGGGGAAGCGGTAGATCGGCTCGCGCGAGGCCGGATCGAGAAACGGTTCGCGATAGACCTGCATCTCGGCGTCGGTCAGCGTCTTGAGTATCCCGTTCGGCAGCACCTGCTCAATGAACCGGTTCTCCTCGATCAGCAGTTTTCGGCCCTGCTCCGACCTGAAGGCGCGAAAGGCGTCGGCGCCGCGGGGGTCGACATCGAGCCAGGTCGGGATCGGCCAGATGAATTCCATCAGAGCGAGGCCGCGCACCCGCTCCGGGTGTCGCCGCGCCCAGTCGAGGCCCAGCGCCGAGCCCCAGTCCTGCAGCACCAGCACCACATCTTTCAAATCGAGCGCTTCGATGAAGGCCTCAAAGTAGCGGGCGTGATCCTTGACGCGATAGGCGATGTCGGGCTTGTCCGATCGTCCCATGCCGATCAGGTCCGGGGCGATGCAGCGCGCGTGAGGCGCGACATGGGGAATGATGTTGCGCCACAGATAGGACGACGTCGGATTGCCATGCTGGAACAGCACTACCGGTCCCTCCCCGGCTTCGACGTAAGCCATCTGCGAGCCGAGAACCTCGACGTATTTGACCTGATGCGGACTCATGCGGGACCTCCCGATTGGATGCCGGTTGCAGGAAACGAAATGTGAGAGTTGGCTGACGCGCCGCGCGGCCTACGGCGTCGGCGTCAGCGACACCGGATCGCGGCGTCGCCAGGCGAGCTTCTGCGCCTCGACATTGCCGAACAGCAGAATGGTCGAGATGCGGCCCTGATCGTCAAACGTCAGAATGTCATAGCCGGAGAAGCCGGGCTGCCCCTTGGCGTCGACCAGTTGCCACTCCGCGAGCACATGACCGTCCCAGCCGACCATGTTGTTCATGCGGAACGATCCGCCGGGGCTGCGCGCCTGAAAGCCTTGCAGGTGCGCCGTCAACTCCGCCCGCCCGCGGCGGGTCTGCTGCGGGTTCTCAAAAACCACATTCTCGGCGACGCTCTCGTCGAGCATCCGCGCACGCTCTGCATCGGACACGGCGCCCCATGCGGCGAGGTAGCGATCGTAGGTGGCGACCCGTTTGTCGGACATAATGGAGCCTTTCGTGATGGCGGTGATCGGCTGCGCCGTGCCGGAGCCGGTCAGGACGGCGAACAGCCCGCACACGGCGATTCCGATGGCCAGTGTGGACAGGCCCTTGCGGAGGACGGCGACAGGTTTCCGATCGCGCGCAGAAGAGTGCTGGGTCATGGGTGACTGGCTCCGGCTAGCAAGGTGGGGAAGATCAGCCGCTTGAAGCGATCGAGCGGCGCCGGGCTACGCTCGATTTTCATGCGCAGCATGGCGCCGTGCCAGGCGTCGAGCAGCGCAGCGCCGGCCTCGTCGGCGTCGAGGTCGGCGCGGATTTCGCCGGCCGACTGGGCCTGCCGGATCGCTTCCGCGAACGGCGGCGACCACTCGGCAAAAATCTCGATCAGGCGCAGGCGGATGCGCTCGCTGTGTTCGGCGGCCTCGAGCCCCATGTTTCCGGCCAGACACCCGTAGCGCCAGCCGCTCCCTGCGAACAGCTCGATGATCGCATCGAAATAGGCGCGCAATCGCTCGATGGGCCGGCGCTGCTCATCCCGCAGCGTCGCGGCAACGATCCCGCGGATTTGCTCGAAATAATGATCGAGCACCGCCACGCCAAAATCCTCCTTGGAGGCAAAGTGGTTGGTGAACGACCCCTGGGCGACGCCCGCCGCCGCGGTAATCTCCCGCAGGCCGATCGTGGCGAAGCCGCGCTCGTGCACGGAGCGCATGCCGGAGGCGATGATTTTATCTTTGTACGATCGACGTCCCATGCCAAAATAATACAGTCGGACGTATATTTGTCAATCCGCAAGCGCTCGGCCGGCTGGAAAAGCACCGCTGGCGCGCTAAAAGGGGCAAACTTCGCCCCGCGCCCCCAACACCGTGGGGAAAAGCAGGCCGGGAAACTATTGAAATCGTTGGCTATCGTGTAAGCCAGCCGAAATCATCTGATACGCTGAATGCCAGGAAACCGGCCATGACCGACCCGAAAAAAGGCCTCACCTACGCGGATGCGGGCGTCGACATCGATGCCGGCAACCGGCTGGTCGACATGATCAAGCCGATGGTCCGCGCTACCGCGCGCGCCGGCGCCGACGCCGAGATCGGCGGTTTTGGCGGGTTGTTCGACCTCAAGGCCGCCGGCTTCAAGGATCCCGTGCTGGTGGCCGCCACCGACGGCGTCGGCACCAAGGTTAAGATCGCCATCGAATCCGGCTTCCACCAGGGCATCGGCATCGACCTCGTCGCTATGTCGGTCAACGACCTCGTGGTGCAGGGCGCCGAGCCCCTCTTCTTCCTCGACTACTTTGCCTGCGGCAAGCTGGATCCCGAAGCTGCCGCCATGATCGTGGCTGGCGTCGCCGAAGGCTGCCGCGAGTCCGGTTGCGCGCTGATCGGCGGCGAGACCGCCGAGATGCCCGGCCTGTACAAGGACGGCGACTACGACCTTGCCGGCTTTGCCGTCGGCGCCGCCGAGCGCGGCACCCTGCTCCCGACCAAGGACATCGAGCCCGGCGACATCGTGATCGGCATGGCCTCCTCCGGCGTGCACTCCAATGGCTTCTCGCTGGTCCGCAAGATCGTCGAGAAGACCGGCCTCGCCTGGACCGACCAGGCGCCGTTCCTGCCCTTCATGACGCTCGGTGCAGCACTGCTGACCCCGACCCGGCTGTACGTGAAATCCTGCCTGCGCGCGGTGCGCGAGACCGGCGCCGTCAAGGGCTTTGCCCACATTACCGGCGGCGGTTTTACGGACAACATCCCGCGCGTGCTGCCGAAGGAACTGGGCGTGCGCATCGACCTCACCGCGCTGACCGTATTGCCGGTGTTCAAGTGGCTGGCCGCGGAAGGCAACATCGCCGAGTTGGAGCTGCTGCGCACCTTCAACTGCGGCGTCGGCATGATCGCCATCGTCAAGCCGGACGGCGTGCAGCAGGTGCTCGACATTCTGCGCGAGGGCGGTGAGACCGCGAGCGTGCTCGGCGAGGTGATCGCGGCGGCAGGCGACGAACGCGTGGTGTATGACGGGCACCTCGAACTGAAGCTGTGAGCCCGACCATGCGCCGCGTCGCCATCCTGATTTCCGGCCGCGGGTCGAACATGACCGCGCTGATCGAGGCCGCCGCCGCCGATCATTTTCCCGCCGAGATCGCCCTGGTGGTGTCCAACAAGGCGGACGCCCCCGGCCTCGCCACCGCGAAAGCGGCGGGCGTCCCGACGCTGGTGATCGAGAGCAAGCCGTTTGGAAAAGACCGCGCCGGCTTCGAGACCGTGCTGCAGAAGGCGCTCGACGAGCACCGCATCGACCTGATCTGCCTCGGCGGCTTCATGCGGCTGTTCACCGCCGAATTCGTGCGGCACTGGTACGGCCGCATGCTGAACATCCACCCGTCGCTGCTGCCGTCGTTCCCCGGCCTCGACCCGCATGGCCAGGCGTTGCGCGCCGGCGTCAAGATCTCCGGCGCCACCGTGCATTTCGTAATCCCGGAGACCGATGCCGGCCCGATCGTGATGCAGGGCGCGGTGGGCGTGGCCGACGACGACACCGCGGACACGCTGGCGGCGCGGGTGCTGGCCATCGAGCACAAGATCTACCCGCAGGCGCTGCGGCTGCTGGCGCTGGGCGGCGTGCGGCTGGACGGCGACCTGTGCCGCGCCATCGACGCCGGCGCGCCGTGCGACGATCTGATTTCACCGACCATCATCTAAGAGGAAACCCACCATGGCGGACGCCGATCTCGACGCCGTAATCCGGACCATCGCCAAGGCGCAGAACAAGACGCTGCTCGCCGCGGTGAAAGCGCGCCGCGACCGTTTTGTCGCGCAGGCCGCGGGCGCCAAGACCGCGGAAGCCAAAGCGCGCTTCAAGCAGCTCGCCGGCATCGCGCTCGAACACGGCACCGCCGCCGCCAAGCGCCTGATGATCTCCGCCGACAATGCCGCCGACTCGTATGCCCGCTCGGTGCGGATGGCCGCCGAAGCCGTGCCGGTGGTGGCCAAGCCCGCCGCGGTGAAGAAGGAGGCGCCGGCAAAAAAGGCTAAGACTGCCAAGAAGCCGGCGAAGAAAGCGAAGCGATAACGGAAGGCGTAGCCCGGATGACAATCCGGGGCTGGCCCATCCATATGCGCCTCCCCCGGGTTGCGCCGCCACGCCCCTGCGGGCGCGCCGGCTTCATCAGGGCTACCGATAGCGCTACGACACCTTCAGATTTTCCGCCGATGACTTGCCGCGGTTTTCCACCAGGTCGTATTCCACCACCTGGTTTTCATTGAGCGTGCTGAGCCCGGCGCGCTCCACGGCGGAGATGTGGACGAACACATCCTTATCGCCGACGTTCGGCTTGATGAAGCCATAGCCCTTGGTCGGATTGAACCATTTGACGGTGCCCTTCTGCATCGCCTGTCTCCTCGCTGGATACAAAAAAGACGCGGCCACGCATCATGCGTGCCACGCCACAAGCGGGTCTCCGAAGTCTGATCGTCCTGGTCGCAACGCACAGTCGAACGGCCTGAATCCGATTGTGCGGGAATTCCACCATGAAAATTGCGGCTTCGCAAGCGCGACGCGTAGCCCGGATGCCAAGCCGGGACCGGCCCATCGACACGACCCCCGGCCCGGATTGCGTCGACGCGCCCGCAGGCGCGCCGACTTCATCCGGGCTAAACTATAAACCGGTAAATCCGGCCTTGACCGGATTGTTGCTGCCGTCGAGCTCGCGCAAGTATGTCAGGCCGCACACGGTCAGGCGGTGCTCGTCCTTCTCGCCGCCGTCGAACAACGACTTGATGTAGTCGGATACTTTGACCCGGGCCTCTTCATTGGCCTCGGCGGTGCGGGTCACCATCATGTCGTAGGTGTGCATGATGCGATCGATGGCGGTCTGCATGGCGGTGGCGTCTCCTGACATCAGGCGGGTTCGAGCTGGGCGGCTTCGAATTTCGAGATCGCGCGGTTGGCAAGGCGGAGCTTGTTGTATTCGCCGCGGTGAAACATCTGCACGATGATTTCCAACAGCCGGTCATTGGTCAGGTGGGTGTCGGCGATCGCCCCGGTCCTGCGCAGATAGTTGGCTGCGATGGCATAAGCATCGCCCACCGCCTCGACGTTCATCACTTTCAACCCGCGTTCGACCAACATGGCTCAATCCCTCCAGTTGAAGCGATAAGCGCGAGCCCGGGCCACAAGTTCCCGGCAATGAAACTTATTTGGTTAACGGTGTCCCTCACGTGCGCGAGCCATCATAGCGCAGACTGCCCGGCGCCAGAGTCAGCTCGGCGGCCGCGATCTTTAACTTCTGCGCTCGCTTCAGAACGCGAATGCCCGGGAACGGCATGCCCATGCGGCGTGCTTGGTTGCGGACCGCATTGGACGGCCGGTTCAGGGCCGCCGAGCAGCGCGTCACCGATGCAACGGCCTGCACCAATGCCTGCAGCCGCAGCACGTCGACTTCCAACCAACCCTTCACGATAGGCTTCATTGGCCCAGCTGCTTTCTGACCGCGGCAGCACTATTGCCCACCTTGTCGACGGCCTTCTGCAACTCTTCGCGGCTGACCCCGAGGTGCTTGGTCCAGTACTGCAGCTCGTGCGCCTCGTGCATGTTGATCTTGCTGCGGTCCTGCTGACCCTTCTTTTTCAAATCGTCCATCGCCGTTTTCCCTGTCGAACCCGCCACCAATCATGCATGACGCGTAAGGTTCCATCGCACCCTTGCTGTATGTCGGGCACACGACGTAGGAACATATTCTGCGAGTTCGCGTTTGCTGGGCACCGTTTGCATGAGAGCACGATATGCCCAGATTCCATTTTCCGATTGTCGACGGCACGACGCTCAATGATCCCGTGGGCATCGAGCTGCCCACCGCCGAGCGCGCCAAACAGCACGCCGAAAACATCGCCCGTCACCTGCTCGATCTCGGCAAGGACCGCAACGTGCTGGCGATCGGCGAAGACGGGGACGAGATACACCGGGTGGCCGTGAACAAGATCGAGACCACCTGACCTCTCGCGGGCTTGATCGAACGACCGGCCGTCGGCCGCGTTGCCACGCCGGAGAAACCCTATGCCCTATGCCTTGTTCGAAGACGACCAGAAGCTCAGCCAGGAATTCCCGACCGAGGAGGAGGTCTGGCGCCACGCCGACGAAGCCGGCCTGATCGATCTTGTCCAGGGCAAGGAGGTGCTGGAGGACGGCTACACCATCCAGCCTTGCTCCGATGAGGCCGGCGATTCCATCGCCGTGCCGCCGCCGGTGGCAAAACGCCAGCAGCCTTAACCCGCTGTTCAGCACGCCGGCATCCTCCGCGGAACGGAAGCATTTGCCTCAAATTGTCCTGACATCATGTTTGGCAACTGAGGACGAACCGATGACCCAGGCAAAACAGCTACGCGACCAGGCCAGCCGGGCGGAGCGTCTGGCCCGCGGCGCACTGGATATCTTGACCATCGAGCGACTGACGGCCCTGTCCATCGAGTACCGCCGCACCGCCGATATGCTGGAATTGACCCCGGAGCTGGCGTTCGCGGTGGAGCCGCTGACCGGCGAACTGCACTGAGCGGGCCACGCCATGCCGCCGTCCTGCCCTTGAATGCCGGCGCCGCGCGCTTATCTCGAAATCTCTGACGGTTGAGCCTGCCCGGGCTCCCGTCGCGAAAGGCCCCGCTGTCCCCCTCAGCGGGGTCTTTTGCTGTTCGGCTTCCTCCCGACCAGCCGCGCGCCCTTGGCGTTGATAACGAACCGCTCCGTCATGCCGCAGAGGCGGCAGACGAAGCTGCGAAAGTCCTCGGACTTTTTCACCACCGGTTCGACGGTGCAATCGCGTCGTCCGCCGCACGAGCAATGCAGCAGGTTGACCTTCTGGATCGTCTGGATGTCCACGGCGTGCTTTTCTCCCCGAAAAAGGTCAAAAGCACTGGCGCGCCGGGGCACCCGACCACGCCCCACAAGCCTATTTTTGAATCGGCGCCGCCGTCTGTCCGCTGCCGGGCTCAGGCCGCTTAGACTTTCGGCCGGCGCGCCGGAACGGCCCGGCCTTGAAAAAGCCGTCCCTGCTCCCTACCTCATCCTGGTCAGCCCATGGCTGCCAACGCTCCGCCCATCTGTCTGGGGCGATCCGAGCCGGCGGCACAAGGCTTTGCTCACGCAAGCGGCCTGACATTTCCCAAACCCATCGTTGCCATAGGCTTCAAGACAGACTGCAAGAACGTCGCTCGGCATTTGCCGCAGCGGTTCTTCGCCGGACAGCAACGACCTTCCGCGCCCGGACCGAACCGTCCGGAGCGTCCATGAATCGAGTGAACTATCATTACCGAACTAGACTTCTCGGCCGAGGCCGAACCCACCGACCATTTTCACGAGCAGAGCCAGCACTGGGCCGACGACCTGCAGAACATGCTGGACGATTATGATTGACGCCCGCACCTAACGAAAAGCCCGGAGCGTTGCTCCGGGCTTTTCACTAATGATATCCGCAGCGGCTAACGTTTGCGCGTGGGGGAACGAACGCCGCCGGCGCGCAACCGGCATTAATGCCGCCCTCGCAAAAGACCTGGCCGCGGACGTGAACCTTGTGCCGTCTCGGGCGACTGAACAGCAGAAGCAGAAGCGCGTCCATTGCCTGCAGATCGCATTCCTGCTGGCTCGCTCGATCGCCTTCCGCTCTTTCATTGAAATTGACGAGAGGTCCGCGCCGTGAAGATCATCGCTGTGCTCGCCGTGCTGGCGATGCTGTCGCAGGCCCATTTCGGCACCACGTCGAGTGTCGGCGGCCCAATGACCATGATGCTGATCGTGTTCATCGCCGCGCTGGCGGTGGGCATTCAGCAGGCCGCGGTGAACGCACGCGGCCCGCTGGGATTGTTCGTCAGCATCGTCGCCGCCATCATTGGCGGTGCGGTCGGCGTGGTGTTCGGCAGCATGGTGCTCGAGGTCATCAGGGACATCGCCCATGTGGAAGGCTCGCTCGCGAAGTCGCATCATCCGCTGCTCTATGTGCTGTCCGCGGCCATGGCGATCTTCACCGTGACGGGATCGTGGCT
>Ga0247729_10001036_pt1 | contig 10494 bp, 6 predicted proteins | sample UWRJL133311R2_FD_180958 | JGI IMG/M metagenome (GOLD analysis project Ga0247729, IMG submission 180958) | Plant litter microbial communities from Arlington Agricultural Research Station in Wisconsin, United States - UWRJ-L133-311R-2 | ecosystem: Environmental > Terrestrial > Plant litter >... | reverse complement strand
CCAGCTGGATCGCGCCCTGCACGAAGTGGCTGTCGTCGAGCTGTTGCCAGCCGTCGCAGCCGTGGGTGGCGACGAGCTTGCGGAAAATGGTGACGTGGTTCTTGTCGGGCGCGCCGTCGCCGAGCTCTTCGAGGTATGTCTTGATGAGCGGGTGAAAATCGGGATTGTCCCAATGGCGCAACAAACCGAACAGCCACGACCCGTCCACCAGCTTGGTCGGGGCCACGGCCTTGATGAAGTACAGCGCGTGGGCGCGGTTGCTGAAGTAACGGCGCGGCGCGCCGTTCTTGCGCGCGGCCAGGTAATCGCGGTACTCGGCGCCCACCGCTTCGGTGCGCTCCATCATCCACGCCGTCAAATCGTCCAGGCTGGCCGGCAAGTCGGACGGAATGGCCTGGACGGCCGCAATCTGGTGGTCCAGGAAGGCCTGGCCGGCGCCACGGGCGTCATCAGGATGGTTGTAAAGCGCGAAATACAGCTCGCGCGTCGGCGCGCTGTCCGGCGCTGGCAGCGCCGTGCGTTGCGGGCTTTGCAGGTAGTCGTCGAGGAAGGCTGGTTTCATAGGGTGCAATCATGAAAGTTCGTCCAGATGGACAATGCGGTCATTATGCGAAAGTTAATAGAAACCAAACAGCAGTACCCGTCCTGCCTTCAGGTAGGACATGGATTACAGCCGGGGTCCACGCAACGGAAACGACACGCCAATGAACCGGCATTGACCGCGCGGGCGCCGCTCATGCCAGTATTTTTCCGGCATCGCGCCCGCGCGCTTCCAGCGCCGCCACGACCTGGTCGGCCAGCGCACGCAGCTGTGTCACCTGCGCCGGCGTCAGGGTGCGCGGCTTGCTGTCGATGACGCACAGCGTCCCCAATGCGTGGCCGGCCGCCGTGACCAGCGGCGCGCCCGCATAAAAACGGATGCTGGGGTCACCCGTGACGAGCGGATTGGTGGCAAAGCGGGCGTCCTGGGTGGCATCGGGCACCAGCATGACTTCCCCCGGCGTCTGGATCGCATGGCCGCAGAACGCGTATTCGCGCGCCGTCCCGGTGGCAGCGAGCCCCACGCGCGACTTGAACCACTGGCGCCGGTCGTCGACCAGGGAAATGAGTGCGATCGGCACGGCGAACCGCTCGGCGGCAAGGCGCGTCAATGCGTCGAAAGCGGCTTCGGGCGGCGTATCGAGGATCTGCAAGCCATCGAGCTCGGCAAGGCGAAACAGTTCCAGGTCGCGGCCGGGCACCGCGCCGGCGCCCGGCTGCATCGGCGCCGGTCGGGCTGGCGCACCGGCGCCGGCAATGGCCTGGTGCAGCGTCTGCGCCAGGTCTTCCAGCGAATACGGTTTGGGCAGCAGCTGGAAGCCGTGTTTCTGCTCGCTGGCCAGCACATAGCTGTAGCCGCTCGACAGGACGAACGGCAGCGCCGGATGTGTGCGCCGCAATGCCTGGCCCAGCGCGAACCCGCCCATGCCATTCATGACGACGTCGGAAAACACGGCGGCGAAGCGGCCCGCGTCGGCCGCGAGCTCCTCCAGGGCCTGTTCGGCGCTGGTGGTCATTACCGTGGTGTACTCGAGTTCTTCCAGACTCTGGCGCACGATCATGCCGAGGTCTTCGTTGTCTTCGACGACCAGGATGCAGCGGCCGCCGCCGCGCACCAGGCCCGGCGCGTGCGCCGCGGCCTGGGCCTGTGCGCCAGGCTCGGCGGCGCGCGGCAGGAATAGCGTAAATTCGGTGCCGACGCCGACCGTGCTGTCGACGACGATTTCGCCGCCCGACTGCTTGGCAAAGCCGAACACCTGCGACAGGCCGAGACCGGTGCCGTGGCCGCTGCCCTTGGTGGTAAAAAACGGCTCGAAAATCTGGGTCAGCAATTCGGGGGCGATGCCCTTGCCGGTATCCCTGACCGCCACCGCGACGAACGCGCCGCGCACGGCGGGCAGCCCGCGCACGGCCGGAATCATGCCCGCCCCGCGCACGCTGATGGTGAGCCTGCCGCTGCCGTCCATCGCGTCGCGCGCATTGACCGCCAGGTTGACGATGGCCGTATCGAACTGGCTCGGATCGGCGTCGACGAAACAGGCATCGGCCGCCACCTGGTAATCCATGCGGATGCGCGCCCCGGTCAGGCTGCCGATCATCTCGCTGACCATCTGCACGTTGCGGCCGGCGTCGAACACTTCCGGCTGCAGCGACTGGCGCCGCGCAAAGGCCAGCAACTGGCCGGTCAGCTTGGCCGCGCGCGTGACCGCGTCCGAGATCGCGTCCATGTAGCGGCGGCGCCGATCCATGTCGAGCGGCACCAGGCGCAGCAGGTCGATCGACGTGCGCACCACCGCCAGCACGTTGTTGAAATCGTGCGCCACGCCGCCCGTGAGCATGCCGATGGCTTCGAGCTTCTGCGACTGGCGCAGCGCTTCTTCGGCGGCGCGTTCGCGCGTGACGTCGCGCCCGACTGCGTGGATCATGCCGTTGTCCGGCACCGCGGTCCAGTCCAGCAGCCGGTAACTGCCATCGCTGGCGCGGTAGCGGTTTTCGAACGCCAGCGTGGTCACGCCTTCGCTCAGTTTGCCCACTTCGGCGGCCGTGCTGGCCAGGTCGTCCGGGTGCACGAAGTCGGCCAGGACCTGGCCGACCATCTGCTCTTCGCTCCAGCCCAGCAGCCGCGTGGCAGACGGGTTCACGGCGCTGATGGCGCCGCTGAAGTCGCAGATGAGCATGAGCTCCTGCGACAGGCCCCAGATGCGGTTGAGCGCACGCTTGTTGTGGGTTTCCAGGCGCTTGCGCTCATCGATGTCGGTCGAGGTGCCGATCCAGCGCTTGATGCGCCCGTTCGGGCCGCGCTGCGGAAACGCGCGCACCAGGTGCCAGCGGTACTGGCCGTCGGCGCGCCGGATCCGGTATTCGGTTTCGTACAGGGCGCCAGAAGCGACGCTGTTGCGCCAGGCGCGCGCCGCGTCGTCCGCGTCTTCGTCGCGCACAATGCCCATCCAGCCGCGGGCGAGGAGCGCGCCCGCGTCCAGCCCGCTGTAGTCGCAGGCGCGCGCATTCATCCAGTCGATGTCGCCCTGGGGGTTCGCCGTCCACACCAGGTTCGGCAAGGCCTGGGTCAGCGTCTGGAATTGCGCCGCGCTTTCGGCCAGCGCCAGTTCGCCGGCCTTCCGTTCGGTGATGTCCTGGACCACGCCCACCATGCGGTCGGCCACGCCGGCGCTGTCGCGCTCGTACCCGGCGCGGCGCAGGATCCAGCGCACCGCGCCGTCGTCGAACCGGCGGATGCGGTATTGCGCCTGCAGGGGCGACGACTGGTCGGCGCGGTTCATGGCGTTCGACGCCTCGCTGCCCTCCTCCGCAACGACCAGCGCTTCGACCGTGGCCACGTCGACGTACGGCTCGTCGGGCAGGCCGAAGATGCGATTGAAGCCACTGGTGGTAAACAGCGTGCCGGTTGCCAGTTCCAGCGTAAACGTGCCCACCCTGCCGGCCGCCTGGGCATGGTCGAGCCGTTGCTGCGACTCGCGCAGGGCGGCGCTGGCGCGGTGTTGTTCGCTGCGGTCGCGCAGCACGCCGACAAAGCCGGCCGGCCGGCCATCCGCGTCCCGCAACACGGTCACTTCGCTGGCGCCCCAGAAACGCTCGCCCGAGGCGCGCAGTTGCCAGCGTTCGGCGCTGGCCTTTTCACCGGCCAGGGCGGCGCGCAGCATGGCGGGCAGCGTGCCGGCCGCGCGGTCGGCTTCCATCATCAGGCAGGCGCCGTCGCGGCCCAGCATGTCCGCTTCGGTCCAGCCGAAGATGTGGTGCGCGCCCGCGTTCCAGCGCGTGATGCGCCCATCGAGGTCGAGCGCGACGATGGCGTAGTCGATGGCGCTGTCGAGAATCTGGCGGTCGTGCGCCAGCGCCGCGGTGGCGTCTTTCAGCGCCGTCTGCTCGATCACGATGGCCAGCACCGCCACCGGCAGCCCATCGTCGTCGAACAGCGGGGAATAGTCGAGGTCGAACCAGCGCTCCTCGATGGCGGCGCCGCGCGCGATGCGGAAATGCTGGTCGCGATAGCTCAGCGCCGCGCCGGCGCGCACCTGTTCGATGACGGCGTCGTTGAAGGCGGCCGCCTCCGGCCAGGCCGCGCGCACACTGGCGCCGAGCACGGCCGGGTGACGGTCGCCGACGACGGCCCGGTAACCGTCGTTGTACAGCAGCAGGCCGTCGACGCCGCACAGCAAGGCCATCGGCGTGGGGCTGCGCAGCACCATGGCCAGCGCGGCTTTTCGCCAGCGCGGCCATCCGTCCAGGGGGCCGAGCGCGCTGCGCGCCCAGTCATGGGCAAGAATGTCGGCAGCTACAGCGGAGCTGCCAAGGGTGTGCGCGAAAGCGCTGCTGGAGTCGGCCATCGGCATCCAAGTCGTATCGGTCTATCGGTCGGCGGGGAAATCGACTGGCATTGTACCCGCGAAGCGCGGGGCCGCGCCGTCCAGGACGCGCGCGCCCAAACCGGCGCCGCCAACAACGTCAATACGCTAAGCTTGCCAGCTTGTTATCAATGCAGCTTGCCATGCCTTTTTCCGAAACGCGCAAACACGCGCGCACCGTGTTGCGGCACAAACAGCACCTGCAGGCCGACCTGGGACGCCTGCAGCGCCTGTTCCAGCGCGCACCCGGGTTCATGGCGGTGTTGCGCGGGCCGGAGCACCGCTACGAACTGGTCAACGATGCCGTCCTCGAACTGATGGGCAACCGCGGCTTTCTCGGCAAAACCGTCGCCGAGGCCGCCCCGGAACTGGCCGAACAGGGTTTTTGCGCGCTGCTCGACGCGGTCTACCGCACCGGCGTGCCCTACGTGGCGCAGAGTTCCCCGGTGACCTTCACGCTGGCCGACGGCCGCGTTGCCGAACGCTACCTCGACTTCATCTATCAGCCCATCGTCGAGGCCGATGGCCTGGTCCACGGCATCTTCGTGCAGGGCAGCGACGCCACGGCGCGGGTGCTGGCGATGCGCGAAGTCGACGACAAAATTGCGCGCCTGGAGCAGGCCGAACGCCAGCGCGCCTTCCAGCTGGCGTTGTCGGACAGCCTGCGCGGCCTGGGCACGGTCGACGACATCGCCGCCGTGGCAAGCCGGGTGCTGGGCCAGCAGCTGGGCGTACAGCGCGCACTGTTCGCCGAAGTCGATGCCGCCAGTGTCGTCACGGTGCGGCGAAACTGGTGCGCGCCCGGCTGGCCCGGCATTGCCGGCGCCGCGCTCACCCTGGACGATTTCGGGGCCGGCGTGGCCCATGAACTGCGCGCCGGGCGCACCGTGCTGGTCGACGACGCCGACCACGACGCGCTCACCGCCGGCACCCGCGCCGCGCACGATGCGATCGCCGTGCGGGCGCACATGACGCTGCCGCTGATGCGCGGCGGCGTGCTGCGGGCGGTCCTGAGCCTGCACCACGGGCAGCCGCACCACTGGAGCGCGCCGGAACTGCACCTGGCGCAGGACACGGTCGAACGCACCTGGTCGGCCATCGAGGCCGCTGGCGCCCAGGAAGCCCTGCTGGCGGCGGCCGCCACGCTGCGCTTCACGCACGAATCGGCGCGCATGGGCGACTGGGAACTCGACCTGGCCAGCGGCCTCACGCGCCATTCGCTGCGTCACGACGAATGCTTCGGCTACACCGCACCGTTCGACAACTGGCAGTATGGCCACTTCATGGCGCGCCTGCACCCGGACGACCGCGCACGCGTCGACCGGGAATTCCAGGCCGCGATCGCCGGGCACACGGTGTGGCGGACCGAATGCCGCGTCATCTGGCCGGACGGCACGGTACACTGGGTCGCCATTTTCGGCAGCGTGCATGCCGCCGGCGGCGTGGCCGACAAAATCGCCGGCATCATCTTCGACATCACCGAACGCAAACACGCCGAAGAGGAAATGCGCCTGGAGGCGCGCCGCAAGGACGAATTCCTCGCCATGCTGGCCCATGAGCTGCGCAACCCGCTGGCGCCCATCGCGGCGGCGGCCGGCCTCCTGTCGCTGGGCCGCAGCGACCCGGCGCAGGTGCGCCAGGCCAGCGCCGTCATCACCCGCCAGGTCAATCACATCAGCAGCCTGATCAACGACTTGCTGGACGTATCGCGCGTCACGCGCGCTCTGGTGACGCTCGAGCACGCCCCGGTCGACATCAAGGGCGCCGTGGCCGACGCGATCGAACAGGTGCGTCCGCTGGTCGAAGCGCGCCACCACCGGCTGGAAGTGCACCTGGCCGCTGCCAGTGCGCACGTTGCAGGCGACAGGAAGCGCCTGGTGCAGGTCCTGTCGAACCTGCTCAACAATGCCGCCAAATACACGCCGGAACACGGACGCATCGTGCTGTCGACGGACGTGCAGGCGCATGAGGTGGTGCTGCGCGTGCGGGACAACGGAATCGGCATGACCGACGAGGTCCGCGCCAGCGTCTTCGGCCTGTTCACACAGGCCGAGCGCACCGCCGACCGCGCGCAGGGCGGCCTGGGCATCGGCCTGGCGCTGGTCAAGAGCCTGGTCGAGCTGCACCACGGCACGGTGGCCGCGGCCAGTGCCGGCCTGGGCCGCGGCAGCGAGTTTTCGATCCATTTGCCGCGCCTGGAAAACCAGCCGGCGCCGCATGCGCAAGTGACGCCGGACGCGCCCGCGCTGGCGCCGCTGCGCATCCTGGTCGTCGACGACAATGTCGATGCGGCGCAGTTGCTGGCCATGTTCCTGGAGGCGAACGGATTCGACGTCGCCGTCGAACACGACGCCGCGCGGGCGCTGGCACTGGCCGCGGAGAAGGCGCCGGACGTGTGCCTGCTCGATATCGGCCTGCCCGGCATGGACGGCAACGCACTGGCGCGGCGGCTGCGCCAGTTGCCGGACATGGCAGGCGCCACGCTGATCGCCATCACGGGATACGGGAGAGCGCAGGACCGTGCGGCCGCGCTGGCGGCGGGATTCGACCACCATTTCGTCAAACCGGTCGCGTTCGACGACCTGCTGGCGGTGCTGGCACGGGCGCCTGCGGCCGCGCCCCGCCCTTAGTGCCTATCCCAGTAGTCCGGAGTCGCTGCTGCCGCGCCTGACAAGTGTGGACTGCGTTGATCGTCGTAGCATGGCTAGCCATGCGTCCTCCTCTCGCCTTGCCCACACTGGCCATGCATCGCCAGCCGCTTCCTCCTATCTACTGGGATAGGCACTTAGGCAGCGGCCCCGGTCGCGCGCTCGCGCCGGTACGCCCACACCAGCACCCCGGCGCCGACGGCAATCATCGGTAGCGACAGCGCCTGGCCCGACGTGACCGGCAGGCCGAGCACGGTGATTTGCCAGTCCGGCACGCGGAAGTACTCGGTGAAGAACCGCGCGCAGCCGTACAGCAGCGTGAACATGGCGCCGACGGCCCAGCGCGGGCGCTGGCGCGCCGCATACGGCCACAAAATCAGGAAGACCAGCACGCCGTCGACCAGCGCCTGGTACAGCGGCGACGGGTGGCGCGGGCCTTGCACATCGGGCCAGATCATGGCCCACGGCAGGGCGGGGTCGGCCAGGCGCCCGGGCAGCTCGGCGTTGATGAAATTGCCGATGCGTCCGCACGCGTAGCCGAGCGGCACGAGCGGTGCGATGAAGTCGTACACGTCGCCCAGGCGCCGGCCCGCCTTGCGCGACCAGACCAGCATGCCGATCATGACGCCGATGAAGCCGCCGTGGAAGGACATGCCGCCTTCCCAGATCCTGAAGATGGACAGCGGGTCGGCAAAATATCTGGCCGGCTCGTAGAACAGCACTTCGCCCAGGCGCCCGCCGACGATCACGCCGAGCATGCCGTAAAAGAGCATGTCGTCGAGGTCTTCCTTTTTCCACGCCATCGCGGCAATGTGCGGCTGCTTGATGCGCACGCGCCCGAGCAGCAGGAACAGCGCAAACGCCAGCAGGTACATCAGGCCGTACCAGTGGACCGCGAGGGGGCCGAGCGAGAACGCGACCGGGTTGGGGTGGGGGTGCATCAGCGGCATATCAATGATTCCTGAGTAAATCCAAAAAGCCGTGCAGCACGGGCGAAGCGTTGTCGCGGCGCCAGGCCAGGCCGGTTTCCACCAGGGGCGTGGGCACGGCAAGCGAGCGGTATTCTACGCCGGGACGCATCAGGTTCGACACCGACTGCGGCACCAGCGCGAACCCCATGCCCGCCGACACCAGGCCGACGATGGTCTGCATCTGGATCGCTTCCTGGCCGATGACGGGCGTGACGCCGGCCGCGGCGAAGCATGCCAGGATGGCGTCGTGCAGGGCAGGCGAAATCTTGCGCGGAAAAATAATCAGGGGCAGGGCGGGCAGGTCCTGCAGGCGCACGGGGCCTGCGCCCGTGAGACCGGCGGGTGCGGCCAGGATCAGCGGCTCGTCGAGCACCTTCATGTAGTCCAGCTCGGCGCGCGCTTTTTCCGGCAGCGGCGGAATGAGCAGGCCGCAGTCGATGCGCGCGTGCAGGAGGTCGTCGAGCTGCACGTCCGAGGTCGCTTCCTGCAGGACGATTTCGACGGCGGGAAACGCCGCCCGGTAAGCGCGCAGGAACGGCGGCAGCACGCTGTAGTCGGCCGACGTGACGAACGACAGGACGAGGCGGCCGCTGGCGCCCGATGCGGCGCGCTGGACCAGTTCGGACAAGCCGGCCGCGTCGGCAAGCAGGCGGCGCGCTTCCGGCAGCAGGGCGGCGCCCGCCGGCGTCAGGGCGACCCCGCGCCGGTTGCGCAGGAACAGCGCGGCGCCGAGCTGGACTTCCAGGGCCTGGATTGCTTGCGACAGCGGCGGCTGCGTCATGTGCAGGCGCGTGGCCGCATGGCCGAAGTGCAGTTCTTCGGCGACGGTGACGAAATAGCGGAGCTGGCGCAGTTCCAGGTTCATGCGATATGCAAATCCATTCAAGGTGGTCGGATCGATATGGCGATCGACTCACACAATGGCATGATACCGCTGATGGCAGGGGCGGGTTTGAACGCCTTATTTGCGCTTTTCGAACGTCTTGGCGATGCGGTCCTTGCGGCGCTGTTCATCGACGTTGTGCGCCTTGCGCTTGTCGAGGCCAAAGATTTTTTCAACGAATTCGAACCAGATGAAAGCGAACACCATCAACGCCACGATCCACCACCATGACAGTTCGGCAAATTTCCAGATTTCGAAATAGCGCAGGCCGATCAGGGCAGCGATTAACAGGATCAACGGCATGGGACGACTCCTCAATAAGGTCCCATCTTACAAAGAAATAGTAATGCCGTGCGGCAAAACGTGATGTTTTATCGCATTGCGTCAACCTGAGCCAACAGAAAGCCGTTACCAGTTGTGTCGATGGCATGAAGGTTGTCAAAGACACGTTAAAATAGCGCAAGAAAACGATACGGAGAAGTCAATGAAACGGTCCATGATGGTGTTGTTCGCGCTGGTAGCCGGCGCGTCCTCGAGTGCATTTGCCCAAGCCGATCTGGCCAAATCAAAAAATTGCATGGCTTGCCACGCCGTTGGCAGCAAGCTTGTCGGTCCTGCGTACAAGGATGTCGCCGCCAAATATGCGGGACAGAAGGATGCCGAAGCCAAGCTGGTGGCCAAGGTCATGAAGGGCGGTTCCGGCGTCTGGGGCCCGGTGCCGATGCCGGCCAATCCGCAAGTGTCGGAAGCCGAAGCGCAGTCGCTGGTGCGCTGGGTGCTGGCGCAGAAGTGAGGCAGATCCCCGCGAAGGCGGGGACCCATGGCATGCGGGCTAAAGCGCGAACGCCAACTTGTGCGAGCCATAAAAAAAACCCGCGGGCCGAGCTTGCGGGTTTTTTTTATGATGTAGCTTGCGGCAGCAGCAGCGCGAATTTTACAATGCTGCACACGTGCTATGGATCCCCGCCTTCGCGGGGAGTGTCTTACCGCACCACGTCCAGCTTGACCTTCTTGCCCGCCTTGTACGTGAACAGCGTCAGCGCGCCATCCTTGATGTCGCCCCTGGCATCGAACTGGATCAGCCCGGTCACGCCCTGGTACTTGATGGCCTTGAGGGCTGGCAGGTAGACCTTTGGATCGGCCGACCTGGCGTTCTGCATGGCGGTGGCCATGGTCATCACCGCGTCGTACACGTACGGCGCGTACAGCTGCACATCGGAACCGTATTTTTTCTTGTAGCGCGCCGAGAAGTCGGCCATGGCCTTTTCCTGGTCGCCCTTGACGCCGCCCGCTTCGGCGCACGTCACGCGGCCTTCGCCCAGGCCGTCGCCCGCCAGGCGACCGAGCGCCTCGGTGCAGACGCCGTCGCCGCCCATGAAACTGGCATCGATGCCGAGCGCCTTCATTTGCTTGAGCATCGGGCCGCCCACCGAATCCATGCCGCCGAAGAAGATCAGGTCGGGCTTCTTGGCCTTGATGGACGTGAGGATGGCGGTGAAGTCGGTGGCGGCCGGCGTGGTGAATTCCTTGCCGACGATTTTCACGCCTGGCAGCTTGGCGCCCTTGACGAATTCATCGGCCACGCCCTG
>Ga0247729_10001035_pt1 | contig 10496 bp, 9 predicted proteins | sample UWRJL133311R2_FD_180958 | JGI IMG/M metagenome (GOLD analysis project Ga0247729, IMG submission 180958) | Plant litter microbial communities from Arlington Agricultural Research Station in Wisconsin, United States - UWRJ-L133-311R-2 | ecosystem: Environmental > Terrestrial > Plant litter >... | reverse complement strand
TGCTTGTCAAGTATGCTCTCAGCTCAATGTCGGTCGATTTGGGACTGTGGGGTTGCGGAATGGCGGGGTCGGGCCCGATTTGCATGACCGGGCGCCTAATTTCTCCAGGGGCGACTGCATATAATACTGGCGCCGATGCAGCTTACAAATACCTCGCGGAATTTCTCGTCTATGCGAGGTATCGCATGTTTGACTAGAGTGTCCTCTGGTTCTGCGATCTAGGCAAAATATCCCGCGAGTCCTTCTTATTTTACCTGGTACCGCGACGGTGGAACTTCATCGAAGGCGCGGGGTTGTTAACAATCCTGCCGTCGGAGGGGAATATCAGATCGATCTCCGACCTAAAGCCAATGTTTAGTGACTCTGACTCTGCGGCTGTTGTAGCTTCGTCCAATCACTAGCCAGTTGAGAAAGTGGCACAGGACACAGCGGTACTTCATTACATGTGGGTCGGTTGCTGAGGATCCTATTCTGGTCATTGAACTGTATTTTTTCAACAGTCTACAGGTTCGGTGATTGTCACGCTGCAATCTATCCGCGATTAGAGCCTCCACTGTGGGGTAGGAGCCATAACCACTTCTTACGTTTCTCCTGGATTCTCAAATCGGTGGGCGCGGTGCCTTGATCCATCACCGTAAGCAATCATAAATCTCTGATCTTTGCTACCCGCAAAGCTCGCTCACAGAGAAAGCTGATAGATAAGCGCTCCTCTTTAATGAAATAGGCGAAATGAACACCGCCTAGATATCTGAATGCCTCTGATTGTTATCCTGACCATTACGGAGGTCTGGAATGTTACCCATACGGCACTGCATGTGAATTGTTACCCAATTATTGGTCATTTGGTGGATTTGGTTCTCCGGACGTTGACTCAAGTCAACAGAAATAAGGCGATGCTGTGAAGTATGAGCAACACCACAATGGCTCTGGTCTTTTATGACATATGCAATCACAAAGAGCTGTCGTACATTCCAAATGCTTTCATGTTTGATTTCGTTGTTTGCAATTCACCGGGCTAGTGAAGGCCGATGAAGGCCGATTTGTGCTGCAATTAGGCCGCCGGTTATCAACCAGGCAAGGTTCCCCGGATGGAAAGCTCCATTGGGTGCAGCATCCCCGAGAATAGATTAGGATATCCTGTTTCTACGCCGTTTAGTCAGTGAGCTATCAGTTGGCATACCAGGAATGACCACTGTAGCTATCGATGTGAATTTGATAGTTGTACAACGGCTGAATCAGAAACATAATACGGGTCTGCATCGCCGATTGGTCAACTGAGTTTCCAAATTTGTTCAATTGATCACTGATGCGCACTGCATGCCCAGATTTGACACATGTGGCGTTCATCATCCAAATCAAAGCCAGTAATCGGGCTCGGAAATCCAGTAACGTCTAAATCCCCGATTATATTGAAATGATGCTATCAACTATATACAATATCAAAGCTTTGGACAGCTTTGTTCAACGCCATACAGGCTTGACTCACAAAAGTTGACTGATTTTAAAAAAGAGATAGGAAAGTCTGAATTCTTGGAATGCTTCTTATTACCTAAGGTTAGAGAGAAAACACGAAGCGCCTCCGGGTAGTTGCTAACTGCCCACGATTTTCAGGCAACCTCTGCAACCTTTGGGTATACTTTACAGGATTTCTGGACTTGCTACTTAGTGAATAAATTACCATAGCGCTGCTATCGATCTGTCGAGTACCAATAATGAAAGTTATGACATGAGAGGGTTCGATCAGCTGCATGGGGTTCGATGACATTCATGAGGAATCAGGCGGGGATTTAAAAAATATTTCATTGTCCATATGTCTGTCCCTCTTCAAGATCTTCTGTCGTCCGAAGCACCAGCAATGAACTATATACTTGCCACGCCATGCTGAATTCGTAAAACTGCTTGTAGTTTGTGATAAATTTGCCACGTCGAGATTGAGCAACCGACGTCGTACTACTCGTAGTAGAGACTTTTTTTCCGGTACATGTTATTAGTCATATCTCTTCTCTCAGAATCAAATAAAAGCCTGAAACTTTCGACAAGAGCTCAATATTCAACCCCAATCGACTTTAAGTCCTCAATAGAACACCTGACAGTAGCTGCTTTAATTGGATTCCGAGGAAAAGACTGGTTGCGTTGTGGCTGAATTAGAAAATTTCGCAGAGCAGGCAACCCTTACCGTGTAACTCCGGAGGTCTCGCTGCCAAGTACCGCATGGGTTCAGAAATCGATGAGATTGAAAGAAGTTTGATTCTTTGATATGTTTTTCAGCTCCCCTTTCTTCCCAGGACAAAGAGGTGTGTGTCAATTTTCTACCTTACTACTGGAAATTTCCCTTACACTATCCGTTTCTGGAGTAGTGACCTTGGCATCTAAAGAAAGGATATTCGAGAACCAAGGGAGATTTTCAAGCACTTTGAAATATTAGGAGAACGTAGGACAGTTTATAGGATAACGTGTTGGTTTTGGGTAGGACTTCCCGATCTATCTCACGAGCGAACCATTTCGTGAATCATGGATCTTCCCGCACAGTAACAGCAGCCCTGCCTCATATGGCACTTCTGCAAAGAGATAAGATAGTCTTGTATAACATGACTCATGCTCAGCACATTACCATCGGAACATTTGACAAAGAGAACAATGGACGTCATGCCTCTAGAATCAGCCAGTGACGCCGCCAATGTTGCGATTTGTGCGTTTTTATCCTTCGCAATAACCCGAGCACCTGTGGGAGAACCCGTATGAAATGTTACAGAATCTGTTATTAAAATGGTTAACTTAATTCGAGCCCTGCGCTCGAGGAAAGGGAGACGACATGTCCGCCGTTTCGTCCTACATTACCCATCTCAGGACATAGGCACTGAATCTGGGAGATGCCAGAACGAAGGAATCTCAGGTCAAGGAAGACACTTCATTCCGGCTCGGAAATCTACCAAAAGCACAACCTTATTTCGTCTGAGATTCCCAAGCAATCAGGAAAGGTACGGATTCCACATCAAAGCGTCGGAAGACGTTATTTCCGTAAGGGGATTTAAGCTTGCAGGGGAACTGTGCGCCACACAGGGCTCAGTGGATAGTTCAGTACGTGTTGAAGTTCTGTCCCATTGATACATGGAGTAAACCTCAAGTAACTTGAAAACTATGTCCGCGGAGGCGAAAACGTGGGCGACACTCTCCCCAAGTCCATGTGCGATACCCTAGAAACATCACTTGCTCAAGCCAATTGAGATTTAGACACTAATAGTCAATTAGCATCACTAGGATTTTCCGGGTCTGGCCACCTGCATCAGATATTCGCGAAGTTCGTTACAAGTTTGGGAACCTCTTTGATGCTCTCTGGTATTGGAAAAGCTTGTTCACTGAATGGGCTGCCGTTCACGCGACACTAAATGACGTGATGAATTGTTCAATGGCAGACCTTGGCCGAGGCCGATTCTGAATACTTTTCCGCGGGGCGAAGTTTGTATGCCTTACAGAGGTACATGGACTTGTAGAGCCCCGGTTTTGGCGTAGGAGGTAACTTCTTATCTCAAGAAAAGTTCTAACAGGCATTCTGGTGCTGTTGACGAACTTTCATAGTAGTCGTTGATGTGCATGGCCTGACTTGATGTGTCCATGTCGCATCTTATCACCGTAGTCAGTCGTGATATGAAGGGGCCATCGGTATTTCCTGGACCTTCCGCCCTTCTACCGCGCAACCTGCCGCCCATAGAAGTCGCTGAAATGAACGAAGTGTGCATGGCAGATGATACCATGACGTCCTGTTTCTGGTCCCGGTCCCCTGTGGGACGCACCCTCGAATCTCGACGAGTATATAATTTGACTCCTCGAACTTACATTAGAAATTGAAGTGCTCCATTCAGCGAAAAGGGTCCTTTCGCTGTTGGCCGCAATTGCAGCACTGCAACCTATAAATCGAGGACTGCTCAAACAAAGCTCAAGTAGAAAGTAATCGTAGAAGGTTTCTGATCCCGGACCCGACAAAGCATACCATTTCAGCATTGATCTTTTACTTCAAAGACAGTCAGTGTGGTGCATGGCGAACCCACATCTGTGTTTTATTCGATAACGCGTTGTACCTATGATTTAAGTTACCGACTAATCTATCCGTCCCCTTATATGACCCTTCGAAGTGCCACCGCGGGGCAGCACGAATCTCGACTATTGACTTCGCGACACTGATAGGGGCCCAAGATCTAGTAGAACATCATTTTAACGGTAACTTCTATGGGCACGTCTGTTAAGGATCTGCAATTGAGGGTTCGTGTGAAGTCAAGGTGGATGATACAAGGAATTCGACGTCTATGAAAATCTGCCACCAGATGTATTTGAGCTGGTGAGCGAGCAGCCTCGTCTGGACTATTTTCCTTGTCACTTAAGTCAGAGTTTGGAGTTCAACTTAACCCGACCCCTAATCCGTTCCATATCGTGAATACCCTTTAAAACCTCGGCAGCGCTTAACGCTTATTGCCGAACACCAGGGCTTAAGAGGATCGTCCTGCCTGAGAATCTGATCTATTTCTACTCTCTCACTGTGCTTGAGAAGATACCCAAAATTTGAAGCGTCGTGCCGACCGCCTTAACTCAACGTGTCATGGGCGGCGGGTGTTTACGCCGCTACTTCCCGCCTCTTCTTAGTCCCTGCACGACCCTATTCTCTATTTCCAGATGATGGAGTGCAGATCCTACGACCCTTACGACGGGACCGGGACCGTGTTGACGTCGGATGATATGTTTGAATTTTGTTATCGCACAGATATGGAGGGGTCGCGTTGAGAGTTGGCGCATGTAACTACCCATCCCGACGTCGAAATTTTTTTGACTGGGGCATTCACCCGAGTTCATATCATGGTCGGGAACACGCCACAATTGAGAGCGGATCTGCGTCTCCCTTTCGCAGATAGTTATCCACGTTTGTTCGTTCCCAATTGTGGTCATATCAATACGCGAGGGAGCTTCCTCCAGATTTCTCGTGCGGGGGAGGGGAAGGTAAGGCGTCCAGGCACTGGTATTTGCCAGCCACTTCATTTGGGATATACCACAATCGGATACCCACTTACCGTCGGCCTCGGCACCTTTTTTATCATAAGTGTCTACAACCTCCCAAATGATTCGGATTCAGACGGCATCCTCCTTGCTTTGAGATCACATCCGGGAAAACTTATAGCTATCATACTCGTAGGCATCCTGCTATATATAGGAGATAGATTGGTTGTCTATCTGTGTTCTATCTACCCATTCAATTGCGCAAGAACATATCCATGCCGTAATGTTTCAATGCGCTGATTATAAGTACGCCCAAGAACCCACGCACGTAGTGTGGTAGCTACCAAGATTGTCACGCTGTGGTTCTGTGTTTGGGTCGTGAAGATAACGAAGTGAGGGCGGAAGGGAGGCGGTAGAAAGGATGCTGTGAAGGTAGATAAAGGACATCCACTCACCTGAAGCCACGTACATCTGACCATCTTGCACTCACCCTTCCGCCTTCGACGGCAGAATTATCATGACGCTACTCAAACTGCTGTACTACCTATACACGGTAGCTTTCCGGTGTTTGAAACCGTCACCATATGACCCAAGGTCACTATACTTTTTGTATGCATTGTCAACTCAGTGAACATCCATCACCTGCCTGCACTCCTGGATATCAACATTGTATCTTGATTCTTTACACGCCGGCGCCGACGTTGATAACATATTGGGTGTGTGTAATGCGGACGTAACTGTCAAGTCGAAAGAGGGCGGCATCTTGCGAAATACCTCCATGTTGGACTCCTTTTCCAAAAGCGTGTCCTGAACCGTGATCTTCGTATGTCTTCCTTGATTTCATTGCTGTGAGTATGGTTGTACATCAGAATGAGATGTACATCGAGGTAGATTAGCGGATATAAGAATAGAGATAGTCATAGATGGACAATGTCACAATTTGAGGATCAATGAGGCCCCAATGCAGGGCGACGCATTTGCAATTGAACGTCGATGGTTACGAAACCTACATGCCACAGTTCGAAAATCGAAGGTTGTCTGTCGACTCACATTCCCCACCACTAATCATAAAGGGGGCTTCATTTCGCATGTGTTGTTGGATTGATGCAACTGTCAGAATCTATTGAGCACCTGGGTAGCGAGCGATCTTCGTATTGTACGGTGGTGTAGGGACTTGGAGAGATGAGGTGTAGGGTGTTGGAGCACTGTTTAACAATGAGACGGGAAAGCCTGAAGTGAATTCAGAACATCGAGGAACAACATAGATGTCGGCGGTGGCCGGTGGAGTTGGAGTGCAGTAGATGAGGTGAGGCATCCCCCGATACGTACCTAAAAGAGGTTCTCAACAAAGGTTATTCAGGTTCTCCAATAAAAAACCGAGTGGGGCTAAACATTGGGGTTGGAGCACCTGGACATTGATAAACGTTAGATACAGTTCTTATTGAATGCCGACTCCCATTCACTCTTTATTTTCGGGGTTTTCGTAGACAGTCAGGATGGTGGCAGTACTGGTGGGGATTAAATATGGAGCGACATATGACATGCACACTGATTTTGAAGAGACAAAAATGGCAGTCTTACCTACAATCCCTGCGCCACACAGAACGAGGGACACCCCATTCAGTTGCGTAAAGACTTGGAGAATGCAAACGAGAGACATGCACATCATCCTGTTGTGTCGTTGGAACCAATGACGAAATGCATGAATGGATGAATGTCCGAGTCAAACTCGTACTGTTATCGTATCGCATTCGAATGGAATGATAATCGAAGTGCATTGAATGGACTTGGCATATATACGCTAGACAGAACGTTGCCAAAGTCACATCGAGTGAATTGGAAGGTAGGGTAGTATTGTCCCAGCCTAGTGTTAACATCGAACTTTGGAGTCGACAACCATGAGAGAACGACGTGGTGTATGGACTACGCGCACCTCGGAAGCCCTTCCCATCGCACGGAGAATTGGAAATATTCAGTACCAAGCCAGACTAAAGCGCTAAACCCCACATAAAATCACCTGGGGTTGGGGTTAACGATAGCACCTGAGTAAATCGAGCTCAGCGAGCGAGTGTAACCTGAAGATGTCTGGTGACCGACCGACAAGAAAAAAACCAGACGTTCGAAGACATATACGGCCGTCAAGCGGTGATCATCGCATGGGTCGCTGAGACAATGAGGGCGCTAAGCAGCTTAGCGACGCATTCGAAACATTCTCCGCCGTAGGCGATGGACATAAGCCATTCAACAGACTTTTCGGAATCGGATGTACCTCCGCGTTAATGCGCTGGGGTAAATTCAAAACCAAGACCTGCAGGATCCGGATTCCGGGTGCGATAGACTAGGAGGAAGAAAACGGAGCTTTATGTCTTTTTTCGGCGTTTGATTCTGAGTTTCTCTTTGCAGCTGGCAAATCCCAGCCCAGAGTCGGGTTCGGCCCCTTGATCCGTTCATCGTACATTGTTGTCCACAGTGATTAGGATAGGTACCATCGATAAGCCAGACATGGGCATTACAATGTGTGGTTGAGTATTAGCGTTCAAACAAACAAGCCGGCGGTCCACCGTAAACGAGAGAAATTGACAGTGTGTCCTGGCAGGACAGGAAAAGCCAAGCCACGACCCCACATTCATTTTCCTCGACCAAGTTTATTCGTCATAGCCGATGAGTGAGAAATGGTAACATCTGCCTGGAAAGCGCAAACCATCTGACCTCTTGAAGCTGCACGTGTAATTGAAGACGAGGCGCATGTTCTACTTGAGCGTGCGAGGCATCCAGTCTTTGTCGATCCTGGGGTAGATGGATGTGAGAGCGCCGAAATGCTGCGTCTGGATCTTGGATCCGTGATCCCGACCGAGAGTAACACGTTCGTTCGTAGTAACGAAAGCGGAGCTCGAGTAAGTCATCGAGAACACACAGCGGTCTAGTATCCGAATCGCGAAATTGCAACGCGGAGCGACACCTTTCATATCGAGCGCCAGCTCCAAATGCATCCCAGCGGAAATTAGAGAAGCCAGAATTCTTATGTTGACAGGCCCATGTAGGGCCCACGGAAAGGCTATCAAGTAGCCGTACGGGTAGAACAGGGAGATCATCCGACATTGGTGCTCGTCCATTGGGGTTTTTGAATACCAGAAGTTCGTAGAACATTGGACCTATGTTGGTGTGGGAGCGACAACCGCACCAGTGGTACCGGTATGAGCTTAGGAAGAGGAAAGGGAGATAGGGAGGTGCTTGAGTATGTTTTGATGCATCCTCGACAACAAATCAAGTCCAGACATAGAGTGGTCTGGAGCGTAAAGAGCCGCCTAGACGCGTCGTCAGTGCGCCATTCATAGCTGACACGCTGCATATGTATACATAACTCAGTGTATCCTGCCATGGAGACTTGGAAGAGCGACATGTCGGAGCTAAGTGGTACAAGAAGTGAGAGACGATGATGGCCTTCCAAAAGACACAGACCACCTAAAATGGTAACATACGAAAGTCGTGGGCAGGGTAGCTCTTCGCAAGGACGCCAGTGTACGGAACGCGAGCGGGAAAGACACAATGACGCCCGCGGGCGAATGGTTGTAACGTTGCCCTGCAGGTGAGGAAGAATTGTTTGAGAATTCCATTTAACGAGAGAATTCAAGCGAGCCTGCGTGAAAATACGTGTAAGATAAAGAGGAATTGATTTCGAGCGCCATCAGATGGCGCAATAGTGTGTAACAGAGAGGAGCAGGCTTACTGAATCGTTTGCATAGCAAATTGATTTAGTATCCTTTCGAAAGCAAGAGTCAGCAACAAGAAAAGCATAAGAAAAAGACAAGCAAGACACACACCGAGCATCTGTTGCGAGATATCGGCAATCTAAATCCATTCCAGGGGACTGTCACTGTGTGACACGATAAGCAAGGGGCAGGAGGACCGAACGTGCGAGATCCATCGGGAATGCGAGATCCCGATGGAACCCGGATAGGGAAGTGGAGTTGTTGAAAAAAGGCCAAAGTTTGAGCACAGCATCAAACAACACGGTATGTAATCCTGCTATGCAAATTTCCGGCCGTGCTCGATAACTTCTGCCCCAAGGAAGGAGGGCTTTAGATATAGGCGCAAGTCCTGCCTCGACTCTCGAACGAACCTCCCTCCTTTTCCCTATTCTCCTCCCCGACTGCTGTCTGCAGTTGGATGCCCTTTGTTTGACGTCACATTCTGTTTGTCTTGCCCGCCTGCCCTCCAAGCACGCTTTCGCTCGCAATCACTATCTGACCATCACAACCCCCTTTCTCCCAAAATGCCATACACCTCCCCGACAGCTACCACCACCGCCGCCGTCCCATTCCCATCCCAAGGACGCTCAGGCCACCGTCGGTCATTCTCACACATCATGCCGCCAGACTCGTTTGCCTCGACGTCAACAACAGGCGCATTCACCTCTCTGGGCTCGCTGCCCCGTCGACGTGCAAGCTCTGCCATGCCTATCTCCGCCCAGTCGTTCTCAGCGCCATCAACGCCTACCCACAAAAAGCCCACCTTCCAGCTTGGAAGAGACGACGACGACGACTCACCAGACGAGTCGCCTGATGATTTCAGGTCTGGCGCATCAGCGCCTGTGAAGCCTGCTGTACCCGTAACGAATCACCACGACGACGATGACTTTGTTCACCCTCACCTCCCGCCATTACGACTCAAGACGAAGATGCTCTCGTCATTTGAGGCGCCTCGTGCTTCTCCACCACCGCAGATCCTTATCCATCCTTCCACTGCTGCACCTTCAGCTCCAACGCCTACGTCGATTCCATTCCCGCGTTCCTCACCGCTAACCTCTCCAACTGTATCTCAACCTTCCACTCTACCGTTCCCCGGACGCTCAACCACCTCTAGCGATCCTCGACCACCCACAGACCCCAGTTCACCTCGCCCCATCAGACCCTCTGTCGCGCGCACATCCTCGACTCCAATCCTTCTTTCCAATGGTAAACCACTCAAGTCATCCCTCAAATCCTCCTCCTCATCACCCAACATCCCATTCCCACCGCAATCGTTGGTACCGAGCATCATGTTTCCTGATTTGCATCAGCAACCGACGCACCACCAGCGTGCGAGGTCAGCTCCTTCGACACCACATCTTGGCTCAATAGCTGATCCCATGGCAGCAGCCGCAGATGGGAACTATTCACCACCTTCCTCGACCGGTTCGGAAACACCACCTCTTGGATCTCCATCTCCATCTCCTTCGCCCCCACCGCAGAAGAATGTCCATTTTCCTTCGCAGGAAGAAGGCGGACTCGCCACTGTCCGTTTGTTTAACCGAAAGGCAAAACCCGCATCCCTCTCGCGATTGGGAGATGAGACCGAGACGGAAACCGAGGGCGAGTCTTCATCCGTCACGGCGCTGGGTAGCTGGGGATCCGTGGGCAGTAAAGGTTGGAGCAGTGGCAGTGGCTTGGCAGCTGGCGGGTACACCAGAGGTGGTGCTTATCCATTCCCAAAAGTCCCCGGCTCGGGTAGTCCCAAGAGTCCTTTGGGAAATA
>Ga0247729_10001034_pt1 | contig 10496 bp, 7 predicted proteins | sample UWRJL133311R2_FD_180958 | JGI IMG/M metagenome (GOLD analysis project Ga0247729, IMG submission 180958) | Plant litter microbial communities from Arlington Agricultural Research Station in Wisconsin, United States - UWRJ-L133-311R-2 | ecosystem: Environmental > Terrestrial > Plant litter >... | reverse complement strand
ACGTTTAGCTGCGAAATAGGCCATCATTCGCATACCTTCAGATAAGGCTTTCTGAGTTAACAACATGCGGCGAACATCGGGATGAACAATTATCGGATCAGCAGCAGTCGAAGGCGATTTTGTACCTGAGAGAGATCTCCCCTGTAAGCGTTGGAGGCTATAGTGCAAAGACTTTTGAAAGCCCGATTCTGCGTGCGCGAGCCCTTGTAAGCTCGCACCGAGGCGCGCGAGATTCATAAACGTAAACATTAAATGGAGGCCTTTGTTAGGCTCACCCAACAAAGTACCCATAGCACCATCAAAATTTAATACGCAGGTTGCGTTGCCGTGAATTCCCATCTTATGTTCGAGTGAGCCGCACGTGACTTTATTATTTTCACCTAATGAACCATCGGCATTGATGTCAATTTTGGGCACTATAAAAAGTGAGATCCCACGTGTGCCAGCCGGAGCATCCGGCAAACGAGCCAGCACTATATGGACAATATTCTCTGCGAGGTCGTGATCACCGCAGGAGATGAAAATCTTACTACCCGTAATTTTGTAGCGCCCATCATTTACGGGAGTAGCTTTAGTTTTTAATAATCCCAAATCAGTACCACAGTGAGCCTCCGTCAAACACATGGTAGCGGTCCATTTACCTGAGATTAACGAAGGTAGGTAAGCCTGCTTTTGCGTCTCCGACCCATGTGACTCTATCGTATGCATAGCACCCTGGGACAAGCTTGAATACATAGTCCAGGCATAGTTTGCTGAAGCGCTTATCTCGTTCATTACAAAATAGAGTGACTGCAACAACCCTTGGCCACCAAAATCTAGCGATCGGCTTAACGAGGGCCAGCCTGCATCACAATATTGTTCATAGGCAGCTTTGAAGCCATTCGGAGTGAAGACTTTTCCATTTTCCAGGCGACAACCTTCTTTATCACCAGTGGCAGAAAGTGGAGCCAGTACCTGCTCGGAGAAACGTGCAGCTTCTTCAAGTAATGCGAGCGTCAAACTGCGATCCAGACTTGGGCAATATTCCGCGCAATGTTCTTCGAAATGAAAGACCTCAAACAATACGAACTCGATATCGCGCAGGGGCACTTTGAAATTACTCATCCTTAATTACCTTAGGTAGTAGCTAATGCTGCTAAATCAATTTATTGGGGAAATTCGATTATATATAAGACCCACAGTCATATTGGCAGAGGAGATGTTTATGTCAAATGACAGGGCAATTTTACCCTGCATGGAATGGTAAAGACTGTAACAAGCTCAACAACTCTGCCGTAACGCCCGCGGTAAAACCCCAAATTTCAAAGCCTTTATAGATATATGCAGGAATACGCACACGTTGGCCATTGTGTTCAAAAACATCGGTTCTAACTTGTAACCCATGACGAAAGGCCGCCAAAGGAACGGTGAATAACTCCTCCAACTCGTGATGATTTAACGTAAAACGGCAATCAGCCGGAATCTTCCCAATAAAGGGCTGCACCATTGCGCCTGAACGAGTTGCGCGCGCCGGTAACACCCCCAAAATATCTATCATGTTCGGGGACAAACCAATTTCTTCGTGCGTTTCACGCAAAGCTGTCGCTAATAAGGAATTGTCCTGCGGCTCCCATTTACCGCCGGGAAAACATACTTCGCCTGCGTGGTGGTTGAGGTGTTTTGACCGTAGGGTAAAAATAAGTTGAGGAGATACCTCATCTGTCAGGAGCACCAACACTGCAGCCTGTTTAGGGAAATCCCCGGTAAACGAATGTGCATCACCCGCAAAAGCCAAAGCTTCTTGTATAGATTGCCAAAGCAAGCGATTCATATTTCAACATCCTCCAAACGCCAAATATCAACAGCAGGCTTTTCGTAGGGATGAGCGAGACGCACTGCCTTGATGGCAGCTTTAATAAAAGCATCTTCGCAAACTAATTCAACGCGATACTCGGGAAGACGTTCAAGTTTGTCTAACTCACCAATGTAGGAATTACTTCCTGCCAGAGGACGAAACTGCCCTGTTCCCAGAACCTGCCAACAGCATTGATCATAGTGGCCAAGATGGCCGGCGCCTGCGTTAAACACCGCAGTTTTGACGGGTTCGAGATGGGATTCGGGGACGAGGAAAACGATTTTATACATAGGTTAAGTCGCTAGTAACCAGTCACCAGCTTACTAGCGACTTAAGATTAAATAACACGCACCGCAATAACATGCTCAACTTTCGCAATGGCATCGAGAACTGTCGAAGACGGAGCTTGTTGAACGTCAATAATGTTGTAGGCAACATCGCCGCGGCTCTTGTTCACCATATCAACAACATTTACGTTCTTCTCTGCCAACAACGACAGCACGTGCCCCAAAACACCTGCGACATTCGCGTTAGAAAAAGTTATGCGAGCGCCAGTGCCGGGATTGCGATCCATAGATACCGCAGGGAAATTTACTGAGTTTTTGATATTGCCGTTTTCAAGGTAATCCATCAACTGGTCAGCAGCCATAATTGCGCAATTTTCTTCGGCTTCTTCGGTGCTGGCGCCTATATGTGGCATGGCATAAACATCAGAGCGATTTAGCAGGATCGGCTCGGGGAAATCACAGATGTATTTGCCGAGGTGACCTGCATCCAAACTTGCTACAACTGCGTGTGCATCCACAATGGCTTCGCGCGCGAAGTTCAACAACACTGAACCTTTCTTCATTACTTTCAAGGTGTCAGCATTAATCATATGTTTAGTTGCATCAATCGCAGGAACATGCAAAGTCACATAATCAGCGCGCGCCAAAAGTGATTGCAGGTTTTCCATTTTGGCAACCTGATTCGGCAACCGCCACGCAGCTTCTACCGATAATGCAGGGTCAAACCCCACTACGTTCATACCAAGGGCAAGAGCGGCATCCGCGATCATTGAACCAATTGCGCCCAAACCAACAATACCCAGAGTTTTACCTTGCAGTTCAAAACCAGCGAAGTTGGATTTTTCTTTTTCCAATAATTTGGACATTTCTTCGGCATCAGTCATGTGAGTCAAACCATTCACATAAGCCATTCCCGGCAAAATGCCCCGCGATCCTAACAACATGCCAGTAAGAACCAATTCTTTAACGGCATTGGCATTAGCGCCGGGTGAGTTAAATACAACTACACCCAATTTGGTGTAGTCGGTCACAGGTACATTATTGGTACCAGCACCAGCGCGCGCGACTGCTTTTACACTGGCAGGCAACGCTTCACCCTGCAATTTATGGCTGCGCAAAATGTATGCGTCCGGGGTACCTATATCGCTAGCGACTTCATATTTGTCACGGCCAAAACGACTTAAGCCTTTAATAGAAATAGTGTTGTAAGTTTTTATTTTGAACATATTTTTTTCCTTCTTCGATGTGACCTAGTGCATCAGGTCGACTTAATTCAATGAGCCCAATTCTTAATAGTACGGAGAAACTTTTTTATCTTTTCATCATCCCCACTACGAAAGGATGATCACTGCCAGATAAAAAAGGGCCGTGTAGTTACACAGCCCTATCAGGAATCAACCAACAATTATACTTTTGTGGCTTCCTGATATGCCCAGCTTAGCCAGGGTAATAAAGCTTCCAAATCTGCAGCATCAACAGTTGCACCACACCAGATACGAAGACCAGCAGGCGCATCGCGATAAGCGCCGATATCGTAAGCAACACCTTCTTTATCCAACAACTTGACGATATTTTTGACTTGATCACTGTTTGCTTTTAACACGAAACAAACCGAGGTATTTGAACGAGTTTCAGTCGCTTGTGGCAGGAAGCTGATCCAATCGTTTGCTGCAACAAATTTCTCTAGTACAGCAAGGTTTGCATTTGAGCGAGCGATAGTTTCTTTAACTCCGCCGATTGAGCGTACCCAATCCAATGCGTCCAAATAGTCAGCAACTGCAAGCATCGACGGAGTATTAATAGTGTCGCCTTTGAAAATACCTTCAACTAATTTGCCACCACTGGTCATACGGAATAGCTTGGGCATTGGCCAGGAAGGTTTGTAAGTTTCCAAGCGTTCAACCGCACGTGGGCTCAAAATTAACATACCGTGAGCACCTTCGCCGCCGAGCACCTTCTGCCAGCTAAAAGTAATAACGTCGAGCTTTTCCCATGGCATTTCCATGGCGAAAACGGCAGAGGTTGCATCGCAAATAGTTAAACCTTTACGGTCAGCCGGAATCCAGTCGCCGTTAGGAACTTTTACGCCGGATGTTGTGCCGTTCCAGGTAAAGATCACGTCATTATCGAAATTCACTTTGGTCAAATCAGGCAACAAACCGTAATCGCCATGGTGGGCATTTACCGCCAACTTTAATTCTTTAGTTGCATCGCCCAACCAACCGTTTCCAAAAGATTCCCATTGCAGAATGTCTACACCACGTTGACCAAGTAAAGACCACATGGCCATTTCTACCGCACCAGTATCAGAACCAGGGACCACTCCTACACGGTAACCCGCAGGCAAACCAAGTAATTCTGCGGTATCGTCACAGGCGCGTTGCAAAGCCGCTTTACCAATTGTCGAGCGATGTGAACGGCCAAGTGTAGAAACATCCAGTTGATCCAAGCTATAACCTGGGCGCTTGCTGCAAGGACCAGATGAAAAATTTGGATTACTGGGTCTTGTTTGCGGTTTTTGGAAAGCCTGTGCTTGCATGTTAATCCTCTGATATTGATAAGGTGAGCATCTGCAAATGACCTAGGCATACTTAGGTTGAAGCGAGCTTCAAAAGCATGAATAAGCCCAAAAATAAGGGGCCGTGATTATGCCAGCTATGGTTGAAATAACCTAGGGTTGGAGTAGAGAACCACTATGTTTTCCCAAATAAACTGTACCTTAGAAATGGTATCTTCAAGTAGCTTACTTATTAGCTGTTTTATTATTCGCAGCGCCCTGTTGTTGAAATTTGGGGCAAAAAAAAGCCCTCTACAACGTAGAGGGCAAGAGGGAGACGTCGATGCATCAACCAGACATCGACGGTGAGAGACTTTCACCATGAAAAACCCGCATTACTGCTGGTTCATTCATTTGAAGCTTCACTTTATCCAGTAATGACAGCGCTGTCAACAACTCACAGAATTAACCATAAATATTTAATAAATACGCCAACTGTTGCACGAAAACCCACTTTAATTCTGTAGGCAAATATCAAGAATTTTAGATTTCGAAGATCGCGAGAAAAGAGGAAATTTAACTTTTACGAGCAATAATAATGTGCAGTTTGTAAAAGATTGGTCGAGCAACAAGTAGAACAGAGAATGTTTTTGATTATTTAATATCACCACGGCCCGATTATTTCAGATAAAACCTTTACCCTGACGACTCTACATCTATCGCGTTTTCACAACTAGCCACCCCCAACTTATAAGCAAGTAGCTAGCTACAAAAATCTACACCGACATTAATAAGACGCTATTTAAAAACCGCTACAAAACCGCCGCGAGATTTAATTGTTAAAGCCGTTGCTTTATCGCTGCCTATTTCACTTTGTGTAAATTCACGCTCGTTTGCGCCATCAGTAATTAATAATGCTTTTTTGTTGCCGATAAAACTCAAATCCAATGTTAGAGATTTTTCTGTTTCTTCTGCATTGATGCCAGCCAAATACCAGACATCCCCTGATTTGCGTGCGATTATCAGATATTTTCCAGGAATACCGTCGATGAATTTCACATCATCCCAAGTGCGTGGTAAGTCTTGTAAAAAAGTTTTGACATAGTCCGGTGCGGTCGCCATGCCTTCAGGAATTTCTGCAAAATGCTGGATGCCAGATATGAAAAGCACCGATTCTGCGATTTCAAAACCATTGCGAGTCACACGTTTAATATTAGGTATGTCACCAAATACCATCGGTGTAAAATCCATGGGATCAAACAAATTGCGCGCAAAAGGCGCCATGGCTGCATGGGTCGGGACAGCATCTTGATCCGACTGAGAGAATGTTGTGAATTCAAAACCTTTAATGGCTTCCATAGTCATTAAATTCGGATAGGTGCGTTGCCAACCGCGGGGCAAAGTTGCGCCATGGAAATTTATTAATAAGCCTTCCGCCGCCGCATCTTTCAAAATATCAATGTAATAGGCAATCATTGATCTGCCGTCGCCGCCGAAGAAATCAATCTTTAATCCTTTCACACCCATTTCACGCAAACGCGAAAATTCTGCTACACGTTGCTCGTGCGTGAGCAATTTGCTTCTCGGACTAAAAGGTGCGCTATTCCAATCACCTGCCGAGTTGTACCACAAAATAATTCCAATATTTTTCGCGGCGGCATAATCAACTAATTCTTTCATTTTCTCGTAGCCGATTTTTTTGTCCCAGTCAGCATCTATCAGGGTGTAATCCCAATGCATATCGACTGCGTAATCGATAAATTTTTTCTGCACATTAAACACAGTGTAATCATCTTTTAAAATCGCCCAACTCCAGGAAGCATGACCAGGCTGAATTAATGTTTTATCAAAAGCAATAGCTGAATCGGCCAAGTCAGTGCCTAAGGTGGATTCCATAACAGCAGCTAAATTTCCAATAGCCAACACCCGCCAAGGCGATAATAAATCTGTTTGCGTTTCTGCCAATAAATTTCCGCCGGTAAAAACCTCAGCTGGCATTGGTGTACCAATTTTATATTCGCCTTTATCAGAATTCGCTTGCAATCGCGATGCATGAAAGCTGCCATCCAGATTAACTTCCGTCAGAGAAACCCAAGTGTCATCAATTTTATAAAGCGCAGGAAACACCCAACCTGCTGGCGATGGAGATGCAGCCCCAACGGGAATATCCATCAAATAATGTTCTTCATAGGAGGGATTGGTATTGCTCCAACCAGTTTGTGCCACCGCCATAGGTTGCAGCCAAGCCTTCGTAGATTCTGCGAATGCAAAACTGGTAGCTTCATTTTTAAATTTGATTAAATTTTTTGCAGGATTTGCGATGTGATAACGAAAAGCAACGCCATCATTTGATACACGGAAAATCACATCCAATTCTTGCCCAGCTGCATTTTTAATGACGTATGTTTGCTCATTGGCCTGATAATTAATTTTATGTTTTTTACCAACCATCATCTCATAACTTTCATTGACGGCTTTAACAACTGACCTATTTTTTATACTGACCGTTTTTGTAAAATCAGCATTAGATAATTCAAGTCCAAGCGCTGAATTTTTTAGAATGGTTTTACCATCACGCGAAATAGTGTAATGCAAAGCACCATTGTCATTAATGACGTGAACTTGCAAATGCTTATCAGGACTAGTGATATCAGACGGAGAATTTTTAGCGCAGGATACAAAAATCAAACAAATCAAACTGACGTATACCTTATTCATTGAATATCTCTCATTCATCAATTTATGCCTCATTACTTTCATAACACGAAGTGCCTCACCAATGCCCTCATAAATACAAAGGTATTGTGAAACAGACAGGATTTTAAAAACTTATATTACGATATATATTATAAATTGAAAAGATAATACGCTCGGTTGAGGCGCTACAGCTACAGATCAATAGCTTCAAGCCAACCCGAACAGGTTTGGTTTCTACTGAACGATGAATTTTTGTTAGAAGCTTAATCGTAAGAGAGTGGATTTTACTTGTGATCGTAAAACTATTTTGATCTTCTATAGCGCTCGAAAAAACTTACGAATGTTGACTATAGAATACGTGAGAAAATTTCTGATAAAGCTAAGAAATAAAAAAGGGCCACTTTTTAAAAAAGCAGCCCTTTAGTTTAGGTGAAGCGCTAGGGAGTTTGTATCACAGGTAATTCAGAGGCTATATCAGCAACTGACAGCATAGTTCTTGCGCTATCACTCAGGTTTCTTAAATCTCCAATCACTTCTTTCGCCAAAGAACTAACCGAAGGGTCTGGATCATTCACCAAATTTTGTACAAAACTTATGTGAGTTTGATTTCCTGTTGCACGTAATGCTAATAGCGCATCTAATTTTACGTCAACATTAGAATCATTAAGCAATGGTGCTATTGCGTCAGCCGCATTTGAGCTGTGCGTTTTGGCGAGGTTGGTTAGCGCACTCTGACGCTCAGTTGGATTCGCACTCTTTAAACGCGATTGTGCTTCCGTAATTTGGTTTTCAATAAGCGTGTTGTTACCGCGATTCGATAAAACCTGTGCGATAACACGCTTCAAGTCAGGATCTGTTTGATTGCTATACATAGTTTGCAACATATAATCTGGCAAGGTTTCGCGATTACTTGCCAAATCAAAAATGCTTTTACTTATAACTGCAACATTACTAGGATCTGCTGATAATAAATCATTTGCTTTTTCCACGAATGACCTAGGGTCATTGACAGAAATAGTTCCAAGATCTTTCAACACCTGAGTGCTGTTAGGCGCTTCACTTGCAAACATCTGTGCGTTGTCGTTAGGCTGAAATTGATTAGCCTCTGCTGCCTGCCTGCAAATTTCTGTAACTGTATTATTAGCAGCCACCAAATCGCTTTTACCCTGTTGGCGCAATGCCAGCATTCTTAAGTTTTTTAAATTTTCATCTTTTTGCGCTAAAGACGCTTCCAAATTTTTTATTTTATCTTCTAGCGATAATATAGCCTGGTCTTTATCGGAGTCGCCGGCTAACAAATAGCCGGCACCCAAAAATAAAATAGCGCCTATGATTCCAGCAAATACTAAACTTTTGCCTGATTGGTTGATTGCCATAGCCGCATACCTCTCACATATTTTTTATTAAACGCTTTTTTTCTAACGCTTTTATTTTCTATTAGGGCGAGCTTCTTTTACGCTTTCTTCTCTTTTATTTCCTTCTTTATTCTTTCTTCGTTTCTATCGTTTCTATCTTTTCTATCTTTTCTATCTTTCTTTTTTCAATATTTTTTAGCACTTGAAAAAAAAGGGGCAAGACCACGCCCCTTTCTTTTTAAATCAAACTACAGAGTTATTAGAGGTTGCCGTAACCAATAGCACCATTACAGTTCAACCACTCGCTCATACCGCTACCACCACCACAAGCACCATTTTGATAAACACCGGTGTTATATGATTGCGCTTCTGATTGACGAACAGAACCATTTACGCTGATGTAATCAATTTGCACATCGCGAGAACCGCTGTCGTTGGTGTATTCCACAAGGCTGCCACCGCTCAAACTGGTAGTTGCTGTGTAATTAGCCATAGTGGTAGATAAAGTCCAGGTTTGAACCGCAGTACCATTTACTTTGAGAGTAATGCTTTCACCACCAGCAGAACCTTTGGCACGAACCACAACAGTCTTGCTACCAGTGCTACCACCAGTACTGCTGCTGCTTGAGCTTGAACTTGCTGCAGCGCCTTCGCTTACAGTAATGTTTGAGCCACCGCTACTTTGGTAACCTTCGGTTTCCATAATCATGTAATCCCACGTGGTACCCATATTCAGACCTTTGGCTTTCCACGCATCAAAGTGATTACCAGTGGTTACTGTACCGCTCGATCTCTTGGAGGTACGAACACTCCAATATTGGTTGAAAGTTGCGTTACCAATAATTGAAGGTTGGTTAGTACGTACGGTTTTGTAGATGTTGTAGGTACCGCCGTCAGATGTGAAAGTACCCAACGAGGTACCACCTGGTGGGGTCCAGCTACCGTAGTTTTCAACAATGTAATATTCGATGAGTGGGTTTTTGGTCCAACCGTACACTGCTAAATAACCATTATTGCCGCCGTTGAATGAGCCAGAAAAGTTAACGCTTTTACGCCCACCTGTTGCCCAGCCTTTACCAGCGGTAAAGTTTCCGGTGTTGCTCCAAGTGGTGCTGTAATTACCACCTGAACCCAAAGTCAAAGAAGCCGTTCCTGGAGCATCAGTCCAGAATGACCAGTAGTATCCGTTTTGGGTACCCGTTAAATTCGAAGTAATAGTTTGAGCACTAGCAGATGTTGCACAGGCCACAGCAGCAACCACTAAGGAAGCTTGACCAATTTTTTTGCACAGATTAATTAACGAACTTTTCATAATTATTGTCTCATTGGGTTGATTTACACTAGCCGTTACAGAATTACATTACGCTCACACTCAAAAGCCAGGCGTACAATTCGCATCTCTATTTTTGGCCGGTTTAATTTTTCCAATTGCCATTAAGTCGTTGCTCTCAAAATCCCTCACACTTTAAAAACGACCACTCTCATCACGCTAGATAAGAACTGCTAATAGCAATCACAAAATGTGTTTTACGCGACACAATTTCATCGTAGTTAAGGAAATTTTTATTTTCAACAAACTTTTACAAATGACGTGTAACTTATAGTCATTGGCACCAAAAGTTACATATTTGGGTTACACAATGAGACATACGACACAATTTTTATGTATTACGTATCACATTTTAAATTATACAGAAAATTGTTTTTATTGGTAAAAATAAACGAGTTTTAATAATGGTTAAATTGTAGCGTCAAAAAATATAATACTTTCAATAGGTTTAGTGGTTAGACCCCATAAGTGTCAATAAAACAATGTCGCAAAATAT
>Ga0247729_10001033_pt1 | contig 10496 bp, 9 predicted proteins | sample UWRJL133311R2_FD_180958 | JGI IMG/M metagenome (GOLD analysis project Ga0247729, IMG submission 180958) | Plant litter microbial communities from Arlington Agricultural Research Station in Wisconsin, United States - UWRJ-L133-311R-2 | ecosystem: Environmental > Terrestrial > Plant litter >... | reverse complement strand
TGCCGTGGTCGTGATCGCCTTCATTGTGTTCGTCGAGCGCGCCCAGCGCCGGCTGCTGATCCAGTATCCGAAGCGCCAGGTCGGCAACAAGATGTTCGAGGGCCAGTCCTCGCATCTGCCGCTCAAGCTCAACACCTCGGGCGTCATCCCGCCGATCTTCGCCTCGTCGCTGCTGCTGCTGCCGGCCACCGTCGCCAGCTTCAATGCCGGCAAGGGTCCGGAGTGGTTCCAGTGGCTCACCACCCAGCTCAGCCACGGCCGGCCGCTGTTCCTGATCACCTACGTGTCGTTGATCGTTTTCTTCGCGTTCTTCTACACCGCCATCGTGTTCAACCCGACCGAGACCGCGGACAACCTGAAGAAGCACGGCGGCTTCATCCCCGGCATTCGTCCGGGCGAGCGTACCGCCGAATATATCGACTACGTGCTGTCGCGGATCACCGTGCTGGGCGCCGCCTATCTGGCGATCGTCTGCCTGATCCCGGAAATCCTGATCTCTTATGCTTCGGTGCCATTCTACTTCGGCGGCACGTCGCTGCTGATCGTGGTCAGCGTCACCATGGATACGGTCGCCCAGGTGCAGGGCTATCTGCTCGCGCACCAGTATGAAGGGCTGATCCGGAAATCGAAGCTGAGGGGCCGGCGCAAATGAGACTGATTCTTCTCGGGCCGCCGGGGGCGGGCAAGGGAACACAGGCACATCGACTTGTTGAACGTCACGACATCGTTCAGCTTTCCACCGGCGACATGTTGCGTGCCGCCGTCGCTGCCGAGACCGAGATCGGTCTCAAGGCCAAGGACATCATGGCCTCGGGCGGCCTGGTGCCGGACGAGATCGTGATCGGCATCATCTCCGACCGCATCGAACAGGACGACGCCGCCAACGGCTTCATCCTCGACGGCTTTCCGCGCACCGTGCCGCAGGCCGAGGCGCTGGACAGCCTGCTGAAGTCCAAGGGACTGAAGCTCGATGCCGCCGTCGAACTGCGCGTCAATGAAAGCGCGCTGCTGCAGCGCGTCGAGGCCCGCGTCGCGCAGATGACCGCGCGCGGTGAGACCGTGCGAATCGACGACACGCCGGAAGTGCTGTCGAAGCGGCTGGCGGCGTATCGCGCCTCCACCGAGCCGCTGGTGCATTACTATTCGGAGAAGCGGAAGCTGGTCACCATCGACGGCATGATGTCGATCGAGGAAGTGACGCTCGAGATCAACCGCGTGCTGGCTGCCATTGTCGTGGCCGACGCGCCGGTCAAGAAGGCGGTCCGCAAGTCCGCCGCGAAGAAGGCGGCGCCCGCGAAGCGCGAATCGGTCGCCAAGCCGGCGAAGAAAGCGGCCAAAAAGGCCGCCAAAGCGCCGGTGAAGGCCAAGACGGTGAAGAAGGCAGCGAAAAAGACGGCCAAGAAAATCGTTAAAAAAGCCGCCAAGAAAGCCACCAAGGCGCCGAAAAAGGCCGCCAAACCGGCCTCCAAGGCCAAAACGGTAAAATCGGCCAAGAAGGCGGCCAAAAAGCCCGCCCGCGTGGCCAAGCAGGCGGCCAAAACCGCCAGGAAGACCGCGAAAAAGCGAGCCAAACGCTAGTCGAGGTTGACGGAACGAAGTCGAATAACTATTAAGGCCCGTATCCAGTCGGATGTATTTCCAACGATGCCGGGCCCCACCAAGTCAGGGGACGGGCGTCGTGTTCGCGTTTGCGACTGCCGCCCGACAGAATGAATATAATGCCGGTCCGTGATGGGCTGGTGACAGGAGAGAAGTCTTGGCCCGTATCGCCGGTGTGAACATCCCGACCAACAAGCGCGCGCTGATTGCGCTTCAGTACATCCATGGCATCGGCCAGAAGAACGCCGCCGACATCCTGGAGAAGGTGAAGATCCCGTCGGATCGTCGCGTCAACCAGCTCTCCGACGCGGAAGTGCTGCAGATCCGTGAAGTGATCGACCGCGACTATATGGTCGAGGGCGATCTTCGTCGCGAGACCGGCATGAACATCAAGCGCCTGATGGATCTCGGCTGCTACCGCGGCCTGCGTCATCGTCGCGGCCTGCCGGTTCGCGGCCAGCGCACCCACACCAATGCGCGTACGCGCAAGGGTCCGGCCAAGTCGATCGCCGGTAAGAAGAAGTAATTTTGCGACTGGTGTGCGGCGATCGGCGGGCAGGGCAACCTGTTGGCCGATCGCCGCGCACCGTTCGTTTCTGATGTAGCCGCTGGCATTACGGCGGCGTTTGAGATCACTGAGAAAGGTACCACATGGCCAAGGAAGCCACACGCGTCCGTCGCCGCGAGCGCAAGAACATCGCCTCCGGCATTGCGCACGTGAACTCGTCGTTCAACAACACCACCATCACCATCACCGACGCGCAGGGCAACACCATTGCCTGGTCGTCGGCCGGCACCATGGGCTTCAAGGGCTCCCGCAAGTCGACCCCTTACGCCGCACAGGTTGCCGCCGAAGACGTGTCGAAGAAGGCGCAGGAACATGGCATGCGCACGCTGGAAGTCGAAGTCGCGGGTCCCGGTTCGGGCCGTGAATCGGCGCTCCGCGCGCTGCAGGCTTCGGGCTTCACCGTGACCTCGATCCGCGACGTCACCACGATCCCGCACAACGGCTGCCGCCCGCGCAAGCGTCGGCGCGTCTAAGCATTTCTTTCGATCGCGGGTGGCATCGGCCGCCCGCGTTTGTTTTTGTTTGATATCGCGCGGACGAACCGCGATCTCCAAAGCCTGAGGTTTGACGGCATGGGTGACCCAGTGACGATCCAGAAGAATTGGCAGGAGCTGATCCGGCCGAACAAGCTGCAGGTAACCCCTGGCAGCGATCCCTCGCGTTTTGCGACCCTGGTCGCAGAACCGCTCGAGCGCGGCTTCGGCCAGACGCTGGGCAACGCGCTGCGCCGCATCCTGCTGTCCTCGCTGCAGGGCGCTGCCGTGCAGTCGGTGCACATCGACGGCGTGCTGCATGAGTTCTCCTCGATCGCCGGCGTGCGTGAAGACGTCACCGACATCGTGCTGAACGTCAAGGACATCTCGATCAAGATGCTCGGCGAAGGCCCGAAGCGCATGGTCGTGAAGAAGCAGGGTCCGGGCGTCGTCACCGCCGGCGACATCCAGACCGTGGGCGACGTCACCGTGCTGAACCCCGACCTGCAGCTCTGCACCCTCGACGAGGGCGCCGAGATCCGCATGGAATTCACCGTGGCCGCCGGCAAGGGCTACGTCGCCGCCGAGTTCAACCGTCCGGAAGACGCGCCGATCGGCCTGATCCCGGTCGACAGCCTATACTCGCCGGTTCGCAAGGTGTCGTACAAGGTCGAGAACACCCGCGAGGGCCAGATCCTCGATTACGACAAGCTGACCATGACCATCGAGACCAACGGCGCGCTGACGCCGGATGACGCCGTGGCCTATGCCGCGCGCATCCTGCAGGACCAGCTCAACGTGTTCGTGAACTTCGAAGAGCCCCGCAAGGAAGTCGCCCAGGAAGTCATTCCGGACCTCGCTTTCAACCCGGCGTTCCTCAAGAAGGTCGACGAACTCGAGCTGTCGGTGCGTTCGGCAAACTGCCTGAAGAACGACAACATCGTCTACATCGGCGATCTCGTTCAGAAGTCGGAAGCCGAGATGCTCCGCACCCCAAACTTCGGCCGCAAGTCGCTCAACGAAATCAAGGAAGTGCTCGCCCAGATGGGTCTGCACCTCGGCATGGAAGTGCCCGGCTGGCCGCCGGAAAACATCGACGAGCTGGCCAAGCGCTTCGAAGACCACTACTAGGCTTTGCTTTCTTCACCTCTCCCCGCGCTTGCGGGGAGAGGTCGACACCGAAGGTGTCGGGTGAAGGGCTTCTTTCTTAATCAGCAAGAGCCCTTCACCCTAACCCTCTCCCCGCCTAGCGAAGCAATTGCTTCGCACGGCGCGGGGAGAGGGGACAAAAGACCGGGCGAACGCAGGCAGCCCACCTGAACATGTCCGACGAACCGTCGTGGCAATTGAATAAGGACTACTATCATGCGTCACGGTAAGGTTCATCGTAAGCTCAACCGCACGGCCGAACACCGCAAGGCGATGTTCGCCAACATGTGCGCGTCGCTGATCAAGCACGAGCAGATCATCACCACGCTGCCGAAGGCCAAGGAGCTCCGCCCGATCGTGGAGAAGCTCGTCACCCTCGGCAAGAAGGGCGGCCTGCACATGCGCCGCCAGGCGATCAGCGAAATGAAGGACCAGGATCAGGTCCGCAAGCTGTTCGACACGCTGGCGACCCGCTACAAGGACCGCCAGGGCGGCTACACCCGCATCATCAAGGCCGGCTTCCGCTACGGCGACAACGCGCCGATGGCGCTGATCGAATTCGTCGATCGCGACGTCGATGCCAAGGGCCTCGATTCCGGCCCGACCCAGGAAAAGAAGGAAGAAGTCGCGTAAGCGACTTCGCTCTTTGAGTTTCGGAAAAGCGGCGCCTCGGCGCCGCTTTTTTGTTGCCTGGCGTAGCCCGCATGAGCGCAGCGACATGCGGGAATCCAGGCGGCTCGGCCCCGCATGTCGCTTCGCTCATGCGGGCTACGGGCGCACCCATCACCCGCACGTGACCGCGGTTGCGATTGGTAGCGTGAGTTCCGATATCAGCTCCATCATCACATGGAGCACTGCAATGAAGATCGATCTCACCGGCAAGACGGCCCTGGTCACCGGCTCGACCTCCGGCATCGGCCACGCCATCGCCAAGGGACTCGCCGCCACGGGTGCCGAGGTGGTCATCAACGGCCGCACCAAGCCCAAGGTCGATGCCGCCATCGCTTCCATCACGAAGGCCGTGCCGGGCGCGAAGCTGAAAGGCGTCGCCGCCGACGTTTCGACCGCCGAAGGCTGTGCGGCGCTGGTCGCGGCGCTGCCCGAGGTCGACATCCTGATCAACAACACCGGCATTTTCGAGCCGAAGGGCTTCTTCGATATCCCCGACGAGGACTGGACCCGGTTCTTCGACGTCAACGTGATGTCCGGGGTGCGGCTGTCGCGCGCCTACATGCAGGGCATGCTGAAGCGCAACTGGGGCCGCATCGTTTTCATCTCGTCGGAATCGGGGCTCAACATCCCCAAGGAGATGATCCACTACGGCATGACCAAGACCGCGCAGCTCGCGATCTCGCGCGGCCTCGCCGAACTCACCAAGGGTACTGCCGTGACCGTCAACTCGGTGTTGCCGGGCCCGACCATGTCGGAAGGCGTGGAGACCTTTGTGAAGGATCTCGCAAAACACCATGGCCAGTCGGTCGACGAAGCCGCGGCGAACTTCGTCAAGCAGAACCGCCCGAGCTCGTTGATCCAGCGCTTCGCCAGCGTCGAGGAGATCGCCAACCTGGTTGTCTATGTCAGCTCGAAAGAGTCCTCCGCCACCAACGGCGCCTCGTTGCGCGCCGAAGGCGGCATCGTGCAGACCATCGCGTAGCGCGTTCCCCGGACGCGGTGCACTGCGCCTCAGCAGGAGGCGTGGTGCGCCGCAGATCCGGGACCGTCACGAAACTCCAGCGTTTGATACGGTCCCGGCTCTGCGGAGCGGCATAGGAATGCCGCACCGCGTCCGGGACAAGCGGCGGCTACACCAGCACGCGCTGGTCGCGATAGGACTTGCCGCCGCGCGACAGCGTCACCGCGCCGCCGCGCGTCTCGATGACCGGCAGCGCGGCCAGCGCGTTGACCAAATGATACATGGTCGGCAGGTCCGACCAGGCGGCCTCATGGAAGCGCACGGTCGCCGCGCCGGTCTGGCGGCGCTCGATATGGTAGTCCGGGTCGGCCGCCGGCGTCAGCGTCACCTGGCACAGGTCCGTCTCGCCCCAGTCGCCCGTGCGCGGCGTATACTTCAGCATCAGCGTTCCGTCCGACCCGCCGCCTGGCCGGTCCGTCGCCGCGTCGCGCAACTCCGACACTGCCAGGTCGAGAAAGCGAAAGCCCATCCAGCCGGCCTCGCAGATCTGCCTGCCGTCCCACCGGCGCGGCTCCGCGATCTCCGCATAGAGCTTGGGGTGCCCGATCTCGTCGCGCCCGGTGATGATCGGGTCGGCGAGGTTCTCCCAGATCACCGCCAGGAAGCGGCCGGTCGCCCGATCGCGTCTGCCGGTGAAGGTCGCCGGCCAGCCGACATGGATCATGCTGTAGCCGCGGCCGGCCAGCCAGTCGATGTCGGTCATGTGATGCACGTCGACGGTCACCACCGGCTCGCCGGCGAGGGTGAATCCTTGCGGCAGATGCTGCTCCAGCCGCGCCGGATCGGTCAGGAAGCTCGCCGAGACCGTGAGCCGCCGCGGGCTCCGCTTGGTGTCGTACGCGATCCCGTCCGGCGATTGGCGCGGCCCCGGCGCGGGTCCGAAATGCGTCGGCATCCGGTAGATGCGCCCGGCCTCGAATCGATAGCTCATCGGTCTCTCCTATCAAGGTGATGAAGAGCGGCGGGCCGCATGCGGAATTCAGCGGCCGCGCTGTCGCTGCTATCTGCCGCCGGGCACGCGGTCATTGCAAAATCGTAAAACTCACGTGCTGGATGAAAAAACCTCATCTACACTGACGGCATGAGAAAGCTTCCGCCCCTTCGGGCGCTCCATGCCTTCGAAGCCGCTGCCCGGCATCGCAGTTTCGCGGCCGCCGCGAAGGAGCTGGGCGTGACGCCCACGGCGATCAGCCACCAGATCCGATCGCTGGAAGAGGCGTGCGGCGTGACGCTGTTCCAGCGCCGCCCGCGGCCTCTACTGCTGACCGGCGCAGGCGCGCGTCTCTATCCGGCCTTGCGCGACGGTTTTGACGCGCTGGCCTCGGCGATGACCTTGTTGGCGCAGCAGGACGGGCAGGCGCCGCTGCGCGTCACCAGCCCCAGCGCCTTCGCCAGCAAATGGCTGGTGCCGCAACTGCCCAAATGGCGCGCGGCGAATGCCGATATTCCCCTGGAAATCATCGGTACCGATGCGCTGCTCGATGTGCGGGCGGGTGCGGCGGACGTCGCGATCCGCTATGCGCGAAAGCCGCCGCCGGACCTGATCGCGCACGAGGTGTTTCGCGACGCGTATGTTGCGGTGTGCAGCCCGCAACTGCTCGCGCGCCACGGCCCGATCGTGCGCGCCGCCGACCTGCTGCGTTTTCCCCTGATCCACTATGCGTGGACCAACCGCGATCCGGACGCGCCGACATGGCGGCAGTGGCTGGCGGTCGCGCAATCGATCGATCCCGATTTCAGGCCGGCCGAAAAGATCTGGGACCTGAGTTTCAGCGAAGACCTGCACGCAATCGACGCCGTCGTGGGCGGGCAGGGGGTGGCGATCTGCAGCGATCTGGTGGTCAGCAATGAACTGAGGAGCGGCCTGCTGGTGAAGGCGCATCCGCTCGCGCTGCCCGGCTATGGCGTCTATCTCGCCTCGGTCGCGCACCATCCGCGCGCGCCGGCCATCGAGGCCTTCTCGTCCTGGATGAAGTCGCTCGGCTGAACCGTAATATCGCGCAGGTTTGAACAATCCTGCCGCTGCGTGTCCCTGGAAAAGCGAAAGGCGGCGCACGATGCGCCGCCTTGTTGGTGATGGGCCTCACGGGCATGCAGGCCCTTGTGGAGGTCTCGGATCGAATGCGGCGGAGGCTTAGAAGGCCACCTGGGTGCGCATCGCGAACACGTCGTAGTCGGCGCCGGTGTTGACGGCGCTGTTGACGGCGAACTTGTCGACGGTGCCGTGGATCCAGTTGAACATGAAGCGCATGTTCTGGTTGACGTACCAGTTCAGGCCGACCGTGGTGTTCTTCAGCTCGCCGCCGCGGATGTTGCCGTCGTTGAGGCTGGCGTAGCTGTAGCGCACGGCCAGTTCCCAGGCGCCGAGATCGCCGGTGTTGAAGTTGACGGGGCGCACCGGGTTGATGCCGCCGAAGGCACCAGCCGACGAGCTGTACTTGTGCTTCTCGCCGGTCAGCACGTAGCTGGCCTGGCCGTAGCCGCCGTTGAACGACAGATCGCCAAGGCCGTTACGCTGCACGGCGTAGTCGAAGTACTCGCCCTGCGCCATGAAGCTGCCGACCTGCACGGCGGCTTCGCCGGACAGCACGCGGGCATTGTCGACATTCGCCAGGGTGCCGGTGTTCAGCAGGGCGCTGGTCGCCGGATCGACACGAACTTCGATACGGTCGGACATGGCGAGGGTGTTGTTGGTCGCGCCGCCGGTCTGGGCGAGGTACAGCGCGTCGAAGCCGACGAGCACGGTCGCGACTTCGCTGTTGATCGGCAGGCCGACGGCCCGGAAGGTGGCGCCGAGCGGCTGCGCCTGGCTGTGGTTGACGTTGAGGCCGGTCGACGGGCCGGTCACGTAGGCACCGACCCAGTAGTTGTCGGCGAAGATGTGACCACCGAAGGCGGCGCGGTTGTCGCCGGCGGCGAGGCTGGTGGCCAGCACCTGGGAAGCGGCGCGCTCCATGAACATGATGTTGTTCGAAGAGGTGGCTTCATCGAGCGTGTAGGGAACGTCGATGTAACCGCCCTGGATCACGAGGCCCTTTATCCCCTTGTAGGCGACATAGGCGTTGTTCAGGGTCACGGTGCCGTCGGTGGTGCCGCCGGCGTCGACGACGACCGAGTATTCCCAGTCGCGGTTGAAGGTGCCGATCAGGCCGAGACGGGCGCGACGGGCGTTGATGCCGTCGTTCACCGACTGCGGCAGGGTGCCGGCGGACTTCGGATTGAACGAATAGGCGGCGGTGTCGAGGTGCAGACGGCCGGTGATGGCGATGCAGTTCAGGCCATCGGACGTGCAGAACGTCGGGCGGTTGCCGGGCATGGTCAGCGTGGCGTTGAGGAACGGCACGGCCTTCTTCGGCATGTAGGCGGCGTTGGCATTGGCGACGCTCTCCTTGACGGAGGCGGTCTGCTTCTGAACGGTGTTGGTCTGCTTCTGGACGTTGTCGAGCTTCTTCTCAAGCGCGCGAAGCTGCTGCTTCAGAATCGCAATCTGCTCGTCGTTGGCGGACTGTGCGTGTGCGGAACCGGAAGCGAGAACGCCGAGCAGGCCGATCGTTCCGAAAATCTTGTGTGTCGCGGATGACATGGATAACCCCTGTATTCAGACAAAACCTGTCGCGTCCCGCGAGTTGCCTCGCAGGTGATGATGCGCGCGGATTTCTGTTGTGATCTCGTAAGAGCGTTGTCTCGACGGCAATGCCGCCAAGGTCCCCGGCCTTCACGAGTGAGCCCCTCTTGAAACTCGTCCGGAACCTAGAAATTATCGACGACAGTTTTGTAACAACGCGACGAAGGATGCTTCATCGTGCGGCGTTCGCAGCGCGTTGTGTCAGTTCGACCACATGTGACGATAGGGCGCGCCGACCTCACGTTGATTGATGTGCACGACGCCAGCAAAAGCGCGCGGTTTCCGCGTTCTTTCTTTGCAATCTAGCTTTGGAATTTATATAAGCCGCCGAATCAGATGGCGGCGAAGCGCGGGGCTCGGCAACCGTTCCCCGGACGCGACGCAATACGAAGTATTGCTTCGCAGATCCGGGGCCCCGGTTATCGCGACGGATAAGACACCGGGATCCCGGATCTGCGCAGCAGCGTTGTCGGCGATGCTTCGCATCGCCTGCGCTGCAGCGCGTCACCAGCCTTCGAGCACGATCTTGCCCACCGACTTGCCCGACTCGATCAGCGCATGGGCGCGTTTCAGATTCGCGGCGTTGATGGTGCCGAAGGTCTGGTCGAGCGTGGTGCGCAGCACACCCTTGTCGATCATGTCGGCGACGTCGCTGAGCAACTGGTGCTGCCCGATCATGTCGGCGGTCTGGAACGAGCTGCGCGTGAACATCGATTCCCAGTGCAACGATCCGGCCTTGCCCTTCAGCAGCGCGAAATTCACCGAGGCGGGATCGTCGATCAGGCCGATCTTGCCCTGCGGCGCCAGAATGTCGGCAAGTGCCGGGAAGTGATCCTGGGTGCCGGTCAGGCTGGCGATCAGCGCCACCGGCGGCAGCTTCAGGGCCTTGATCTGCTCCTTCATCGGCTTGCTGTGATCGATCACCGCATGCGCGCCGAGATCAAGACACCACTTCACCGTCTCCGGCCGCGACGCGGTCGTCAGCACGGTGAGGCCGGTAAGGCGGCGCGCGAGTTGGATCAGGATCGAGCCGACGCCGCCGGCGCCGCCGACGATCAGCAGTGTGCGCGGGTCAACGCTGCGGCCGGGCAGGGCGCCGAGCCGGTCGAACAGCAATTCCCAGGCGGTGATCGAGGTCAGCGGCAATGCCGCGGCCTGCGCGAAGGACAGCGACTTCGGCTTCAGGCCGACGATGCGTTCGTCCACCAGATGGAATTCCGCATTGGTGCCCTGCCGCAGGATCGAGCCGGCATAGAACACTTCGTCGCCGGGCTTGAACAGCGACACGTCGGGCCCGATCGCATCGACCACCCCGGCGGCGTCATAGCCCAGAATCTTGGTCTCGCCGTCCGGCGGCACCGCGCGCATCCGCACCTTGGTGTCGACCGG
>Ga0247729_10001032_pt1 | contig 10506 bp, 13 predicted proteins | sample UWRJL133311R2_FD_180958 | JGI IMG/M metagenome (GOLD analysis project Ga0247729, IMG submission 180958) | Plant litter microbial communities from Arlington Agricultural Research Station in Wisconsin, United States - UWRJ-L133-311R-2 | ecosystem: Environmental > Terrestrial > Plant litter >... | reverse complement strand
AGGGTTTTTTTTCTCTTGTTATAATAAATTCGAACTGGCTTCTAGATCATCTCTGAAGTGATGCGGGCTGTTTTCGAGCTGGACAACATCAAGAGAGCTCCTGGCCAATCTGGTGCCCTCAAGAGGTTTTTCAATCCTGGCACTCTTGATCTTACATGCTGAATAAACTTTTCAATAGGTTCAAAGACCACAGTCGCCCCGAAGTGTCTTATTCCTACCTGAACAAGGCTCAGCTCCCTTGCGAATGGCCGACATCAATGTCGATCCAGGTACGGAAGTTTGCATCTATGCTGCGCCTAATGCTGATCGAATTTCTAGTTTGATGCCAGGAAGTGACATTTTGAATTTCTTCAGTGTAGTTCATGCAGTCTATAAGATATCTACATTCCGTCCACCATCTGAATAAATACCCGATTTTGTTATGCTCAGAACGATCTATACAGGTCACCAACAGATTACAGCGAGTCTGGGTATGTGGTTAATTAGCTCTGAGGTTGTCTGGGACCTCCAACACTCCGTGAGATCTCCACGAGTAGTGCCTCGATTCTCTCTTGACGTTTTTCCATCTCTTCGAGACGCCTTAAAACAGCAAACTGCGCCCTCTCGTCCGTCATTGCGTTCTCAGCTATCTTGATGTCTTCTGTTACCATCTGATGTGGTTTGGGCAGCGGTCTTCTACTATGATCTGCGTCATGACTCCTTGATCGTGCAGCGCCTCTCTTTGGAGGTGAGTTCTTGTCGCCTATAGCTGGTATCCCTCGTATATGGGCAAGAGCGGGATTGGCTGCCGATTCCGTAACTCTTCTCTGAGAGGGCTGAATTGACATTAAGCGCCGTCTCGTCACCAGACCAAAGCTGATGCCTGCTTGAGGTGCGGAGCTGCCAGACACATAAGGATCGGAATTGGCGTCGTCCTCCTGAACAACGGGGTTGAAGACTTGAGCCAAAGGGCTGTAAGATTGACCTTCGAAGCCACGATTCATCATAGAGCTGAGCCTTGCCCGTGGAATCGCTTTGGGGGGTGAAGATGGGAAGTGCCGTCTCGAAGAAGCACTAGAAACACGCCGCTGGTGCAATACAGAGAAACCGTCGTTGTTATCGGCAGTTGTGTCGAGAGCGCTGTCAAACTCTTCTTCAATTTCAAACACCTGGTGACAAGAGTTAGCAGGACGTTAACGTCATTCTATCTGGCACTTACTGCGTCGATATCAGCGTCGGCGCCGGCCAAGCCTTCGAAGAAAGCTAAAGAGTGAATTGTTAGAATCAGGGCAAATACAATTACAAGTGACCTTACTCATCCTCTTCAACGAACGAGGAAGTGTATCGAATACTTTCTCAGCGACATGAGCGATGGTGTCATACAATGTGATTGAACCAGCATGTTTCGATTGCCGCTCGTAGAAAGAAATCGACAAGAGAATTGGGAAGCTGGTTGACCTAAGAGGAGAACGAAGGTAAGTACGAGGTTAGGGTCAATAGGAGGGTCCATGCCTGATCATAAACACATTGAGCTGATCATAACATATCAGCGCTTAGGTATAACATAGATCAGATATATGTACCTTGTGGAACCAGCGTGGCGACAGAATGTAGCTTGCTGGGAGTAGGATGACCAGTGCCAATAGGTTGATTGGGGGCTGATACGAGAAAAGGAAGTCTGCCTTGACTCTGCCAGCCGTCAATAGGAGATATAGCAGGATTAAATGGGGCAAGCATACCCTTCTATTGTCGACACTGCCTTTCGGAACATGGCCTATCCACATACGTTAGCAAAAAGAAGATTTTCGGACATCAAGATAGTACCTCTGCTGCTGCGTCTTCATTCACAGATGCGAAGGTATTAGAGAGTATCTGAAATGAAATTGAGCGCCAGCAGCCACAAATTGTTGGCGACCTTCACGCACAGACACGAGAACTATGTATGAGCTTCAACATCAACGTCTGCAGAAATTCGACAGAAAAAATGGACAGACCAGTAAGGAGGAGAGTGTTGCTCAGGCAGGCATACGTGACCATCATTATTGGACCGAAAATTGGGTGAAATTTATCTGTGTGGTGAGTGAAAAAGATTGTTGATATATAGCGGTAATTATCTCACTTGCGTTATCGAACCCGCTTGCGTCGAGACCAAACCAAAGGTCTAGCATCCACCAGGAAATTTGTCTACGAATCGGTAAGTCCCTACAGATATCTCAATGTAGAGAGCCAACGAACCCGACGCCATATCTGTACAAGATATTGTAAGTAAAGGCTTCGATATTTATATTCAAATTCACAGCTTACCCGGCCTCATCGCGACTCAAACTGAAAAGATCCTTGTTACATCCATACATCACTTCATCAAATCGAGTGACTTACGTCCAAAGTGCGTATAAAAAGCCACAGAAACAGAACGCGGCAATGACCATCAGAAACATGAATTGCATGATCATGGCGCGCAAGGACAGCACCATAAGGTTGTCCTTGAAGGTAACAAATGCCAATCTACAAGCTTGTCAGAGATCAATTTGAACAACGGGTAGGCCAGCGTTCACCGAGGGAACATTAAACAGGCGATGAGGGCCAGCAGGTCGATTCCTAGAGTAGACGCCCAATAGCCTGGAAAATGGGATTGAGTGCCATTCGTATTTTCTTAGAACGACAACACCTACGATGGTGATAGACACCGTATATCCGTAGGAATGCATAAATGAAGTATGTCGTAACTGTTAAAAATATTAGTGCCTCAAGTTGCAGATAACGTGGGACGCGTACTAAATGCTAGATCGAATCCATTCTGGCTAGGCGTCTCAGTAATGCGGGTTAAAATTCAGGACGTCACTCACCCAAGTGCCCTTAAAGAAAACTGCCAGTGAGTAGCATCAGCAAAGTCTCATAAAGGCATAGACGGCGTGCGACGCCTGACCTTTGATTCCGTGCTCTTGCATAGCTGCCACTTTTTCCAGCGTAAATCCCAGAGCGTATATCATGAAGGATATCTCCGCCGCATTGAGCGTGTCCTTTTGATTAAACTCGATAGCCACCACAAATAAGATGAATAAGATGAGGAAACTGGGGATCGTCAGGGTCGATAGACTTGGTCTCGGCGATTAGAAACCTTACTTTAGATAATCAAGGACAGCCCGAATGGAAGGGACTTTGAGCCTGTAATGATCAAGGAGAGGTGCCTTGTGGGGGTCGTAAAAATGGATAGGCGTTCTCTTGTACGTCTGTAGACGAGGTGAGGGACTTGTTTGACAAACGGACAAGCACATACATCAGCGAGGATGGAGTGACTGCTCTGCGCTTGATAAACGCATCGACCCCTGGACATCATCAGTTAAGTTATGGCGATGAGGTCGCTACTCACGTCCATATACCGTCAATGACCTTCTGGCAAGCCGAACTCTTGATGAATCGTTTTGCCTTCCCCAGAATCGCCATCTCAATGGCATTTCCTACATGCTCCTCCAGATCATCGTCTCTCTCCTCCCTTGCTTGAGCAACGATGTCGGGGTCCGCGCCGGAATACACCGGCCAACTCGTCGTCAGCGCAATCGTCAGGTTGAGCATGTTGTTCGCCATATCTCTGAACACTCTTGTAGCGAGGATCTCGCATAGTTGGGCCCTACTACGGGAGATGGTTTGTGTTGTCATATTATCGTCCCGGACAAAGTGAACGCGGGTGATGAGAAGGCAAAATACGACTGAGAGGTTCCCGTCCTGTTGGATAGCGACATATTTCTCGACAAGAGGCCGGACGAGGGTGTATGTGAGGTCAGGCGAGGTTAGCTTTAGAACGTTATAAATAGCATGAAAGGTTCAAAATGATTGAAACCCACAGCTTCAAATGTCAGGGGAGTATCTGAACTCGAAGTTAGAAAAGAGTTGACTCAGCTCAGGACGACAATACCTATGTAGTGCTAGGATGATAGAATGCAAAAGTTGGTGGTTTTCTACCTAGAGTGCAAGCGTGGGCCGACTCACAATGACATCCTAAATACAAGTCAAAATCCGGTGGTATAAGAGAAGAGACTTGAACGTACTGCGCGAATCATGTGTATTATCGGATACACTTGAGTACCGTCGACCGCCTCTCTATATAAACCTCAATACGCTGTTCCACGATCAGGGAATGATTTCGCAAACTGACGGTTGCAAGAGTGGTTGGCATTCAGGATGTAATTCTTCTAGCATATCCCCCGACGAGAAGACCAAGCCAGTTATCTAGTGCTGGGTGCTAGCGGGTGGAAGGATCCTGTAACTGCACGATGTCAACCGTTACATCATACTTAAACGCCGCGAAAACGCCTCACTGGAACTCTCAGCTCCGCTAAGGTCCTAGACCAGCTAAGAATCTTGAAGACGACGTGCTGAGCCTTGGGAAGCTAGTCGAGTAAGTACTGTCGAAGAACGTCAAATCTAACCTGGTGAAGAACGTTTAAAGGGGTGAGAAAGATTCTAGCTCCGACACACGCGTTGTCGCGTTGTGCTTCATTCACCTGTGGCCCCATCACCACCAACAGCGAGGACCTTCCGCTAACAGGATGCAGGCAGGACCAAGACCGCCGGGAAGCTCACAACCACCCGTGAAGATATACAATGCTGTCTACTCTTCAGTTCAGGTGCTTTGGTCGTTTAATAGTTTGATCGAAATCTGACACGGTCGCGTCGTATTCTAGGTCTATGAGTGTATGATACGTGGAATTGCCGTCATGCGTAGAAGGAACGATTCCTACGTGAATGCGACACAGATCCTCAAGGTTGCAGGCGTGGACAAAGGTCGTCGGACCAAGATACTCGAGAAAGAAATTTTGCCTGGGAAGCACGAGATAGTGCAGGGAGGATACGGAAAGTATCAAGGCACCTGGTAGGCGAACGCGATATCGTGATAGAGGAACGCGTCAATAACTGATTTCTTTGAATTTTAGGATTCCCTTGGAAAGAGGTCGCGACATCGCGCTGCAATACGGTGTCGCCCCTCTACTGTCACCTTTATTTGATTTCACGCCGAGTACTCACTCATTGGGCGCACTGCCAGTCAGCACACCCGCAGGCACAGTGTCACCGCGTCCTCTCTCTGCATCATCTTCATATTCTAGTATTGGTGCGACCGGAAATTATATGGGTCCATTGCCTTCCTCATTGGCTCCTCCACCCATCATGCCAGGTTCCGCTCTTCGCCTCCTCAACCAAGGAAGGGCCCAGGGACTCTTTACTCCTACAACCTCTGGCAACTCTGCTCTAGCGCAAGGTCGTGCCTCCGGTTTTGGATCGCCTGGCCCTTACCCACCGGGATTCAGCCAATCTCCCCACCCTTCGCAAACACCTCCACCGACGTCAAATCTCAAACGGAATCGGTCAGAAGCCGATGTCGATACCATTGGAGGAACAAACCCAGGTAAATGGAATTACCTACCACCTCTGGATTTTCAAGCTGATGATTCCATAGATTTTTTGCCTGTTGACCGTTCACGACCACCGTCCGCTAATTCCCAGGTGAACGGCGAGGAGAATCCTTCACCCGCCAAACGTGCTCGCGTGGACGAGCCTCACTCTTTATCCCAGCCAACTACATGGCCTTCGTCAAGAACGGGCTCCGCCTTGAACACTAACTCCCAAACACCTTTTAATGGCGCTGTGCGGCCTTCTAGCTCCACGTCTTTGACTAACGGTGCGGGAAGGTCGTCACCGACTTCAGACGTCCGTATAACACGCTTCTCTTCAAAGCCCTTGCTTCCGCGACTGGGCCAAACCCCATCGCACTACAAGGATAGTCGACGTGCAGCGGTTATGGCTTCAGTATGTCAGCGGGACGAACCTGCCGCTATTCTTGACCTTCTACGCGAAATAGCCTCAGACCCTTCGAATCCTGATACAGCTGGAGGTTTCGATGTCGATACTATCCTGGATGATCAGGGACATACAGCCCTCCACCTCGCTGCAAGTCTTGCACGACTTGAAACAGTTACTACCCTCGTTGCGAACGGAGCCGATGTCCACCGAGGAAACTTCCTTGGTGAAACCCCTCTGATAAGAGCATGCATTGCGACAAACACTGCGGATCACCAGTGCTTCCCACAACTCATTCGTGCTCTTCATCCGGCCATCCGTACACTTGACACATCGCGCAAATCTGTTCTGCACCATATTGTTTCTCTCGCGGGGGTCAAAGGCCGTGCAGTCACCGCTCGCTACTATTTGGATGAGATATTCATATTTATTGCTCGAGAAGAGGCAGGAGACTTCCGGTCGATCGTAGACCTCCAAGATGAGCATGGTGATACTGCATTGAACATTGCTGCTCGAGTGGGCAACCGCAGCCTTGTAAGGACACTATTGGATGTTGGCGCCAATCGAATATTACCCAATAAGCTGGGTCTGAGACCCGGTGATTTCGGTGTTGAGACTGAGGTATGACTGATACCAATACTCAGCATTTCATGTCACTAACTTTTGTTACAGGAGTTGAGCGGTGGTCCACGGGTAGAGGACATTCTCTCTTCTATACGTACAGGTCCGCCTCCGCCTGTCCAAAAGAGCCAAGACGTTATTGCTGGTCGGTTATTCCCCCTTCTTATAGCTCTCCTCTGACATAACTCGCAGACATGACGATGATGATCCAAACCCTGAGCACTGATTTCCAGACAGAGGTAAAATCAAAACAAGACGCACTCGACGTAACACAAGCCCATTTACGCGCTGCTACTCGCGAGCTCTCCGAACAGCGCAAGAACATTCAAACTTGGCAAAACCGATGTGCCGAGTTGGACCAGATCAATCAACGTGTCCGGAACGTGCACAAAGCTATTGCAGATGAAGATTCCTTTGACTGGACAGGTCGCTCCGATCTTGATGGCAATGATGCACGCGAGAGTGCTGGACCTGCGTTTGCACACCGTGGTGTTGCATCCACAATGTTTGGTGTCGACGGTTCCGTAGACGTGTCATTCAGTGTTGACTCAGAGCCACCCTTACCGACGGCAGATACGGTCGCGACATTGATTAAACTGAGACGGATGAAGATGTGGCATATGCGGATGGAAGACTTGGTCAGAGCAAGACTGAAGGGTCTGCAAGGCGCCAGTGCAGAAAAGGAGTATCAATGCAAGAAGATCGTTGCGCTCTGCACTGGTCTTCCGATTGATAAAGTTGAAGACGTGAGTGACATCCCCTTACAGTTATACAATGCTAACTTCATTGCCAGATGCTCGAGAATCTGGTTATTGCAGTCGAGAGTGAGTCACAGATTGTTGATCTAGGGCGCGTTTCTGGCTTCATGCAGAAGGTTGGTTTCACTTATTGTTCACTCGATTCAAGAATCTCAAATATATCCTGCAGGTTCGAGACGGCATTATTTAGTATCTTTGGACAGATCTTATTTAATTGTAACTCTGTATATCACCGTCACGCAATGGATATTATAATTTCGCCAAGATACACCTGCATGAGAAGTACTTAGGCTTCCCAAAAGTGAGCGGACACGGCAAATTTGAACATAACTCAGCAACGACCAAACCTGGGACCACAAAACTCCGGGATATTGGAACCTTATATTAGATGAAGATATAGCGTGAAACAACCTGGTTTTTGTTGGGCAATGGGAGAGTTATCGATTTCTGCCAAGTCCCATCTCTGTACTGACTTCACAATTCAAGATTTTTTCCCAAGTATTACAAAGACCTCATGTCACTAATTATTCTACACTTTTTCAAGGGATTTGATGCAGTGGTTATGAACCTTGCACATTTTGCCTAACATCGTGTGAACCTTCGTCGCATCCTCGAAAATGTACTACTATACTTTCCGCGCTTATACTGACTCAATCTCAGCAGGAAAATGTCTGGAATTCTTGGTGTGATATCTTAACATGTACTGCTACTGGAATATAACCTTCAGCTTGAACGGAGCTATTTGGAACGCTGTGGTTTCTGGTAGAAAGTGATAATTATCATATCCCCCCCCCCAAGGCCATCTTAAAATTTGTTGGTTCTGGTGCCATACATTCGTCCAATATCCCGGAATTTGAATTTTGTGGTCCCAGGTTTGGTCGTTGCTGAGTTATGTTCAAATTTACCATGTCCGGTCACTTTTGGAAAGCCTGAGTATGTCAAGGTATGTATAGTAAAATCTACACCTCCTCAGGCGCAAACAATTGAAAGTTACGGTTATATGTGCCTGAAACAAGCATGTTCCCGTCACTAGACACATCCACTGACATGACTTTTCCAGCGTCCGTTGAGAGACGTTTCAGGAGCTGCCAATCGTCTGCACTCCATAGCTTGACGAAGCCATCGTAGCCCGCACTAGCGAAGAAAAGCCCTGAGCGATAACGCCACTCCTCTTCCGCCGTGGCGCGCTCTTTCTCTGGAGCATCTCGTGCTTCCGCGGCCTCGTGGACGCCATTCATGTTGACATCCCGAGTGGAAGGGGTATGTCTGAAGTGCAGATCGTTGGCGTGGAAGAACCGCACGTCCGATACGTTTGAGACGTGGGCTGGAATAGTGTACAATGACCTGATTGCCCGCATGTCCCAAATGCGAATTGTATCGTCGCCAGCCCCAGTTGCTACTTGATATCTGAAAAAAAATTGTGTAAGCGATAGGAAGGTAGGAACGTCGAAGATCCATCCGAACCCAGTGGGTGAAAACGCCATCGAGAAGATAGCTTGAACATGACCGTCTAGAACCATGGCTGTCTTTCCAGAGCGCAAATCCCATACACGGCCAATAGCATCAAGTCCTCTAATGGGATTGAATGAGTAGATGCACAGATGTGAGGCCATACCGAAGGCCTACCCAGATGCAACAAGAGCACCATCGTTCTGAAAATCTATCGCGTATACCTCTTTCGAGTGGCCCTCTTGCAATAAAAGCTCTTTCGACGTATTTACGTCCCATAATCGCCATGTTGTATCGAAACTCGCGCTCGCCACGTAATTTCCAGAGGGATGAAAGGCAACGCGACATACGCGATCTTGATGACCTTGCATTACTGCCAGAGGAGATTCGCTACGAAATATTCTTCAGGGTAAAGCAGTTTTTAAACAAATACGAGACTGACCTGTTTATTGACCACAGGTTAACGCTGCCTTCTCCACCACCGCTCACTAGGTTTACTGTATCCTCACTTTGTGTTATAGTTGCCTGTGGATGCCATGCAACCCCTCCAACACGGTCGCTGTGTCCCCTTAGAGAACGTATGGGTGTACAAGCAGGGACATTCCAGAGTTTTACTGTTCCAGACCAGCTGCCTGTTGCTAAGATTTGATTGTTTGGAGCAATCCGTACTTGTGAAATGGGTCGCTCGTCGCCAATTTGCGAACCAAGATTTGAGAATTTCTGCATTGGGCTGTAAAAAGGCTGGAAGATAATCGGACCATAATAACTCACTTTCACTTCTGCGAAAACTTTTTTGCGGATGTCAACTATACGCCCTAGGTCCATCCTGCTATCTACTTTCTGTTGGGCGACCCGCTTTTGAGCTCTGCCAAGAAACAAATGAAGAGGCATTGTAAGCACCTTGTCTGGCTGCACCTAGCAGTAGCGTAAATCCAACCTGGGAAGAGAAAATTCTGCAATCCTTCTGCGGGCTTCTAGCAGCTCAAGAGTGCCTGGCGAATAGAATTCCTCCTCCTGAAAGGCGTCGGCAAAGAGTTGAGAGCGCGAGGCCAGCTTGACGCACCTCTTCTTCACTCTCAGACGATGATTCATCGTCGACATGCATAGCATCATCTCCTCGAGCAGCATTTATTTGAGATAGCACATAAATTAGACGGTCACGTCGATCTGCAGCCTGTAAGAGCGTTTGTTACATTGAAAGATAGAGAAATAGGACCACTCACGCGTTCTCCAAACAGTGTTATAGGCTCTCCAATTTCGCGAAGACGTGCCCTTACGCGATTATCATCTGTTGGGACCGCCATGGTCCTTGCCTTCTTCTTGCGTTCCAGTTCATCAAGGATCACTTGATTTTCAATCCTGGCCCTCTCTGACCCCATGAAATTTCCATCGTCCATAAGGGTATCAAGAGTGAGTTCCGCCATGATGGTCTCGAAGATGGCGACTACACGTAAATTGTCGTCTGTAGTTGTTCACAATGAATGTTGGGTGGGCGCCCGCGTCATGTTTGCTCCTGTTGATTCATTTTTCCCATCTGCATGCGTCTCTTGGCTCGCGACGTCCTTTCGTGCGTCTTAGAATCACCGTAATCCAGGGAATCCACGTTAGGCACACCCGCGAGATGAGTAACAAAGGACCACCAGCCATGCCAATCAGCACCTCTTGTCGATCATAACCCTCTGTTGAATGTCATAAAGCTGTCAAACCACCTGACATTGAAGTTATCCTCAAGCCGAGGTTCATATTAACGTTGTAACAAAAAGGACCTCGTTGTTCTCTTTTGAAGCAGGAACTAGGTATGCTGAGGCTGCCAGGGGTTTGTGGGACATCATGTGGGATTAGTTTCGTTGAGATCTCCGATGAGCACAGGGCAACCATTGCGAAGGTGCTGGAATTAGCACCACGC
>Ga0247729_10001030_pt1 | contig 10514 bp, 12 predicted proteins | sample UWRJL133311R2_FD_180958 | JGI IMG/M metagenome (GOLD analysis project Ga0247729, IMG submission 180958) | Plant litter microbial communities from Arlington Agricultural Research Station in Wisconsin, United States - UWRJ-L133-311R-2 | ecosystem: Environmental > Terrestrial > Plant litter >... | reverse complement strand
CCGCCATCTGTGATCACCGCTCATGTTAGCGAACGCTCGAAGACTCGGTGCCGAGCCCAACGTTCTCGGTGTCGAGCTGTGATCGGCCGCAGTCCGGGCATCAAACAGTTCGGGCTCTAAACAGTCCCGGCATGGAACAGTCCGGCAGGGAAATCACAGCACAAAAAAAATGGGCCAGACGACCGAGTTACGATCGTCTGGCCCATCGTCCGCTGACCGAAATCAGCATCTGTGAGTGGTTCACGAAATCGTTTCTCGCCCGCCAACGTTGGCCTCTGAGAATCGTCATGAAATGTCATTCCACGCGATAACTCGAACTTTTCCACGGGTTTGCGTAGATCCCAATGATTGCGGGGCGATCACGGCCTCGCTAAGAGCCGCTCCGTCTAGCGCGGTTGGCCTGAATGAAACACTGTTTCAGTGCCAGGTAGGCGTCTTCACTCAGTGAGGGGCCGCACCAGTGTCGGGATCGTCGATGCGCTCTTGAAGGCCCGCGATATAGCTGTTCGGATCGAGGCCGATGATGTCTAGATGCTCCGCGATGATCGTGGTGAGTTGGTTCACCGTTTCCTCGAAGAGCCTTCGAACGCGGCTGGCATCTTCGATCATCCGAAGGTCGGTTTCGAGGCCATCCCAGAGCTCCGACCATTCACCGAAGTAGTGGTGGGCGAGACGGTTCCGCTCTGACACGGCTCGAGCTAGTTCCTCTTCCAGAAGCGGATACCGCCCGAGAGCCCGGAGTGCTGCGAACACAGTGCCCATCGTCGAAGTGGACAGCGTTTCGACTGCCCGTTCGACGTCGGCTTGAGTAGTGAGCTCCCTTGACGTGATTCGGTGCAGGTTGACCAAAATGCGCAGCCAGTGCTCCAGCGCCTGTGAACCGTGCATGGCTCGACCGTAGGCAGCGAAGACTTTGTGTTCCTCGACGGAGCGGAATGGATCTGTATCGGGCACGGGTGGACCCTACCGGCATTGGTGCATCTACGGCTGCGTTCCGACCGCAGCGTCCATAGCGAATGCCTGTCAGTTGAATGTGGACAACGGTCTTCGACGTAAGCTCAGAACGAAGCGGACCTGAGGAGCAAGCGTTGACAGACATCGAGCCCATCACGTTAGAAGCAGAGCTCGTCGCCGACGAAGCAACCAAGGACATCGCCAAGGCCGTTACCGGGCGTCGCTCTATTGCCCGGAAGTACGTCATGCGAATCCGGCGCCGGAATCCGGACGCAACTCCTGCCGAGGTCATCCAAATGCTCGAGCGTCACTACGCCGCATCCATCAGCACTGCTGGGGCAATTATTGCCGCCAGCGCGATCGCAGCCGATGTCGGCATCGCGCTGATCCCGGTCGCTGGGGCTGCGGCAGCCGGTGCGAAGAGCGCGAGCCAGCAAGCGGCGAAGAAGGCGGGAACCGAAGCGGCGAAAGCCGCGTCGAAGGCTGCGGCCAAGTCGGCTACGAAAGCGGCCGCGAAAGGTATCGCGCTGGGCGCCGCGAAGACTGGCGCGCAGCGCGTGGCATCGCTCCTCCCGGCCGGCGACGAGCAGCTTCAGTTTGAGATCACCGCCATCTTCGGCCTGGCACTCGCTGACATCCACGGGATGGAACTCGACCAAGACCAGGCTCACGCCCTCGTTTACGGCTTGTCCAATGGGCGTGTCACCCCGAAGCAGATCGCCTCAATGGCGGAAGACATCGCAACCGTGTCATCGGACGGTGTCATCGGGGTCGGTAACAGGATCGCCGCCGGGCGAACGGACTGGTCTCACTGGGCAAATACCCTCGCAGACACCCTTCCCGCGGGAGCAGCGCAGAGCCTTGTGCAGACCATTCAAACCGGCCAGCTCGACACAGTCAGAATGGGATTGTCCCGCAAGCAGCAGACCGCCGTCGAATATGGAGTCGGCGCTCTCGCCGGGGGAGTCACTCGGTTCGTGTTTGGACGTGACGTTGTGACCGCTTCCCGGGCAGCGTTCGCCGACGCTCCGGACGATTTCCCCGCACATCTGGAAGTGCCGACAAAACCGCAGCCAGACGCGGATGACAGCGATGCCGAGCCGAATCGGGCTATCGCAGCGTTAGAGGACGCAGCGAAGGCGACAGGCAGCTGGGTCGCGGACGCCGCCAGCACCGTAGGCAGTGGTGTCGCGTCGGGAGCAAGCGCGGTGGGCTCCGGCGTCGTAAGCGCAGCGGGATCAGTTTCGCGCCCGTTCCGAGGCGTGGACCTCGACGGTGACGGCGTCCCAGACGAGGCACAGGCGCTAACCGTGGTGAAGGGTGTTGGAGGCGCCTTGGCTGGCGCAGCAGACGCTACCGGAGGAAAGATCGCGCGGCTGTTGAAGCCCAAGCGCTGAGCTTAATGTTCCGTATCCCTGATGGCCTCGTCCGCGCGACTCTGAACCGAGAAGGCTCGGCGGGAGCCGATTGGCTCGCTGAGTTGCCGGCCATCGTTATGCAGCTGCTCGACGCGTGGGATTGTGAAGTCGACGGCGAAGCACAGCACGGCGAGGTGGCACTTGTCGTGCCCGTGCGCCAGCGCGAGACTGCCGCGGCGTTGAAGGTCTCATTCCCACACCCTGGAAATGAAAGCGAACCGGACGCTCTCCGCAGATTCGGCGGCCACGGCGCAATCCAACTGCTCGAAAATAGCGATGAAACATTTGGGCTACTACTGGAACGCGCAGGGCCGGACAATCTTGCAGGAGTCGAATCAATCGATGAGGCAATTGAGATTGCGGGTGACTTAGCTCGGCAACTGGCCGTCCTCGCATCGTCGTCAACGCCTGCGCTAGCCGACACCGCGGATGGTTGGGAGGAGCAACTCGACCGCCAGATCGCCGCGGTCCCCGATGCTCTGCCTCCTGCAGCCGTGCAACGAGCAAGAAGCACAATCAGAGCTCTCTCCACTGAACCGACAGCAACGATGTTGCATGGCGACCTGCACTTTCGGAATGTGCTCGCAGCCGAGAGGCAACCCTGGCTGGCGATCGATCCGAAAGGCTGGCGCGGCACGGCCGCGTACGACGCATTCACGGTCGCCGCGGGGAACAGCGCGGCGATTCAGGAAAGCGGAGACATCCACCGCGCCCTTCAAGACCACACTCGACGATCCGCCAACGCAGCGAGCGTGGATGTCGGATTAGCCACCGCATGCGTGCAGGCACGAGCAACAAGTTCCTACCTGTACCAATTGCTTCAGACCGGCGACTGGTTCGACCTCGTGTTTCTCCGTCACGCCGCTCCTCTACATGCGTGACCAAGAACTTTCGGTGGCATTCCAGTAGCAACCCGACGCTATTCACTTTGCGCACGGTTCAGCGAGACGATGAGGAACTTGCTCGCATACCTATTCCAGGCCGCAGCCGAGATAGGGCCGAAAAGTTTTGTATCCGCCTTTGAGAAAACACAGTTGTCCGTCAGGGAGCGTCGCGATGCCCCACAAGTCGGTGGCTTCAGCTTCCCTGGTGAGCTCTACGGTCCGGCCGCCATATGAGGTGGGCGACCCGATGCAGTTCGTTTGGTACAACTCGGCACTAGTCGACGGAGGTCATCTCCTAATTACGGTGCGCGTGAAGCACCGCTCACGTCCCCGTTTGAGTGTCCGTCGTCGCCCGTAGAATCGCACCATGTCTGAGACCTCAAATCTTCTAACCCGGACTGAGACAAGAAGAGTTGAAGCGCTTAGCCGCCTTGATGCCGCTGACCAAGCCCGGTTGGGTCAGTTCTTCACTCCGCACCTCGCAGCTAACCTGATCGCTTCTATGCCGATCATCCCTGCAAAAGGAAAGCTCCGTATTCTCGATCCCGGCGCAGGGTCCGGTTCTCTAGCCGCCGCTTTGATTGCGCGTATTCTCGCGGAACGCCCGGACCTAGATGTCTCGCTGGTTGCTGTTGAGGTGGATGAGGCGGTCGCGGCTTTTCTAGCTGACACTCTCAGTGACATTGAAACCGCTGCAAAGGCTTCTGGAACGTCAGTCACCACGAATCTCGTTGTCGGTGATTACATCCAGATTGCCGAGTCCCTCGGCGGTGATTTCGACATCGTGATAATGAACCCTCCATACGCGAAGATTGCTGCCGATTCCCCATACCGCGCTCTGATGATGGATAGGGGAGTGCTCGCCCCGAATCTCTACGCCGCATTCATGGCGCTCGCGCTTATGAATCTCAAACTGGGCGGACAGCTTGTAGCAATAACGCCTCGGTCGTTCACAAATGGCACTTACTTCTCGCAGTTCCGAGGCTGGCTTCTTGACCGTCTGGCTCTAGACCGAATCCACGTGTTTGCTTCTCGCTCGACCGTGTTCTCAGACACGGGCGTCTTGCAAGAGAACATCATTCTGTCGGGATCGGTCGGTGGCGCACCCAATGTTGTCGCGCTGTCGACATCCACAGGGCACGACGACGAAGTGCTCACGATCTCTGTTGCCGCCTCGGACATCGTGCGGTCGGACGATCCAAACAGGTTCATTCGGATTCCCTCTGCTGAGGGCGACAAGGTGACCGTGGATCTCATGAGCGCGCTGCCCGCCGACCTCGCTGCTCTCGGGGTGAAGGTGAGCACTGGACGGGTGGTGGACTTCCGTTCTAGGGACAACCTGATTACCGAACAATCCGACGATTGTTACCCGATGGTCTATCCGGCGAGCTTCAAACACGGAGCCATAGTTCACCCCCATGCAGCGGGTAAAGCGCAATGGTTTAGACCGCTGAACGACAAGGACGTTCGGATGCTCGTGCCCAGCGGTGTCTACGTTCTCATCAAGCGGTTCTCCGCGAAGGAAGAGCGTCGCCGACTAGTGGCTGGCGTCTGGTCGCCGGAAGAAAACGGTGACTCAGCTATCGCGTTTGATAACAAAACGAACTTCCTGCACATCGGCGGCGCGGGACTCGATAAAGAGCTTGCACTCGGTTTTTCTTTTTGGTTGAACTCGACCGTGGTGGACGACTACTTTCGAACGTTTTCGGGACATACTCAGGTTAACGCTGGTGACCTTCGGTCGATGCGATTCCCAGACCTTGAAACCCTCCGAGCACTGGGGCGGGGGAAAACGTACGAGCTACCGGCTCAGGATGAGATTGATGACGTGGTAAATCAGATTGTGTTCGAGAAAGCATCGGTCGCTGCGTGACGATTGCTGAACGTATTGCGGAGGCTCGAGCATTGTTAGCCAAGCTCGGTTTCGATAAGAAACAGACCAACGTTCGGTCAGCGCGAGTATTGCTCTCACTGCTCGCGATGACGCCCGAGAGCAAGTGGGCGGACGCCAAAAGTCCCGCGCTCGGAATGCACGCCATCGCTCAGTGGATTAGCGACTACTACGGGTTCAAGTACGCGGAGAATTCGCGTGAGTCACTGCGCCGTGGAACTATCCATCAGTTCGTAGCGGCGGGAATGCTGGTTCACAACGAAGACGATCCGGCTCGACCCACCAACTCTTCGCTGAACAACTACAAGATTGTCCCAGAGGCGTTGGAGGTTATCCGGGCCTATGGAACCCCGAATTTTGACGACCTCCTTGCTGCTTACCTTTTGAGCGCTCCAGGGCTGAAGGCGAAGTACGCCGCTGCTCGTGACCTTGCGAGAATCCCGGTCACTCTTCCAAGCGGCAAAGAGATCACGCTCGGTGGCGGTGGGCAGAACGTTCTCTTGAAGACAATGGTTGAAGATTTCTGCGCCTTCTTCACTACGGGCGGTGAAGTTATTTACATTGGCGACGCGGACGCCAAGCTTGGCGTGTTTGAAGAGTCCAGGCTATTGGAGCTAGGCGTCTCCGTCGAAACGCATGGGAAGCTGCCGGATTTAGTCGTATATATGGCGGACAAAAACTGGCTCGTGCTCATGGAGGCGGCTAGCAGCCACGGTCCAGTTGACGCCAAACGCCATGCCGAGTTGAAAGCGCTCTTTGCTGGCTCGACGGCAGGACTCGTCTATGTCTCGTGCTTCCCGGATCGAGTCACGATGCGCAAGTTCCTCAGTGACCTCGCTTGGGAGACGGAGGTGTGGAACGCCGCTGAACCGACCCACCTCATTCACCTGAACGGCTCGCGATTCTTGGGACCATACGAGGACTGATGGGCGGCGTCGTTGGTGGGTTCTTCGGTTGGATTGCCTCCCTAAAAGCCGACGATTGGGCAGCCATAGGGGCGATTGGAACGTTGGTCGTCGCTGCGGTCGCCGCCGCATTCGCCTTCGTACAGGTGCGTGATGCTCGCAGACTACGCGTCGAGCAGGCACGTCCGTATGTCGCTGCTTACTTGGAACTTGGCAGCGAGATCGACGTGACGTTCATCCTCCTCATTGTGAAAAACTTCGGAACGACGACTGCCCGCGACATCACGGTCACGAGCGATAAGCCGATGAAGCGCGCATGGGGTAAGTCGCAGAATCCTGAGGATCTTCTCCTATTCGACAAGCTGCCTGTTCTCGTCCCTGGTCAGTCTTGGCGCACACTGTTCGACTGGGGTCCAGACCGTTTCAAAGCGGGTCTGGACGACACGTACACGCTGACCGTTTCGTCGCACGACTCGGCAGGTAAGCCGCTCAAAGACGAGGTGTTCCTTCTTGACTGGAACACATTTAAGCCCACGCGTAATGTCGGAATTAAGACGATTCACGACGTAGGAAAGTCCCTGAGTGCCATCGAGAGCACCATCAAGAAGTGGGGCGAGGGCAACCGAGGTCTGTCAGTAGTGGCGCGTGACGGGCATCGTAAAGACCGCGAAGACGAAGCGGTCGACAGAGAGAGAATGCGGCTCTACGAAGAGGAAATGAAGATCCAGAGGGAGTCGGTGATCGAACAGGTAATCGACACGACTAGCGACTCGGTGTTTCAACGGTTCGCGGGCGAAGAGGAAGACCTGTCTTCGTATCCGATCTTGGACGAGGATGTCCAGGGCGAAGAAGAGAGGGACTGACTTTAGCGCCAATGCCTACGCAGATCAGCGGCCGTGTCAGAGGCATCTTCCGAAACGCCTCCTCTGGCTACACCTACCTCCGCGACATCGATCGCATTTGGCAATCTGAGGGATTCGCACCCGGAGTGGCAACGGTCAACGGTGGCCAGCGGATTGAACGATGGTCGGAGTACGAGTCGTCTGTGGACTGGACGGATCGGACTCACACTGCCCGAGTAATTCGCGTTTACGAGAGTTTCCTCGCCGAGTTCGTCTCGGACGACGATCTCGACCGTTTCACGAAGTTCCTGGTTCTCGACGGTTGGAATGTCGACGCGCATCGCCGGATCACGTCTGCGACTGCTCGGCTCGATTCGCTCTCCGGACTGGATCAGCTTCGAGACCCCTCCGGAATCGTTGACGCTTTTCGTCGGATTGATCTACTCCTCGACGAAGATCCAGCAGGGGTAGTTGGAGCGGTCAAGGAGCTCATCGAATCGACGGCGAAAACTGTGTTGGAGGATCTGGGTGAGGCAGTCGCACCATCCGAGGACTTGCCCAGCCTCATCAGCCGAACGCAATCAGCGCTCGGGCTGGCTGTCTCCAATGTGAATGAGTCACTGGATTCGGCAGCATCGGTGAAAAAGATCCTCGGTGGCTTAAAGAGTGTTGCTATCGGTATTGGCGAGCTTCGAAACGCAGAGGGGAGTGGGCACGGGCGAACGCGAGGAACGAACCTCACCGCTCGTCATGCTCGGCTCGCTGTAAATGCCGGGCGGGCGTGGTGTGAAATAATTCTCGATACCTTTGGAGACCCGAACGCTCCTTGGAAAGGTAAGGCCCCTACTCCGAGCTCGCGGTAAGCGTCTCCCCGTAGTGCTTTTCGAGCAACTTCGCAAATTTCGTCGCCGCAAAGTCGTCCACGACGCCGTTGTCCAACGCTGCGTACGCGGCGGCTATATGCTCTCGAATTCTGACCGTCGCCCGATAGGTAGCAAGTGGGCTGAGGTCGGCGTTCATGTAGCTAAACATGGAGCTTTCGAGGGCTCGTTTGGCGGGGACGTACCGGGCGTATTCGCCAAAGTAGTATGCGTCCCCGTGATAGCCAAGCGCTTCTTCGTCCGTGGTGATTCGAGCGTCGCCAAACGCTTGGTGCAGTCGCTGGGCAAGCGCGTCACGACGTTGGTTGGAGACTGGAATTCCGTAGCCGTGAACGTAAAGATCTCGCAGATCTCGGAGGGGACCGAATCCATTGCTCCGAGTTCGAAAAGGCGTCATCAGGCACGACCAATAGAAGGCGTCTTCCCATTTCCGAGTCCACAGATTGCCGTTCGGAAACACAACATCTTCAGGGTCCGTGAAATGAGCTGCTGCCATGCGAGCCAACGTGACTTCGCTGAGCGACATCGCGCGGGTGAGCGCCATTAGCCCGGCGTGAGAAGAAACTTCCCACGGCTCAAATCCCAGTTCCTTTTCCGCGTCCCAAATGGCGTCGCCGCCGTCGTAGGTCTCCGGGTTGCGGGTTGCTAGGAAACGGTCGTATGACGCGCTGAAATCTCGATCTGAAACTTCGATCAGGTAGCGATGGGTGTTGACGATGTGGTGGAGCTCTTCATTGAACTCATCGAGCAGCCGAGGCCACTCAATGGACTCAGGGAGCGTTTTGATGAAGCGGATGGGTTTCTGCTTTCGTCTACAAACTGATCGGGCTGAGGAGATCGGCGGAGTCGTTTTTCGTTAAGCTCACCATCGTTGGGAGACCCTGAGGTAGTCGCGGTCGTTGTCAACATCGGTGCTAGTTACATCCAACAGCTTCAATTGCTCGCTTCCCAACCCATTCATGCCCTGTTCGTCCGGTGACGGGGTACGAGAACTGGGCCCGACCTCCTGTCAACTATCGGCGCGATCTCAGGCGATCGCGTGAAGCGACCTCATCGTCTCTGAGTCTCGGATGTCGTCGATGGCCTGGGCGCTCGCATTAGCGCGGTCGATTGCTGACCTTCCGCGCCCTTACAGCGGAGGCCCATACCCAGGCCTTGTGTTCGCCGTCGGGCGCATCCCACTTCAGCGCGACGGCGAAGTCAGTCCATGCGACGGCAAATGCGTCGACGCGGACTGGGACCGTGTTGTAGCGGACCCATGCTGAGACGGGGCGAGCGATGGGTGCTTTGGTGAGAGGTTCGGTGTCGAGGGAGAGTTCGCCGTCGGTGAGGGTGTCGGGTTGGCCTTTGGCCATGATGGTCTCGGCGATCTTCTGATCCATTCGCCGGTGGTAGCACTCGGCATAGAGTTTGTTGGTTCCCACATGCGTCCTCGTTCGCACGAACGCAGCCGGCCTCTGCTGATTGCGAGGCTAACCACCACCCCCGACCCCCGCTTCGGACTGCTGCCGGAAGTGTCTTCCGGAACGTGAACTTCCCCACGCCCATGTCGCCTAGCGTCGTTACGACTTCCGGCATAAGGCCGGGCGGACGAGAAGGTGAAGTTGGCAGACGACAGAGACAACCCGGGGGAGGGGACACCCCGGCAGGTTCCCGATCTGCACTCGCAGCTGGACGAAATCGTCCAGCAGGCGGAGATCGACAAGAACACCCATCACCCGTTGCCTGGGGCGCGTCCGATGCCGCTGAGTCTGGTCAGGGATCTGCAGTTTCCGCCTCTCGGGCCGGGCGATTTTGACCAGCTGCCGGATGCACCGGGTGTCTACGAGGTCGACACCGTCTCCGGGTCCCGCCACATCATCACCCGCAGCCCTGGTCGAATCACCTGGCAGCGCCATCCCGGCGAATGGTCCGGGATCTCCGCGTTCGACGAGGACGTCATGGTCGTCCATCACCTCGACAACAAGTGGGCGCTCGGCAAACGCGGCACCCTCACCCTCGACGACGAAACTCACGCCATGACCGCTACAACATTCCACGTCGCGAAGATCATCCGTATCCACCGACTCGACGCCCTGGAAACACCATTGGAGTGAATCACCATCAGGATCCCAAGACGTCGCCGCTAGCAGCCCCGCTCGACATCCGCGAGCCTCGCGTTGCCGGATCGGTCACCGGCACGGATAACGGCCCGGGCGGGCGCAAGCCATCTCGGATAGCGCTCGCTGGTGATTGGCATGGGAACGTCGACTGGGTTCAACGAGCCATCCCGCTCCTGCACCGCTTCGCCCCTGATGTCACCCAGATCCTGCACGTGGGTGACTTTGGCTACTGGCCCGGACGGGAACGGAAAGGGTTCCTCGCGGCGGTCGACTACTGGGCGAAGACCGCTGGGATCACCAGCATCCTGGTCACACCGGGGAACCATGAACACTGGGATCGGCTGAACACATTGTTCGCCGCCTCGCCAAATGAGCCAGTCCCCATCAGTGACGTGGTGACGATGCTGCCCCGCGGCTACCGATTCACTCTCAGCGGCCGAACCTTCATGAGCTTCGGGGGCGCCGCATCCGTCGATTTCGAATACCGCATCCCGGGAGACAGCTGGTTCAAGACTGAGATTCCGACGGATGAGGACGTGGCTCGCGCGATCGCGGCAGGACCGGTAGACGTTCTGATTACCCACGAGACGGTCGACGGAGGAACCCGCGCGAGCCAACGGGCGCTCGATTCCAACCC
>Ga0247729_10001028_pt1 | contig 10539 bp, 9 predicted proteins | sample UWRJL133311R2_FD_180958 | JGI IMG/M metagenome (GOLD analysis project Ga0247729, IMG submission 180958) | Plant litter microbial communities from Arlington Agricultural Research Station in Wisconsin, United States - UWRJ-L133-311R-2 | ecosystem: Environmental > Terrestrial > Plant litter >... | reverse complement strand
CGGCGATCCAGGGGCGACAAGTCATCCGATCACCCTACGTGCGGCCCCCGACCCCGGCTTCCGACGGAGGTCGAAGCCCCTGTAGAACAGGGATGTGCGAGCGATAGTGCAGGATTCCTACGGCGATTCATCGGTGCTGCGGTATGCGGATGCAGACCGGCCGGTCATCGGGAGGAACGACGTGTTGATACGGGTCGCCGCCACCTCGCTGAACATCGGCGACTGGCACCTGATGACCGGGCTGCCGCTGGTGGCCAGGGCCGCCCTGGGGCTGCGGGCGCCGAGGTCGCGGATCCGCGGCATGGACGTAGCAGGCACGATCGTCGAGATGGGCGCGGACGTCACCGGCTTCGCCGTCGGCGACGCGGTGTTCGGAGTAGCGAACGGCGGCCTCGCCGAGTTCACCCGCGCATCCGCTTCGGCGATCGTCGCCGCCGGACCGGATCTCGGTTTCGAGCACTCGAGCGCTCTTCCCACCTCCGGCGCGACGGCGCTGCACGCACTGCGCGAGGCCGGAGGGGTGCAGGCGGGGCAGAAGGTGCTGGTGATCGGGGCGGCGGGCGGCGTCGGCATCTACGCCGTGCAGCTCGCGAAGGCCTTCGGTGCGCTCGTCACCGGGGTCTGCAGCACGGCGAAGACCGGGTTCGTGGAGGGCCTCGGCGCCTCGCGGGTGATCGACTACACCCGCGAGGACCTCGCGGAATCGGCCGAACGGTACGACCTCGTGATCGACATGGTGAGCAACCGGCCCGTGGCGCAGCTGCGCTCGGTGCTCGCTCCCCGAGGCACCCTGGTGATCGTCGGGGGAGAGGGCGGGAGCCGCTTTCTCGGCGGGCTGACCCGCCCGCTGGGCGCATCCGCCACCTCTGCACTGCACGCGCAGAAGGCGCACGGCCTCATCTCGGTCACGCGCGCCTCCGACCTGCAGACGCTCGCCGACCTGGTCGAGTCGCAGAAGATCGCGCCGGTGATCGACTCCACCTTCCCGCTGAGCGAGGGGGTGGAGGCGATGCGCCGCCTCGAGAGCGGGGCGGCCGTCGGCAAGATCGTGGTCGTCCCCTAGCCACTCAATTTCGGCTCAGGTTCGACCGTTAGCCTGTGCCGATGATCTCCCAACTAGCCGACGGCACGCCGCTGACCAGTTTCGCCGATTGGGCCGTGGAGGTGATGGAGACGCTCGGCGCTCCGGGCGCCGGGCTCGTGATCGCGATCGAGAACCTCTTCCCGCCCCTGCCGAGCGAGGTGATTCTGCCGCTCGCCGGCTTCACCGCCAGCCGCGGCAGCTTCGGTCTCGTGGAGGCGATCCTGTTCACGACCCTCGGGTCGATCGTGGGCGCCCTGGTGTTGTACTACCTCGGCATGTGGCTCGGGCGCACGCGGGTGCGCGCGATCGTCGACCGGATTCCGATGATGAGCGGTGAGGACTTCGACAAGACCGAGGTGTGGTTCGGCAAGCACGGCACGAAGGCCGTGTTCTTCGGGCGCATGGTGCCGCTGTTCCGCAGCTTCATCTCGCTGCCAGCGGGTGTGGAGAAGATGAACATCTGGGTCTTCACCGGGCTCACCGCCGCGGGAAGCCTGATCTGGAACTCGATCTTCGTGATCGCCGGGTTCTTCCTCGGTGAGAACTGGCACGTGGTGGAGGAGTACGCCGGCGTGTTCCAGAAGATCGTGATCGTCGTCGTCGCGGGCCTCGTCGCGTGGTTCCTGGTGACGCGCATCCGCTCGATCCGCCGGGACCGTGCGGCGGCCTAGAACCGCGGCTCAGTAGCGGGGCGTCGCCTCCGGGTCCTCGATCTCGTCGTCGCCGAGCGAGATGTCGAGGGTGTCGTTCTCGTCGAACTCGACGCCCTCGTCGTCATCGAGAATGACGGCCTCCTCGTCGTCGAGCAGGTCGACGACCGGTTCCTCCGGATCGAGCACCACCTCGGGCTCGATGTCGTCGCCGTAGTCGAAGTCGCTCATCACCGCTCCTCGTGTCTCCCGCTGTGGTGCAGACGTGCCCGGCCTCGACATGGAGGCCGGGCACGACCGCTCTGGATCAGGCCTCGTCGGCCTCTTCGTCTTCCTCGGCGTTGAAGTTGCTGTCCTCGCCGAGCGTCACGGCGATGCCGTCGTCGGACTCGGGGATCGTGCCCTCTTTGCCGAGACCGTCGTCGGTGTCGGTGCCCTTGTGCCGAGGTCGGTGTTCTCGCCGTATTCGGTGCCGCTGGTGTCGCTCATGGGGGTGGTTCCTTTCGTGGTTACCCCTCCGGTCTACCCGCGAGCCGCGACAGGGGCAAGGCCTTTACCCTGCAAGCGAAATGAGCTCATGTCGGGCCCGCTTCACCAGGTCAGAGCACTTCTCGCCGATCATCATCACGGTGATGTTCGGATTGACGGTGACCAGCTCGGGCATCACCGAGGCGTCTGCCACCCGCAGGCCCGTGACGCCCTTGACGCGCAGTTGCGGGTCGAGAGGCGACATCGCATCGTCGACCGCCCCCATCCGCACCGTCCCGGCCGGGTGGTACACCGTGTTGTGCGTGCGCGCGAGGTAGTCGGCGAGCTGCTCGTCGGTCTGCGCCTCAACGCCCGGGTACAGCTCGGCCCCCGCCCACGCGGCCATCGCCGGCTGCGCCACGATCTCCCGGGCGATGCGGATGCCGGCGATCAGCACGCGCATGTCGTGCGGGTCGGTGAGGTAGCGGGGGTCTACGAGCGGCTTGTCGCGGTAGTCGCGGCTGCGCAGGCGCACGGTCCCGCGCGAGCGGGCGTGCGTCACATTCGGCGTGAGGCAGAAGCCGTTCTCCGTGGTGGGGTAGCCCTCGCGCACGGTGTGCATGTCGAAGGGCACCGAGCCGTAGTGGAACATGAGGTCGGGACGGTCAAGCCCCTCCTCGGTGGTCGTGAAGATCCCGATCTCCCACCACTGCGTGCTGGAGGTGGGCATCGGCTGCTTCGCCTCCCACTGGATGACGCCCTCGGGGTGGTCCTGCAGGTTCTCGCCGACGCCGGGGGAGTCGACCAGCACGGGGATTCCGAGCGCCTCGAGCTGCTCGGCCGGACCGATTCCCGACAGCAGCAGGAGCTTCGGCGAGTCGATCGCCCCGGCGGAGAGGATCACCTCGTGGCGGGCCGAGATGGTGCGGGTCTTGCCGAACGCCGAGTCCACCACCTGCACGCCGGTGCAGCGGCGGTCGTCGTCGAACACCAGCCCGCGGGCGCGCAGGTCGGTGAGTACCGTGAGGTTCTCCCGGTCGGCGAGCGGATGAAGGTACGAGACTGACGAGGACGCGCGCGTGCCGTCCGCCCGACGGTTGATCTGGAAGAACCCCGCCCCGTTCAGCACCGTCTCGCCGGTGTTGAAGCGGGTGCGCGGAATGCCGGCCTGCTCGCATGCGTCGAGCAGAGCGACGCCGCAGGGGTCGACCGGCGGCACGTTCATCAGGTGCACCGGACCGTGGTGGCCGTGGTGCGCCTCCGGGTCCTCGTTGCTCTCGAGCCGGGCGAACAGCGGGAAGGTCGTCTCCGCCTCCCAGCCGGTGGCGCCGTGCACGCTCGCCCAGCTGTCGAGGTCCTCCCGCGGTGCCCAGAACGCGATGCAGGAGTTGTGGCTGGAGCAGCCGCCGAGCACCTTCGCGCGGGCGTGGCGCATGAAGGAGTTGCCGTTCTCCTGCTTCTCGATCGGGTAGTCCCAGTCGTAGCCGGACTCGAGCAGCTCCATCCAGCGGTCGAGCCGCAGGATCACGTCGAGCCCCTGGTCGTGCGGGCCGGCCTCGATGAGCGCGACCCGCATGTCGCTGTCCTCGCTCAGGCGCGCGGCGACGGCGGCTCCGGCCGACCCGCCGCCGACCACCACGTAGTCGTACTCGTCGCGCGTCATCGGGCGGCGAACCACCCGGTGACCGCCGGGCGCACGTTCTGGTAGATGTGCTTCGCCTCCTGGTACTCGCCCAGCCCGGTGGGGCCGAGCTCGCGTCCGATGCCGGACTGCCCGAAGCCGCCCCATTCCGCCTGCGGCAGGTAGGGGTGGTAGTCGTTGATCCAGACGGTGCCGTGGCGCAGGCTCGCGGCGACGCGCTGCGATTTCCCGGCGTCCTGCGACCAGACGGCGCCGGCGAGGCCGTAGTCGGTGTCGTTCGCGATGGCGATCGCCTCGGCTTCGGTCGCGAAGGTCTCCACGGTGACCACGGGACCGAAGGCCTCGTCGACCACTACGGACATGCCGCTGCGCACGTTGTCGAGAATCGTGGGCAGGTAGTAGAAACCGGATGCGAGGTCGCCGGTTCCGAAGGACCCTCCCGTGCGCAGACGCGCACCCTCCGCGACGCCCCGCTTCACGTAGGCGTCCACCTTCTCGCGGTGCGCCGCCGAGATGAGCGGGCCGGTCTCGGCCTCGGGGTCGAAGGGGCCACCGAGGCGGATCTGTTCGGCGCGACGCACGAGCTCGTCGACGAAACGCTCGGCGATCGATGCCTCCACCACCAGCCGCGCGCCCGCGGAGCAGACCTGGCCGGAGTGCACGAAGGCGGCGTTGAGGGCGTTGTCCACCGCGGCGTCGAAGTCGGCGTCGGCGAAGACCACGTTCGGGTTCTTGCCGCCGAGCTCGAGCGCCACCTTCTTCACGGTGGCCGCGGCCGAGGCGGCGATCACCTGCCCCGTGGCGAGGCCGCCGGTGAATGACACCATGTCGACGTCGCGGTGGCTGGCGAGTGGGGCGCCGGCGACGGCGCCCGCTCCCAGCACGAGGTTGGCCACTCCGGCGGGGAGGCCGAGGTCGTCGAACAGCTGCATCATGAGCATCGAGCTGTGCGGGGTGAGCTCGCTCGGCTTGAGGATGAAGGTGTTGCCGGCCGCGAGGGCGGGCGCCATCTTCCACGCGGCCTGCAGCAGCGGGTAGTTCCAGGGGGCGATGAGCCCGCAGACGCCGACCGGCTCGTAGACGATGCGGCTCACGATGTCGGGGCTGCCGGCGTCGACGATGCGGCCGGCGGCCTGCGCCGCGAGCTTCCCGAAGTACCGGAAGCACGCGGCGATGTCGTCGATGTCGATCTCGCTCTCCACCAGGCGCTTGCCGGTGTCGAGCGTCTCGGCGCGGGCGAACTCCGCCTTGCGCTCGATCAGGCCGTCGGCGACGCGGATGAGGAAGTCCCCGCGCTCGGCGGCGGCGCGGCCCGGCCAGTCCCCGCCGTCGAAGGCGGCGCGGGCGGCTGCGATAGCGGATTCCACATCGGCGGTGGTCGCCTCGGAGACCAGGCCGACGAGGGTTCCGTCGGCGGGACAGCGGATCTCGCGAGTGCCCCCGTCGGCTGCCGGCACCCAGCGGCCGTTGATGAAGAGGGATGCGGCGGCATCCGCTGTCTGCTGGTTCTGGTTCATGACGGGCCTCTCGGAGCAGGTTCGGGGTGCGTGTTCACCCTAACGAGGCAGTGTGTCGCGCGCCTGCACGCGTCAGACGCCACCCCTAGATACGAGCTCGACCCAGCCGTACTCTCGCCCCATGCCCACACCCGAACGCACGTACTCGATCGTCGTCAACGCCACTCCCGACCGCGTCTGGAGGGCTCTCACCCACGACACCCAGGGCTGGTACTTCGGCAACACGGTGCACTCGTCGTGGTTGCGCGGCGACTCCGTCACCTACGTCGGTCCGGACGGCGAGCCGCACATCCACGGCTCGGTGCTGGCGATCGAGCCCTCGACGCGCGTGCTCATGTCGTTCCGCCCCGTCTGGAACGAGACCGTGTCGGCGGCCCCGGAGACCGAGACCGAGTGGTCGCTGCGCGCGATCGGCCCGCTCACCATGCTCACCCTCGAGCACCGCGGAATGCCCGACGACATCCCCGCCTCGGACGAGCTCGACGCCGGCTGGGTGTTCCTGCTGAGCAACCTCAAGACGCTGCTGGAGACGGGTTCGCCGCTGCCGCGCCCGTGAGGTGCGGGGCGTCCATTTGTCACAAACTGCTGTCTTCTGGCGCATTGAGCGCAGTTTGTGACAAGTCGGCGCGCCGCCGGGTCACGCCACCCCGACCCAGAGCCCGTCTCGCGCCCGGGTCATCGCCACGTACAGCGCCCGCCGGTCGAGCTCCCGCCGCTCGCCGGACGCGTCGTCCGCCGTGTTCGCCGAATCGATCAGCGCCGACGGGGTGCGCGCCACCACCACCTGCTTGAACTCCAGCCCCTTCGCGCGGTGCACGGTGCCGACCTTCACCGCGTCGACGCTGCGGCCGCTGTACTGGGTGAGCTCCACGGTCGGGATCCCCGCCGTGTTCAGCGCCTTCACCATGTGCACCGCCTGCCAGTTGGTGAGCGCGAGCACGCCGACGTCGCCGAAGCCGGTTCCGCCGGCACGCATCGACAGCACGTGCTGCACGAGCGATCTGTCGTGCAGCAGCGTGGAATCGAAACGGGTGATCGTCGGGGCCGGACCGTGTCTCGTGATCTCGCCGGCGGCATCCGTCATGCTGATTGCGCCCTCGATGTCGACGAACTCGTCGCCGGCGACCAGGCTCGACGCGAACTCCACGATCTCGTAGGTGTTGCGGTAGTTGGTGGTCATGACCACGCCGCGTCCGGCGATGTTGACCCCGGCCTCGGCGAGCGTGAAGCCGCCCGGGTAGATGGTCTGCTGGCCGTCCCCGATGAGATTGAGGCCGTCGGGCCGGTTGCCGACCAGGGAGTGCAACATGCGCACCATCATGCAGGTGAGGTCCTGCGCCTCGTCGATGATCACGGCGCTGTAGCCCTCGAGCGGCCTCATGCGCAGGGACGCGGCGGCGTGCAGGATCACGTCGGGGTAGTCGTAGATCCGCGCGGCGATGCGGGCCTTCTCGTAGGCGACGTAGAAGCGCCAGACGTGGCGCCGCTGCTCGACGGTGAGACGGCGCCGGCGTCCGGTGCGGGCGAGCGCGGAGTAGTGGTCGAGCTCGCGGATGCCGCGCCCCTTGATCACCGCGTTGATCTCGTCGCGCCAATAGTCGGCGGATGCGTCGATCGCCTGGAGAGCATCGCCATACTGCAACCAGGTGGTGTCGAAGATGCGCTGCGCCTCCTCGGGTTTGAGGTTCACCGGCACCCCGCGGTCTCTGAGCAGGTCCAGCGCGAACTTGTAGACCCCGCGGAACTCGACCATCTCGCTGGTATCCGGAGCCAGCTTCTCGAGCAGCGACTCGAGCACCGCGGGCAGCGTGCGCACGAACGCGGTGACGAGCACCTTGCCGTCGCTCGACCGAGCGAGGTACGCGGCGCGGTGCAGGCCGACGACGGTCTTGCCGGTTCCCGCGGAGCCGCGGATGCGCGACGGGCCGGAGAAGCTGCGGTTGACGAGCTTGGCCTGCGTCGGGTGCAGGAACGACATCCAGTCCTCGATCGGGAGGGCCATCACTCCATCGACGAGGGCGTCCTCGATCTCCTGCGCGCTGAGCCGATTGGGCTCGGGCATCACCGGTTCCACGATCGACGCGTCGATCTCGAAGGGGCCGTCCGTCCTGTAGATCGGAAACAGTTCTTCGAGTGACTCGATCACCAGCTCGAGCTGGGCGGGGGAGAGGCGGGATCCGCCCCGGGAGATGCGGGTGACGACGTCGGCGTCGGACATCAGTGTGACGCCCATGAGCTCGTGGGTGGGAAGGCGGCGCTGATTAGTAAACACCGCGAGAGCGTGCACCTCGCCCGGTGCGAGGCCGGTGTTGGCCAGGGCCGATCGGGTGGAGTCGGCGAGATCGGCGATCTTGGCGAAATCTTCGGTCACGTCGGCCTGATCGCGGAAGACGGCCTGGTTCTCGACCCGCACGTCACGCCAGGCCTTGGCGTCGACGATGAAGACGCCTCCCGGGCCAGCGACGATGAAGTCGACCTGGGCCCGCCGGCTCTTGGGCCAGCGCCGGTCGGCGAGAACCGTCCATCCGCGGCGTTCGAGAACGCTGATCGTGTGGGCGAGGCGGCGTTCGCTGTCAGCGGCGGCGCTGAACCGTCGCGCCATCTCCTCAGCATCGGCCGCGCTCTCCCGGTGGGCCAGGGCGATCAGCGCTTGGCGGTCGGCCTCATGCGCGGCAGAGTCTCCAGCAGCCATGGAAGGGTCCCGTCGTCACTGACGCTCCCGGCCGAGCATCTCTCCGTATTCTGTAGCAGTTGAGTCGACCTCGATAGTGGCCTGTTGTGGGGGTAAGAGTGCTTTCCCAGTTCGACGCCGCTAGTTCCCACGAATCATATTCTCCAGAAGAGAGGCACTAAGCCGCGAGCTCCTCGGCGACGATTGCAGGTAGCGAAGCGATTTTCATCTCACCACGTAAGAATTCTTTAGAGTCGGGAAGGTTGCGAATAACGTCGGCAACAATCGGTGCGTAAGTCTCATCAATCATTGCCTCCGTCGCGAGTTCGATGAACAGAGTCCTGACCCTGTACCGGTTATGGGAGAGCGCGAGAGTAAGCACCCGACGCAACGCAGCCGATCTCACTTCGATGTCGTCCGTCGCCCGGAACATCGCGCACAGGAACGTTCCCAACTTGTCCGTATAGTCCCAGTCGAATTGTCCATTCGCATGCGTGTCGAGCGATTTCATTGCAAAGTTGAATGCCGATGGATTTGAACTCGCGAGTCGTCGCATTGCGAACGTCCCATTTATCGCGAGCATCTGGAGATAGAGATGCGAATCATCGGAGTGCTCAATCAACAATTGACTTAACGCTTCGAAATCATGGGCGGTTCCGGCGCCGTCGTTAATCGGAGTAAGTAACGACTCCGCTCTAGAGCTCGGCGAACGAAGACGGTCGATATTTTCTGAGGCGATCTTGACAGCCCGAGCCATTTCCAGGACAGACGCGTACCGCTTGGCCTGATCGAGTTCAGTGGCTTTATGAACTATGTGTCGATACCGAGGTAGCGCCTCTTGGACTCGTCGATACGGATATAGCGGATGGCCGCAAAGCATCTCATAGAGAATGCAGCCCAGAGAATAGAAATCTGCACGCTGATCAACGATGTGAGCGTCGTCGAGTTGCTCGGGAGCGGCGTACTTAGTGCTACCTAGACCGCTCGCAAGCGTAATCGTGGAGCTGCCACTGTGCAGGCGTCGAACTAGGCCAAAATCGGCCAGTCGCGGGCTGCCGGCGTACATCAGCACATTCTCCGGCTTTAGGTCTCGATGAATCACCTTCTGCCGATGCGCGTAGACGACAGCGTCGAGGATCGCCGTGAATATTGCGATGCAATGTTTTTCGTCCATCCCGCCCGGGTTCATTAGCAGGAGGTCTCGAAGCGATCCATCTGCCAATTCCATCGAGTACCAGGGGTTGGCGTCCTTCACACCCGACCCAAGCACTTCTACGATTCCGGGGTGATGCAAAGTTTGTTGTGTGTCAATCTCGCGAATGAATCGCTTCCGCTCTCGGTCGGACTGATCTTTGCTCATTCCGTGAGCGACAGTCATCACCTTCACTGCGAATTCTTTACCGGACCCGTCCCGAGCTCGCCAGACTTCGCCCTGTCCGCCGGTCTTCATAACAGCAATGAGGTTGTAGCCAAGCATTCGAATCCCGTCGTAGGGCTTGAATCTCTCATGGCCCTAAGCCACAGGTCGACCGCGACACGCGGAAGCTTGGTAGCAAAAGCGATTATTTGTCGCTCAAGGTAGCGAGTGATTTCGCGATAACCACAACCCCCACATAGAAACCCCATAGCAGCCCCTGTCTAACTAGTCACACCTCGTTCACCGACTAGTTACTCAGGAGCACCCATGATCCCCGCCGTCATGATTAGCATCGATCTGATCGCCATCTCGATCCTGACGTTCGGCATGTATTTCCGCCGTCACCGTCGCCGCGACCTCGTCGTCGCGTTCCTCGGAGTGAACGTGGGCGTGCTCGCCGTCGCCACCGTTCTGGGCAGCGCGGAGGTGGGCGTCGGACTCGGCCTCGGTCTCTTCGGAGTCTTGTCGATCATCCGCTTGCGCTCGTCGGAGATCTCGCAGACGGAGGTGGCGTACTACTTCGCCGCCCTCGCGCTCGGCCTGATGGCCGGACTCAGCACCACGCTCAGCCCGCTCGTGATCGGGCTGATGGCGCTCATCGTTCTGGTGCTGTTCGTCGGCGACAACCCGCGCCTGTTCAAGAAGTACCGCCACCAGACGATCCAGCTCGACACCGCCTTCCCCGACGAGAGCAAGCTGCGATTCGAATTGGAGCGGATGCTGGGCGCTCGCGTTCACAAGGTCACCGTGCAGCACCTCGATCTCGTCAACGACACCACCCTCGTCGATGTGCGTTTCCAGGCCGGCGACGTGCGGGCGACCAAGATCGAGTCCGAGCACGAGGCCCTGGTGGGAGCGTCGCGATGACCGCCCACCTCGAGACCATCACGCTCGAGTCGCTCGTGGAGCTCGCCGCCCTGCAGACACGGGTCGACCGCAAGTACGTGCTCACCGCGGCGGACGCCGAGGTGGTACTCGACAAGCTCGACCCGAGCACGCGCATCCTCGAGATCGACGGGCAGCGGGCATCGAACTACGAGTCCGTCTACTTCGACACCCCGGGGCTGCTGAGCTACCACATGGCGGCGCA